>Ga0193751_1002380_pt1 | contig 11410 bp, 9 predicted proteins | sample L1c2metaG_FD_143050 | JGI IMG/M metagenome (GOLD analysis project Ga0193751, IMG submission 143050) | Soil microbial communities from a riparian zone of the East river system, Colorado, United States - L1c2 | ecosystem: Environmental > Terrestrial > Soil > Riparian zone | place: USA: East River...
GTGCGCTTCATCGGGTCCCCTTCTGCCAACTAATTCCTGTTTAGACCGACCTGGATACAACCGGTCATGGAAGGCCTAAAACGAAGTCGCCGACAACCCATTGTGTTTACACTCGCTTCTAGCATATTCCAGAACTTGCCGTACTGTTTTATGCCGACAGGGGGGTCAGGCTAAACCTGCCATCGCCTAGAGATAGATCCAATCAGACTGGCGAATCGTCGGCAACCCGGACGTGAACGCCCGGTACGGGTCACCTCCCAGTGGTGCGTGATCCAGGACGAATAAGGACGTGTCGGCGTGTTCGCGTCAGCCTCGCCGCACTGCTTCGATGGCGGCGATGTCGATCTTCTTCATCGTCATCATCGCCTCGAAGGCACGCTTTGCCTCACCGCCACCAGCCGCAAGCGCATCGGTTAGCGCGCGCGGGGTGATCTGCCAGGAGAGGCCCCAGCGGTCCTTGCACCAACCGCACTGGCTTTCCGTGCCGCCATTGCCGACGATCGCGTTCCAGTAACGGTCCGTCTCTTCCTGATTCTCCGTCGCGATCTGGAAGGAAAAGGCCTCGGTGTGCCTGAACGCCGGGCCGCCGTTGAGACCGAGACAGGGAATGCCCAGGACGGTGAACTCCACCGTCAGCGCAGCGCCCTTCTTGCCGCCGGGATAATCACCGGGAGCCTCGTGAACCGCTGTTACTTCACTATCCGGAAAGGTGGCGGCGTAGAAGCGCGCCGCCTCATGCGCGTCCTTGTCGAACCAGAGGCAGATCGTGTTCTTTGGCTTCATGGTCGTGTGCTCCTTGTGCTCGATCAGGACCAACGCCGTCCACGCAAAACGGCGTAGCCTTCACCGCTCATGCCATGATACTCGGCAAGCTGGAAGTTGAGCTGCGAACGCCGCCCTCGGCGGGGGCCAAGTTCCCGTTTGCGTGTAATTCGCCCGAGATCGGCAAGCGCTGCGCGACTTTTGAGTACTGATGTCGTCCGCGGCTGGTCTTGCAAACCACGGTTTGACTGTGCCTTTGCAAGAAGCCGATACTAGGTACAGCGTGCGACAGGGCACCCCCGACCCGCGGCAAGGGAACAATCCCACCTGCTTCGATTCAGACAGCGTGCTTTGAATCTTCTTTCAGCCTGTATCAGCGGGTCACAGGCGCTCATGAAAGGAGATTGCCGTGAGTACATCGAAACTTCCTGTTCGTCCTTCCCTTGAATCCCTTCGCAAGCAAGCAAAGAAACTGGCGCGCGACATTGTTTCCGGTAATGCAGGCGCCATCGCCCGGGCGCGTGCGCAGCTGCCAAAAGCTGAGCTGCCGTTGTCACAGCGTGATGCCCAGTTGGTGCTGGCGCGCGAATATGGGTTTCCAGGCTGGAAGGACCTGGTTAAAGAAGTAAAACAACGCCTTGGCAGAGGGCTCGAGTGGGCCGTATCCGAAGCCCAACGCATCATCCATGACAATGACATCGAAGCGCTGCGGCAACTCTTGGCGGAATACCCGGCGCTGTTGTCGTGGAAAGCGGATGAAAACGATGGCGGGCTGCTCGGGATGGCTACCGGTTCCTTCGGCGACAGCTTCGACCCGATCAGCGAGGAGCATTTCACGCGCAAGGCATGCGCCGAGCTTCTGCTCGATGCCAGTGCGGTGGTCTCGCCGTCGGTATGCGTTGGCATCATCCGGTCGCGCGCCAGGAGGTTGATCGATCTCTTCCACCGCAGAGGCCTTCTTCCGCGATCGCTGAAGTTCCTTGCCGCGCTCGGCGACGTCGACGGCGTCCGTGCGCGTCTCGATACGAATGCCGACGATCTTGCTGCGGTGAACGAAGCGTTCACGTATGCGTGCCATTTCGAGCACGCGACCGTAGCGACTCTGCTGTTGAATCGGTCGATCACGCTCGACGCCGAACTGGGCAGGCGCATCGATGGCGGGCCGGGACATTCTGCTTTTCTCCGGTACTTTATCGAGAACAAGCCGGACGTCTCCGACCCCGATCCATTCAGGCCCTGGGAGGCTTCTGTCAAGCAACATGTCATGCGCGCGATGGACGATGGCGACCTGCTATCCTTTATCGGCTTGTTGCGGCGCGACGCATGGCTGCTGTCCGACGCATCCGTGAAATTCCAGGTTGCTTTGATCGAGGGGACGGCGGCGACGATGAAAGATCGCGCAGCTTTCCTTAAGGCGCTTCTCGATCTCGATCCGGCCGTGCTGCACAGTCCCGTGCCGCCGCCATCCTGCATCACCTACGACGGGACCTGCAGGGCCTTTATACACGCGTTCACGTATGCGCAGACCCATCTGCTTCCGATGCTGCTGAGGATCTGGTCTATGCCCGACGATCTGCCGCACGCTGCGGGGAGCGGGGACTTTGCACGGGTGAGACGCTGGTTCGACGCCGCTGGCAGGCCTGCCCTGGGCGACCTTGCGAATCATTTTCCCTCCAACGATGACTGGATCCGCGGAAATCTGGAATGGGGCGAGCCCAATATGCAGCAGGTTCTCGACACCGCGTTGGCCTGGGCGGTCATAAACAACCATTTCGAAATCGCCGACTTTCTTCTCGGGCATGGAGCCGATATCAACACGAACTGGAGCTCCCATGAGCCCGCCAGCATCCTGCATGAACTGGTGTGGCACAAGAATTACGAAGCCATGCAATTCCTCATCGACCGCGGCATCGACATGACGATCCACGATTATCGTTGGCACGCTACCGCGGTGGGTTGGGCAGCGGTCGCTGCGAAGGACGAGAAGATGGCCCAGTGGCTGCGCGATGCGCAACAACGGCGGGAGCAGACATCGCACTGAAGCGACCAGGGGACCAATAACAGGCCTCCCGGCAAGTGTGACCTTTCACTGCGAGACCGGCGCCTTCCTGCAGCAGATCAATCGGTGACGATCAAGCAAGAATTCGCGATAAACGGCGTAGTGTAGACCGATGGCGCCACCTCCGTCCGGATTGTCGGCTAACCTGAAGTAATTCGGTTACTTTCGCATCTGCCGCAACCCAGGAGAAATCCAGAAACAGTCCTGAACTGCTTTGCAACCTAGCCTTTGGTGTCTGGAACCTTAGGCTGCCACAATTCGATCGGATTTCCCTCAGGGTCATGCACGCGGGCAAACCGACCGTTGGGATAAGACTGCGGGTCCATCTTGACCTCGATTCCAGCGGCTTGTAGCTGGGCCGCCATTTTGTCGAGATCCCGGACTCGAAAGTTCAGCATCCAGACCTTCTGGGTATCCCCGAAATAGTCGCTCGTCTCCTTGAATGGAGCGAAAGCAGTGGGTCCGGCCTCTTGCTGCCAAGGGGATTCCTCGTAGCTCGTTGGTATGAGCGAGACTCCCAGGTGTTGCTGGTACCAACGCCCCAGCGCTTTCGGATCTTTGGCTCGGAAGAAGAATCCTCCGATTCCCGTCACTTTTTCCATTTCCGCTCCTCCAGCGATCCCATCGCGAACAGCAGCCCCTGCAGGGGGAGGAGAGACCTTTGGCTGCGTGGTTGTCTGCGCGGCTATGCCGAGTTGGTTTCGGCTCAAGATGAAGCTCGACCCGAAAGCAAATGACAGAGTTCGAAGCAGTTGGCGTCTTAGAAAAAGCATCCCATCCTCCTTCCGAGAAGAGCGCGAATCGGGTCTACGATACCTGCGCAAACGGGGTTATGGGAAGTGTAAAGATGAGGTTCTGGGTGAGTTGTCGGCCAACTAGAAGTTATTCGGTTCCTTCCTGGTTTGCCGGTTATTCGACCAGCGTACGATGGCTAAAGACACCAATGGATCCTTTTTTTGAAGCATACTAGGATCATTCTTTGCTTATTGCAGTGTCGCGCATTCGGCTTTGGCTTGTTTCAAGATAGGTATGTCCGAATCGGCGTCTTTCCAGAGGTTGAGGAACTCTTGATAGTAAGCTTTGGCTTTGGCCTTATTGCCCGCCTCGCCATAGGACCTTGCCAATTGCAGGTGCGCCATTGCGCCCAATGGAAAGTTGCCCACCAGACCACGATGATCGATGAACTTTTGAAATTCTGCTGCCGCCCGGTTCCCGTCGTGGAGCATAAGAAAGGCTTGGCCGCGCAGATAGACCGGAAGCAGGGCGCCCGACAAGATGCCCGAGTCATCTTGTGCCGTCGCGAGTTCCATCGTGCTCGGCAACTGAAGAAGTTCGATCGCCCGGCCCGGGTCCTTCCGCTGTAAGGCAATGGCGGCCCGAACCGCGGGCAAGCGATATTTCTGGACCACCGTCATCAGTGGAAAAGTCGTATCTAGCTCACTTGCCAGTGTCTCTGCCTCCGACGTATGGTCACCGCGCATCAGTCGGCGACGGTCGCCTTCCGTGGACGAAGTACTATCTCAGCTTTGCCAGGATGCTTGTAGAGATGTGATATTCCTGTTAAAATTACATTTGTCATATATTGTAATAATGTTTACCTTCGATGCTTCAACGCTAATTCTGATTGCCAAGACCGAGATACTCGATCCTTTTCTGCGTGGCGTCGGGCTCGATGTTGCGATTCCGCTTGAGGTTGAGAAGGAGTGCTGCAGCGTTAAGAAATCGCTTGATGCCCTTATGATTCGCAAGGCGCTAGATGAATCGAGAATCAGAGTCATCGCAGTTAAAAACAGGAAGCTCGTTACGAAAGTGCAGGAAGACTTTGGCCTTGGCAGGGGTGAAGCGGAGGCGATCGTGCTGGCCCTTGCGGAGAAAGCTCGCGTCTTGGGCATCGATGACAAGAATGGGATCAACGCGTGCAAGCTGCTCGGTGTAGCGTTTACGACGGCGATAGGCATCTTGGTGCGAATGTGCGAAAAGAGATTGCTCACAACTAGCGAAGCTCTCGCGAAACTTGAGGGGCTGGCAAAGCATGGGCGTTACAAGAAATCAATTCTTGAAGACGCAAGGCGCCAACTGGAGACAGCGACATGACGAAGACGATGAGCATCCGAATGGATCGTGAGAATTTTGAATTCTTGAACGAGCTCACAAAAGAACAAAGGAGTGATCTTTCCAAGGCCGTGCGGGACATGGTCACCCGGGGCAGAGTCTTATTCGCGATGGAACGATATAAGAAAGGCGAGGCTTCGCTTGGTAGAGCTGCCGAGCTTGCGGGAATCCCTGTCGGACAGATGATGACGCTCCTGACCGAGTTCGGGGTGCAGAGCAGGATCGAGGATGAGGATTATCTAGAAGGACTCGCGGCGATCCGAAAGGCGTGGTAACTCCTGAAAGTCTTCGATTGTGTCCCGGAAGTGTGCGAGAACTGAACGGACCTCGGAATGCGGAAGAGCGGGTAGTCGAACTGACGGCCGATTATCCGCCGTCAGGCTCTCTCGGCTGGCAACGATCCTGAGAAATCAATGACTTGCCCATAAATTAGCCTTGCCTGAGACACTTGCCTGCGCTGTCTCCGCTTTGCGTGCTTTGCGCGAGGGTCGCGGACGCGGCAAAAACCCAAACTAACACCGCCAACCCGAAAACCAGCTTCACCCTTAGCCTAAGTCCCATTGCAATCTCACCTTTCGGTTTGCTTGGATTACGATATTCCCCGCAGCGACAGACACCCCGAATACTGGTCTGTTTCGCATCTGCTGAGCCTAGCAGAACATGCCGCTGGGTTCTTGCCACCACTAAGCGTTCTTGTTATTGATTAGCGCCCTTTGAACCACTTTTCGGGCTACGCTGGCGCAGCCTGAACTCCGATGGGGTGATGCCCATGAATCGCTTGAAGGGGCGCGTGAAGTGAGCTTGCTCGGAAAAACCAAGCCCGTGGGCGATCTCGCATAGCGTTCCATCTTCACCCGATATTTTCTGTGCTGCAACTTCGACGCGACGCCGGCGCAAAAACTCCCAAAGAGGTTCGCTGTAGTATCGCCTGAACTGGCGAGAAAGATGCACCGGGTGGACGCCAGCCGAACTTGCAAGATCGCCTAAAACAAAGCTCGCGCAGGGTTCTCGGAAAGCTTCTCACGGAGCCGCCTTAGCCAAGTCGGTGGATAATGGCCTTCTTTTCGGACACTTTCTCGGATGAGCTCCGCTCCGAGGGCGTAGCTCAGGCCTTCCAATGCGAGAGGCGCTGCCGCGTCATCCTGTTGTGCTTGAACGTAGAGGTCGGCAGCGAGGCGGCTCATTTGTGGGCTGATACTAACGAACGGTCCGGAGGCGACCACATGCACGAACGATATTCAGCCACGTCTCTGACACTTCAATGATCACGCAAGAAGTTTCGATCGAAGAGAATTGATCACTGTGCTTCTCTCCTGCAGGTCGAAATAAAACCTGTCTCGCTCGTAGTTGAAAAACCCGTGCGCCGAAAGCTTCCGCGTAAGCGCCACTCTGGATCCAGACAAAACAAGCTTTCTCGTGAGCGTGAGGAGCAAGTCGTACTCCGGGCGCATAGCGTAAGTGCACCAAGGAGATCCGGTCGGAGTGTTCTTGCAGGGTTATCTTCCCTAGATGCGGAGAGTTCGGTGTCACGTTGCTCCTCCAATATTGGACTCGCCCATATTAAGCGATTCATCGCACAGAGCATGCGCAAACATATGCTACATCGGCCCGAATGGTACGAGTTTGTCAATGCGCAGACTTGCGGTGTTTTGGCGGCGCACATCAAGATGCAGCCCGAGTGAAGGGCAATCCGGAAGTCATGCCGCCGGTGAGCAACCGGCTGAAAATGATTTATGAGATACGTTCTAGGCAGTGCTTACGTCAATCTCACCAAAGCGGGACATCTCAACTGCTTTTCGTTGTTACCGACGGACTGATCTGCAGTCCTCCCGTGCCTTTTCCGCAATGATTGACGTGAACAGGTGTTTGCACTTGCAACTCGTTGATGAGCGAAATGCCGATGCACTCCTTGGCTCTAACTTCATGACGGATGCATTGCCACTCTTTCGATTTGAGATTTTCCTGCCTGTGATCGCAGCCAAAACTCGACAATCAGGGTGTTGATTGAGAAACCGATCCAGAACGCGAGACCAAAGAATTGCTGAGGCGAAAGATGGGTAAGACGACTAGTGGCGAAGAATATTCCCATCACTGGGCGGGTAGTTGCGATACCGAGAAGAATTGCAATTGCCCGCGTCGTCCATCGCAAGGTCAGCACCGGGTCGCGACGCAGCTGCCATGCGCGAAATAGCGAGAACAGAAATAGACTATTGAAGAGCAGAACGGCAGAGCGTTCAACCCAACCACCAACGGAATACTTGCTCATCGCATAGGCTGTGACACCGACCACGAATCCTAGAGGGAACAAAAGGCGTTTGAGCCATGACGCACCAGCAAGTCGGTGAAGGTATACAAACGGAGTCAGAAGGACGAAAACTAATGCTGGAATGATGTGCGCCAGCGTGAGAGCTGCGTGCGATGCGAATGCGGCGTCGAGTTGGGCCAATTGCGGTGGCGCAGATTGTGGAGGGCGTGCAAGCGCGACTATCCGCCGCAACACCACGGCGACGGCAATCAGAATGCAGACCCAAAACCCTATGCGTAACCAGCGCGAGAAAGGTTGCGGCTCTGGAAAAACCCCTTTGGTAGTTCCCTCCACAGCGTTCGTCTTCACTGCTGCTCCCTGAAATTAGACCCATATTACGCCTGCACGACGTTCGTTCGGGGTTCGCAACCGCCATCGGCGCTAATAGGATGCCAGAGAGAAGAAGCGATCAGGAAGGACTTCCGGCTAATTAGTGAAATCGGGATTTTTCGACAACCGCAGAGGCCGCAAAGCACGATTATTAGTTTTCCAGTTGACGAGCACACATCCAGAATCGCGGTTTACAGATCACGTGGCTGGGTTAATCCATGATTTTCGAGGACTGCAATTTCGTCGAGCTCACGAGTAAGGCGATCACCGGGTCTTCTTCGCCGCTCCCTCCAATTCGTGTACCTCTTCTGAAGCTTGTCGAGATAAATGTAGTAAACCGGGGTAATGTATAGCGTCACCACTTGCGAGAAGAGCAATCCGCCGACAACTGCTAAGCCGAGCCCGCGCCGCGATTCCGCGCCAGCGCCGACGCCCACTGCTATCGGCAATGTGCCCATCAGGGCCGCCGCTGTGGTCATCATAATGGGACGGAAGCGAACTAGAGCGCCCTGGTAGATCGACTCCTCCGGGCTCTTACCATCGACGCGCTCAGATTCCAGCGCAAAGTCGATCATCATGATGGCGTTCTTTTTTACGATGCCGATCAGCATGATGATGCCAACGAACGAATAAAGATTGAGTTCTTGGTGGAAGATCGTCAGAGTGAGCAGGGCCCCGACACCTGCAGACGGCAAGCCGGAAAGAATCGTAATGGGATGTACGAAGCTCTCATACAGAATGCCGAGAATGATGTAAATGACAAGGATCGCGGCAACCAGCAAAAGGCCCAGCCCGATGAACGAATTCTGAAACGCCTGCGCCGTTCCCTGAAAGGTTCCGGTGACGTCAGCCGGCATGATCTTCCGCACCTGCTCCTCTACGAATCTGGTGGCGTCGCCGAGAGACGCGCCGGGCTTCAGATTGAAGCTGACGGTGACTCCGGGCAACTGGCCGAAGTGGTTGACCGTGAGCGGTCCGATGGATGGAACCAGTTTGGCGAGCGTATAGAGTGGAACTAATTTGCCAGTGCTGGAGTGAACGTAAAGATACGAGAGCTCCGTGGGGTTGTTTTGAAATTGCGGCAGCAATTCCATAATCACGTAGTATTCATTGTTGGGCGTGTAGATGAGGCTGGTCTGGCGTGTGCCGTAAGCCGAGTACAACGAATTGGCCACCTGATCAGGCGACACTCCCAGCGCATAGGCCTCGTCGCGGTCAACGTCAACCGTGAGCTGCGGGTTCTTCACCTGCAGATCGCTTGTAACATCCTGCAGCAACGGAGATTGGCGTAGCGCGGCTTCCACTTTTGGGGCGAGGGAATAGAGTTTGTCCGTATCGGGGGTCTGCATCGTGTACTGATATTGCGATTTGGTCAGACTACCGCCGATGCGGATCGTAGGCGGGATCTGCAGATACACATTGATGCCGGGAATGTTCGCCATTTTGGGACGCAGTTCCTGAATCACGTCCTGCGCGCTCATCCGGTTCACTCGCTCTTTTTTGTCCTTGAGACGAAAAAAGATGCGGCCCTGGTTCGTCGGCTGGCCGATGGTAGAGAAAGTGTTCAAAACGCTGGGATCGTTGCGGACGACATCGGCCGCCTGTTGCTGCAATTTCATCATGTCACCGAATGCGATGCCCTGCTGCGCCTCGGTGAAGGCGAACACGAGGCCCTGGTCTTCGTCGGGAATGAAGCCGGTCTTTGAGATTGTGAACAGATAGTACGTAAGCCCGATCACCGCGAACGAAATTAGCAGCGTGACAAAGCGGTGCCGCAAGACGCGTTGCAGCGACCAGTCGTAGCCCTTCAGCCAGGAATCGAATACTTTTTCGCTCGCCTTGTAGATACGGCCGTGCTTCTTCTTTTCCGTGTGCTTCAGAAAGCGGCTGCAAAGCATGGGCGTGAGAGTCAGCGAGACAAATCCGGAAACGAGAATCGCGACGCCGATGGTGACGGCAAACTCGTGGAGAAGTCGTCCGATGATGCCGCCCATGAACAGCAGCGGTATGAATACCGCGGCGAGGGACAGCGTCATGGAGAGAATGGTGAAGCCGATTTCGCCGGAGCCCTCGATGGCGGCCCGCAGCGGAGACTTCCCCATCTCCATGTGTCGCACGATGTTCTCGAGCATTACTATGGCATCGTCCACGACAAAACCTACGGATAGCGTTAGTGCCATCAGCGACAGGTTGTCGAGGCTGTATCCGAGCAGGTACATCACCGAGAACGTGCCGATGATAGACATCGGCAACGCGAGAGCAGGAATCACTGTGGCCGAGATGTTGCGCAGAAAGAGGAAAATCACCATCACGACCAGCCCAACGGTCAGCAACAGGGTGAACTTCACGTCGTTGACCGAGGCACGAATCGAGACGGAACGGTCATACAGGATGTTGATATTGACTGCAGCCGGGATCTGCGCTTCCAGTTGCGGCAGCAGTTGTTTAACGCTATCGACCACTTCAACGGTGTTGGTTCCGGGCTGGCGTAAGATGGCGAGCACAATGGCTCGATTGCCGTTGAACCAGCTGGCAGATTTATCGTCCTGTACGCTATCGATGGCGCGACCAATATCGGAAATGCGAACTGGCGCCCCGTTACGATAGGCAACGATCATTGGGCTGAACTGAGCGGCGTTCTGGAGTTTTCCGTTCGAGAGAATGGTGAAAGTTTTGCCGCTGGCCCACAGCGTTCCTGTTGGGAGATTGGTGTTGCCCTGGTTCAGTGAATTGCTGACATCATCGATACCGATCTGTCGAGTAGCCATAGCGCTCGGATCGACCTGCACGCGGACCGCGTACTTCTGCGCACCGTATACCTGCACCTGTGCCACGCCATTCACCATGGAGACGCGCTGCCCCATAGTGGTTTCTGCAGCCTCGTCAACCTGCGATAGCTTCAGGGTGGGGGAGCTCAGTGCTAGATACAGGATCGGCTGGTCAGCCGGGTTCACCTTGCGAAATGAAGGAGGCGTTGGCAAGCTGGGCGGCAGTTGCCCGGACGCCTGAGTGATGGCCGACTGGACGTCGAGCGCAGCGCCATCTAGGCTGCGACTGAGGTTGAACTGAATCGTAATGCTGGTCTGGCCAAGCGAGTTCGTCGACGTCATTGAGTCAATACCGGCGATGGTCGAGAATTGCTTTTCGAGCGGCGTGGCCACCGATGAAGCCATCGTCTCAGGGCTGGCACCGGGCAAGGACGCGTTCACCTGAATGGTGGGGAAGTCCACATTTGGCAGATCACTCACCGGAAGGAAGCGATACGAGAACATGCCAAAGATCAGGATGGCAGCCATGACCAGCGTGGTCATGATCGGGCGCTTAATGAATAGCTCCGGAATGCTCACTGCCCGCCGCCTCCCGTTCCAGTCGCGGTATCACTGGAGTTAATCCCGTTGCCGACGACGGCGTTCGGGGGCAACGAGCTTTGCACGGCGACCTTGCCGTTGGGCGTCACGCGAAGCTGGCCATCCACGATGACCGTGTCGCCGGGACTAAGGCCGCTCTTTACTAACGTTAGATTCTGATAGGTACCGACGGTCGTGACCTGATGGGGAACGGCGGTGCCATCTTTGCTGACCACATAGACGTAATCGCCCTGCTGTCCGGATTGCACCGCCTTTGTCGGAACGGTGATTGCATTATCCAAGGTGGAGAGCTTCAAAACCGCGTCAACGAACTCTCCCGGCCACAGACGCCTATCTTTGTTTTGGAAGGTCGCCTTCAGCTTTATGGTGGCAGTCTGCAGATCGACACCGTTATCAATGCATTATGAAAAAGCGCCCCGTTTTCAGAAGGTCGAAGCTGTGACGGGCGGAGTAACTGCAATGGAGAATCGGGTG
>Ga0193751_1002381_pt1 | contig 11407 bp, 10 predicted proteins | sample L1c2metaG_FD_143050 | JGI IMG/M metagenome (GOLD analysis project Ga0193751, IMG submission 143050) | Soil microbial communities from a riparian zone of the East river system, Colorado, United States - L1c2 | ecosystem: Environmental > Terrestrial > Soil > Riparian zone | place: USA: East River...
CCGGGGCCGCCTCGCGGTCGTGACACTCGCAGGGCTTGCGTCCGCGGTGCTCGTCAGCGCGTGCGGCAGCAGCAACGACAGCTCCGCCTCGGCAGCTGGACAGATCGTCGCGCAGGGTGGCGTGGCAGCGATCTCCGCCCAGACGGCCGGGGAGCAGGCGGCCCAGGCGCTGGGCAAGCCCGCGCGCCTGGCACGCGGGGTGACCGTTGGCATCGTCGGGTTCTCGTCGGGTTCGGAGGCGGCGATGCGGTTGGTTCATGCTGCCGAGACCGCCCTTGGCCAGCTCGGGTGGAAGTATGTGTACTGCGACCCACAGGCTGACCCCACGAAGGCTGCCACCTGCGCGCAGAGCATGCTCGACAAGAATGTCGCCGTGATCTTCTCGGTTGCGACCGAGGCGGCGCCGCTGGCCCGCCAGCTCACGGAAGCCAAGAGCCGGAACATCCCCTGGTTCAACTACGGCGGCGACGTCGCGAACCGTGCCGCGTTCACGGCCTCCTACGCGCCGGACGACGCAGAGATGACGCGGACGATCGACCAGTACCTGTTCGGCCAGATGAAGCAGCACGGCGCAAAGACAATCGCCCTCGACTACAACACAGCGATCGGGGTCCTCGCCGTCCGGTACCAGACGTTCCTGCAGGATCTCAAGGCCCATCCCGACATCAAGATCGTCGGAAAGAACGAGACCGACCTGACCAACCCGGTGCAGAACATCACGAACGCGGCCCGCACGATCGTGACGGCTCACCGCGACCTGGGCGCGTACTGGACGTCCATCGATTTCGGCGCTTCCCTGGTCGGCAATACAGTCAAGGCGACGCTCCAGGGCGCCCGCCAGCCTTTCGTCACCGGCTATTACGGAACCCACGTGAACCTGAACAGCATCCGCAATGGCACGGTCAGCGCAGTCGTCGAAGAGGGGCTCGAAGCGTCGGCGTGGGCGACGGTCGATCAGGCCGCCGAGCTGCTGGCTCGCAAGCTGACGCCCAGCCGTGATCCGTTTCTGCATCACACCTACAAGTTGCAGATCATGAAGCCGCTGCTCATCACAAAGACTCAGAACATGCCGCCCGTGGGGCAGTACCCGAAGCCCCCGGTCGACTTCGTGACGTTCTTCAAGGCGAAGTGGGCCAAGGAGTTCACCAAGCCCTGACGGGCCTCAGGCTGGAGGCGCAGCAGGCCTCCAAAATCACCACCGGGCGGGGCGTCAGGCTAGGCCAGCGCCCCGCCCACTGCGTTCGTTATGGCTGCTCCTCAATGGCGTCCAGCAGCCCCCATCGCAAAGCGATGGACGCCGAGATAGGGTGGCCGTGGAGCGCGAGAAGTAACGTCCTCTGGCGGCCGATGCGGCGCGGAAGGCTCACCGTGCCGCCGGCTCCCGGAATGAGTCCCATCCCCAGCTCGGGGAGGGCGAAGAGTGAATCCTCGGCACCGACCATTCGGTGCGTGAACGCCGGCAGCTCGACCCCAGCGCCGATGCACACCCCATGTACGCGTGACTCCGTCCGAGGACCCAGGAGCAACAGCAGTCGCGCGAGACTGTGGGTCAAGCGCACGACGTGCGCACTCGCAGGATCAGAGCTGCTCCCGAACTCGGCCAGGTCCCCACCGCTGCAGAAGCTCGGACCCGATCCGTCGAGTACGACCCGAAGACTAGGTTCCGACATGGCGAGCAAGAGAGCGTCGTGCAGGTAGTCGCGCATCTTGGCGTCAAGCGCATTGTGCCGCGCCGGTCGGGCCAGGGTGATGTACAACACATCGTCCACGCGCCTGATCGTCAGCCGCTTGTCGTCCTCGGCGCCACCGTGGTCGGAACGCGGCGCCAGCCAACGCGCGAACTCAGGTCCTGCCTGCAGTGCGGAGTACAACGCGGATTCGGCGACCAGCCCTCCCAAGGGCCTGTCGTACAACTCCTGCCTCAACAGCAGCGCCAGGCTCGCTGAAGCGACCGGACTGCGGCGCACCGTCGCCGCGACCGTCTCGAGCGAGCTGGGATCTTCGAGCACCGCATCGAGCCGGGTTGCGAGCCGCCCAGCTCGCGGAGACAGCGGCTGGGAGGCCACGCCGACGAAGACGCACACAGCGCTCAGCAGCGCCGGCTCGAGTAGATCTGGGACGTCCGTGGGGACCCCGTCGTCCAGATGAACAAAGACGAGCGGCAACCCCGTGAGCGCCGAGAAGCCCTCAGGCATCGTCGCCGACCGCAGCAGGTCCATGAGCCCCCGCGCGTCGATATGCAGCGGCTCAGACGCGTGCGTCACAAAACACGACCTCGCCACCGATGACCGTCGCCGCCACGGCCTCCTTGGCCGGATCGCTCAGAACGTCTGCGAGCGGAGCCCGGAGGACGCAGAGATCGGCCGCCTGCCCCGGTGCGACGCGACGAGGACGGGCAGGCCAGGACGCGGAGCCCAGGAACATCCGAAGGGCGACGTCGGCCCCCACCTTCTCCGGCCCGTTGAGCACGCAGCCGCACCGGGTCATTCGCTGCGCGGCAGCCCGCATCGCGGCCCACGGGTCGAGGCCGCTGTACGGTGCATCGCTGGACGCCGCCACCGGAACACCGGATGCCAGCAGCGAGGCGCACGGATAGAGCCACTGCTGCTCCTCGGCGTCCACCTCCCGCAGGTAGTCGTCGCCCCGCTCGAACACGAACGCGGGCTGCACGACCACCGTGACGCCCAGAGCGCGGAGGTCGCCGACCAGCGCCGGGGGGACCACGGCGGCGTGCTCGATGCGATCGCCCGCGCGGGAACCCGCGCGCTGGAGCGCTCCTATGAGGACCACGAGCTGCTCAGCCGTGACGCAGTGCACCGCCACCGGGCAGCCATGCTCGTGGGCCGACCGGATGGCGGACGCCAGATCATCGACGTCCGGGAGGTCCGAATCGTCGAGCACGAGCTTTACGGGGCCCCGCTGCACGCGCGCGCCGACCGGCCAAGCAAGGTCGTGCGAAGCCATCAGCGTCAGCCGCTGCAACATCTTGCGGCTGCCGAGGAGGCGCTCGAAGTTGTCGAGATCGTCGGCGCCACGATCCGGCGTGGCATCGGTGAAGCCCGTGATTCCCATCGCCGCCGCCTGCCGGCTCAGCCCGGCGAGGTCGACCGGCACCCGCGGGACGATCGAGCCCAGCCATGCGTCGAGCCTCCAGAGCCGTCCAGTCAGGCAGCCGTGATCGTCGCGTTCGAGCCCGGGCAGATGATGCCGCTCGGCGTCGATCTCCGCGAGCGCTCGGGAGTTGAGGATCCAGAGTGACCCGGTGCGGTGCTGGATGCGCACCGGGCAGGACGGAACCACCTCGTCGAGCCGGTTCCGGTCGAGGGGACCGGCTACCCGCTCGTGGTAGCCCACACCTCTCACCCACGCCGCCGGGACGGCCTTGGCTGCTGCCTCACGCAGGCGCCCTTCGAATCCCATCCGGTCGGTGACATCGGGTGGCCCCAGGCGTACCGAGGCCTCTTCGGCTGCGGTCGCGCGAAGGTGCACGTGGTGATCGTGGATGCCAGGGATGACAGCGCCTCCCGCCGCGTCCAGTACGAGCTCGTCGCTCCGCCCCTTGCAGTCGCGTCGCGTCCCGACATCCGTGATGATTCCGTCGATGACGCGGACTCGCTGGTCCGCTCGCCCCTCGATCTCAGCGCCGACGATCAGCACGGGCAAGCACTTCGTCGAACAGCGCGTTGTCCGCTCCGAGCTGTCTCGCCGGGGGCGATGCCGGCAGGCAGGGTGGCGGTGCGACGCGGGCGGTCTGGTCGTCGTGCGCGACGACCCAACCGTGCGCGTCACGAGTGATGGGGTGCTCGCTAGCCGGACCATCGCCAGGTGCCGCGAGGTACGCCGCGGTTCCCGCCATCGCGACTTCCACGAGCCGTCCACCTCCTGAGATCAACGAGGCGACAGCGGCCAGGGCCGCAATCAGTCCTGTAGCAGGATCGGCAATTGCGTCTGCGCAGAAGACCGGCGCCATGTCGTCATCGTGTGCGACGAGGCCTCCTGCCACCGCGGCGTCGTCGCCGAAGGCGACGCGGTTCGACCACGCCGATCGCCTGCCATACCCCGTGATCGAGATCCAGGTGCGTCCGGGGCGCGCGGCGACGAACTGCTCGGGATCGATGCCGAACGCCTCCATGGCCCGCGGCCGGCTGCTCTCGATGACGACGTCGGCCCGTCCCACGATCGCTCGCAGCGCATGGACCCCGTCCGCCGATCCGAGATCTAGGCAGACGCTCTCGTGACCCGTGTGTAGCCAGTCGTAGAACTCCGCGCGGCCGAACCGGGCCCCGTCGGGTCGCCGGCTGCTTTCGACCTTGATCACCCGCGCGCCGGTACGACCGAGCACGTGTGCGCAGAGAGGCCCGGCCCACATCGCCGACAGATCGATCACGACCGGCTGCGCGATCGGGGCATCCGGAGCGCCGGCGGCGCGTATGTGCAACGGCGAGGGATCCGGTCCGGCGTCGCCCAGCGCAGCCGCTGGGATGCCGACGAGCTGCGCACGCTCGACGAGGTCCCTCGCCGAAGCGCCGCGTGCGGCCGCCTCCAGCCTCGCCCAATAATTACTGTTCGGCGGGCCGCCGATCACCGCGGGAAGCAGTTCGATGTCGTCTCGCCTAGCGAGGTTGATGGCCGCCCAGCCGTCGGCGGTCTCCAGCAGACGGCAGGTCCCGTTCGCCGAGGTTCTCCCGCGCCGCCGCCAGCAGTTCACCGCCGCTCGACCCGCGAGGACTTCACCGAGCCGCAGCCGAACGCGGCGACCCCAAGCGCGTGTGGCGAGATCGATCGCCTCGATCAGGCCGGCGAGGAGCACCACCGCTTGACAGCCCGGGGCTAGCGGTGCCGACGGATGCCCCGTCAACGACATGGCACCACAGCGAGCCCATTCGACCACGCCACAGAACGGCTCGCTGTGGTCCGAGGCGGGAACATCGACCTCGAGGCCGGCGCGCATCATCTGCAAGGCGCGAGCGGCCTCGGCCTGAACCCGCCCCGAGCAGGCCACCCGGTCGCTACCCCGGCGCCGAGACGAGGGTGGCGGTCCCTTCGATGGCGCGCCGTCCGCCCTCGGCATCGAGCCAGACCTGACACTCGACCCGTCGCTCATCACCGTCCTCGTCAACCGATACGACCTTACCCGCCGCCTCGACCCGCTCTCCTTCGAACACGTTGGAGAGCAACCGTACGCGGAGGCCCCTGATCTCGGCGCCGGGCACGGCATCGCGCAGCATGTTGAGGACGTACGCGAAGTTCGCCGGACCCTGGTTGATCAGTCGATCGCCCAGCCCCAGCTGTCGGACCGCGTCGCGGTCGAGGTGGATCGGGTTCGGATCCGCAAGCGCCTGGGCGAGCAACCGCATGTTGTCGGGCCGCACCGCATCGACGACCCATGGACCGAGATCGCCCGGGATCTCCATCTCCATCAGTCCTGCCTCCGCGGCAGGATGAACTCGTTGCGAATCACAGCGACCGCCACGTCGCGCTCGTCCACGAGCTCCTCTTGGATGGTCAGGACGTCGAAGGTCCCGATCCGCGCACCCTGCTTCCGCCGGATGTCGACGATCTCGCCCCGCACGCGATACGCCACGCCAATGCGCAACGGCTCGGCGAACTCCAGGTCGGTCGAGCCGAGCATCGGCCCGTCGTCCATCGGGCACTCGGCGAGCCGAAAGACCTCATCGATGCCGATGCCGACACCACGCTGTGTCGCAACATACGCGAACGCCGGGTGAGCAACGCCGTCGTCGGGGGCGGCGGTCTCAACCGCCTCCGATAGCAGGCGGTTGTCGTGTTCGGTGATGGTGAAGGTCCCTTCGGGTAGGCGATAGCCGACGAGGTGGCCGAGGGCGGCGGTCGACATCAGAACGATCTCGGGAGGCCGAGTGACTCGGCGATCACGTTGCGAGCCATCTCGTTCGTGATCGGACCGATCTTGAACAGGCGCGCGTCGCGCCAGTAGCGCTGCATGTCGGTCTCGGCCGAGTACCCCATGCCGCCCAGGATCTGGATCCCGAGGTCCGCCGCCTTGACCGCGGCGTCGGAGGCGATCACCTTGGCCATTGTCGACTCCTTGTAGCAATCGCGTCCCTGGCTCTGCAGCCACGCGGCCTGGTAGACCACCAGCTCGACCTGGTGGCGCATCATCGCGATGTCCGCGATGTAGTGCTGCAGGGCCTGAAACTCCGCGATCCTGCGGCCGAACGCATGTCGCTCCTGCATGAACTCGACGGCGTCCTCGAGGACGCCGTCGAGGATGCCGAGGCACAACGCCGAGAGGATAATGCGCTCGTTGTTAAGCGTCGGGAGGAGCATGTACCACGCACGACCGGGCTCGCCGAGCACGAGCTCGTCCGGCACGAACACGTCCTGAATGCCCACGTCGCACGATCCGACGCAGCGCATCCCGAGCTTGGGCAGATCGCCGATTGTGACCCCCTCGGCCTTCGCCGGCAGGAGGAACAGCGTCAGCCCTTGGTGACGGCGTTCGACGTTCTTGTCAGTCCGCGCGAGGAGCAGGATGTAGTCGGCGACGTGGGCGAGCGTGGACCAAGTCTTGTTGCCGTTGAGGACCCATCCGCCCTCCGCGCGCGTGCCCAGCGCCCGCATGCCGCCGAGCAGATCGGTGCCGCCGCCCGGCTCGGTGAAGCCGATCGAGAAGCGCAGCTCTCCCCGCGCGAGTGGCGGCAGGAAGCGGTCCTTCTGCTCGTCGCTGCCGTACACGCCTACCGACTTCGCCCCGGCGAACGACGTGAGCCCCCACACCCACGTCAGGCCCGCCAGCGAGCGCGAGAGCTCACGCGCGAGGATGACTTGCGTGAGCACATCGCCGCCTTGGCCCCCGTACGACTCGTCGACCCCGACGGCGTGAAAGCCGGCGTCGGACATCTTCTGCCAGAGTTCGAGCGGGAAGTCGTGCTCGCGACGTTCGAGCTCGCGGGCGTACGCCTTCGGCGCTTCGTTGTTGACCCACTCGCGGACCGTGGACTGGAACAGCCGCATCTCGTCGCTGAGCTCGAAATTCATACTGCCTTCTATCGCTGGGGAACGCGTCATTTAGATCAGGAATCCTCCGTTGGGGCTGACGACCTGGCCGGTGATGAAGCTTGCCTCGTCGGATGCCAGGAAAGACGCTAGGTGGGCCACGTCCTCGGGCTGGCCGAAGCGCCCAAGCGGCGTTAACGACAGGTACCGATCCCGGATGTCCTGCGGGTACGTCGGCGCGAGCGTCAGCGGAGTGTCGATGAGGCCCGGCGCGATCGCGTTGATGGTGATCCCGCTCGGGCCGAGCTCCTTGGCGATCGTCTTGGTCAGGCCGATCAGCCCGGCCTTGGCGGCAGAGTAGTGCGATGCTCGCGGACTGCCGGTGATGCCTGCGACCGAGCTGACGTTGACGATCCGGCCGTAGCCTCGCGCGACCATCTGCTCGATGACCGCCTTGGTGCAGTTGTACGGACCCTTCAGATTGACGGCGATCGTCCGATCCCAGACGTCATCGGCCATATCTCTGAACAGGCAGTACTCGACGATGGCGGCGTTGTTGACCAGGATGTCGATGCGCGAGAACTCTTCGATCACCTGGCCGACGGCCGCCTCGACCTCGCTCCTCGCCGAGATGTCCGCCTGAACCGCGATGCCCATGCCGTTGAGGGCCGCCGCGGTCCCGTCGGCCTTGGCGACGTCGACGTCGAGCACCGCGACGCTGGCGCCTTGAGCCGCGAGCTCGATCGCGATAGCTCTGCCGATGCCGGAGCCGGCCCCTGTGACCAGCGCCACCTTGTCCGCGTGCCGCATCGCGCTTACCTCTTCTGGCTCGCGAGCCGTGCTTCTTCGGGCGCGCTCAGTTCGGCGCGCAGCTGCCGACGGAGCAGCTTCCCCGTCTCGTTGTACGGCAGCGACGTGCAGAACTCGATCCGCTCGGGCACGCGCGTCGACCTGAGCCGGCTGCGAACCAGGTCCCTGAGGACCTCCGCGAGCGCCTCGTCGGCATCGTGTCTAGGCACCACGACAGCCACGACGTGCTCCCCCCACTCGTCGTGGGGGAGGCCCACCACGGCGACCTCGAGCACCTCGGGATGCTCGGCCAGCACGGCCTCGACCTCCCCCGGCGAGATGTTCTCGCCGCCGCGCACGATCACGTCGTCGAGCCGGCCCTCCACGTACAGGTAGCCGTCTTCGTCGAGACGCCCGGCGTCCCGGGTCGGGAACCAGCCGTCGCCCGAGAGCCGCGCCTGGCCGACGTACTCGCCCGAGATCTGGGGACCGCGAACGTAGATCTCGCCAGAGACGCCGGCGGGCACGCCAACGCCAATCGGATCGCGGATCTCCAGCTCCACGGCGGGCAGCGGCCGTCCGACGGAGGCGAGGCGAGCCCGCGCGCGCTCATCGGCAGCCCGCAAGGCCTCCCGGTGGTCCTCGGGCCCGAGGAGCGCGATCGTCGAGCTGGTCTCCGTGAGCCCGTAGGCGTTGACGAACCCCGTGTCCGGAAGCAGCTGCAAGGCTCGCTCGATGACCTCGACGGACATGCGCCCGCCGCCGTAGGCCAGGTGCTCGAGCGTCGGCAGCGTAGTCCCCATCGTTTCGAGCACATCGACGATCCGCCCCAGCATCGTCGGGACGACCATCGCGTGCGTGATTCCTTCGTCCCGCACGACCTCCACCCACCGGTACGGGTCGAACTGCTCGAGCAGCACGCAGCGCCGCCCTGCATAGACGGAGCTGAGCACGGCCGAGATGCCGGCGATGTGGTACGGGGGGACGCTGATGAGCGCGCACTCGTGCTCGTCGGCGCTCATGAAGTCGACGGACTCCAGGATGTAGGCGGTCAGGTGCCGGTGTCGCAGGAGCGCCGCCTTCGGGTCGCCCGTCGTGCCGCTCGTGAAAAGCAGCACAGCGCCGGCCTCGGCGTCGGGCAGGTCCACAGCCGTGGCGCCCTTCCGTTCAAGTTCGGCGACATCATGGGACATGGCCAGCACGACGCCCTCGATGCCCTCGAGGCGCGGAGCCATGGTGAGGTCGACGACCGCGAAGGCAGGTTCGATCCGCCTCATGAGGGCGGCCAGCTGCTCATCAGTCAGCCGGTAGTTCAACGGGACGAACGGGACGCCGGCGAGTGCGCTGCCGAACAGAGCGACGGGAAAGGCCGGCGAGTTGAGCCCGAGGAACGCCGTGTGCCGCGGCGGGCGCTCGCACAGGTCGGCGCTCAGCGCGACCGCGCGGGCCTGCAGCGCGGCGTACGTGACGCCACCATTCCGCGATCCGAAGGCCACGCGATCGCCGAACCCTTCGGCGGCCATGCTGAGAAGGACTGCGATGTTCACGGTGCCGTCAATCCGAGGACGGAAGCTTCTTGGCTTCCTGAATGGACAGAGGCTCGTTGGCGACGCTGAGCGTCCCGACGCCGGCATGCGTCACGAGGACCTCCAACCCGAGCTCTGGGTTCGCGTAGCGCTTGCCGAGGAGCGACCCGCTCGCCAACGTCGCATCCAGCTCCCCGCGCTCGGGGATGGTGTCGAGGGGCACCATCTCGGCACCTCCGCAACGAACGTCCACCACGTGGGCGGGGGCCTTCACTACGATCACCTGGGTGTCACACACGGCGCTGCGAAGGCGCTCGCCAGATTTGATCCTCATGCCTCGTGCTCTTCCTGTTCGCGCACGACTCCGTCGCGCTTGAGTTGCTCGATCTCGTCCCGCCCCAGGCCGGCCTCGAGCAGGATCTCCGTCGTGTGCTCTCCGATCCGCGGTGGCCGATGCCGCACGGAAGTTGGCGTTTCGGACAGCCCGAGGACAGGGCCGACAGCTGTGTACGTTCCGCCGTCAGGGTGCTCGACGTCGGTAATCACACTCATGTGCTGGACCTGCTCGTCCGCGACCAGCGACTCATAGTCGTTGACGGGAACGGCATCGCCTTTGATGGACAGCACGAGCTTGATCACGTCCTGCCGAGTCATCTGCTTCGCCTCGAAGGCTTCCTCCCAGATCGGCTTGCAGTCGGGCGCGTAGCGCCCGATGCTCGTCGCCTCGCGGCCGTAGCCAGCGAATCGTGGGTCGTCGAAGACCTTGTCGAGTAGATCGAGCTCGATCAAGAGCCGGTCCCAGTCCTCCGAGTCCCCACGGCGAAGCCCCCAGTAGACGAGGCCGTCGAGCGCTTTGTAGCCGTGCTCGGGCGGACGCGTGTAGTGGTCGCTGAACAACCCGAACCATTCGTCGGGGTCGCTCATCATCGTCCACATGATCCCGCGCATGTGCAGCAGCGAGCCGAGCTGGCTGACGGATACGCGCTGCCCGATTCCCTGCCGCGCCCGCGCAAGCAACGCCGCGGCGATCGCCTGTGAGGCGAAGATGCCGGTGTTCATGCCGGCGACATCGGTCCCGATGCGGATCGGCGGCTCGCCGGGGCGCCCCAGCGAGTTCATGTTGTCCGACATCGCCTGGACCACGAGCTCGCCCCCGGGCTCGTCGCACTTGGGGCCTTCCTCGCCGAACGGACTGACCGTGCACCAGATCACGCCGGCGTTCTTCCCGCGCACTGCGTCGTAGCCGCTGTCTGCGCGGTCGAACGGCGCCCGCCTCCAGTCCTCGAGGACGACGTCGACGCCAGTCGCAAGCCGAGCGGCGAGCTCGCGCCCGCGGTCGGACTCCAGATCGACAGCGATGCTCCGCTTGTTGCGGTTGATGCTCAGGAACGTCGCGCTGTGACCGTTGACGAACGGCGGGCCCATCGCACGCGAGGAGTCGCCGTCGAGCGGCTCGAGCTTGATGACGTCCGCACCCGAGTCGCCGAGGCGCATGGCCCCGAAGGGGCCTGCCAGGCCCTGTGTCGCGTCTAGCACCTTCACGCCGGTCATCGCTCCGGACGTCATCTTCGCCCGACCACGCTCGTCGCCTGTTGCCGCACCTCGGCGAAGACCTCGTCGTTGTGCTCGCCCTTCAGTCCGCCGGGACGCTGCGGCCCGGCCGGCGTCCCGTGCAGGAGCCACGGGAGCCCTTCGATGTCAAGCGTCCCCCAATGCGGCGTCTCGAGCCGCTCCACGAAGCCGTTGGCCAAGACCTGGGGATGATTGCGGACAGCCTCGGTGTCCAGGACCGTGCTGTGCGGGACGCGTGCCTGGCGGAGTCGGCTCGCCCACCAGATCGAGGGCTTGGTCGCGAACCGCTCCATGAGCAGCGGGACAAGCTCATCGCGATGCTCGACGCGCGCCCGGCCCGTCGCGAACCTCGGATCCTCGGCGAGCTGCGTGTCGAAGCCCATCGCCTCGCAGAACGGCGGCCACTGCTCCTCTTCCACGACCGCCACGGCGAGGTATTTGCGGTCCTCGCACAGGAACGCCTCGTGCGGGACAGTCGCGGTCGTGGCGCTTCCCATCGGCCGTGGCTGCTCACCGGTCGCGAGGAATTCGGCGAGCCGGGT
>Ga0193751_1002382_pt1 | contig 11406 bp, 10 predicted proteins | sample L1c2metaG_FD_143050 | JGI IMG/M metagenome (GOLD analysis project Ga0193751, IMG submission 143050) | Soil microbial communities from a riparian zone of the East river system, Colorado, United States - L1c2 | ecosystem: Environmental > Terrestrial > Soil > Riparian zone | place: USA: East River...
GAATCGGTCGATTCCGAAACGCTCATCGCCACGACATGGCTATGATGAGAACTGAGGAGCTTTACCACCTCGAGCATGGCGCCCACTTTGTTCGGCAGAAAGACCGAGAATTGCCTTACGACCGGTCCGTCTATTCTTGAGGTTGTTTCTGGTAAATCGAGTGGCATTGGCGCTGAGAGGCCGCGTGCAAGATCGGACCTTCCCTTTGCCCGAATATCTCATTGGCGATCTTTTCTTGGCAAACCAATATTGGCGGCGAGGCGGCCGCCGCCGCTTTCAACGGATTCTGACTGTTCATTTTGCGCCGCCGCTTTACATTCGCTCCCCGAAGATGGAGCCGGAGAACGAACTGATTGCGCAACGACGCGAAAAACTGAGAGCGCTGCGTGCGCGAGGCGTAGAACCGTTTGGCGCCGCTTTCGAGACTTCGGGTTCGATTGCGGAGATTCAGGAAAGATTCAAAGAAGGCGAAACGTTTCGGGCCGCTGGCCGAATCACTGCTCATCGCGACATGGGCAAAAGTCACTTTGTCGATCTTCGTGACGCGACCGGGCGGATCCAGCTCTATTTTCACGTCAAAGAGATCGGCCCGGAGGCGATGGAAATCTTTCATCTTGTCGATCTTGGCGATTTCATTGGCGTCGAGGGAGTTTGTTTTTTGACCAAAACCAGCGAGCCCACGCTGAAAGCGCGTTCGTTTAAAGTGCTGGCGAAATCGTTACGGCCACTGCCGGAGAAATGGCATGGCTTGCAAGACGTCGAAGCCCGTTACCGGGAGCGATATCTCGATCTTGTTGCGAACGAGCAGTCGCGGGACGTCTTCGCCAAACGCATCCTAATGGTGCGCGAGACCCGCCGATTTTTCGAAGAGCGCGGTTTTTTGGAAGTGGAGACGCCGATTTTGCAAACTGTTGCCGGCGGCGCCGCAGCCCAGCCCTTCAGCACCCATCACAAAGCGCTCGATCTCGATCTTTATCTGCGGATCGCGCCTGAACTGTATTTGAAACGCCTGCTCGTCGGCGGATTCAACAAGGTTTTCGAATTGAATCGCAACTTTCGGAACGAAGGAATTTCACGAAAGCACAATCCGGAGTTCACGATGCTCGAAGTCTACTGGGCCTACGCCGATTTCGAGAAAATGGCGAATCTGGTGGAAGAACTCATTTGCCATCTGGCGGAGAGAATTTGCGGCTCACTGCAAATCGAGAATCGAGACGTCGCTGGCAGGGTCACCCGCACGATTAGCTTAAAGCGGCCGTGGCGCCGTGCGCGCTACCACGATTTAGTGCGCGAAGTTGCGGGGAAAGATTGGTTTGAAATAACCAGTGAAGAACGACGGAAGCGCGCGGCCAGTGCGCTCAAATTGGAGATCCTGCCGCAGCTCGCCGATTTCGAAGTTACGCAGCGAGTTTTTGAAAAGCTCGTCGAGGAAAAAACATTCGATCCACTCTTTGTCACGCATTGTCCGAAGGAGCTAGTTCCGCTGGCCAAGGAGAATGCTACCGATCCTTCACTGGTCGACGTTTACGAACTGATCATTAACGGAGTCGAGATTTCGCCTGGTTACACCGAGCTGAACGATCCCGACGCGCAGCGCCAGAGGTTGCTTGATCAGGCGGGTGAGGAGACACAAAAGATCGACGAAGACTTTTTGCTTGCCCTCGAGCACGGGATGCCGCCGGCAGGCGGATTTGGCATCGGGATCGATCGGTTATCGATGTTGTTTACGGGCGCGGAATCGATCCGCGACGTAATTTTGTTTCCGCTGCTGAAACCGAAGAAAGAGTAACGTAGATCGGCTCGCTCCGTCGGATGCAGTGCATTCAGGCACGGTGCGTTTCGCCCGAAACCGGCGTGCAAATCGAGCGCGCTTCGAGATTATCGATCCGCCTTCGATTTCCCCGACGGCGAACCCGTTGCTCCCGGCGACGCCGTTGCCGAAGGAGTTGGTGACGGAGACGGGTCCTCACCTAAGCGAACGGAAGCTGTCGAGCTCTTTTTCTGCAAGTCGGTGCCATCTTTTGTAAGACTTAAATGTTTCGACTGAAAGCGGGGATCCTCGTTGCTGCCGCTGTCCTTATTCGCCTCCGAGACGATGCTATTGATCGGATCAATGCGTACATTAAGAAGACTGCCTTGAAACTTGGGATCCACCCCGCTGGTGGGAAGCTTTTGACCGTCTTTCAATTCGATGACCTTCTCGCGCTGCGCACCGGACTTTCTCTTTAGGATCGGAAATCCGTTCCCGTCCGTGCCCAAAGGGGTGGATTGATCATCCTGGCTGCTGGGGGTGGCGGAGTAATTCTGGGAGTTGGTAGCTGAGCTGGACGCAGTGTTCGTGGGTGCCGCCTGAGTGCCGGTCTGATTGGCAGAGCTACCGCTCTGAGTTGATCCAGCATCGGAAGTAACCGGCTCAGTGCCGCTCCCAGTGCCGCCGGGACTGACTGGACTTGGTCCAGCGACCGCATAAGACATCAATCCGACGCAGCCGATAAAGATTATGAATAGCGGCACGCTAACTGGTCTCATGTTTTGATACGATACGCTCCGGATCATTGAATACGCTCCGCCCTTAAAATCAAGAAATTTCCGATCGTAGCGCTCGTGATCGAAAGTCAGCTTCGAGCGACCCGCTCCTCATTTTGCGGGGATCACTCGCTCCGCTCTTTCTTGGTATTCCAAAGATGGAAAGTATAAGTGAACACGATGTAACCGAGGACGCGATGAGGACTATCGTTCGTCACGTAAATTGCGGGATTGAATTGGAAATCGCGCGTGAGGTTGCAAGTAAAGCCGATAGTGGACGAGTTACCCGAGCCGCTTTGGAAATCGATCTGCGCCCGCCATGTCTTGTTGAAATCGTAGGCGTAGCCGACAATCGCCTCGTTGCGAAAATCGACATGAGCTGCGCCGGCGATGAACTTGTTATGTTCGCCATAGTAGCCGGATTCGATAAACGGCTGTGGGTCGACATGACTGTGCGGCGACCAATTCACAAATCCAATTGAGAGCAGATAAGGATCCTTTTGGATCAGGGCCAGTTCCGTCCCGAAAATTAACTCGTTAGGCTGGAACCCTTTGAAAACCGCGATCTCCGCCCACTTGGTCAGTCCCAGCTCGGCTTGAATTTCGTATGGGTTGCCGATTCGTTCGTCCTGGAATTGCGGACTCAATGAAAGATCGCCTTCGCCTTGCAGGTCCGGCGTCACAATTTGGTTGAGACCTTTGGTTGTCGCGAAAGAGGAAGGCGTGATTGCGGCGACAATCAAGACAATCGCCGCGAGATTGTCGATCTTCACGAGTCGTGACATCCCGCAACTTTATTGGCCTTCGAGTCTAGGTCGAGCTTGGATAATCTCTAGGCTCGAAACGGGTCCGGCCCGGCATACGCGAGAACGCCGCTACGGCTGCGCTGTCACCCATTCCACGGCAAAGCGAGCGACCTGCCGCGCGTTTTCGAGATTCAATTTCTCTTTGATATGGGTGCGATGTGCTTCCACTGTTTTGGGGCTCAAGCGCAGTTGGCTGGCGATGTCGCGGACTTCGCGGCCTTTGCCAATCAATTCGAGAATTTCCAGTTCGCGGTCCGTCAATGCAGCGATGGGCGCGGCCGATTCTTCCTTGGAATTAGTCATCATTTGCTTTGAAATCACCGGGCTCAAGTAACGCCGCCCACTTAAAACTTCGCGAACCGCATCGCCGATTTTTTCAATGGCTTCCTGTTTAATAATGTATCCCGTCGCCCCGGCCCGGAGTGCGCGCAGCGCATAAAGTGATTCCTCATGCATGGAGAGGACGAGAACCGGCATCCGGGGAAATTCCGACCGGATATTTTTGGTCAACTCGACGCCGCTGGCTCCGGGCAGGCCAATATCGACAATGACGAGATCGGGTCTTTCCTTTCGAATAAGGGCCATGCCATCAGTCGCTTGGCCAGCTTCGCCGCAAACAACGAAGCCCTGGTTCGAATTAATAATGCGGCCCAGACCTTTGCGCAAAACAGGATGATCGTCCACGATCACAATTCGTTTTGCTCGCCTATGGTTTCGCTCTCGAGAGGCTGCCTTCGATTTTGCCGGAGCCAGGGACACACTGCCTGCCGCCGCATTGGGGCGTTTCATCAAAACAGCACTCTCTCACGAAACAATCGCCAAGCGCGAGATAAATTCGATTGTTGGATAAGAACAAGAGATTTCACAGTTCGCATCACCATTTCTTCGTTCTCTCGCTTTCCCTCACACGCGTCCAGAACCGGTGGCCGGCTGAGTCAACCTGGGCGAGAACAAGCGGTCTAACCGGCGTGTGATGCTTTAACCGGCCCGGCCTGCCAGCCATTGTACGGCAAAACGCGCGACTTGACGCGCATTTTGCAAAGCGAGCTTCTCCTTAATGTGGGCGCGATGCGTTTCCACGGTTTTCGGACTTAAATGCAGCGCGGTTGCGATCTCCCGGACATCGCGTCCTTTTCCGATGAATTCCAAAATCTCCAGTTCGCGGTCGCTCAATCCATCGACCGGGTTCGCTTTCGCTTCGCCCGCGCCGTACGCGACTTTTGCGATCACCGTTGCGGACATGGCTGGGCTAAGATAGGGCCGTCCGGCGAAGATTTCCCGGATTGCGGAGACAACGCTATCGAGCGCCTCTTGCTTCATGACATAACCTTGCGCGCCGGCGCGCATCGAACGCAAAGCGTAGAGCGACTCGTCGTGCATCGAGAGCACGAGAATCGGCAGTTTCGGAAATTCCGCCCGAATATTCTTGATTAGCTCGATGCCATTCGCGCCCGGCAAGCTAAGATCGACAATCGCGAGGTCGGGTGCGATCTGGCGAATCACGTCCATTGCTTCGGCGGCGTTGCCGGCTTCTCCACAAATCGCCAGGCCGTTGTTTGAGTTGATCAACTGTTCGAGCCCTTTTCGAAAGAGCGGATGATCGTCCACGATCACGATCCGCTTTACGTCCGGCGGATCGCATTTCGGATTTTTGTTGATGGAGCGGGACCGTTTCATCTCGGTGCGGGCAAATAGCAAACAACACGGGTGCCGCCTTTTCTGGGGGACTCGACTTCCAGGCGCCCACCGGCGGAGTGAGCGCGATATTTCATGATGTGAAAACCCAATCCTTTTGCCTTGTTTGACTCGCTCGGAACTCCGACGCCATCATCGGCTATACTCAGGACGATTTCTTTTCTCGATTGCTTCAGTCGGACCACGATTTGTGTGGCTTGGGCATGCTTGTTGGCGTTGATCACGGCTTCGCGCGCGATGCGATAGAGCTGCAACGCAATTTCGTCATCAGTGATGTGCAGCGGCTCTTTGATTTCGAACCGGCAGGGTGTCTTCCAAATTTCCCGGTCAACCAGATCTTGGAGGGCGTCCGTCAATTTCGCAGAATCGACATCGATCCGGTGTAAAGCGTGAGAAAGGTCGCGCGCATCGTTCGCGGCGTCGTTTACCAATTGTGCGATTTTTTCGATATCATTTGCTTCGATAACGCGATGATTCTTTAAGCGGAGCGCGATCGAGCGCGCCATGAACGCGACTGCGGTCAAATGCTGGCAAAGTCCGTCGTGCAACTCCTGGCCGAGGCGCTGTTGCTCGCGATCGCTGATTTCCAAGATTTGGCCTTCAAGTCCGCGGCGTCGCTCGATCTCGCGCTCCAATTCCTGGTTCGCCGCGCGCAATTCGCCGGTTCGCTCCCGCATGCGCTCCTCCAGAAGGCTCTTCGATTTCTTCAGCGCGGCTTCCGTGCGTTTGCGCTCGGTAATGTCGTTGTTTGTTTCGAGCACGGAAGCGCGATTTCCTTTCGCGTCGCGGTCCAACGCCCAGCGCGAGAACATGGTCAGGCGCGTGCCGTCACGCCGGGTATGCACGACTTCGCCTTCCCAGCGGTTGTCGCGGTGAAGCTTTTCGTAGATTCTCTGGAGCGGCTCGGAGTGTTGCGTTTGTAACAACGCGTGGATCACTTTGCCCAGCGCTTCGTCTCGGGTATAACCGTAAATCTTTTCCGCGCCGTTGCTCCAGTAGGTGATCCGATCTTCCGGGTCGCGAACGATGATGGCGTCATTGCTCAGGTTCAGCAGTCGCGCCTGCTCGGCCAGCCGTCGCTCGTGCTGCGTCCTTGTCACTGCGCCATCAACCCCGAACTGTGGTTTGGCTTTGTGCTTAGCCGGCCGCCGCCGTCCTACCACGCTTTTCGTCTTTCGTTTCGCGGGCATAGCCCTTTTACCTACTTGGTCTGGGCGGCTTTACTGAGTTCAAACCGCGATTCAAATGTAGCTGGAAGTCCGTTAAATGCCTAGAAGATCATCGCAAGCTATGTTCCCGCGTTAGGCCAGGTTCGAACCGGACGAACCGCGCTGAGAAACTTGTACTTGTTTGAGGAGACGCACTGCCAGCCTAAGCCGCGCTCAATTCGGATGGACCAACTGTGCGACGGCGATTCATTCTCCGCGCTGGCGGGTGCACACCGGCGAGATACTGTGCGTCGAAGGCGCGCAACGCTGTTTGCACTGTGGGACCGATTCCAAGGATGCCTTCTTCCACACTCCGCCCGAGAAGTGCGATCCAAAGCTCACCGCGGACGGACAATTGCGGCCGGCGCACTGCCGACGGACTGCCCGGATGCGCAGCGCAGTAAAGTTCCATTCCTTCCATCGCCGTCATTGCTTGATCGCCAATGCGGCACCTCTTCGAGCTCGTCCCGTGATTCTTCATTCCATCCTCAAAACGCGCTCTTTGCCGAGGTTGGATGTGAGCTTTTTCGGTAGAATGCGGATTCCAGGCTGTTGGGGCTGCGTTGCACGAGGGCCCTAGGATTTTTACCTATAAGTAAGGTTGCCGTTCGTCTGATTGCGGCATTGATGTTCGATTCGCCATGCTCCGGCTGTGGCGCTCTTGTATCCGATTGAATTTCCCGACCGAGAGAAGCTTGAGATTTTGCAGCGCCTCGATCATTACCGCAAATGGCGTTCCTTGGACGAGAAACGTTATTGCCTCGCGTGCAGCAAGGTCATTGAAGGCCATCATATTCAGATTGTGGGCGGTACCCGCGGCAGCGGACCGCTGCGCTCGATTTGTCCGACCCGAGGTTGCCATTCCATTCCGATGGATTGGGTGCTGCCAACCGATGAAATGCTCGCCAGGATGTCGATCTTGGTGGAGGAGCCTCGCGCTGAGCTAGCGAAATTCCGAAATGTTACGCGCGAGAATTTTGCCGCCCGATTGCGTAAGTTCGCGACTCAGTTTCGGCCAGCGCCTTAGCTGCCTGTTCCAAGTCCAACGCGCGTAAGGATTTGACCTACCGCTCAACCGGTGTCTGCCCCGATTGCAGGTCCTTTGGCGCTTCCCCATGTTTTGAAGTGCACAAGGAGTCATAACGAAATGAAACAAAAACAAACTCGTTAGGGAGAGAAGATATGTTGAAGCCAAGCCTTGATTATAATACGTCCGCCTTCGCTTCTGACGAAGTGCTCATGGAGGCCATTACCGACCGTCAACCACAAGCTCTACGCGAATTTTATTCGCGTCACGGCAGCAGACTCAAATCCGTCATCGGCAACGTAGTGCACGAAGAGGGTGATGCTGACGACGTTTTGCAGGACATCCTGATCCAGATTTGGCGCGAAGCCGGCCATTACTCGCCCAAAGCCGGCAAGCTGCTTGGCTGGGTGGTCACGCTAACACGGCGTCGCGCGATCGACCGGTTGCGACGGAAACAGGCTTATTGCCGCGCGAAGGAACGCTACCAAAACCACGTCGAGCAGCTGCCCCAGGCCAGGCCGCAGCTGCGCGGCTCAGATATGGAGATTGAGCGGACCGATTTGCGGCGATTCTTGCACAAACGGTTAAATGATTTGCCGCATTACCAACGCGAAGCGATCAAGCTGGCATTCTTTACCGGAATGAGTCATCGCGAAATTGCCGCCGTGACCGGTGCGCCGCTCGGCACCGTGAAAACCAGACTTGAGTTAGGCCTGCAGAAATTGACCCAGTCGCTGCGACCGATCCGCCACAAGATTTGAGAATGCCTAGCGGAAAAATTGAGGGCGCCGGGGGCTCCGCAAACGGTCTCAAGGAAAATCGGAGCTCCCGGCGAGGGGTTTAGCGACTCGCCCATGACTTGTCGATCCTTTATTTGAAAGAAATCTGGAGCCGTCTGAGCTGTAATTCTGTGAACTCTGTGCTATTTTTGGCGGCAAATGGATAAGCCTCAAATCACCGCCTACCTTAAGACCTATTGCGGCTGGAGCGCCGGCGTGCGCGCCGTCCTGGCCAAATACAATCTGCCCTACACGGAAAAAGACATCATCCAGAATCCCGCTTTTCGATGGGAGATGGAAACGAAAAGCGGCCAGCCACTTTCACCGTGCGTCGAAATTAATGAGAACATGCTCGCAGACGTGAGCGGCGAAGACGTCGAGAAGTATTTGATCGACAATAAGATTGTGCAGGCAAGCGACGCGCAAACAGAAGTGCCGCTCAATGCGCCCTGTCCGACCGAGCAACACGAGAGCGAAGTGAAGCTCAATTTCTAAAGCGTTAAAGCGTTGAAGAGTTGAAACGTTACAGCGACTTGCCGCTTCAACGCTTCATCGCTCTAACTCTTCAACGATGAAATTCTTCGCCCGCTCCGGCTCGCGAAAAAAGAAGCGCGGCAAACTCTTTCGCTACGGGTGGAAGCTAGCAGTTCTCATCTTAATCGGCGGCGTTGGTCTTGCCGTTTTCCTTTTTTACGGCGCGTGGGCCGCAACTTTCGACATGAAAAAAGTAGGCGCCATGCCGGAGCGCAGCACTGTCTTCGACGTCGATGGGAAAATTTACAGCCGCCTCGCAGGGGCAAACCGCCTCCGAATCTCGCTCGACCAGGTCTCGCCCCTTTTCATTAACGCGTTGCTTGCACGCGAGGATACCCGTTTCTATCAACATCCTGGCATCGATTGGCATGGCATTTTGCGGGCGCTTGTTCGGGATGTTTTGACCGGCTCGGCCAAGGAAGGCGCCAGCAGCATCACCCAGCAACTCGCGCGCAATAGTCTGCCGCTCGGCGGCCGTACTATCAGTCGCAAGTTGCTCGAAGCGATGGTTGCCCTCCGGATCGAGCGCGAGTTTACCAAGAAACAAATTCTCGAGCTTTACGTGAACCGGATTTATTTCGGCTCCGGTTGTTATGGCGTTGAGACGGCATCGCAAGCTTACTTCGGCAAGAACGCGTCCGCGCTGAATCTTTCCGAAGCGGCCCTCCTGGCCGGTTTGATTCGAAGTCCGAACCGCTTTTCGCCGCTAAAAAATCCTGAAGGCGCCGCTCTTCAACGCGACGCCGTGTTGGATCGGATGGTTGAGTTGAAGAAAATTTCCGCAGTGCAAGCTACCCAGGCCAAAGTCGCCAAAGTCAACGCCCACCCGAAACGCCTCCTCCAGATCCAGGAAAATTACGCAATGGACGCGGTCCAGCGCGATTTGAACACGATCCTTACCCAGGACCAGATCGACAACGGTGGTCTGTTTATTTACACCACGCTTGATCCTGCGGTGCAAAACGCCGCGCAACAGGCGCTCGAAACGCAGCTCACCAAGATCGAGCACCAATCGAATTTTCGTCATCCGCTGAAAGCGAATTATCAGCCGCCGGAAAACGGCGAGGATTCCGCGATGCCTTATTTGGAAGGCGCGGTCGTTTGCATCGACAACCTCAGCGGCGGCATCCGTGCGCTCGTCGGCGGTCGCGATTATTCACAAAGCAAATTCAATCGCGCTCTGTCTCCAGCTAATCGCCAGGTTGGTTCCGCGTTCAAACCTTTCGTTTACACGATCGCCTTCACCCAGGGCCTGTTGCCCGGGGCGGCGATCAGCGACGGACCAATTCAACCGGGCGAAATCGAAGGCGCGGGCAATTGGTCGCCGGGAAATTCCGATGGCACTTACGGCGGTGTTCAACCTTGCTCCTACGGGCTGATTCACTCGCGCAACACAATGAGTGTTCGCGTCGGCCAGTTCGCCGGACTTGATGCCGTGCAAAAGATCGCGACCACACTCAATCTCGGCGAAAACATTCCGCACGGTCCTGCCATTTACATCGGTTCGTTCGAAACGAACCTCAAGGATCTCACTGCGGCTTACACCGTGTTCCCGAATGCTGGAGTTCGCAAACAGGCTTACGTCGTCGAACGCATCGACGACCCGGAACACCGGCCGATTTATCGCGCCGCTCACATTTCCGCGCCTGCATTGGACCCGAGCGCGGCCTGGATGACTTCGCAATTAATGGAGGAAGTTCTCACCCGCGGCACGGCAGCTGCGGCGCGTTCGTTAGGCTTCAAATTACCCGCTGCAGGAAAAACCGGCACGACCAACGATTACAAGGACGCATGGTTTCTCGGTTATACGAGCACCTTGACTTCCGGCGTTTGGGTCGGGTTCGACCAGCCGGTGACCATTATACCGCGCGGCTACGGCGCCGCCCTTGCGCTCCCCGTCTGGGTGCAGGTGATGAACAAAGGCGCGCAGCGCTATCCGCCGCAAGATTTGCAGCCGACCATGCCGATGCAACATGCCCTGGTTTGTTCGCTTTCCAATCATCTGGCGACGACTGGTTGCGAAGCAGCGGGAACGGCGTACGAAATCGATCTGCCTGCCGACAAAGTTCCCACCGTCGCGTGCGAAGTGCACGGCGGCGAGCAAATACAGTTCGCACAGAAACTGGACGATCTCGGGCGCAAAGCCGCCACTTTCCCGAACAAACTGTTTCAATCGTTCAAAAAATTCTTCGGCGGCAAATAGGGTGGCGCACGGCGGCTTCGAGTTTTTGGAAATTGGGTTTTGGGATTGGTTCTTCTCGCTCAGCGAGAGCGAGTTCAGACCTAACCAAGCAATGAAGCCAACTCGCGAAAGCTTTTGGAGTGGCTTATCTGTTTGTCGTTAGGTCGTCTCGCACACCCGATGGACAGCAGATCACAGCTTGCCAGGAGAAGGGGCTTATGAACATGGCCGGACCTCGTTCGATTGGCTTGGCAATTCTGCTTGTTTTGCTCGCGGGAGCTAGCTGCAACCGGTCGAAACGATCGTCGTCAGAGTCGACCGCCGCGCCGACACCCCAGGGGGCTCGCGCGAGCATCACTGCGCACGCCCCAGATGCATTCTACGATCCGCCGTCGGACCTGTCGCGCCAGCCTGGCGCATTACTGCGGAGCGAGCCGCTGAAAGACGTGATGCTGCCAGCCGGCATGCGAGGCTGGCGCATCCTTTATGCAACTACGGTGGACGACCGCACGCCGGCGACGGCGGTCGCGACCGTGTTCGCGCCGACCGATCCTCCCGCGGGCCCACGTCCTGTCATCGCGTGGGAGCACGGCACGACGGGCTTGCTGCAGAAATGCATGCCGTCACTTTTCTCGGCGCCGAGCGCGGG
>Ga0193751_1002383_pt1 | contig 11403 bp, 10 predicted proteins | sample L1c2metaG_FD_143050 | JGI IMG/M metagenome (GOLD analysis project Ga0193751, IMG submission 143050) | Soil microbial communities from a riparian zone of the East river system, Colorado, United States - L1c2 | ecosystem: Environmental > Terrestrial > Soil > Riparian zone | place: USA: East River...
CGAGATTCCATGCTGTGCGATCGAGTCACACCGCAGCGGCCGATCCGCAGCGCGACCTGGTAGACGATCTTCTACTGGACGACGCTTACAGACTGCGCAAGCCGGTGCTGGGAATTTGCTACGGGTTGCAGGGTCTGAACGTCTACCGCGCGGGATCGCTGATTCAACACATCCCCGACTTTTTGCCGGAAGAAACGCGTGCCAAAGTGAATCATGAGGCGGGGAAGATGATCGACGTTGCGCACGCGGTGAGGATTGAGCCTGGCTCCCGACTTGCGGAAATTGTGGGCGCCACTACGAGCTCCAAGGGTGGAGGCGAGCAGGTTCTTGCCGTCAATTCTTCCCATCATCAATCCGCATACAGGATTGGAGGAGGACTGCGAATTGTGGCGCGCTGTCCCGACGATGGCATCATTGAGGGCTTGGAAGGGACCGCGGCGGATCATTTTGTTGTAGCGGTGCAGTGGCATCCGGAGCGATCGGTGGAACAGGATGAGGCTTCGCGAGCCATTTTCCGCGCATTCATCGATGCCGCATGTGAGGTCAGCTAGAAAGTTTCGCTGGACTGACCCGTCCAGGAACGATCAGGCCCAGACAAAATTCACCGCGCGCGCCGGACCTTCTTCAGTGGCTCCTTCTTTTTTGGAGATTGGCCCTTTCCCAGGAGGACCACCACATGAGCGATGGCAGTATTCTCTAGGTTGAGGCCTTCGGGAGTTTTTGCTTTCAGGCCAATGCAATCGCTCCGCAACCCGATCAACTTCGCCAGACTGGCACGGATAACCGCTGCATGCGGACCGATCTTAGGGGCGGCCAGAATCAAGCTGGCGTCGATATTGGCCACGCTATAACCGGCGGCGCGAACGCGCTTTAATGCTTCGCGCAAGAACAGAACCGAATCCGCACCCTTCCATTGGGGATCCGACGGAGGGAACAGCGCTCCAATATCGGGCGCTGCGATGGCGCCAAGAAGAGCGTCGGTAATAGCATGCAGCAGGACGTCTCCATCAGAATGTCCACCTAACCCCTTGTCGTGCGCCAAGTCGATTCCGCCAATCTTCAGTGGAATTCCGGGTTGGAATTCGTGGGAATCAAAGCCGTAGCCGATGCGGGTGGCGGGTCGGGGCTCGGTCGTCAATGGCATGATGGATTAGTGGCGATGGACCGGCTCGTCCGATGCCTGCAGATAGAACTCCGCCAGTTCCATGTCGGCGGGAGTCGTAATTTTGATATTTCGTGGCGAGCCCATGACTACGGCTACCTCGTGGCCTGAGCGTTCTGCCAGTGAGGCTTCGTCGGTACCCACGAATCCGTCGGCGGCTGCTTCATCGAAGGCTTTCTTGATGACGCTGTAGTGAAACCCTTGCGGAGTTTGCGCCAGCACTACCCCGGCACGCGGAAGTGTGGACTTAACGATCGCACCTTCTGCAGTGCGCTCGACCTGCTTGACGGTATCGACGGCGGGAAGCCCGGCAATCGCGGCGCCATATTTCTTTGCGGCGGCTATCACGTCGTCAATGATTTCCGCGGTGACCAGCGGACGCACGGCGTCGTGTACGAGCACAACGTCATCGGCGGCCGCGGAGATGGAATTGAGCGCCTGCTGCACCGACTGCTGGCGGTGCTCGCCGCCGGCGACGAGTTCGACCTGTTTCTTCAACACCTCTTTCCCTTCTTTGCGCAGGCGTTCGCGAAAACCCTCGATCTCATTTTCGCGGAGGGCAATCAAGATTTCTTTGACCGCATCGACCGCAGCGAACTTGCGGAGCGTGTGAATCAGAATGGGCGTGCCCGCCAGTTCGGTGAACTGTTTCGAAGGGTGCGGTTTCTTGGTTTTCGCGTCCAAGGCGCTCGGCATGGGAGCCATGCGGGTACCAAGCCCGGCTGCGGGAATAATGACGATCACCTTCATGGCGGGGTGTAAGTATACGAGTGCTTAGCCCCGGAGTTCAAATGTCCGTTCGGAGAATGAAGAACAGCCACACTCTCGACATACAATGTCAAAATCCTTTCCTTCCGGGGGACGTTCCCGTGAACTTCGCCGTTCGACTTTTTCAGTGGATATTTCTTAACGCCGAACGCATCTCCAGCTTGTTGGCGGCCGCGGCGGTGTTGGGAGCTGTGCGCATCTATTACAGAAAGACGACGCTGGAGAGAGCGACGTGGCTGTCGAGCCTTTATTCAAAGTTCTACGAGGCTCCCGATCTGAAGCGAATTCGCAAAATTCTGGATGATAATCCTCCTGACGCTCCAGAAGTTAAGGAATTGGTGCGGAACGAAGACTCCGATTTGACTGATTACCTGAATTTCTTCGAATTCATGGCTTATCTTAAAGATCGCCACCAACTCAGTAAGAGAGATGTGGCGGCGCTGTTCGATTATTACCTGCGCCTTCTGTCCAAACACAAAGACGTGCGAAAATATGTACTGGACGACAGGAATGGATACGGTTATCTGAAGACTCTTATGGCACGTTTTCCGGGTGGCGATTAGGATCAGACCATGACTCATCATCTTTTTGTGTACGGTACTCTGTCTCCGCGCCACGCGCCGCCGGAGATCGCCGCCACCGTCCGCCGGCTTCGGCCGGTGGGGCAGGCGTCGGTGCGCGGCCGCTTATACGATCTCGGGAAATATCCCGGGGCGGTCCTGAGTGAGAAGTCGCGCTCGGTGATTCGCGGAGAAGTTTTCGAGCTTCCGGGCGACCGGAGTACTTTGACCTCTCTCGATGACTATGAAGGTTTTGAACCGAACAAACGGAGTTCCAGCCTGTTTCTTCGGCGAGCATGGCGTGTAACCATGGACGACGGCAAGCGCCTGCGATGCTGGGTGTACGTTTATAACGGAAACATGAAAGATGCGCAGCCGCTCAGAAACGGCCGGTATTCGCGCCGGCGAATCCCCCGCCGCTCTGGCAGAGCGGGGTCGACTTCCGCAAAGTAAGATCGATCCTATGCTTGGGTTAAGACGTTCCTTGTTTCGTTTCCAAAGTGGTAGCAGCAGGGATTGCCGACGGTCCGGGAACTGGGACGGGCGGCGCGCTCACCGGCAGGGGCGCTGCCTGTCGGCTGTAGGCGGCGCGCTCGTCCCACTTGCCGAAGATCATTTTTCCTGCCGTGGTCTGTAGCACTGACGTCACGGAAACGTCGATCGTCTTGCCGATCATCTTCCTGGCATTATCGACAACCACCATGGTGCCGTCGTCAAGATAGGCCACGCCTTGGTTGTATTCTTTGCCTTCTTTCAGGATGAAGACGCGCATGGTCTCGCCGGGAAGGACGATCGGCTTCAGCGAGTTGGCCAGTTCGTTGATATTCAGGACTTCGACTCCCTGCAACTGTGCCACTTTGTTCAGGTTGAAGTCGTTGGTGATGATCTTGCCTTCATAGACCTTGGCCAGTTCGATCAGTTTCAGGTCGACCTCGCGGACAGCGGGGAAGTCATCTTCCACGATCTGAATCTGCAGGTTGGCGACTTTCTGCAGGCGCTGCAAGATGTCGAGGCCGCGGCGTCCGCGGTTGCGCTTGAGCGAGTCGGCGGAATCTGCCACCAGTTGCAGTTCACGAAGAACGAACTGCGGAGTGACGATTATGCCATCGAGAAAGCCGGTCTCGGCGATGTCGGCTATGCGGCCGTCGATGATGACGCTGGTGTCGAGAATCTTGTAGCTCTTCTTGCCTGTCTTCTCGCCGCCGAAAACGCCGCCTAAGGCAGCCAGGTTCAAGAGATCGCCTTTGTTGGCACCGACGATTAGGCCGACATAGGCCATCAGCAGCATGACCAGGATCTGTAAAAAGCTCTGGGTATTCCCTAACGGAATGCTATTGCGGAGTACCAGAGCGAACAGGTAGGCGCCGCAGATGCCGAGGAAGCTCCCGATGGCGGCGCCGATGAGCCGCTTCAGGCTTACGGTGCGCAGCTTCCATTCGAACACGACGATGGCCGCTCCGATGAGAGCGCCCACGCCCGCGTCAATATTGCGGGTTTGTCCGAAAGGCTCGATCACGTAGCAGGTAACGGCTACAACGATGAGAAAAAGAAGGCGTACAACAATAATATCCACGGTAAACCTCCCCGCGGATGCGCTTGCCCATATGCCCATACGACTAAGGCGATGCACCCGTGCCAGTTCTTCGCCGCCCCCGGCGGGAATCGGCCCTTCACCTTCGCATGCGGGGCGCGCATGAATTAGGGGATGAATGTACGCCCCGTCCCGGCTTCGTGGGGCTCGGCCGGATGATAGTAAGCCAACGCCAAGAGTATATACCTGACGGTGAAGTCAGGGAGTAGTGACTGCGGACGTATGCTTTGTGCCAAACGTTTAGGGGCTGATGGCCTACTTCCCAAGACGTACAGCGAACACCTGAGAACGGCAGGCGAGGCCGTACGGCATCTGACATTAGCGAGCTGCCGGATGAAGTCGCTCGCCAGGCCCGTAGGGCCCTTAACAACTTCTTGGAGGATGTGATGCGAGCATTCAGATTTCTGAGTTTAGGAATTCTCGCGACATTGATCGCGAGTTCTGCGGTTCTTTACGCACAGGACGAAAAACCACAGGAAGACAAACCGAAGCAGGAAGAGCCAAAGCAGCAGGACGAAGCCAGGCCTGCAGCTAAACAGGATGAAGCCAAGCCTGCAGCCAAACAGGATGAAATGAAAGCCCCAAAGCAAGATGAAGCGAAGCCTGCGCGGCCCGACCAGCAGGAACAAAGGCAAGACGACAAGCAGCCTCGTGAAGAAGCGCGACCGGCTCAGCAAGAACCCGCTCGCCAAGAGCCTGCACGGCCAGAAGCGGCTCGGCCTGACAATCATGCTCGCCCAGAAGGCAACGGCGGCCGCATTCCAGACGACCGCTTCCTCGCCCAGTTCGGACGAGAGCATCACTTTGCCATGCCCCGTCCAGAAGTAGTGAGCGGGCGGCCGCAATTCCAATACGGCGGCTACACGTTTGTGCTCGTCGATGCCTGGCCACCGGCCTGGGCTTACAGCGACGATTGCTACGTTGACTACGTCAATGGTGAATATTTCCTGTTTGACTTGCGACATCCCGGAATGCGACTCGCTCTGACGGTAGTGATGTAGCACGAGTTGGGTACGTCTTGGGTCTTAGGAACTTGGTCTTCGGCTAACTGGCTGAGTAGATCACACCCCAAGACCCGGGCCCCAACACACCTACTGAACGGGTGAATCCCCCTCCTCCCTGCTAGACTTTCCCCATGAAAGCGTTAGTGCTCACCAAGCTATCCGGACCGGATGCGCTTGCCATCCAGGACATTCCCGAACCCGCGGCAAAGGCCGGACAGACGCTGGTTCGCGTCAGCGTCGGAGGGCTGAACTTCGCCGACTTCATGACGACCAGGGGCGGATATCCGGGGACTCCGGCGCCACCGCTGGTGGTGGGACGCGAGTTCGCAGGAATCGAAGAGAGCGGCGGACGGCGCGTGATGGGATACGCGCAGTGGGGCGCTTTCGCGGAGAAGATTGCGGCATTCACCCACATGATGTGGACCGTTCCCGATCAGTGGACGGACGAACAGGCGGCGGCATTTCCAGTGAACTACTTCACGGCGTACCTCGGATATTGGCAGGCGGGAATGACGCCGGGGGCCATGTGGGGACAGCCGCCCAAGCCTGCCCTGAGCGAAGTCGAAGGGGCTGTGCGGCGGAGCGATGCTCCGCCTCGCGTGCTGATTCATGCCGTTGCGGGAGGCGTGGGAACGGCGGCGGTGCAGATCGGACAATTGTTGGGCGTGGATATGTATGGGACCTCGTCGTCCGACGAAAAGCTCGCGCGCGTGAAACCGCTGGGACTGCAGCACGGGATCAACTACAAGCAGCGCGATTATGAAGAGACGGTGAAGAACCTGACGCACGGCGAAGGGGTCGACGCCGCTTTCGAAATGCTGGGCGGAGAGCACACCGCAAAAAGTCTGCGCTGCCTGCGCGATTTTGGACGCGTGATCCAATACGGAACTGCGACCGGGAAGCAGCCGCAGATCGACTTGCGCGCGATGTATGCCAAGTCCGCCAGTGTCCAAGGCTTGTGGCTGACTTATTTATCGCAAAAGCGCGAGATCATGGAGCCAGCGTGGAGACAGCTTTCGGAGTGGATTGGACAGGGCAAGCTTACTCCGCAGATTGGCCACGTGGTTCCGCTGGATCAGGCCCTGGAAGGTTATAAGTTGCTGCAGGACGGCAAGAACTATGGGAAGGTCGTGCTGAAGATCGCGTGAGGCTCAGGCCTAATCCACGACGGGGTCAGCCCGCGCGAATACCCAGATTTCGCTCATCAGGAAATTCGCCAGCGAGCATAGAGAAATCGCAATCGCGTTGGCGAGGAGATAGTTCATGCCAACTTTTCCAACCATTACTTCCATGAGCGCCAGGTTGCCGACGAGCGAGATAGCTCCGTTGCCCAGATTGAAGCGCAGAAGTCTGTACAGTGACCGGCGCCAACCCCCATCCAACCTGGCTCGATCGGCCCAGGTGAACTGTTCGTGCCAGATGAAATTATGGACCACTGCGGTCTCCACCGCGATCGCGGTCGCGGCGAGATAGTTCATGTGGAGCAAGCCTTTCAGCAGGAAGAGTGCGGCGAACTGCACTGCGATACCCAATCCGCCTACAAGGTTAAACTTGCACCAGCGTACGAACGCGGAACATGTTGCGTTGTTCTTCCCTGAAGAATGGGTGGGCATTACTGCCGGATCCTTTCTTCGCGATAGAGCCGGATGGTGTTCTCGAGCGCAAAGACGATGAGCATCATCCCCATGCCTGCGAGACCGATAGCGCCGCCGACGTCGAACAAACGGTAGCGGCCCCCGAAAAGATGGACCATCGGTCTCCAGAACAGCGCGAGGTTCCCGATCGCCAGCAGGATGCGCAATTCGGTGGGACCGAAGCGCCAGAATGAAATGCGAAATTCGCCGAGCGCATGAGTCGCGAGATAAGACTGGATGGAAAGCATCAGAAAAGCGATGAGTAAGCTGATGGCAATCCAGGGATGCATGTACCCCGACAGGGCCAGCCCGCCCATGAGGGCGAGCACGCCAAAGCTATCGACCATGTGGTCGACGTAAAAGCCATAGCGCGGACGCAGGCGCTGGCGCACCCGGGCGAGTGTGCCGTCGAGGGAATCGCCGAGCCAGTTGAGGGCGAGGCAAGCAATCACGCCAAGGAGCGCGCCGCGATAGCGGAAAGCCAGCGCATAACACGCCCCCGCGCCGATTTGCGCAGCGATCCCCAGCACAGTGAGATGGTCAGGACCGATGCTATGCGGGGTGCGCGCAGCCAGCCAAAGTAGCGCGCGTCTTTCTGTGGCCGCCACCCAACTTTCCTGCACTCGAATCATGTCGGGAAATGAACGGGCACGGTGCATCTCCAGCAGCACGCGCGGGTTGACCTGCTCACAGAGTTCGGGCGTGGATTGAGGACCTGCTTGCGAGCGCCGATGGGAATCGATGGAGTGAACTTCGAGAGTTGCCACAATCGCCTCCGCACTACTGTGCCGGGTAGTTGCGAGCCCACTTTGCCCCTGTACAGCGCTGGGCGACAATGCACTAGCGATCAATCGCAACTCATATCGAGATCAACAGGAAAGTCCTTTGCCAGGAGAGTCTTACAATGCAACATCATTCCAATAGTAACTTGTGGACTTCGCGATGGATGTGCTCACATGATCCCATGCCGAGCCTTGAATGTGTCGAACCACAGCCGTCCTTTGCGACGGGCCCTATCGTCAACAAGTCCGGCGTGAAGTGGTATTTCTTCTTTTTTATTGCCTCCGGGTTCTGCAGTGTCCTCTACGAATTAGTGTGGCTCAGGCTGTCGATGGCGCAGTTCGGCGTTACCACCGCCATGGTGTCGATTGTTCTTTCTGTATTTATGGGAGGACTGGGACTGGGTGCATGGGCGAGTGGCAAGTGGCTGCGTGCGGCTGGAGCAAATCCCGAATCTTCAACGCCCCATTCTTACGCGCTCCGGTCATATGCGGTCATTGAATTATTGATTGGCGTATCCGGCGTCGTCGTTCCCTACGAACTGTCCTGGGGGCGGCGCATCCTGGAAAATCTCGGCGTGTCTTCTTCGTGGGTCTACTACTGCATTGCCGGCCTGTGGGTGGGCCTCACACTCGTTCCCTGGTGTGCGCTGATGGGCGCGACCATCCCGGTCGCCATGCGGGCGATTGGGCAGACCTTGCCAGGCGAGGCTGCGCGCTCGTTCAGCTACCTCTACATGGCCAATGTCATTGGCGCGGTGGCAGGAACGATTGTGCCGCTGTTCCTGATCGAACTGCTGGGCTTTCGCGGAACGCTGAGCTTCGGCACATTGGCTAATTCCCTAATTGCGCTCGGGGCCTTGCTGCTCGCGCAGAAAGTTCCTGCGGTTGCAGCGGCGGAGTCCGTTCAGCCTGCGGCGGAGCCGGCCAAGACCGAGCCGGGAGGTTCGATCCTTTTGCTTCTCTTCCTGACCGGGCTGACGAGCATGGGGATGGAAGTTGCGTGGGTGCGCCAGTTCACGCCCTACTTGGGCACAGTGGTCTACGCTTTCGCTTTGATCCTAGCGGTGTATCTTGCGGCTACTTTTGTCGGCTCCCGCATTTACCGCAACTGGAGCGCGCGGCAGGTTCAGAATCAGGCACAGGAGAGCCCTGCGTTATGGATGATGCTGGCGCTGTCCGCGCTGTTTCCGCTGGTCACCTCGAGCCCCAGCGTTGCTCTGCCGGCTGCGCTCAGAGTAGTGCTGGGCCTGGTCCCCTTCACCGGCCTCTTGGGTTTTCTTACTCCCATGCTAGTGGATCGTCGCTCCGGCGGAGATCCGGCGAGGGCGGGAAGTGCATACGCGGTCAATGTTCTGGGATGTCTTGTGGGACCTTTGCTGGCAGGGTTCGGGCTCTTGCCTTATTTGAGCGAACGCTGGGCGCTGGTCGCGCTGGCGTCACCCTGGCTGCTAGTTGGCCTGCGGCCGCTGCGTCCAGGCCCACAGGTGACTCCGTTCGAGCGTGGAGCGGGTTATGCGCTCCTGCCCTTGGCGGGACTCCTGGTGCTGGGTGGCAAGGGCTATGATGAGCGATATCCGCAGAGGCAAGTACTGCGAGATGCGACAGCCACAGTCATAGCCACCGGAAGCGGGATGGACAAACAGCTCCTCGTGAACGGATATGGCATGACAACGTTGTCTCCGATTACCAAGATGATGGCGCATCTGCCGCTGGCTTTTCTCGACCGGCCACCGCGGCATGCCCTCGACATCTGCTTTGGCATGGGAACTACCTTTCGCTCCCTCCTCAGCTGGAAGATCGACGTGACGGCGGTCGAACTGGTGCCCAGCGTGCCGAAACTGTTCGGATACTTTCACAGCAATGGTGCTGAGCTTTTGCAATCGCCGCTGGCGCATGTCGTGATCGACGATGGGCGCCGCTACCTGGAGCGCACTACGCAACAATACGACCTGATCACGATTGACCCTCCGCCGCCGGTCGAAGCGGCGGGATCGAGCATGCTCTATTCGCAAGAGTTCTACGCGGCCGCACGCAAACGGTTGAGTCCGGGCGGCATTCTGGCGCAGTGGTTGCCCTTTGGCGACCGGGAGGATGTGGCCTCTGTCGCGCGTTCCCTCCACAACTCGTTCCCTTATGTCCGAGTTTTCCGTTGGCGAACGCACGTGCAAACCCACTGGGGGTTCCACTTTCTGGCCAGCGAACGGCCGCTGCCCAACCTGACTGCGGGAGAGCTCCAAAACAAGCTGTCGCCGGACGCAGCCGCCGATCTTGCGGAATGGGCGCCCCCGGGGCACAGCAGTCAGGCGGTGTTCGAAGCCTTCAACGACCTGCTGCAGGGGGAGATCCCGATCGAAGACATGATTCAGCAGTCTCCCACTACGCCTGCGCTAAGCGACGACCTGCCGATCAACGAATACTACCTTCTGCGGACATGGTTTCCAGCAAGCAGATAGCTCTTCACCGCTTATCAGTTCGCTGGCAACTTCAGAGAGAACTTCAGGGAGAAGCAAGGGAAAGAGAAGCAAGGGCTTCCAGCGCAGCTGCTATGGCTCACGTAATCTGCTGGGCGGTAATATGGCCGGGGCGGGGCAAACGCGGTTTCGAGCACAACGAAGGGAATGTCCGACCTGCAACTGCCTGACTGCTTGAGATTCCGATAAGATTGAACCTTCCGATCGAGTCTGAATGACAAAATTCCTGCGCTTTTTTCAGCCATCGCATCAGCACACGGCCTTTTCGGCGACGCTGCTGTTGATTTCGGCGGTTATGCTGTCGCGTGTGATTGGATACGCGCGGGATGCGTACATCGCGTGGGCGTATGGAGCAGGCGGAGCGACGGACGCCTATGTCGCGGCCTTCACACTGCCGGATTTTCTTAACTACATTGTTGCCGGAGGCGCCGCCTCGATCACATTCATTTCAATCTATACGCGATTTTTGGCGGAGAAACGCGACGCCGATGCGCAGAAGACATTTTCCATCATCATTACGGTGATGACGGCAGTGTTGATTGTAGGGACGATCCTGACGGAGATTTTCGCGCCGCAGTTTGTGCGCTGGTTCGTGAAAGGATTTTCGCCCGACCAGATCGGACTGTGCATTCACCTCACGCGCATTCTGCTGCCGGCACAGATTTTCTTTTACGTGGGCGGCGTTGTGTCGGCGGTGTTGCTTTCGCACCGCTTGTTTTTATTTCCGGCATTTGGACCGTTGATTTACAACGTGTTTATCATTCTTGGAGGGGTGCTGGGCGGGAAACATTTTGGCATCGCGTCATTGGCCTACGGGGCTCTGATCGGCAGCGTCGCCGGCCCATTTTTAGCAAGCGTGATAGGAGCGGCGCGGATCGGGACAGGATACAAACCGTCGTTCGATGTGACGAATCCGGCGTTTCGCGAGTGGGTGAAGCTGTCGGTTCCGCTAATGCTGGGCGTGTCGCTGGTTACGGCGGATGACTGGATTCTGCGGCACTACGCCTCGAGCGGCGTGGGCGATATTACACGGCTCACATTTGCGAAACGATTATTCGCGGTGCCGATTGCGGTTTTGGGGCAGGCGACGGGCCAGGCGTCCCTGCCATTTTTTGCGCGGTTGTTCAACGAGAAGAAGCTGAAAGAATTCGCTCTCACGGTGAATGACTCGGTCTACCGGGTGGCAGCGGCTTCATTGTTGGCCAGCGGATGGATGATGGTTGCGGCCCTTCCGCTGATCGATCTGGTATACCGGCGAGGAAAATTTATTTTCGCGGACGCGCAGACCAGCGCGATTTATTTCTTCTGGTTCTCGCTGTCACTCGCACTGTGGGCGGCCCAGGGACTGTATGCGCGAGCGTTCTACGCGGCCGGAGACACGCTCACCCCCATGGTGGCCGTCACGGTTATTACAGCTGCTTCTCTACCGAT
>Ga0193751_1002384_pt1 | contig 11402 bp, 7 predicted proteins | sample L1c2metaG_FD_143050 | JGI IMG/M metagenome (GOLD analysis project Ga0193751, IMG submission 143050) | Soil microbial communities from a riparian zone of the East river system, Colorado, United States - L1c2 | ecosystem: Environmental > Terrestrial > Soil > Riparian zone | place: USA: East River...
CGAGCTGGTGCTCGAAGGCTACGTCAATCCGCGCGACCGCCGCTTCGAGACCAAGGAAGCCGAAGATGCCGGCGTGCAAGGCCGCTACCACTTCCACCCGGAGTGGGCCGGCTACATGGGCAAGTCCTACAAGGCGCCGACCTTTCACGTCACCGGCATCACCATGCGCAAGCCGGAATCGAAGCCGATCATCTTCTGCCTCGGCGTGCACATGCTCGACGACCACAATATCGACACCACCGTGCGCGAGGCCGCGATCTACGAACTGTGCAACCGGCTGCAGCCGGGCATCGTGCAGAACGTGGTGATCCCGTACTGCATGACCGATTGGGGCGGCTGCATCATCCAGGTGAAGAAGCGCCACCAGATCGACGAGGGCTGGCAGCGCAATTTCATGGCGGCCGCGCTGTCGTGCTCGCAGGGCATGCGCCTTGCCATCGCGGTCAGCGAGGACGTCGATCCGTATTCCATGGACGACATCATGTGGTGCCTGACCACGCGGGTGAACCCGCGCACCGATATTTTGAACCCGATCCCTGGCGGCCGCGGCCAGACCTTCATGCCGGCCGAGCGCATGACCGCGGGCGACCGGCAATGGACGGCGTCGAACACCCAGTTCGAGGGTGGCATGGGCATCGATGCCACCGTGCCGTTCGGTTACGAGAGCGACTTTTTGCGACCGGTCTATCCGGTCGACAAGGTGAAGCCGGAAGACTGGTTCTCCAAAGAGGACATCGCCAACGCCAAGAACCGCATGCACGGCTGGGTAAATTCGCTGGCGCGGACGGGGCGCTGAAATCTTCACTGCCGACTTGCAGAGAGTGAATGTTGGCCGGTGAGTGGTGCCGCAATCTCAATCGACCTCGATTGTGATTGTCAGGCACCTCAACTACTGATATACTTATCCAATGCGATTTTCAACAATTTTCGAGATTGGCGCATGAGTTGCGACAGCACATCGAGAATTCATTTGTCTGAAGGCGTTGAGCAATATGCCGCTGCGAAATTCGTTTGCCGAAGATCGTTAATTTGTCTCGACTCTCATAATTGGTCGTCCCGGTTTTAGGTTGAAAGTCATGGATGTTTTAAACCCAGATGCATTTCGCTTTTTTCGTGGAGCGGGGTATTTAAAAATTGGCGACGTTTTCGAATCCGAACTGATGAAAAGCACGTGGGAACACCTCATCAGCTTACGGAAAACTACGACCCCACCAATAGTAGTCGACCCCCTTTCCGGTCAGATAACTAAAATATACCAATTGTGGGATCGCGACCCGTTGTTTCGACGAATTTTTGATAGCGAAAAGCTGCTGGATCACTTAGAGCTCCTTCTAGGACCTAACATTGTTTTTTAAAAAATAGACATAACCACGCCGCGTTCAATACCGCGCTACCGGACAAGGCCAGACGCCTGCATAGAGATGTGCTTCAGTGGAGCCGAGGAGTTGTATCCGCGTTTATATATCTGGAAGACGCCCACATTGAAAACGGCTGCACTTGGGTAGTGCCGACGTCTCAGCATCTGCCCTTCGTTGGTACTCCAAACAACGGCGGTACTTGGATGGACGAGCATTCCGTTTACAGGGATATTATCGGCCAAGCCATTCCGATTCCTATGCAGGCTGGCAGCGTCTTACTCATAGACTCGCTATGTTTTCACGCAGTGGGGCCGAATAATGCAAGCGGGACGCGGATTAGCATCTCAGGGGCCTATCAAAGCGTTGACGAACTCAGTCGTATGGACACTAACCTTCGCGTAGTTTTAAGGGGCGAAGCAATTTATCGAGGGAACGACAGTATCTGAACCACTGAAATGATGTGGCCGCGTCTCACGCGCGACGTGCGTAAAGAGATTGTTTTGATAATCTTGGCGGGTGGCCGTGGCAAACGGCTTCGTCCGTATTTGCGTCTATTTGCACATGCACCTCCAAAGCCGATGCTTGAGATCTACGATCGGCCACTGTTGGCACACATAGCCACCCTTTTTGTCCGTCAGCAAATTCGCGTCGTCATTTGCGCCAATTACAAGGCCAGAATTATCCAAACATACTTCAAAAGAGAATTTCATAGCGGACGCCGAGAGCTCAGGCCAACGGTTCTCCGCGACATCGGGGAGAAGGGAACAATTGGGGCCCTCGCGAATGCGTTAGACTTCGCGCGGACGTTTCGTAACGCCCAGACGGCGGTTGTAGTCAATGGCGATACAGTCGCAGACTTTCGAAATCTCGACAAAGCTATTTGCTCCCATTTGGCAGCCGCCACACCGATAACGGTCGTCCTCACACGTAGAGTCGACGCGGCCAATAGAAACAAAATCTCAGTTGGTTCGACAGGAACAGTATTACAGAACCATGAAGGCGCGCACCCTGATGCAAAGCAACTTCTTGTGCGGGCGGATTGGGCGGGTAGTAGTACAGGAATAACCATTCTCAATGTAAAGTGCATGTATCCTCAACTCAGAGCGCGGAATAGTGGGAGTCTGTATTCAGATTTTTTGCCTGCGAACACGAGCACAACGTCTGCCTTCGATTATGGAAATGCATTCGTACTTGACATTGGAACGCCCCAAAGACTCCGCAGATTGCAATGCGTGAGTCGACGGCAGTTCATGCAGTTCTTTGGTACAGGGTACTAGGTGTTCCGCCGCTTTATTGGGATGCCGAATCCGAGAGTGCTCATTACTGCGTCTCTACTCCACCTCGCCGCCGCCGCCCGGCGATCGAGCTGATCTCGACCGGCGATGTTGCCCGCCACGGATGATCTATTCCTTCTCTCGACCAATGAGCATCAAGAATCCTCAGAGATGGACTCATATAGCCACAAGGACGAAGGGACGATAATATCCTTCGTCCTGCTATGCTGGTATGAGGCCACGCAACAAGGAGAATGTTTCATGCGGAGACTTGCCACGGCCGTTATCGCTGCCGGTGTCCTCTCAATCTGCATCGCCGCGGCGCTGGCGCAGACCGCGCCGGCCAAGAGTGCCGACACGTCCAAGGGCAAGGCCCTGGTCGACGCCAAAGGCCTGACGCTCTACACGTTCGACCGCGATGCCACCGGCAAATCGAACTGCAACGGCGCCTGCGCCACCAATTGGCCGCCGCTGATGGCCGGCGCCGATGCCAAGGCATCGGGCGATTGGACCATCGTCGCCCGCGACGACGGCGGCAAGCAATGGGCCTACAAGGGCAAGCCGCTTTATGAGTTTGCCAAGGATACCAAGCCGGGCGACGTGACCGGCGACGGCGTCAACAGCGTCTGGCACATCGCCGCGCCGTAAACTTCGCGCTGCTATCTAAAAGTGCCTGCCCGCCCGCGCAGAAAGCGGCCTTGATCGCTTGGACAGCGTTTCTGTTCGCATTGATGTTCTTGTCAAGGATCCTTGACCGCCGAAGGCGGCGGCGCTCCGCGCCGTCCTTGACAAGAACATCAATGCGAACAACTTGGCGTCCAAGCGATCAAGGCCGCCACCCGACCATTGCGAAAGAAAGTAAAACAGGATGTCCGAAACATCCGATCAGCGCCTTTATTTCCCCCACGTCGCGCGCAACCGCGAGCCGATCTTCGACGTTTTACGCCGCGTGCTGCCGCGTGAGGGATTGATACTCGAAATCGCCAGCGGCGGCGGCGAACATGCAGCTTACTTTGCGCAGAATCTTCCTGGCCTGCGCTGGCAGCCGACCGACGCCAATACCGAAATGTTCGAAAGCATCGCCGCCCACTGCGCCGCCGCCGGCGTCGCCAACCTGCTGGCGCCGCTTCATCTTGACGTTACGGCGGAGCAATGGCCGGTCGAACGGGCCGATGCGATGGTCTGCTGCAACATGATCCACATTGCGCCTTGGGCGGCCACCGAAGGCCTCATCGCCGGCGCCGGACGAGCGCTTGCGCGCGGTGGCCTCCTTTATCTCTATGGTCCCTACAAGATCGATGGCCGTCACACCGCGCCGAGCAATCAGGATTTCGACAGCCGCTTGCGCGCGCAAAACCCGCTCTGGGGCGTGCGCGATCTCGCCGACGTATCGGATCTGGCGAAACGCCACGGCCTTGCGTTCGAAGAAACCGTAGCCATGCCGGCCAACAATCTCAGCGTCATATTGCGCCGCGCGTAGCCGTTGTGCCGCCGCGTCACGCCCGCATGCCGGACGGCCAATGCAGCGTGTAGAACTCGACCGGCTCCATGCGGCCTTTGACCGGCGCCTGCCGCAAATCGCAGCCTTCGATGTCGAGGCCGCCGGCTTCGGCCGCCGGCCGCGACACGATCAGCGTGCAATCGAATTCCTTGGTCAGGCTTTCCAGCCGCGCGCAAGTGTTTATCGTGTCGCCGATTGCGGTGATAATTTGCGAGCGCGGCGGCCCCATGGCGCCGACGATGGCCTCGCCGTAATGGATGCCGATACCGATGCGCAGCGGCTCCTTGAGATCGTTGCGCAGCCGGTAGTTCAGCTGATCGACCGCCGCCAGCATCTCGCGCGCGCCGCGTAGCGCATCGGCGGCGCCGCGCGTCGGATCGTCCTCGTAGAGCCCGTACAGCGCCATCAAGCCGTCGCCGGTAAATTGTGAGTAATGCCCGTTGGTGGCGACCAGCGCCTTGGTCATCTCGTGGAAAAACTGATTGAGGATGAACAGCACGTCGTAAGGCAGCTTGGCCTCGCCCAAGGTGGTCGAGCCGCGCATGTCGACGAACACAACGGTGATCGGGCGCTCGCGTCCTTCAAGGCCGCCGCGGACGGAACCGTCGATGGCGCCGGCATCCGCGGCCAGGAGCGGCATCACGGCGATGTCGGCGGTCGGCCGGACCTGGCAGGCGAGCCGCATGCCCGGCGTGCCGCCGATGCGCTCGAGCGCAATCGCCTCCAGGCCCGATGCGGCGGGAAGCCGCTCGAGGCCCTTGGTCACCAGGATGCGGCAGGTGGTGCAGCGCGCCCGGCCGCCGCACACCGAGGCGTGCGCAATGCCGTTCTCGCGCAACGTCTCGAGCACCGTGGCGCCGGGCAGGATCGGCACGCTGCGCCCGCCGGCATGCGCCAGCATCGGCGGCCGGCGGCGGCGATGATACCATGCGCGAACGCCGCGCGCGGCAAACGGCAACAGCAGGAGCCCGACATAGGTGCCCCAGCCGGCGTATTCGATGCGGTGGACACCGACCACAGCCTCTTGGGTGACGTTGGCATCCTCGATCGACTCGCGGACGTAATCCGGATCCTTCGCCTCGCGCAGCACCTCGTTGCCGGCCGAGACGTAGCCGGCCAGCGCCAGCGCCGGCAGCAGCAGCGCGAACCCGAACAGCCAGATGCGCCAGTCCGGATACCAGAGCTTGGTCCGCAGCCAGAAATGAATGCCAATGCAGGCATGGGTCCATACCGTGAGCACGCCCAGCACCTGCAGCACGCCGAGCCAGGGCGCGAACAGCCACTGCGCGAGCAGCACCGTGTTGTAGTAGCTGGTGACGTCGAAGACGCTGGCGGCAACGCGCGTCGCCGAGACGTGCGGGATCAGCAGGGCGGGAATGCACAGGCCGAGCAGGAGCTGAGCCCATTCCCAGCGGATCAGGCGGAGCGAACGGCGGATATAGATCGACCACAAGGCGTTGCTGAAGTGGACGACGAAGGCCGTGGCCAAGAGCACCGTGCCGGCTATGGTCCGCCACGGAAACATCAGAAAGTCGAGTACCTTGCCGGCGGTCTCCAGCGACACCAGCAGAAACGCATGCGCAGTGAGATGGCAGATCACGAACGAAAGCATCACCAGCGCGCTGACGAGGCGCAGGTTGCTCCTGGAAAAGACGTGCCGCCAGACCATGTCGTGTCTCGTCGCCCGTTCCGCCCGCCCAGGTGGCCACCATAGCAACGATCGGCGGCGGCTGGAATTATTCCCGTTTTCGCCCGGCGGGCGGGCCCTTGACCGTGGACAAGCGGCTAAGGACGAGCATTGAAATATCGCCAAATCTCGTTACCAATCGGACGCGGCTTAGGTCTTCACACGGAGACGCCGATGCTCAATCGACGCAAGGCGCTGGGCGCCGCCATCGGCCTGATCGCAGCCGGCAGCGCCGCGCAACGAGCGCGCGCGCAGACCGTCGACAAAGTCGTGCATATCATCGTCGGCTTTCCGGCTGGCGGCGGCACCGACATCGTGGCGCGCGTGCTCGCCCAAGCGCTCGGCGGCGTCTATGCGGCAAGCATCATCGTGGAAAACAAGCCGGGCGCCAGCGCGCGGCTCGCCGTGGAATACGTCAAAAACGCGCCGGCGGACGGCAGCGTGATGCTGTTCACGCCGGATTTTCCGATGACGCTCTATCCGTTCAGCTTCAAGTCGCTGAATTACGATCCGATCATGGATTTTATCGCGGTCGGCCCTGCGGCGAAGGGCATGCTGACCTTCAACGTCGGGCCGGCGGTGCCCGAAACGGTCAAAACGCTCGCCGACTTCGTCGGCTGGTGCAAGGCCAACCCGGCCAAGGCAAACTACGCCACGACGTCGGCCGGCGCGACGCCGCATTTCACCGGCGTGATGCTGGCGCGCGAGGCGGGCGTGGCGATGACCCCCGTGCATTATCGCGGCGGCGCTCCGGCGATCGAGGACCTGCTCGGCGGCCACATCCCGGCCAGCGTCAATCCGGTCAGCGAGGTCATCGCCTATGCCAAATCCAATTCCATCCGCATCCTGGCGGTGACCGGTGCCGAGCGCTCGGCGTTTCTGCCCGACGTGCCGACCATGAAGCAGGCCGGCTACAACGTCGTGGTCGAGTCACTCTCGGGCGTTTTCCTTCCCGCCAAAACGCCCGATGCCATCGTCGGCGCATTGAGCGCGGCCATGCGCAAGGCCACGCAATCGCAAACGATGATCGACAGCCTCGCCAAATTCGGTACCGAGCCGGCGTTTCTCACGCCCGGAGAATTCAGCGCCTGGATCAAGGCGGAGATCGCCCGCTGGGGTCCGGTGGTGCAGGCCTCCGGCTTCGTGGCGATCGATTAGCGAGCTGTAGCCCGCATGGAGCCAACGGGTCCGGCCCGAAGTGGCCGGCCCGATGACAGGCTCCGCGTAATGCGGGACTGCCGCTCCCGGATTTCGCTTCGCTTCATCCGGGCTACGAGTTCTTCCACCTCTCCGCCAGCGCCTTGCGGTCGAGCTTGCCGCGCTCGGTCTTGGGCAGCGAGGCGCTGATCACGATCTGCTTCGGCGCCTTGAACGCCGGCAGCACGGTCGCGCAATAGCGCAGCAGCTCGTCGGCATCGACCGGCGTGCCCGGCCGCGTCACCACGTAGCTGACCACCTCTTCGCCGTAGACCGCATCCGGCACGCCGACGGTCGCGGCTTCGATCACGTCGGCACGTTGCATCAGATAAGAGTCGATCTCGACTGGCGAGATTTTGGCGCCGCCGCGAATGATCTGCTCCTTCTCGCGCCCGGTGAGCATCAGGAACCCATCCGCGTCGAGGCAGCCGAGATCGCCGGTGCGGAAGCGGCCGCGGCTGTGGATCTTGATTTCGCCGTCGTCGCCGAGATAGCGGAACGGATGATCGGGCCAGCCGCCGAGCTCGACATAGCCGATCTCGCCCGGCGGCAGGCGCCGGCCATCGGCGTCGACGATGGCGAGGTCGTGATAGGCCAAGGGCTTGCCGACGGTGCCGATGCGGCGCTGTTCGCCGGGAATTGCGGCAATCCAGCTCACCTCGCTGGCGCCGCAGCCCTGCGCCACGGCAATTCCGAATTTCTGCTCGAACCGCTTCCACTCTTCGACCAACAGCGGCGCCGAGCTCGACGTCATGAAGCGCAGCTTCGGCAGGTTATCGCGGTGCGCACTCTGTTCACTGTTGAGCAGGATATTGATCGTCGTCGGATTGCCGGCGGCGATGGTCACGCTGTGATCGCGCAGATGCTGGAAAAAACGGCTGGCCGAAAATTTTTCGGCCAGAACCAGTGTGGCGCCGCGGTTGACGATAGTCAGCGCGCCCAAAGTCTGCGCCGAGTTCCACGAGAACGGGCGAAAATCGTAAAGCCGGTCGGCCGCCGAAATACCCCAGCCGGCGGCGAGCGGATCGATGTTGAGCAAATATTCGCGGAAATTCAGCACCACGCCCTTGGGCTGCGCGCTGGTGCCTGAGGTGAACAGAATGATGGCGTCATCTTCGGGCCGTGCCGCTAGCATCGGATCGCCCGGCACGCAACGCGCCAGTTCGGCGAACAGCGTTCCCAGCTCAGGCTTGTCCCGGCGTCCGATCCGCAACCGCGGCGCGGCCGTTGCGGCCAATAGATCGTCGAGCTGCAATCCGTCCTGATACAGAATGAGCTTCGGCTTGAGCCGCTCGAAAATATTATCGAGCTGGTTGCGGTTCATCTCGACATGGATGGTGCAGAGCGTCGCGCCGTTGGCCATGACGCCGAAATAGCAGAGCAATTGCTCGATCGAATTGTTGGCAAGGAGCGCGACCCGGTCGTTCGGCCCAAGACCGCGCTGCCGCAACAACGCGGCGAAGCGGCCGACCATCTCGCGCAACTGGCCGTAGCTGACGCTGCGCCCATCGTCGGCCGACACGACCCATGTCTTGTCCGGCGCGGCCAACGCGGCGCGCGCGATCCAGTCGTGCAGCAGGTTTGAGCCGGCGTCTTCTGGCATGATAGGATGGGTTGAGACCAATTCCTTAGCATTATAAGCATTTCGCGGCGGCGCGTAACAAGGGTGCAATTCATGGCAGAACCGAACTTCATGCCCGATCCCAAGGGCTTCATGCCTGATCCAATGTCGACGCCGCTCGGCGACGGAACTGCGAGCGCGGCAGGCTCGAATACGGTGCCGTTTCTGCCCTACCACGATCTGCGGCAATGGCTTGAAGAGGCGAAAAAGCTCGGCGAGGTGAAAGAACTCGGCGGGCTCAGCTACCAGCAGGATATCGGCATGGTCGCGGAAATGTCGGCCCATGCCGACGACGCGCCGTGCTTCGTATTCGAAGACGTCCCCGGTACGCTCAAAGGCAGCCGCCTCCTGGTCAATTTCTTCGCCGGCAAGCGCAAGAACATGACGCTCGGATTTTCCACGGAACTATCCAAGCTGGAGCTGAGCGAGAGCTTCCGCGTCAATCACGCCGGCATGCTCAAGCGCATCCCGCCGAAATTCGTCGACAGCGGCCCGGTGATGCAAAACGTCATGGTAGGCGACTCAATTGACGCCACCATGTTCCCGGCGCCGCAATGGCATCCGCAGGACGGCGGCCGCTATATCGGCACCGGCTGCTACAACATCATGCGCGATCCAGACGACGGCTGGATCAATTGCGGCACCTACCGGGTCATGATCCACGACGAGAAATCGCTCGGCTTCTACATCTCGCCCGGCAAGCACGGCCGGGTGATGCGCGACAAATACGCCGCGCGCGGCGAGCGCATGCCGGTGGTCATCGTCTGTGGTGGCGACCCGATGAGTTTCCTGATGGGCTCGAGCGAAGTGCCGCCGGGCGTTTGCGAACTCGACATCATCGGCGGCATGCGCGGCCAGCCGGTCGAAGTGATCAAGGGCCCGATCACCGGCCTGCCGATCCCCGCCAATGCCGAAATCGCCATTGAGGGCTTTGTCGAGCCCGACAATGTGCGGCTTGAAGGCCCGTTCGGCGAATGGACCGGCTATTACGCCAGCGACCACCGGCCCGAGCCGGTGATCGACATCAAGGCGATCTATCATCGCCACGAGCCGATCCTGCTCGGCTGCGTGCCGCAGCGGCCGCCGGACGAGATCTGCCGCTACCGCGCCATCGTGCGCTCGGCGCTGTTGCGCGAGAACATCGAGAAGGCCGGCGTGCCCGGCATCACCGCGGCCTGGGCGCACGAGGTCGGCAATGCGCGCTTGTTCCTCGCCGTCGCCGTCAAGCAGCGCTATCCCGGCCACGGCAAGCAGGCCGGCCACATCGCCGCGCAATGCCACGTCGGCGCCTATTGCGGGCGTTATGTGATCGTGGTCGACGACGACATCGACGTCTCGAACCTGGAAGAAGTGATCTGGGCGCTGATCACGCGCTCCGACCCCGCCACCTCGATCGACATCATCCGCGGCGCCTGGTCGACGCCGCTCGATCCGCGCATCGAGCCCGAGCGCAAAGCGGCCGGCGATTACACCAACAGCCGCGCCGTGATCGACGCCTGCCGGCCCTGGCACTGGCGCGACCAATTCCCGGCGGTCAACGTGCCGTCGGCCGAAGAGCGGCGGATCGGACTGCAAAAGTTCGGGCATCTGATGAAGGGCTGACGCCGCAGCGCACAACTGCCCGCTGCCGATTAATCTTGACGAATCAGGCCGCTAGGCGATAGCGCGTTTGGTCGGGCGGGGTCTGAGCATCTGTAGGTCGCCAGCGCATTTTCAGTTGTTTCCAAGCGGTTAATGGCAAAGTAACCAGCCGTTAACCATTGCGTCGTCACGTTCGTTGTATTGGACAACAATCGACGCGCCACAGATGGCACCCAACGGCAAGGCACAAGGCAACGGTTGGCTGGATCAAGCCACCCGTCTCGCTGTCACCCACGTGACGCCGATCGCGACGCGGCCGCAATCTTCGCCCGGCGCAGCCGAGACGGAATTCGACGCAGCGGCGGCTAGCCGGGAAATCGAACTCGCCGATGAGCTCGAACTGACGCGCGCCAGGGCAATCGGGCTTGAACGGCGCCTGGCCCAGGAGACCGCCGCGAAACAAGCGCTCAGCGAGCAATTCGCGGCGGCGGATGCGCGGATCGCGGAGCTCGAGAACGAACTCGCCGTGGCACACGATGAGCTGTCGCTTCGCGACAACGAGAACGAGTCGTTGCGAACTTCGCTCGATCTGGCGATGGCCGAAAATGCCGGTTTGACCGAGCGCCTGGCCAAGAGCGACGGCGCGCAGCATTCAACGAGCTCCCAGCTTGAATACCTGCAGACGGCGCTGACGGCGGCCGAGGCCGAATGCAGCAGACATTTCAGCGAAGCCCGGGATTCCCGGATGGAAGCCAGCACACTGAATGACGTTCTGGCAAGGATGACATCGCGCGCCGAAATCGCGGAGCGGCTGCTCGCCGACGCACGCGAATGCCTAGCTGCCCGCATTGCCGAACACTCCGCTACCGAACGCAGCCTTGCCGACGCCACGGCCGCGCGGCGCGAAGCCGCGAGTGAGCTTCACCAGCTTCAGGATTTGCTGCGCCTGAAACAATGTCAGATCAACGAGCTCGAACAGTCGCGCCTGCAGCTTATCGCGGCGACCAACACGTTACTGAAGACCTTCCAAAACCGCGACGCGGCCCTGGTCCACGCCGACGAAGAAATCCGAGTTCTCAATGCGCGGATCGTGCAGCTCGAGGCGCAGATCGCGCAGTCCGAGGCGCAGGCCCGTCAGGCCGCCAGCCGGCGGCAAACCGCCAAAGCCCCTGCTCAATCGCAG
>Ga0193751_1002386_pt1 | contig 11397 bp, 9 predicted proteins | sample L1c2metaG_FD_143050 | JGI IMG/M metagenome (GOLD analysis project Ga0193751, IMG submission 143050) | Soil microbial communities from a riparian zone of the East river system, Colorado, United States - L1c2 | ecosystem: Environmental > Terrestrial > Soil > Riparian zone | place: USA: East River...
CCGCGCTTCTTTCAGACCTCGCCTCGCGACGACGCCCTTGCGCTTCACTAACCCTTCTCTTCCATCAAGATGGGTAGAGAACTCTCACCTCCTAGCTATCGAGCATGCTCGGCACACAAACAAAAGGCCTGCCCGATCCCGGGCAGGCCTCTTGCATTTCAGAACAATGAATTAAGCCATGCAGCGCTTCACTAACGGCAGCACGTTAGAACCGGACGAGAAACCCTTTGGCAACTCGGCATAGTCTGCGCGTGCTTCGCGGGTTGCTGGCGCCGTCGGCGCATTCGAGTGGCGTGAAGCCTCGCGCACCAACTCCAGACGACCGCGCACCCGGAACTTCGCCAGCAGCGAAGAAACATGGAATTTCACCGTGCGCTCCGAAAGGTTCAAATCCGCGGCAATCTCCTTGTTGGCCAGACTGCGCATGATTCCACCGAGCACTTCATCTTCCCGGCGCGTCAGCTTCACAGAGGAGCCCGCGGAGCGGCCGGCTTGCAACAACTTGTCGGCCTTTTCTTTGAGCCCTTCTAGAAAGTCGTTCTCCGCGGGTACCATGACGATGTAATCGTTCGGAGACTGGCCGCGAACCATGCAATGCATGGCCAACAGCCCGGCGGCCTGCTCGACAGGGAACTGCCCGTCGGGCCCGGCTTCCACGTTAAAATGCGCCACACCGGTATTCTTTTCGTAAAAAAAATACATCTCGCGCGGTTGACCTGACCGCGCAGACAGATGTGGCTGTTCGTTCCTGCGCATAAGCTTCACTTAATCCCTCCACAATGCAGCCTCGACTCCCGCCGAGACCCTTTTAAGTTTTTTTACGATTTGCCCCTGAGCGGGGCCAGCTTTACAGACTCACTGCTAAGGAATGCAGCAAACAGAAGCCAAGGTTGACAGTTGTTATCCCGTCGCCCTTGAAGAAGGGCACCCGACGTCCCGCCTGCGACCACTGCACCGAACCGGTCCCTCAGTGCAAATTTTTATCCAAACTACAATTTATTATATTCCTACAGAAAACACAGTACTTAGCCTTAGTGCGCCCGCGAACTATTTATGACCGGCGGTAGGAATTGCACGCACGGCGCAGTTTTTCCTCAATTCTCCGGCCAAAACGTCTCCAAATATCGTTTTTGCTGCCACATTTCGGTCCTTTGGCTCTTTTACACCTGCTACGCGCGCGAATAAAAGCATAATTTTGCAGAGAGTCCCAATCGGATAATGACCGGAGGGAAATAACTGTGGAAAACGTGGCCCGCGCAACTGATTATTCGCTGCTCAATCGCGGATGATGCGTGTTTGGTTCGCTGAGATTAATTCATAGCGAATATTTCGCCATCGAATCTTCCTGGTCAGCAGCGAATGTGCGAAATTCACTAAATACAGAAACGGAATCGCAGCGGACAGAGCAATATTTACCCACGCGTGATTCATCATTTGCGCTCTCGACCCCGGAAGAATCTCCGTCACCGCAACGACACGCAAGCTGGCGCGGATCGCCGACAACAAAAAAATAAAAAACGTCAGCGCTGCGATATGCAGTGCCGCACGTTCATTGATCAATTCTCGTATCGTAAGGGCTAGACCCAGGACTACCGTGACGCAGTACAGCAGATGAGTAGCTGCGGCAGCGGCCCAAATTTTTTGCGCGTAAACCCGTGTAATCAAAATTTGCCGGTTCGTGAATTCGAGCAGCCCGCTGAAATCCGTCTCCACAAATGAAACCGTCAGACATTCAGGAACAAAGAAAATAGGACGCCCAGTACGCTCCAGCGAGTGCGTCAGAGAGTAATCATCACTGACCGACGTGCGCCATTCATCAAGCACACCGATGGCATCAAATACCGACCGACGAATGGCCGTGCCTCCGCCCCAGCAGAAATTTCTGCCCTTCTCGCTAAGCATGGTCACGATTGGCGCATTCCAGGCGGCCAGCAGCGCGGTAGCCAGGTTGCCACGATTGGCCATCAACCAGCGCATGGTGGTCGTCGCGCCTATGCGGTCATCGGCTAAAGGAGCTGTCAAACGTTGCAGCCACGCCTTTCCAGGACGGCCATCCGAATCGGCGAACACCAGTACTTCAAACTCTTCCGGCAACTGTTCCACCGCGACGCGCAGGTTGTTCACTTTTTCGCCGCAGTCTTCCGGCTGGCCCGCGATAACCAGGTGCGTTTTGGGACGGGACGTGGAAATAACGCGTTTCACAATCGCGGCCGCGGGATCGTTTGCGGAAGCCAGAATAAAAAACACTTCATAATTTTGATGATTGAATTCCGTGAGCGAAACCAGATTGCGCTCTAATCCTGGCTCAATTCCCTTGCACGGACAGAGTACCGCCACACGCGGCGCCTGGAATCCTGGATCGGTGCGCATCCGCCGGCGAGCGTATTCAAGCCATTGCCAGCCCTGCCAGATAAGATACGCGCCCACGCCGATCTGCACGATGGCCAGAAAATAGTAGAGGTCTTCCACGCGCTTCGAGCGTAGCAAAGTAAAATTGCTAGGGTCCGAATATATGTGCGGTTAGAATCGCAGCGGTAAACGTGGAACAAGGGAGGGAAGTATGGCTATGCCAACAGTGAATGCCGCAATGGTGACTTCAGCGCTGGAATTGCCCGGATATCGCATCGTTAGAAATTACGGCATCGTGCGGGGAATTATTGTGCGTTCGCGCAGCGTGATTGGAAATCTGGGAGCCGCGTTGCAAACCATCGTGGGGGGAAATATCACCATCTTGACCGACCTGTGCGAGAAGACCCGCGAGGACGCTTTTGAATTAATGTTGCAGCACGCACTGCAGCACGGAGCGAACGCCGTAGTATGCATGCGTTATGACGCCACGGAAGTGATGCAAGGTGTGACTGAAGTCCTGGCCTATGGAACCGCCGTGCATGTCGAACCTATCGCATAAATCGCGTTAATAGGCACACACACGAAGCCAGCAACGGCGTTTATCGCAGCTCACCGTGATTTCACGGCGCCTTTTTGCAGCCCAGCGGAAGCCACCACGTGAGCAGCCAAATCTTCCAGGTCGCCGAGCGCGCGGCTCGCCGCGATGCGCGCCTTTTCCATAAATGACGAATCGAGCAGGAATGCCGAGCGATCCACAAACGGATGGTTCGCTACTTCAAAAGATTTGCGCGTACGCTGTGTCGCGCTGTTTCGCCTGATCAAATTCTCATAAATTTGCAACTCCGTCTGAAAATCAAGCGAGTCGCCAACGCTCCATTTTTGCTGGCGCGCCAGCGCATTCAGAAATTTGCGCCGGAAAATCGCTGTATCTTTCTGCGACATCGGACGAGGCTTGGACTTTTTTGAAGCCGCCGGCTCAACGCACGCCGCGGAAAGCACCTGCACCGTTAACGCCAAAAGCGCTTCGCGTTGCAGCAGCGCGAGCCGGTCGCGATACAGGGAGGCATGCACTTGCAGAGCGTGCCGCCCATGTTCCACCACGTAGGAATCCACGAAGCGAGGAATCACGCGCTCCCCGACCAGCGCTTCGGGCAATCGTTGAGCTAGTTCCGTTGCCAAGTCCGTGACATTTTGCGGCTGGCTGCGCATGCGTGGAGTGCCATGTTAACAGGGTTTGTTTTACAGCATATCCTGTCGCTAAAAACATATCGTCCGCAAAAGACATCGTGGCACTCAAAACATATCGTGCCGCTAAAAACAAAAACGGGCGCAAACTTAGCGCCCGTTTTCTTTCTTACTGGGACAACCAATTTATGCACAGCTGTTCGATTTAGTGAATCGCGCGCGGGGCATCCGGCCCCACTCGCGCTGGTTTGGGTTTCGGCTCTGGAACGATTGGCGGAGGCGCCACAATTTCCTTCGATAGCGCGTGCTCCAACACCTCGTCCAGCGTTCGAACGTAAGTGATCTTGATATCGCCGAGAATTTCCGGCGTAAGATCCGCCACGGCGTTGGGCTCATTGTCGGCGGGCAACAAAACTTCCGTGATGCCCGCGCGCTTGGCCCCGAGAACTTTCTCTTTTACGCCGCCGATCGGCAGAACAATTCCCGATAACGTCATCTCTCCGGTCATCGCCAGCCGATCACGCACCGGCCTTCCCGTCAGCAAGCTGACCAGCGCCGTAACCATTGCTGCGCCGGCCGATGGACCATCCTTAGGCACCGCGCCAGAAGGCACGTGGATGTGGATGTCATGCTTCCGGAAAAAGTCCGTGTCGATGCCGTATCGTTCCGCGTTAGCGCGCACCCACGTGAGCGCCGCGGTCATGGACTCCTGCATCACTTCGCCCAAATGTCCGGTCATCGTGAACTGCTTGCCTCCACGCATGCGCGTGGCTTCGATGAAGATGATGTCGCCGCCTACCGGCGTCCACACCAAGCCGATCGCCACGCCGGGTTTCTTGACGCGCTCTTCGACCTCTTTCTCGGTGCGATACTCACCACCATTTTGTCCAGTTTACCTTCGGCGATGCGCCGCGCCTGTTTGCGAGTGACGGTAGCGATCTCGCGCTCCAGGTTTCGCACGCCCGCTTCGCGAGTGAAGCTGTGAATAATTTCGCGAATGGCGTCGTCGCTGAACTCCAGCTGTTCCCCAACTTTCAGGCCGTGTTCCGCGGCCTGCTTGGGAATCAGGTATTTGTGCGCGATATGCAGTTTTTCTTCACCGGTATATCCCGGCAGTTCGATGATTTCCATGCGATCGCGAAGCGGTTCTGGAATTGGATCCATCCAGTTCGCGGTAGCAATGAAGAGTACCTTCGACAAATCAAAAGGCACGTCCAGGTAGTGATCGCGGAAAGCGTAGTTCTGCTCTGGATCGAGTACTTCCATCAACGCAGACGACGGATCCCCACGAAAATCGCGTCCGAGTTTATCGACCTCGTCCAGCATGCAGACGGGGTCGTTCGATTCCGCGCGCTTTAGTCCCTGGATGATTTGCCCCGGCAACGCGCCGATGTACGTCCGGCGATGCCCGCGAATTTCCGCTTCATCATGCATGCCGCCCAAAGCCAGCCGCACGAATTTGCGTCCCAACGCACGAGCGATGGATTTGCCAAGCGAGGTTTTGCCCACGCCCGGCGGCCCGACGAAGCACAGAATCGGCCCTTTCATACCCGGCTGAAGTTTTTTGACCGCCAGGTAATCCAGTATCCGTTCTTTGACCTTTTCGAGATCGTAGTGATCTTCGTCAAGAATCTCGCGGCCCTTGGCAATGTCGATTTCCTGGTTGCCCGAGGATTTCGACCACGGCAAAGACGTCATCCACTCGAGATAAGTGCGAGACACCATGTATTCCGCGGACGCCGGAGTCATCTTGGCGAGCCGCTTGATCTCGCGGTCGCACTCTTTCTTGGCTTCCGCGGTCATGCCCGCTTCTTCGACTTTTTTGCGAAGCTCGTCGATCTCCTGCATGGAGTCGTCTGATTCGCCGAGCTCTTTCTGAATTGCTTTCATCTGCTCGCGCAGCAAATATTCACGCTGGTTCTGGCCCACTTGCTCTTGAACTTGTTCGTGAATTTTTGAACGCAGTTCCAGAACTTCAAGCTCCTTGGAAAGCTCGCGAATCAACGTCTCCAGCCGTTTGCGAACGCTGGGAGTTTCAATCAACTCCTGGCGTAGCATGGTGGACAGCGAAGGCAATGTGCCCGCGATAAAGTCCGCCAAACGTCCGGGATCATCAATGTTCGCAGCCACGGAATGCAGATCATCCGAGAGCTGTGGCGAATGACTCACCACATCGCGAAACAAATCCTGAGCGTTGCGCTGTAGCGCTTCCAACTCGGAATCCTGCTCGGCATTCAAATCCGGCTGCGGTTCAATACGGGCGCGCAGGTACGGCCGCAAGCTAATCAGATCCACGACCTGTATCCGTTGCAAGCCTTCCAGGAAGATGACCACGTTCCCGTTAGGCATCTTCACCGTCTTATGAACTTTTGCGAGCGTGCCGACTTTGTGCAGGTCGGCGGCTGCTGGATCCTCAACACGAGGGTCAAGCTGAGCTACCACGCCCAGCAGCTTTTCATCCCCCATCAAGCCATTAACTAACGCCAGAGAACTTTCACGTCCCACGGTCAACGGCAAAACGGCCCCAGGAAACAGGACAGTATCGCGAACCGGAAGGATCGGAAGAATCTCCGGTACAACAAATTTTTTCTCAACCATTATGTCCCCTAATCTAAAGCGCGGAGGAGAAAGGTCCGGGCTTATGAAGCGTTAGATGCGATGAAAAAGAAAAAGGTGCCCTAAGATATAAGTCCTTGCAGCATAAAATCTTAGTGTATTTCACTCAATTATAGAGCTTCCTCGGTGCTCCTTTTCTGTAAATTATAAACCGCATATGTTCAATAAGATACCTGCATGCCCTATCGTGAGGCTGATGAGATTTTCCTCTTTCCGGGCACCGTTTCCCCATAATGTTGGGCTACAAAAGCTATAGCCTCCTCTCTCGACCTTACTGTTCCTTCCAACTGCGCATCTTCCAGCGACCGCAGGATTTTGCTGAATAGCGGTCCCGGCTTATAACCCAGACGCTGCAAATCGTTCCCGGTAAGCAGCCTGACCGGACGCATCTCCTCTGCCGGCGTCTCCTCAAGCGTACGGCGCACAAAATCATAGGCGTCCAGGTGCCGGTGGCTCGACAGGCAATCCAACCGATGCAGTGCCAGGTGCTCGTCAAAGCGCGGCAGGCGAATGAACCGCTTCAGCGTGGAGGCGCGCATGCGCGACACATCCTTGAAGCGCATGTGATTGGCAATCAGCGCGAGAATCTGCTCCCTATCTTGATTGGAAAATCGCAGTCTCTCCAAAATGCCCTCGGCCATCCGGACGCCCACATCAACATGGCCATTGAAGCGAATCCGATCGCCGGTCTCCGAAACCGGCCTGAATGTCGGCGGCTTTCCTACATCATGCAGAAGAACGCCCCACGCCAGCGTCGCGGAACTTCCCCCCGGAAGCCCCTCCAGCATGAGCAGCGTATGCGTCCAGACGTCCCCTTCAGGATGGTATTGCGGAGGTTGCTCGACTCCCCGCATCGCCGCGACTTCCGGGAAAATCTGTTGCAGCAGACCAGTTTCATTCAACAATTCCATGCCGCGGCGAGCCCCGCCTTCGGTCAGCAGCTTGGTCAATTCTTCACGGATTCGTTCGGCGGAAACCAGCCCAATCTCGTGGGCACGCGAACGAATGGCGGCAAACGTTTCGGGCTCGATCGGAAATCCGAATCGCGCTGAAAATCGTACCGCGCGCAACATTCGCAATTTATCCTCAGCAAAACGTCGCGCCGGTTCGCCGATGGCCCGGATGATTCCGGCGCTCAAATCAGCTTGCCCGCCAACGAAATCCAGAATTTCCCCGGAATCGTGCCGCATCAACAGGCCGTTGATGGTGAAGTCACGCCGCTGAACGTCTTGCTCAGGATTAGATGAGAAAACCACGCGCTCGGGATGCCGGCCGTCAGCCGAACCAATGTCGGACCGAAAGGTAGCCACTTCCACTTTATGACCGTCGAGCGGCACGATGATTACGCCGAACTGCGCACCTACTGCCACCGCATCGGGAAATAGGGAAATTACGCGTTCTGGGGTCGCGTCGGTGCTTACGTCGTAATCCTCAGGCTCGCGGCCCAGCAACACATCGCGCACGCAGCCGCCCACCAGAAAGGCCTGGTGCCCTTCGCGAATCAACGTATTGCAAATCGAATTGGCCAGCTCGCGAGGCGTCACTTTTCAATTATGCGCCTGTGCCCCGGACCCGAGAAGCTTGGTGTCGCATGCGATGTTAACTGGACCCTAATCGCATCAGGACCACGGGCAAACGGAGCTTAGTGATCTTCGGGCTTGGCATCGCCGCGCCGCAACGAGCCGCCAAATTGTACTTTGCTGAAACCAAATCGGTCGCGCAGCCGGTCAGTAGCTTGCGTAAGTTTTTTCAATTTTTCGCGGCGTTCTGCTTGAAGCAAATCGAGTTGCTCTCCGCCATGGCTGAAATTGCTCAAGCTGACTCCCAGTAGCCGAACTTTTCTGCTGCGATCCAGATGTTTCTGAAAAAGTTCCTGGAATACCGCGTTGATTACGGTGTCGAGTGCCGTGCTTTCGCCATCCCGCGTAACGAATCGTCAATGTAAGCGTGCTCGCCGCAAGGCCCGCTTCGCGAAGACGCTTGCAGGCTTTTTGCGAGAGATGGCTCAGCACCGCGGTTAAAGCCGCCGAATCGTCGGTGTCTTCGTTGAACGTGTGGTTCTGAGAAATGGATTTGGGTTCCGCATCGACCACGAACTCGTAAGAATCGCCGCCACGTGCTTTGCGATAGAGCGCCGTGCCCCATTGCCCGAAAATTTTCTCTAGTTTTTCCTGCGGTTGCGATGCAATTTGCTCCACCGTTTCGATTCCCAGCGCCCGCAAGGCTCTTTCCGTGACTTTTCCGATCCCTGGAATTTTTCGCACCGGAAGCGGCGCCAGAAATCGCTCTTCGCTTCCCGCCGGAACCCAAACCAGCCCGCGCGGTTTGCCCTGATCCGAAGCCACTTTAGCCACGAGCCGTGTCGAAGCCAGGCCACCGGAACATGGCAGACCAGTAGTGCGAGTAATGCCGCGCAGGAGTTTATCGGCCGCGGCAAGCGGAGGTCCGTGCAGCCGTTCCGTGCCGGCGAGATCGAGATACGCCTCGTCGATCGAAACCATTTCCACCACGGGAGAAAAGTTTGTGAGTATCGTCGCAACCCGGTCGCTCCATTGCGTGTACTTGGCGTGGTGGCCGTCCAAAAAAATCGCGTGCGGGCACAGCCGTCCCGCAGTTCGCAAAGGCATCGCCGATTGAATGCCGTACTTTCGCGCTTCGTAGCTTGCTGCGGTCACTACGCCGCGTTGATCGGGACGTCCGCCCACAACAACAGCCTTTCCGCGAAGCTCGGGGCGCTCCAGCAGCTCCACGGAAACAAAAAATGCGTCCATGTCGACATGCAGTATTGAAGTAGTAGTCTGCGAACTTAATTCGGCAGGAGCATCATGCTTGGCGCGAAAGCGTGCTAAATCCGGCATGTTGAGCTAAGCCTACGCCGGTTGCGAATACGCGACAACGTGGCGTCATCCACTCAGGATCCAAAAGAAAAAATACCGCGTCGAATCGATTATCGAATATTACTTTTCACGGGAGGCGTTCCGCGGCGATCACGCGTGGAATTCCTGCAAGGTCGTTGCTTACGCCCACCGCTGTCCACAGCCGCGCATCCAGCAACGGTTGAACGGCCGCGAGACTATCGTGGCCAAGTTCCGCGACGAAGATGCCCCCCGGTTTCAGGAGCCGTCCCGCGAGAGCAATCAGGCCGGCATAAAGTTCGTAGCCTTCTTCGCCGCCATAAAGCGCGATAGCAGGTTCGTGATCGCGAACTTCGCGCGCCAGTGTATTCGCATCGCGCTTTGGGATATACGGCGGATTACTCATGATCAAATCAAAAGCCGATTCTTTAGCGCCGTCATTGGCCAGCGGCCGCGATAAATCGGATTCGAGAAAATGAATGCGGCTTGCTACCCCGTGGCGTTCGGCATTTCTGCGTGCCACCGTCAGCGCCGCGGGAGAAATGTCCGTGGCATAAATTGTCACCGCCGGAAGTTCCTTCGCCAAAGCAATCGCCAGGCAGCTGGAGCCCGTTCCGATGTCCGCAATTAAAAAACCGTCACCGTTGGTTTTTTGCGGCCTGCCTGCACGCAGTTCCCGTAACGCCAACCGGTCGAGCGCGACTTCGATGACATGTTCCGTCTCCGGCCGGGGAATCAGCACGTCCGGCGTAACTTCAAATTCCAGACTCCAAAATTCCTGTTTGCCGGTGAGATGTTGCGTGGGCTCGCCATTTGCGCGACGAGCAATTAACTCTACGAAAGTATCCAGCTCTTGCGAATTTATCTCTTCTTCCGGATGCGCATACAACCAGGCGCGGTCGCGCCCCAGCACATGTAGCAACAGCAATTCAGCAGCGAGCGTATAGGAAACGACTTGCTTCTCGCGTAGCCGCGAAATCCCCGTGCGCAGCGCGCCACGAATATCCATGGGTACTTTTAGATCGCGATGCAGGGTGTTTGACATTGAAACAGTTACAGAACAAGTGCTCGAAAAACAATTACGCCGCGCCCAACTCCTGATCGAGCCGTTCCGCTTCGTAGTGCGAAACCAGCCCATCTACCAGCGGCGCCAGCTTGCCATCCATCACATCCGTCAATTGGTGGAGCGTCAGGCCAATGCGGTGATCGGTGACGCGATTTTGCGGGAAATTATAAGTGCGAATTTTTTCCGAGCGATCGCCCGTTTTAATCTGCCCGCGCCGCTCCGCAACGATGGCCGCCTGCTGCTTTTCCTGTTCCTGCTCATAAAGCCGCGCGCGCAAAACGCGCATGGCCTTGGCGCGATTCTTGATCTGCGATTTTTCATCCTGCTGGGAAACTACCAGCCCGCTGGGCAAATGCGTGATGCGCACCGCTGAATACGTAGTGTTCACGGACTGCCCGCCCGGTCCCGAAGAGCAAAACGTATCGATGCGTAAATCTTTGGCCTCAATTTTAATATCGATCTCATCCGCTTCCGGAAGCACCGCCACCGTCGCGGCGGAGGTATGAATGCGCCCTTGCTGCTCAGTGGCCGGCACGCGCTGCACCCGGTGAACTCCGCTTTCATATTTCAGCTTGGAATAAACTTTGTAACCCTGAATGGCCGCCACGATTTCCTTCAGCCCACCAAGCGATGACGGAGAACTTTCCAGCACTTCCACTTTCCAGCCCAATGTTTCCGCGTATCGCGAATACATGCGGAAAAGTTCCGCGGCAAAAAGTGCCGCCTCGTCGCCGCCGGTGCCCGCGCGAATTTCCACGATGACGCTCTTTTCGTCGTTGGGATCCTTGGGAAGCAGCAGCAGTTTCAGCTCGCGTTCGACGGTTTCTTTGCGCGCCACCAGCTCCTTTTCTTCGTCGTAAGCCAGCTGCCTCATCTCCGAATCTTCCGCTTCGCCGATCATTTGATGAGCGCCAGCCAGATCTTTCTCGATTTGCTTGAACTCGCGATGTTTTTCGACAATCTGCTCGAGCTCGGCGTGCTGCTTGGCAACTTTTTGAAAATGCGAAGAGTCGGACACCACCTCGGACGTGGACAGCTCCTTGGTGAGCTCATCGTAGCGTGCGCCCAGTTGATCTAATCTCTCGGATAAAGTTACGGCCATAAAATCCTCACGAATTGACTGTTCAGATGAATCGACGGAAGGAAAGTAACGACGCGAAAGCCAGGAGGCTTGAAGAGGACCCGCTAATAGAAGTTTGCGTTCACTGAATAAATCTTATCACGCTTTGCGTTTGCGACGCGCGTACGCAGCCGCCGCGCCCAATCCAATCAGCAGCAAGGCTGCCGTCCCTGGCTCAGGTATGCCTACAGGAGGCGGAGTCCCAC
>Ga0193751_1002387_pt1 | contig 11393 bp, 11 predicted proteins | sample L1c2metaG_FD_143050 | JGI IMG/M metagenome (GOLD analysis project Ga0193751, IMG submission 143050) | Soil microbial communities from a riparian zone of the East river system, Colorado, United States - L1c2 | ecosystem: Environmental > Terrestrial > Soil > Riparian zone | place: USA: East River...
GCACCCGTCAGGCCGGTGGCCCCCTGCGGACCCTGCGGCCCCTCTGGCCCCGTCGTGCCTTGCAGGCCCTGCGGTCCGGTGGCGCCCTCAGCGCCGTTAGTCCCGTTAGTGCCATTGGTCCCGTTGGTGCCCGCGGTGCCCGTGGCACCCGTCGCGCCCTCAGCGCCATTGGTTCCGGCGGTGCCCGTCGCACCCGTCAGGCCGGTGGCCCCCTGCGGACCCTGCGGCCCCTCTGGCCCCGTCGTGCCTTGCAGGCCCTGCGGTCCGGTGGCACCCGTCGCGCCCTCAGCGCCGTTGGTCCCGTTGGTGCCATTCGTGCCGGCGGTCCCCGTCGCACCTTGCGGACCGGTGGCGCCCTGCGGCCCTTCAGGGCCCGTGAGTCCCGTCGCGCCGTTGGTGCCATTGGTTCCGTTGGTCCCCGCGATGCCGGTCGCACCCGTGGCGCCCTCAGCGCCGGCGGTGCCCGTCGCGCCCGTCGCTCCGGTAGGACCGTTGGGCCCGGTGCCGCCTGATCCGGTGCCGCCCGTGCCGAAGAATTGTGCGTGCCAGTTCTGCTGGCAGGTGGGCGCGCTGGACGGAGCTGGATTGGTGTAGCCGGCCTGCATCTTGACTTCGCCGGAGCTGTTGTTGACGCAGCCCCACTGGCCGGTGGTGCTCTGGGCGCTCGAAGGCCGCGCCACAAATAAACTCAGCAAGGTCACCATTGCGAGTACGCCGGCGATGCCGGCTAGTCGATTCCTCATGGCGTGTTGCTCCAGGTGCCTGAACCGCGAGCCGCGCGAGACCGTTGGACGAGGTGGGGAAGAGGAAGATGTCGACACTACGGCGCGCTCCAGATCTCGCCGCCGCTGGCGTCGAACATGGCGATCGTGGGATCGCCCGAAGCGGCGAATGTCAGGCTGTAGCGAACCTTGCCGTTCTGGTCCGTGAACTGCAGTCCGTTCGCCGTGAGGCTCGCCCGCACGGTTTGTCCGTCCGCCCCTACGACTTGAAGCTGCCCCACGGTCGTCGACGCGGCCTGCGCAGTCACGCCGGCGAGGCTAGTTGGGCCTCCCGCGCTCAGGCCGGCCGCGGCGCGTGGCGATGTCTGAGCGCCGGCGACCGCCGGCAACATGGCCAGAACCACGAATACGGTCACCGCCGCCGAGACCACGGAGGACACCATTGCAGTGAAGAGAATGCCGCGCTTCATAAAACCTCCCTCGAACCTTCTTTGCTCGAATGACCGGCGCCCGTCAGCCGGGCACGATCGATCGATCTTCCGAGACTCCCAGTGACTAATCCCGCCGAGCATAGGCTGAGCAAATGGGTGGAAACATAAGAATCCTCTGAGAAAAGTAATGAACTGTGTATGAAATCACGAGGGTCACCGGTAACTTGTAGCAGGTTCGTTGCAGCCTGCTCCCAAAGCCGTGCAGAGCCGTGACAATTCGCGCATGGGCACACAAGTTGAGTGACGCTGACGTCACTCCGCATTACGAGATACACAAGAATTGCGTGAGAAGTGTCGCCCCGGCCTCCGTAGGGGCGGGGCATGCCTCGCCCTGTGGAAAGGGTTGGGTCCCGCTCATCCTGAGCTTGTCGAAGGACGGGTTCCCGCCCTCGGGGCGCCGCGATCGCCCCGGCGCCGCAGGCTGGCGGCGGCCGGCAGGCCATGAAACTCATGGGGGCGGCGTCCCCGCCCGATGGACCTCTGGGGTTTGGCCGGGCTTTGGATGGCTTTAGGAAATGAATGGGCAGCCAGGCTTCACAGATTCAAAATGGGGCCAGGAAACGTCGTTTCGCAAAAAAAAGTCCTTGCGGCCTCGAAGGGCAATACGGCAGGCGAGGCAGACGTTGCACCTACGGAGCCCGGTGATCGCAGGCTGGTCCAGCCTAGCGGGTGGCTGGGCAGCGAGGCGATGGATTGATGGCACGGTGACGTGGGGAGGCCTGCGCTCCGGGCGAGCTACGAGGCAGTGGCCGAGGGGGAGATAGCGCGTTAAGCGCTGTAACAATGCCGTCCGCGGAGGCGAAACTCAGCGGGCCGGGCTCCACGGACACGGGCGGCTGTCGCTCCGGGGGGTCATGGGAGAGTCCTGCGGCAGACGTAGGCCGCTGGCGGGTTGGCACAGGCGCTTGAGCGGCGAATTCAAAGGTGCGCCAGATCAAATCCCGGGTTAAATGGATTGAGGAAGCGAACGCCGTCGAGAAGAGCGCCGTCGTTGAAGTCTTCGCTCAGTATGTAGGGCAAGGCGTTTTCTCGCGCGGTCGCCCAGACCAGCGCATCCCAGTACGCCAGTTGGTAGCGCTGGAGACCGCGGAGCGCCACGACCACAATGGCCGCAGTGAGGTCATAGACGGCCCACGAGGCGACGTAGTCCAGGGTCAGGCGTTCGGCTGCTTCTGCGGTCAACGGCTGTGGGAGCTTCCGGGTCGCGGTCGTAAAGAACTCTCCGAGAATCTGAGGGCTGAGGGCGCCTCTCTGGCCGGCATGCACGCGATCAAGGGTGTGGAGGGCTCGTTCCTGCTTGGCAGCGTCCCTCGGATCGACGGCGTAGACCAGCACGTTGGTATCAATCAGACAGATGCTTGGGCCGCCCCTCATAGAGGTCCTCTCGGGTCCAACCGCGCTGCTCCTTGGCCGACTGAATCCGGGCACGCTCGCGCATGAACTCCAGGGCGTCCTGCCAAGCTTGTTCGTCTAAGGCACGGCCGGCGTGCAGGAGTGCCGTCCGGTCGATTCCCTCGCGGATGAGCTCGGACTCGGTTACCCCCCGTTCCCTCGCCTGGTGTTTGAGGAGACGGTCTTGCTCTGCTGAGATATAGATCTGTTTCCGCACCATCCGCTGCATCTGTCGCCCCGAAGCTGTGGTCGCGCCGGCCACATACATCACAGAATACATCACTGGGGCCGCTGCCGTCGCGTCTGCCGTTCTTCTTCCGAGGGAGAAAGGGCCGGGGAATGAGGGGGAACGCCCCCTTCCCTCGCGGGGATCGCCTATTCCTAAAGAGCCTCGAGCTCGGCGAAGAAAACATCGTAATCGATCCCAGCGCGCTACAGGATAGCGGTTACCTGTTCCGAAGTGAGGGAATCGAGTTCCAGATCAAAAATGGCCGGAGACGGCTCGCGAGCGAAATGGGGCCCAAGACTAGACAGGGTCTAGCACTTTGCTGAGTGCAAGCCGTAAGGGGAGGGCTCTCGGCTTGTCCGGGTCTGGCTTATCCAAGTGAAAGTCGCCCCCCCCCGCGCTCGAGGCGCCCTTCGACAGCCTTGAGCCCACCCCTTTGGAGAAGAGTATCGATCAGAAACGAGAAGGCGCCGATCAGCTTCTCGGCGGCCTCGTCCGAGCTGCGCCCGCCCACCGCCAGACCAAGCCCTGGGTGCATACAGGTCCAGGTACCGTCACCCCATCAAGCCATCAGCCGCCAGCGCTCAGCCTTCAGCCTGCCTGAAAGCTGATCGCTGACAGCTCGCTGCGTCTACGCCCACCTGTTCGCCCAGCGTATGCAGGGTGAGGTGGCGGGGCAGGCGCTCCAGGCTAGGCTACGAGGCGATGGCGGGCGCAGCTGTCGCTTCACGCAATCGCACCGGTGGCGAGGTTGTCAACTTTGCCCTCGGCTCTCTCGCGCCGGCGTCGTGCGGCTGAGCGTGCGGGTCTGTCAGTACGCCTTGCGCTCCGCGTCAGTCGCGAAGGCGGGAACCTCGTCTGGCTCGACGATACGCTTGCCCTCGTCCTCCGGCGGGTAGATGCGCGGTGGCTCGGGACGAGTCGGGACGAGTCGGGACGCTTGCTAGGAGGTCGCGGACCTTTTGCGACGGCATCTTCGCCGTCTGCCAGAATCGCTCGCTCAGCCGGTGCCTATTCCAGAAGGCCTGGTCATCAGCCTCGCTCCCGAAGCAAGGGACTTCCTTTGCGTGATCGACTGGGGTGCGCTTATCCGGCTCGTCGAGGTAGCGGATCTCATTGCCCCCGATCACGACCCTGATTTCGCTCATTCTGGCGCCCCTTCGTAGACTGCTCGATCGCTGCCCGTTGCCGGCCACGCCGAGACAACGCGGAAGCGACCAGCACGGAGGGTGAAGATCACAACGAGGACGCGGCGTCTCCCCGTAGACCCTACGATACCGAGCCGAACCTCGGCCGGCATTGAATAAGCGCTTCGCGTACCTCTGCCGGCCCGCTCGGGGTCCGTAGGGGCGAGGCAATGCCTCACCCTGCGGGCCGCGGTGCGTGCTATGCCCGGCGTACGGCGGGCGTGATGAATCACGCCCCTACGCGCTACGCGCGCGACGTCTGGCAGAGGTGGAGCGCTCACCGTGTGTCGGTGCGAACCCGGACTCCGTAGGGGCGAGGCATGCCTCGCCCTGCGCCGCGCTCGCTCGCCGGCGTCCGCTCGGCGCATCTCCCTTCTCCCCTCATCGTGAGCTTGTCGAGTCCCCTCATCGTGAGCTTGTCGGAACGAGGGAGAAAGGGCCGGGGATGAGGGGTGAGCCGGCTGCCCGCCGCATCAAAGAGAGACCGCCCCCGGGCCCTTGCAGAAGCCCGGGGGCGGTTGAGAGAGAGGTGCCCTGCCATGAAATTGAAAAGGTCCTCGCATGCAAGGTAGGTGACGGTACCGTCACTCTGCATATGAGATCCATAAGAATTCTGTCGGAAAGCGACATGGGAGGGCCCCGCTCATCTTGAGCCCCTTCTCCCCTCAGCGTGAGCTTGCCGAGTCCGCTCATGGTGAGCCTGCCGAACCAGGGAGAAGGGCCGGGGATGAGGGGTGCGGGGAAGGGGTCAGGGGGTAGGTCATGTTCCTACACAAGTCCTACGCAATTCTTATGACAGGCCCCCGTGTCAATCACTACGCTTCTGGCAGTGGCCTCGGCGCCCAGCCGCACGGCGCCCCTTTGCTGTAGGCGGGCTTCGAACCCGCCCGCGACACGGACCCTACCGGCGAATGCTCTCGTGGGGGTTAATTTGTGAATACCAGTGAGCTCTCCGCTCATCCTGAGCCTGTCGAAGGACGCGTGTTGGCGGCACCGCCGTGGGGGGCCGCGGGCGTCGTGGACAAGCTCCGGCGATCCCCTTCGACCAAGACCGGCGCCATAGCCCTGGCGTTCGTTCTGGCCGGATTCCTCGGCGCATCTGTCGACGCCCTGTCGTCGGGGCAACTCCGCCACATTCCAACCCAAACCGTCTGGTTGTATCTCCCGCTGGTGGTCTTCGTGACCATCCGCTGGGGCCTGCTGCGAGGCATGGTCGTCGGCTTGGCGTCCATCCTTTTCGTTTGGTGGTTCATCGTCGCGCCGCTTGGACCCGCCATCTCCGATCCGATGGCCATCATCCTCCTGACGATCGCGAGCGCCGGCATGCTGGCCACGGCGCTGACGGTTTCGAATCTCAACAGCCGCCGCCTCGCCGCCGAGCGTCGAGGGCGGGCCGAGGCGGAATCGCTTGCGGACATCGCCGACCGTTTGGACAGCGCGGGCGAGGCGGGAGAGGTTCTGCGCCAGGTCGTCGAGTTCACGGCGGACCTGCTGGCCGTTGACAGCGCGGGGATCGCTACCAACGAGGGTGACTGCGCACGTCTCTGGTACACGATGGTGGATGGTATCTGCAGCGCAGACAACGCGTCACTGCCTCTCGACGGGTCCATTGCCGGCTGGGTCATACAAAAGGGCCGGCCGTATCGGACCAGCGATCTGCTTGACACGCGGCTGACCTTCCTCCACGCCTCACCGGGAAGCACGCCGACAAGGGCGTTGTGCGTGCCCATCGTGAGCGCAACTGGGCGCGTCCTGGGCAGCCTGCAGCTCTTCGACCGGCACGACGGACAGGACTTCTCCGACGATAACCAGCGACTGACCGAGGGTGTTGCCCACCACGCGGCCGTTGCGCTCGATCGAGTTCGACTTCAGGACCAGCTCCGGCAGCAGGCGTACTCGGACGCGCTGACCGGCCTGCCGAACCGCGCCCGCTTTCTCGATCGACTGGCGGTCGCGCTGAATGTCAGGTCGGGCCGGAAGCAGGGAGTCGCGGTGCTGTTCGTCGATCTGGATGGCTTCAAGGTTGTCAACGACAGTCTCGGCCACCCCGCCGGCGACGCACTGCTGAAGGCAGTCGGGGAGCGCCTTGCGGCCATCCAGCGCGCCGGCAACACCGTCGCCCGCTTCGGTGGCGATGAGTTCGCGATCCTGCTCGAGGATGTCTCCGACCCCGAGGAGGCGCATAGCGTCGCCGGACGGGTGCTCACGGAGCTCTCCCGTCCCTTCAGCCTCGCCTGGCACCGAGGCGTCTTCCTTACCGCGAGCATCGGCATCGCCTTGCATGACGGCGTCGGGCCGCTGGTCTCAGCGGAGGATCTGCTCCGTGAGGCGGACGTCGCCCTCTATCAGGCCAAGGAAGCCGGCAAGTCCAGAGCTGTGGTCTTCTCCGACACCATGGGACAGCGCGCGCGCGAGCGGCTGGAGCTCCAGACGGATCTGCAGCATGCCGTGGCGGCCGGCGAGTTGCGCCTCGATTATCAGCCCGTGGTCGAGATGAGGACCGGGCTGGTGATCGGCGCCGAGGCCCTGTTGCGCTGGGACCACCCCCGGCGCGGGTTGCTCGAGCCGCATGCGTTCATCCCGATCGCGGAGGAGACCGGCCTGGTTCTGCCGATCGGGCTCTGGGCGCTGGAGCGGGCCTGCCGGCAGGCCGCGAAGTGGCGGCCGAGCGACTGCGTTCCGCATGAGCGTCAATCTGAGCCCGCTCCAGCTCGAACAGGATGATCTGGTTGAGGAAGTGGCCCGGATCCTGCGCGAGACGGGACTTGCTCCGGACTTCCTGCAGCTGGAGATCACCGAGACTGCCGTTATGCGGCAGAGCGACTCCACGCTCGCGAAGCTCGCGGCCCTGCGAGATTTGGGCGTCCATATGGCGCTCGATGATTTCGGCACCGGCTACTCGTCCCTCAGCTATCTCCAGCGCCTTCCGGTAGACGCGCTCAAGATCGACCAGTCGTTCGTGCAGGGACTCAGCTCGGGAACCTCCACCGCGGCGATCGTCCGAGCCGTCATCACACTGGCGCACGCCCTTGGCATGACGGTAATCGCCGAGGGTATCGAGAGCGCCGACCAGGGCGCCTTCCTTGCCGCCCTGGGCTGCGACCAGGCTCAGGGCTTCTACTTCTCCAGGCCGAGGCCGGCGGAAGTGGTTACACCCCTCTTCGGCGCCCAGGGGAAGCCGTATTCCGTGCCGTGGACTGGGCGATACCCGGCCCCTCCGAACGCGCCGGCCGTCGCGCGCTGAGACGGCCACGGACGCCGCACCAAGAGCTGTAGGGGCGCGATTCATCGCGCCCGCGCCGGAGCAGCAGATGAACCGAGCAGACAGACAGGCACGCGTCGCCGGGACCCAGGTGGGGGCGCATCTGTTCGTGTCGACGATGTCCCTCGGCCTCGGTCCCGCCCTCACTGACAACGCACCATCGCGCTACGAAACCGTCGTGTTTCTCGACGGGGCGGAGGGCGAACGCTGGCAGTATCCGACCTGGAGTGAAGCGGAGACCGGTCACGCGGCGGTGGTCGCCTGGCTGCGGGGCGAACGACCACCGCCGTAGGGGCGGGTTCAAAACCCGCCCGCGACCGGTTCCAGCGATTCGCTCACAGACCCTGAGCCGGATCGCGTCGGTCTCCTCGTAGGGGCGCGATTCATCGCGCCCGCGCCGCCGTCGGTCTCCCCTACGGCCCGGGCCCGGGGTAGAGGTGACGCTCAGGCCGGGTCTGGCGCGACCAACGCCGATGGCGGGCGAGACGCCCGCGATCCCAGGACGGCCGTTCCCCTTCCCTCGACGCCGCCATTGGGGCGGCGCAGAACAAGGGGTAGGGGATAGGTCACCGCCGCCCGTCATCTGTTACGGTTCGCTCTTCCCTGTAACGACATAACCGGTACACTACTAGCCAAAGCGACGCCCGCCTCAGGTGGACCTACGCCCATCCTCGCTACGGAGCGCCTATGCGATTGCCGCGCGACCCTCGCCCGAGCCAGCCTCCTGCCGCGGATCGCCGGCGGTTTGTTATCCTCGTTGCAGCCGTTGCGGCGCTGCTGGGCGTCGCCGCCCTGCAGGCGCCCAACGCCCGTTCGCAGACGCCTACACCGACACCCGCACCCGCGGCGACCACGGCCCCGGTGGCTCTCCCCGTCACCGGCGCGGCGCCTGCCCCCTTCCCGACGACGGCGCCCGGCCAGATCGGCACCAGTGTGCCGCCGCAGAACATCTTCTACGTCTCACCCGTCGGCTGCGACCCTGGCACGACGGGATGCGCCGCTCTGCCCGCCTCCCCAACGCTTCCCTGCGCCGCGGTAGGCCCCTGCGCCACGATGGACTTCGCGCTCTCGCAGGCGCGCGACGGTGACATCATCAGTATGGCCGGCGGCGAGTACGATATCGTGCACCCGATCGAGGTCAATAAGCTCGTGACGATCGCTCCCAACGGCTTCGGGTCGGCGTCGACGACGGCGCAGACCGCGACGACCGCGACGATGAGCTGCACCACGGCTCTATGCACCGCGACGCTGGGCATACCGCTGCTGGCCACGAGCACCGTGATCGCGCAGGTCACAGCCCCGTCCAACAGCGACGTCACGGTCACGTTCGCCGCCGGATCGCCGCTGACGCCGCCGGGATCCACGATCGGTTGCCCGCTACAGCCGCCGCAGACCTTCCCGGTGTTCATCACAGCGGGGGCCACGGCGGTGCTCACCTTCCTGTGCCTGCCAGGGCAATCATTTCCGGCGACCCAGAATTTTCTGCTGGCCGTGGCGGCGACGGCGAATCCGACCGCGTCGCTGTCAGTGACGGCTCCGAGCACGTCGCTGCGGCCGGTCGTCAAAAGCTGCGCCGGCATCATTCCCGCGACCACAACAGCTCCGGCAAGCTGCGCCGGGCCGGGCAGCTCGGCGTTCCACGTGACTGCCGTCGGCTCGGCGGCGCTGCACACGACAATTTTCGGGCTGACGATAGGCAACGCCAGCTCCACCGCGGGACAGGCCGCGATCATCCTCGATAACGACGCCTACACGGAGATCGCCAAGAACGTGATCGGCTCGCAGGACCTCCCGAACGCCATCGGCATCCTGCTCACGGCCAGCAACCACCCGATCATCCACGACAACACGATCCAGGGCAGCACGCTGTTCCCGCGCACGGCCACCCTGCTGGCCGGCTCGCCGCCCGCGGGCGGCTTCGGCGTCGTGACCGAGGAGTGCTTCGGCGCCGTCAACCATTCCAACGGCGTCCAGCTTGTCAACAACCTGTTTGCCAAGAACTCCAACGCGGGTCTGTGGTTCTGCTCCGACGGCACAGGCGGCTTCCTGGTGAACGCCAACACGATTACGGCGAACGGGCGCGGGATTGTCTTCTCGGACGCGGTCGATACCTTTGTCTCCGGCAATATCATCTCCGACAACGTGCTGGACGGCATCGACCTGCAGCAGACGTCGCAACGAAACCAGATCACCAACAACGTGATCGAGTCGCAGCAGAGCCCCGAATCGGTGGGGATCCTGCTCGCCGGCACGGGTCTGTTCTTTCCAATCGGAAACCAGATCGTTCAGAACCAGATCCACCGCAACACGATCGGCGTCGCCATCGTGGGAGCGCAGGGAACGCGCTTCGTCAACAACAGCATCACGGCGACGGGGACGAATACCGGCGTGCTGTTTTCCCTCGCGATGCCCGGCTGGAGCTCCGGTCAGCCGCTCAGCACCACCTTCAGCGCCAACGCCCTGCAGGCCGGCGGCGGCTGCTTCGCGACCAGCGGCTGCACCATCCGGCTGACGGCCGGGGTGATCGTCAATATCGACGCCAGCGCCGCGAACGACTGGGGCGTGAGCGATTTCCCCGCGATCCAATTGGAGATCTGGGATCATGGCCGCGACCCCTCGCTTGGGGTCGTCTACGTGCAGGCGGCGCTGCCGCCGCAGTTGACGGTGCCGGGGATCCTGGGCGCGCCCGGGACGCAGGCGCCGCCCACGCTGGCAGGGCCGACGGGCACGCCGTCTCCGCCGCGGCTGATCACCACGCCGGCGCCAACCTCGACCCCTGCCCCCGCCGTCAGCACTCCCGTGCCGGTGCAGACGCCGTCCCCGGGCGGCACGTCCGCGCCTGCGACGGGGCAGACCCGCGGAGCGTTCGACTACCTCGACCCGGACTCGAACACCTACTACGTGCCGGTCGCCCTGTGCCTGACCGACGCGTCCGGCAACCCGGAGGCGTCCTCACTGTTGACGCTGGCCTACAGCGCCGCCGACGGATCCTCACTGGGGACCTCGACCGTGACGACCGGCCCGGACGGCTGCTTCAACGGCAACGTGCAGCCCGACGGCGACGGCCGCTTCTCGCAACCGTCCCTCATCGTAATCACCGACCAGACGGGGGCGACGTCCACCTATACGATCTCGCCCGGCACCCCACCGGTGCAACCGCCCAACGGCCCGATCCAGTAGGCCCAGCCACCGGAACGCCGTCCGCGGCTGGTTCCGTTTGCGATGCCCCCGCGCTGGGGCGTAGGGGCGGGTTTGAAACCCGCCCGCCCGGCCGCCTCGTTGCCGATGGCCGGCTCGACGATGCGCAGGCGCCCCAGAAAAGCTCGCCACGGATGACATGGTCATGGTAGCCGCGCTGCCAGACTGTTTGGCCGGCCGTATCTCGCAGCCCGTTGACGCTGCGCGCAGAGAAAGTCTTGAATGCACGCACGACCTCGGGGAGACCGTGACGGGGCGCACCCAAAACCCCAGACGAGCCCAAACCCGCTTCCTCAATCTCCTCTCCTTGGGGGGGCTTTGCCCTAAATGTGCCTTTTTGAGGCAAAGCCCCCTGGGGGAGAGGATGAAAGTGAGGGCGTACCCAAGCTCCAGACGAGCCCAAAGCCGCTTCGATCGCCGCCACTCGCCAGCGGCCCCGGACTCCTCTCCCTGTGGGAGAGGACTAAGGTGAGGGCGCACCCAAGCTCCAAGAACAACCCAAAGCCGCTTCGATCACCGCGACCCGCCACCGGCCCCGGTCCCCTCTCCCTGGGGCAGAGGATGAAGGCGGGGGCGCACCTAAGCTTCACGACAAGCCCAAGGCCGCTTCCCCGGTCTCCTCTCCCTGGGGGAGAGGATGAAGGTGAGGGCGCGCGAACTCCAAGACGAGCCCAAAGAGGCGCCAGAGGGCACGCTCGGTGTCCCTTGCTTGCCCCCGGAGCCGGCGCGGCGGGGTGGCGGAGAGCCGGGGCGTTGATCAGGGCCATGGCCGCGCCCTCACCCTCGCCCTCTCCCTCTCCCTCTCCCTCTCCCCCAGGAGAGGGGAACCGAACTCGTTTCCTCGAGACAGATGCTGGTCAGGACTTCGCCCCCGCGGGCCGGTTGGCGGGGTCGCAGAGGTGCAACCCGGGTCCC
>Ga0193751_1002388_pt1 | contig 11390 bp, 8 predicted proteins | sample L1c2metaG_FD_143050 | JGI IMG/M metagenome (GOLD analysis project Ga0193751, IMG submission 143050) | Soil microbial communities from a riparian zone of the East river system, Colorado, United States - L1c2 | ecosystem: Environmental > Terrestrial > Soil > Riparian zone | place: USA: East River...
ACGCTCTGCTTGTTCTTTTAGCCAGAGTCGTACCTGCGAAGAATCGGCGGCGAAGGTTTCGAGTGGACGGCGAAAGTGCAGCACGCCTCCGCGCGCGCGGATGTATTCTCCCGCGGCCTTGTAGAGGTCGGTCAAGGGCACCGTGGGGACTCCCATTTGTCTGGCGGCAGGAGACTTCATCGATTCGCGCACGACCTGTGCGGCGGCGGAAATGGAAATGAGATCGAGCTCCTCGCTAAGGGCGCTGACCAGGATTGGCCGCCAGAAGCGCTCGACCGCCTGTTTGGTTTGACCGTGCTCATCGAGCCAGTGCTGGAAGGACTTTCCTATGTCCGGTTGGGCGGTGAGTGTGAGCGGGACTAAAGCGCGCGCAATGGCCAGCTTGTCCGCAAGACTCAGGAATTTAAAACGCAGAAATGAGGGCGCCGTGTGCAATGGGGCGGGAAGCGGCGACGATTTCATGACCGAAGTGCGGCCGCCGGGTTCGATGAAGGTCGTTTGGTCGTACCAGCGGATTTGATCGGCGACGCCGATACGGTGGTAGAACTCGATCAGATTGGTGCATACGCGGAAGAGCACGTGCTGGCAGTTGTCGACCACTTCGCCGGTGCCGGGATGTTCCCAGGACGAAGCCCGGCCACCGAGGAACGGACGCTTCTCGAATAACGTTACGCGGAAACCAACATCGGACAAGGCGCAGGCGGCGGCGAGTCCGGCGAGGCCGCCTCCGGCGACGGCGACTGTGGGCTGGGATGAAGTGGAAGGCATTAGTAAGGAAGCGAGCCAAACGCGCGTTTATCGCGTCGCCAAGAACGCGACCCGCTCGGCGCGCTTCGTTTGCTCAGGGCAGGCTGCTTCGCGCGGCTCGCCCAGATCCCTCTGCAGGCGAACAGCGCCTGCCTCGGGATGACAATAAAACTGTAGCATGATCAAACTTCACGCCATGCGCTTGAGGAAACCTTTTGCGAGGATGCGTAACTTTTCCCAGGTGCTCAGAGAAATTTTGCCCGAGAAAACGTTGTATTGGTTTTCCGCGATCTTCTCGAGCAATCCGCGGTAGATATGTACTAACACCCACAACCCCGGTTGGCTGTCTTCAGAAATGTAGGGGATCAGCGCGTCGCCGGCGGCATAGAACTCGCGGGCGCGATCAGCTTCGAGCGCAAGCACCGGACGAAAGCGCCCGGGGTTCGGGGTCGCAAGCAGTTCGGAGGCCGAAAGACCAAACTTCGCCAGATCTTCTTCCGGAAGATAGACCCTACCCAGGCTGGCGTCTTCTTTCACGTCGCGAATGATATTGGTCAGCTGGAAGGCGAGGCCACAACGCTCCGCCAGAGTTTCCGCTGCGGGATCGCGGTACCCGAAGACGTGGATGCAAACCAGCCCCACTACCGACGCCACGCGATAACAGTAGAGCCGGAGATCTTCGAAAGTCTTGTACTCGACGGTCAAGCCGGGAGCGTCGGTGGTTTGTGCGGAGGCTTCTTCCTGTTCAACGTCCATGGCCGTTCCGTGGGCCAGTTCGTCGAGCAATCCGGCCGGAATCGCATGCCGGCGCTGGGCATCGGTTAAAGCGAGCAGGATGGCGTCGTCGGTAGGATGGCCTTGCTGGGCGCGGTGAAGGGCCTCCAGCCAGCCGTCCAATTTTTGTCGGCGTTCTGCAAAGCTCAGCTTCGGATCGTCGGTGATGTCGTCGCATAACCGCATGAAGGCATAGACAGCGCACAAGGCTTCCCGCTTGCGGCGCGGCAGCACGAGAAATGCGTAATAAAAATTTTTCGCGGCTCTGCGAGTGATGCCTTTACAGACGGAATACGCCATGATGAGCTGGGGAGGAGCGGGGGTCCAGGGAACTGGGACCTGCTGCGTACCAGCACTCATCGTTTTCCTCCGAGCGTTCCTCTGATTGTTGCCAAGATTTTTGAGGTGGCGGCATGAGCGACCAGAACGAGTTTACGAGACTTGGAAATGGCGGGGCGATTTCCCAGAACGGCGTATTGCTGCTCTTCAATCGCATGCAGGATTTCCTGGCCGCCACGCGTGAAGAGATCGAGATCAATAGCTAGCTCCCGATCGACTTTTCCAATCAGCGGTAGGCCCTGACAAAACCAGTCGCGGGCGCGCTCGACTTCGAACTTCATCATCGCGCGGAAGGCTGGCGTGTTCTGGTTATCCGCTATTTCGCGCTGGCTAACCTTGAAGCGGCGAAGGTCTTCGAGCGGGAGATAGATGCGGCCCTTTTCGTAGTCGACGCTAACGTCCTGCCAGAAGTTGGCAAGCTGCAACGCAGTGCAGGTGAAGTCGGAAAGATATTGGCGCTCGAAATCGCGGTATCCGCAGAGGTAGAGTACGAGGTGGCCGACGGGATTCGCCGAGTACCGGCAGTAGGCCAGCAGGTCTTTGAAAGTTTCGAAGCGAGTAATGGTTTGATCCTGGCGGAAGGCGATGAGCAGGTCCGAGAACTCGTTCTTGGGGATGTCGAAGTGGCGCACTGTTTCGGCGAGTGCCACGAAGACTGGATGTTTAGGACTGCCCTCGTAGCAGGCGTCGAGTTCTTGCTGCCATTGGTTCAGCAGTTCGAGCGAGGCGGCAGCGTCGCCGACTTCATCGCCTAAATCATCGGAGATGCGGCAGTAGGCATAGACATTGTAGAAATGCTGTCGCAGGCGCTGAGGAAGAAACCAGCTGGCAACCGAGAAATTTTCATAGTGAGTACGGGCGAGGCGGGCGCAGTATTCGTGGGCTTGGGCGAGTGAGGGAGCGATGGAGGGAATGGCGTAGTGGGCGGGCAGGCGGCTCCAGCCGAGAGTCGAGGACGAGTTGGTGGTTGCGTTCATTTCAGTGCTTAAGAGTCGAGAGCGTCGTAAGTTTCCTGTTCGCGCTGGCGCCAGCATCGGTGCTGCAGGGATCCTTCGACTGCGCAACTGGTTCGCGTTCGCGAACCAGTTACTTCGCTCAGGATGACAAATAACTTTGCCGTTCTCGCCGCCAATCAGTGGCTTTCAATCAGTGGCCGGGGATGATTGCGGTTTTGATGTCGCCGCCGCGGTTTAGCATGTGACGCAGAACCTGCTGCAGGCGCGACAGCGGCGCCTCTCCGGTTATGTAGTCGGTGGGGCGAATCTTTTTGGCCGCGATTAATCCGAAGGCCCGGCGAACTGTTTCCGGCGTGTGGTGGAACGTCGCTTTCAGCGTGATCTCGGAGTAGTGCAGGCGATTGGTCTCGAGTTGCACTTTGGTTCCACTGGCGCAGCCACCGAAGAAATTCACAGTGCCGCCTTTGCGAACCATGTCAACGGCCCACTCCCAGGCTTCAGGGCGGCCGACGGCTTCGATCACGACGTCGCAACCGCGTTTCTGCGGAGAGAGTGCGCGGACGGCATCGACCACGTTCGCCACTTTGGTGGTCTGAATAATTTCATGCGCGCCCATGTGTTTAGCGGCCGCCACCTGTCCGTCGCGCTTGACCACGGAGATTACATTGCATCCAATCGCTCGGGCTACCTGCACAAACATAAGTCCAATGGGACCGCCGCCGAGGATGGTCACCGTGTCTCCGATCTCGACGCCGGTTTCATGCAGGCCGCGTAGCACGCAGGCCAAGGGTTCGGTCATTGCGGCATCTTCCACGCTGACGTTGGGCGGAATGATCAGCATGTTCGCTTCAACGATGCGGCGGGGCACGCGAATGTACTCGGCGTAGGCGCCATTGTTGAAGAGCAAGTCTTCGCAGAGATTCTCCTGATGCTTGGAGCAGTAGAAGCACATCTGGCAGGGAGCCGAATTGAGGGCCACGACGCGCATGCCCTTCTTGAACCCATTAACGCCAGCGCCGACTTCCTCGATGACTCCAGCCAGTTCATGGCCGAACAGCGCAGGAGGCACGATCATGCGGGCGTGATAGCCGCGCTGGTACACCTTTAGATCGGTGCCGCAAGTGAGAGCAACTTGTACTTTGACCAGAACCTCGCCGTCTCCTACGCGAGGGATCGGCACTTTCTCAATCTTGAGATCTTCTTTGCCGTATAAGACGGCAGCGGTCATTTTTCCGTTCACTGCGGGTTTCCTTCCCGAGCACGCCTGGCCCAAATAGTGCCAGGTTGAATCATGATCTTCATCGACGAAGGCTGAGGGTGGGCAGCCAGATGCAAGGCTTCCGGGCTCTGCGAGAGCTCGAAGCGATGACTGACCAGCCGTTCCAGGTCCATCTCACGGTTCATGACAAAGCGCACTGACTCTTCCTGCAAATCGACCGATGCACTGTAGGACCCCACCAAGGTTTTCTCATCGACGCAGATGGCCGCTGGGTCAATTATGGCCTCTCCGTGCTGCGTCTGCGCAAACAGTAATATCCGGCCCCCGGGACGGGCCGCGTTCATCGCGGTTTGAATCAGGGCATTGCCGCCGACGGCGAGAATCACTGCGTCGGCGCCGCGCCCCTCGGTCAACTCGCGGACACGTTCAACTACATTTGCCTGTGAAGCGTCAATTGTAAGGTCTAAGCCGAAGCTCAACCCCATTCTAAGCCTCTCCGCATACAAATCGGAAGTGATTACACTGGCCCCGGCCCGTTTAGCCAGCACACTTAGTATGATGCCGATGGGGCCTTGCCCGATGGCCAGGACCGTTTCGTCAGGCTGCAGGCGCAATGCTTCGATGCCCTTCATGCAGGTGTTAACGGGTTCGACGAAACAGGCTTGGTCGAAAGAAACATCGTTAGGGATGCGGACCGTGCCATGCTCGACGATCCAGTCCGTGAGGAGCACGTATTCGGCGAAACCACCTCCCGATGGTTCGAATCCGGCGGTGCAGCCGACTTTTTTATAGGTGGCGCACTGGGCGAAGGTTTTGTTGCGACAGTAGAAACATCGGCGACACGGGATGTGGTGAAAAAACATGACCCGGTCGCCCGGGACATACTTTCGAACATCTTCCCCGACCGCCGCTATCACGCCGGACGTTTCGTGACCGAAGATGCGCGGAGCGGAATGGGAACCGGTTGCAATCTTCTTGAGGTCCGTGCCGCAGATGCCGCAGGAGTGCACGCGCACCAGCATCTCTCCGCGGCCTATTCTCGGAACGGGGACCGTCTCCATGCGGACGTCATTCACTGCGCGGTACACGGCGGCAAGCATGGTCGCAGGAATCCGCCGCGCGTCCGCCTGGAACGCAAACTGTCCCGCAATGGCCATGAAGCTATTTTAGATGATGTCAGGCATGGGTTCGTTTCAAATCAAGGGGATGGGTGAACTGGTGGTAACCCGCTTTGGCGATGTGCGGTGGCGTACAGTCTCATTTTGGGCCTCCCACATCGGAACCATAAGTTGAGGGCGCAACAAGTTAGCGCCGCCCGCCTGCGGTTGCCTACAAGACACCCAGCGCTTTCATGCTATGCTGCGCAAAACCTCGCCTTTCCAGGATTGATTGTGCTGATTGAAATGCGTCTCGAAAACTATGCGGTGATCGACAAGCTGGTGGTGGAGTTCGGGCAGGGGTTGAACTTGCTGACCGGCGAGACCGGGGCAGGGAAGTCGATCCTGGTGGACGCGCTGGCACTGTTGCTGGGCGACAAAGCCTCGGGCGAAGTGATTCGCACGGGTGCGGATCGCGCCCTGGTGTCCGCCGTCTTCGAGGTGGACGGTACTGCGCGTAAGCCGCTCGCGGCAATTCTGCAAGCCAACGGTTTGGACGAATCAGACGACGGCTCACTCATTATGCGACGCGAGATTGCGGTCGAGGGAAAGGGACGCGTGTTCGTGAACAACCAGCCGGCGACCGTGTCTGTATTGCGGCTGCTGGGGCCGCATCTGGCGACCATCCACGCCCAGAATGAATCCATTTTGTCTTTTGACGGCACGGCGCGTCTCGGGTTGCTAGACGCCTTTGCGGGCAGCCAATTGGCTGAGATCGAGGCTCCATTCGCAGCATGGAAAACGATTCGCGCGCGAATCGAGGAACTGGAACAGGGAGAACAGGATCGGCTACGACTGGTGGATCTGTGGATTTTCCAAAAGCGCGAAATTGAAGACGCGCGGTTGCAGAGCGGAGAGGACGAGCAGTTGGAAACCGAAAAACGAGTTCTGGCCAATGCGGAAAAAATCTACAACGCGGCCATGAATGCCTTTGACCTGCTTTACGAGGGCAATGGCTCGACCGCCTCATCGCTGCGGGCGGCGCAGAAGCAGGTCGAGGAGTTGGTCCGTTACGAGCCAAAGTTTCAGGAGGCACTGGCCGCGCTCGAAACGGCGCGCATCAGCGTGGAGGATGTGGGCGCGACTGTCCGCGATTATGCCGGAGGAATTCACGCGTCGCCGGAACACTTGGCGCAGGTGGAGGATCGGCTCGCATTGCTGGACCGGCTGAAGCGGAAATACGGGCCTACCTTGGATGAAGTGATGCGGTTCGGAGAGGACGTCTCGCGCAAATTGTCGGAGATCGAGAATAAGGACGAGATTCTGCGCGGGCTGCGAAGCGATCTGGCCAGGGCGGCTGAAGAATATCTGGGAGCGGCCCGGGCGGTGTCGAAAAAACGGGCCAGTGCGGCGCGGACGCTGGAAAAGTTAGTGGAGGCGGAAATCAATGATTTGGCGATGAAGTCGACATTCCGCATTGAAATCACGAGCTCTCAAGAAGAGGGAAACTGGACTGAGGCGGGCTTTGATCAGGTCGTCTATATGATCTCGACAAATCCTGGGGAGCCGCTGCGGCGACTGGAGCACATTGCTTCGGGCGGCGAACTTTCTCGAGTGATGTTGGGGCTGAAGGCCAGCATTGAAGCGGCAGCGGATCCAAGGAAACGCGACGGACGGAGCACGCAAGACCCCACTTCTCGCAAAAGACGCGAGAAATGGGGCACCCAGAAGACGTTGGTGTTTGACGAGATCGATACCGGGATTGGGGGGCGGGCCGCAGAAGCTGTGGGCAAGAAACTGAAATCGCTGGCGCGATCAAATCAGGTCTTGTGCGTGACGCATCTACCGCAGATAGCTACTTTTGGCGACCACCATTACGTCATCGAGAAAACGGAATCCGGCGGACGAACCCGTACTGGCGTTCGGGCTGTGACTGGCAACGAGCGCACCGAGGAAGTCGCGCGCATGTTGAGTGGGGCGAAGCTGACGGAGACTTCGCGGAAGCATGCGGAGCAGATGATTAAGGCTAACGCGTGAATTAACGGGTGATCTAACGAGGGATCTAACGAGTGAAGATTAGAAGGCTATCGGCGCGGCTATCGGCCAGTGTGGTCTTCTCAGAGTTGTCGGACACCTTGATCGTGAAGTTGACGACGATCTTCGCCATGGTCTCGACCGGCTGACCGTTTTGCAAGACCGGCTTGAAGTGCCACTCGCGAACCGCCTGTTGAGCGGCCGCAGCCAGAATTGGCGGACCGCTCAGCACGCGGAGATCCTCGATAGTGCCGTCGGCGCCGATGACCGCTTTCAATACCACCGAGCCCTGTACGTTCATATGCTGCGCCAGCAACGGATAAGAGGCCTGTGGGGCGGCATCCGAGATCCGCTCGCGCCCGGCTGCATTCGTCACGGCCGTAACGCTCGGGGCAGCATTCGCAATCTCGATTTTCGAAGTGTTAGGACGAATCGTGCGGTGCGCGCTTCCAGCGACTACTTCTACGTTCAGAGGAGGCAGTACGCTGCGGGTGGTAGTAACCGTGGGCGGGGCGGCATTCTTCGGCTGAACGGAAGTTGCCGCTGACGGCGCTCGTTTGGCCGATGGCGGCGCAGCTTGTTTATGTTGAGAACTAGAAGGGGTTGAACTCTGGGGGGCTGCCGCAGTTTCGGTTCCATCCGAATCCAGAATGAGCTGGTTCGATCCGAACCAGAAGTCCCGATCGGTGATCAGAAGTACCGTGATGCCAGCCAATAGGATTACAAGCGCGAACAGCAGTTTGCTGGATTGGCGGTTCTCACCGGCCGTCCTGGAAGTTCCTACCGTCGATTCTGGCTTACGTTCCAGCATGTTCGCTAACCTGGGTGTTCAACAACGTTGACATATTGCGTCGATCGCGAGGAACTGACAATGGCACGCGCCGGGGAGTCGGGGGCACAAGTGGGCCATACTGTGAAATTTGCGAAAGGACCTATCCCACTTGGGGGCATAGCAGCCCTTCAATAGCGTGCAGCCATTGAGCTTTCCATTCAAGGCTCGGATTTCCCTGTTCGCTGCTAATCCCCGCCATTTCTGTGGCTTACGTTGACCATCCCGATACTTTCCGGTAGTTTATTAGTATCGCCACAATGGAGATCGTGTACCCTAAACACATGGGTTTGTGGCGGTTCTTACAGCCAATAACAGGGAATCGGATTCTCGGGTTGCCGGATTACCAGCCACCGGGAATTTGCGAAGATTGGGTATATCGTGACTGGAATTGCAGCCAAAAATGACGGCAAGACCTTGCTGTTGCTCAAGCCAAGGGGTTTCTGCGCGGGCGTAGTGCGGGCGATTGACGTGGTCCGCATTGCTCTGGAGGCATTTGGACCGCCGATTTATGTGCGCAAGGAAATCGTCCACAACAGTTTTGTGGTCGAGGAACTGCGCGGCAAGGGCGCGATTTTCGTCGACAGCGAGGACGAAGTACCGAACGGGGAGCGCATCATTTACAGCGCGCACGGAGTCTCTCCGGAGGTGCGTGAGCACAGCGCAAAACGAGGGCTGCGCGTGATTGATGCCACCTGTCCGCTGGTCACCAAGGTTCACGTGGAAGCCGTGAAGTTCGCCAAGGAAGGATATTCGCTCATCCTGATCGGGCATAAAGATCATGACGAGGTGATTGGAACGCTGGGCGAAGCTCCGCTAGTGACGCAGGTTGTGGGCTCGCCCGAGCAGGTGAAGTCCCTGAGCGTGCCCGATCCTGACCGCGTGGCTTATCTAACGCAGACCACCCTGAGTCTGGATGAAACCAAAGATATTATCGCCGCGTTGAAAAGGAAGTTTCCTAACATCAAGGGGCCGGCGGCGCAGGATATTTGTTATGCCACCGAGAATCGCCAGGTCGCGGTAAAAGAGGTGGCTTCGGAAGCCGACTTACTCCTCGTCGTGGGGTCGGAAAATAGTTCGAATTCCAACCGCTTGGTGGAAGTGGCGCGCAACCTGGGCACCAACGCCCACCTCATCGACAGTTGCAACGACATTGAAGCGGAGTGGTTGAAGGGCGTCAAGACGATCGCTCTGACCGCTGGCGCCTCCGCGCCGGAGTGCCTGGTCGAGGAAACCGTGACCTTCCTGCGCAACAAGGGCTTCGACAACCTGCAGGAGCTTGAAGTGATGCCGGAAAACGTGCGCTTCGGACTGCCGCCGGAGATTGTGGAAGCAATCGCCGCCGCTCCGGCCAGCGCAAGCGCGGATTAGGGAACGACTAGTGGATGAATGGAGCCGAAATTCATGAGTAATGACTCCCCCGAGTCCCTTATAGCTTCCGTACCTCTCGGTTCGAACCCACAACTTCGCTTTGGCAAAATTGAGGGATTGGGTGCGCGCGTAGGCGGTGCGATTGCGGCGGCGCGGAAATTTCTTTTCTCGCAGCAGCATGAAGAGGGCTACTGGTGCGGGGAACTCGAGGCGGATACCACTCTCGAGTCGGATTACATCCTGCTGCACACTTTGCTCGGGACGGGGAACCAGGAGCGGTTTCAGAAGGCAGCCAACTGGATTCTCCAACACCAGAACGAAGATGGCGGATGGAGCATCTATGCCGCCGGGCCATCCAACATCAGCGCATCAGTAAAGGCCTATTTCGGGCTGAAGCTGGCGGGGTATGCGGCCGATCATCCGGCGTTGCAGCGTGCCCGCAAGAAGATTCTGGAGATGGGCGGGGTCACCGAAGTTAATACATTTACCAAGATCTATCTGTGTTTCTTCGGGCAGTACGATTACGATGCGGTACCGGCGATTCCGCCGGAGATCGTGCTCTTTCCCAACTGGTTCTGGTTCAACATCTACGAAATCTCCTCTTGGTCACGCGCCATTCTCGTGCCGCTTTCGATCTGCTACGCCAAAAAGCCGTTCAAGAAGATTCCACGCGAGATGGGCGTGGAGGAATTGTTTGTGGGCGGCATGCAGAAATCGCGCATGCATCTCCATTGGGCGAAGAAGCTGGTATCGTGGCGTAATTTCTTCCTGGTTCTCGATCGCATGACGCATTGGTTCGAACGCGTGCATGTGCGGCCGCTGCGCTCGATCGCGCTGAAGAGCGCGGAGAAATGGATGCTGGAGCGCTTCGAGATGAGTGATGGGCTCGGGGCAATCTATCCGTCGATGATGAATGCGATCATCGCGCTGCGTTGCCTCGGATATTCGCTGGACGATCCGCAGGTAATTCGCGCGCTGGATGAGTTTGAGAAGTTGGGGATCGAAGACGAAGATACGTTCCGCATGCAGCCCTGCATGTCGCCGGTGTGGGATACCGCGTACGCCATGTTTGCGCTGGGTGAAGCGGGAGTTCCGGCGAATGATCCGCGGATGGTCAAGTGTGCTGACTGGATTCTGCAGAAGCAAGTACGCAATGTGGGCGACTGGAAAGTGAAAAATCCGAAGGGACAGCCAGGCGGCTGGTACTTCGAGTTTAACAACGAATTTTATCCCGACGTCGATGACAGCGCAATGGTCTGCCTCGGCTTGAGTCGCGTGGAGCACCCCAACGGGCGCTACCAGCGCGAGTCGGTGCAGCGCGCCATTGATTGGATCTTTTCGATGCAGTGCAAGAACGGGGGATGGGCGTCGTTCGACAAAGACAACGACAAGATGGTGTTCCAATACATTCCGTTCGCCGATCACAACGCCATGCTCGATCCGCCGACCGTGGACATTACCGGGCGCATCCTGGAGATGCTCGCGACTTACGGGTACGACAAGAATCATCCATCCGTGAAGCGGGCGATCCAGTTCGTTCGCGACGAGCAGGAGCCCGATGGAAGCTGGTTCGGTCGCTGGGGCGTGAACTACATCTACGGCACGGCGCTGGTGTTGCGCGGCCTGGATGCGATTGGCATGGACTTGCATGAGCCTTGCGTACAGCAGGGCGCGGAATGGCTGCGCATGGTGCAGAACCCCGACGGCGGCTGGGGCGAAACCGTAGGGTCTTATGATGATCCGAGCCTGCGCGGCCAGGGCGAGAGCACTCCGTCGCAGACTGCCTGGGCGATCCTGGGAATCTTGGCTGCGGGAGACATTCGCAGCGACTCGGTGGCCCGTGGCATAGCCTACCTGCTGCGCACGCAGAGAAAAGATGGATCGTGGGACGAGCCATTTTTTACGGGCACCGGTTTCCCGCGCGTGTTTTATCTGATGTACCACCTCTATCGCGATTACTTCCCGCTGCTCGCGCTGACGACCTACGCCAAGGTGATGGAGAAGAACGCTAATTAGCTTTTATT
>Ga0193751_1002389_pt1 | contig 11390 bp, 9 predicted proteins | sample L1c2metaG_FD_143050 | JGI IMG/M metagenome (GOLD analysis project Ga0193751, IMG submission 143050) | Soil microbial communities from a riparian zone of the East river system, Colorado, United States - L1c2 | ecosystem: Environmental > Terrestrial > Soil > Riparian zone | place: USA: East River...
GATCAAACTCTCCAATAGTTTGAAGATTTGATTGCTCTTCCGAACGCAGTCGTCTCCAGACGTAAGTCTTTCGACTTCCACGTCCGGAATCACTTTGAATGTTTCAGGTTTTGAAGTCTCCCCGGAACACTGAATAGTCCCGGATCATAGACCTCGCCTCGCACATCCATCGATCTCAATTTCGATTTTCAAACAAGTTTTGCCGCTAATTCTGCGGCAGCCTTGAACAATATGCCCATAAGGCTCATTCGTCAAGTGATTCGAAGCAAATTGTTTTGGTTTCCTGCCTCGTCCTCGCTTCCTGAACCAGCTCTGTTGCCGTTCGGAAGGGGATTCGCAACCTAGCGCGCCCTCGAAGCGGTTTCAACCCCCAGACAAATCGAATTTCTACATCTTCTTGTCGCGGGCCGACACCCCGCCCGTTCGCTGATCACGGAGGAGCACCGTAGTGAAAATCTGCATCGTGGCCAACCCCGCCGCCGGTCGCGGACGTGCCGTTGCGACAATCGCGAAGGTCCGCGAGAACTTCGCGCCCCTGAATTTCCATTCACTTACTCTGACCGAGCGCTCCGGCGATGAAGAAAGCCTTGCCAGCAGCGCCCTGGATGACGGCTGCGACCTAATCGTCGCTGTCGGAGGCGACGGCACGTGCTCAAGGATCGCGAATGCCATTCTCCATACGGGCTCAAGCTGTGCAATGGCTGTGGTCCCGTGCGGCACGGGAAACGATTTCGCTAAAACGCTGGGCGTTCAGCGCTTCGGGCCTGAGCAGATCGCATCCCTGATAGGAGAATCTCAAGCTTCACCGATCGACGTCGGCAGATTCGACGACAATTACTTCCTCAACAGTTGTGGCTTCGGGTTCGACCCGTCGGTGCTCGAGGCGACGCAGCGAGCGCGCTTTCTCAAAGGTGACGCGGTATACATCTGGTCAGCACTCAAGCAGCTCTTCACCTATCGCGGTGTTGATGTATCTGTGAGCGACGATGATGCGAGGCCTACGCAGCGCCATCTTCTCATGCTCACCGTCTCGAACGGACAGTTCCTTGGCGGCGCCTTTCACATTGCGCCACGCGCGTCGGTTGTCGACGGGCTGCTCGACGTCTGCCTGCTCAGCGATAGCAACATCTTCGAGCGCGTGCAGATCTTTGCCGCCGCATTTCGTGGGACGCACGTCGGCCTCCGCTCCGTGGAGACGCGACGCGTCGACGTCATGAACCTTTCTTTCGTCGAGCCGCCAATGATGGAGATCGATGGCGAGCTGCACCGTGCGCGCTCTGCCGCAGTAAGAATAGAATGCGTGCCCCGCGCGCTAAACGTTATCGCCGCGCCCGGCGCTCTCCACTAGACGCTCCTTGCCAACGGTTTAATCCGGTGGAATTGTCAGCACCACCGAGTCGCCGGGCGAGACAGTTATCTCTTCGCTCACGGATGGTCGCACTCCCCCGATTGGATCCGCGATGAACCGCAGCTGCGTGAGCCCATTCATCAGCCCCGCCGGCACATTGAAGATGGTGTTGGCATGGCCGGGAGCGAGGCCAAGTCGCACGCGTTGCGCGCTCCTCAATGCGTACACGTTCATATCGGTGAAGCCTTGGTTGTCGACGCGAAGAGCGGTTGGCGCGGTCTGATCGGCAGTTCCGGATCCGCGCCCAAACCCGTTGCACGCGAACACGCTGAGGAGAGAAAGTGATACCGCTAGTGCTTTGAATTTCATGGCAGAGCCTGCTGTCGAACAGCGATTCAGGTCACTGTTGAAAAGGCATAATGCATTCCAACGACGACACTCGTAGCTTTGTCCAGAATGCTCAAACCTCTCATCATCGGAATCGCCGGTGGGTCGGGATCCGGGAAATCGACGGTCGCGCGAAATGTCGCCGATAACCTCACGACATCGTCCGTCGCGTTCATCGACATGGACGCCTACTACAAGAATTTCACTTCCCTTTCGCTCGACGAGCGTAGGAAGCTCAACTGGGATCATCCCGACGCGTTCGACTACGATCTCCTTTTCGCCCACCTCGATGCCCTGAGTAAAAGGGTGGCGATCGAGAAGCCCGAGTACGATTTCGTGACGCACCTTCGTAGCGCGAACGCTACGCGCATCGAACCCGCGGATGTAATCGTGATCGATGGAATACTTCTCTTTGTCGACGAGAGAGTCCGTGACCTCTGCGACGTAAAGGTATTCGTGGACGCCGACGCCGATATCCGGCTCATTCGCAGAATCGAGAGAGACACTCACGTGCGAGGCCGGCCACTCGACGAAATCATCGAGCAATATCTATCTACGGTTCAGCCGATGCATCTTCAGTTCGTCGAGCCGAGCAAGCGCTACGCCGACGTCATCGTTCCGCGCGGCGGACACAACGCGATCGCGATCGAGATGATCGTCGCTAAAATTCAGCGACGTCTACTGCACGCCTCCGCAGGTGGGGCGGCGCTGCATACACCATCAGCACCGCGCCCAGCACCCCCAGCACGAACATGACCGACCACACGCCCACCGGGCCTGTGGCGCCGAGAAGCTGAGCGCCCATCCACGGTCCGAGCGTGAGTGCGATGCTGAGTGACATGCTATACGCGCCCATGTACGTTCCCCGCAAAGCCTGGGGTGCGACCTCACCGAGATGCGCGGCCATCGCCGGAAAGAGCATCATCTCGCCAAAGGTCCAGACGATCACCATCGCCAGAATCCCCAACGCCGACGAGATGAAAGCGAGCGCACCAAAACCGACTGCGAAAAGTAGGCAGCCGGCAACGAGCGACCACGTATTCGGCCAGTGCGCCGTCGCCTGGTTCAACGGTACCTCCAGTGCCACGATCAGGAGTGTATTGATCGTGAAGAGAGTCCCGTAGAACGCGGGCGACATGTGAAGGAACTCCACGATATACAGCGGCAAAGCCGACTCGTGCTGAAAGAACACAATCCCGACCAGCACCGACGCGACAAGGAATACCGCGAGCCGCCGGTCACGAAAGATGCTTCGGACCTCCAGATGGGAATCAGTTTCACTCGAGATCGAAGCTCCGCCCGTCGACAGCCGCCACGTTGTCAGCGACAAAACTGTTCCGGCAATGATTGTCGTCGCCGAGTCCACCACGAACATCGATCGAAAGGACACGGTCGCGAGAAATCCGCCGAGTGCCGGGCCGATGCTCATGCCAAGATTGATAGCGAGACGGTTTAGGGCGAACGCCGGTTTCCGCTGCTCGGGCGAGACCACGTGAGCGATCGCAGCGAGGCTCGCGGGGCGAAAGAGCTCAGAGCACCCCGCCCACGCAATCGTAACAACGACAACAGCACCGAATGTTTTTGCAAATGGATACAGAAAGAGCGCGATGCCGGAGGAGAGCAGCGAAGCGCGCATGATCGGCAACGCACCGATTTGGTCGCTCAGCTTGCCGGAGATCGGTCCGACCACGATCGCCGTCGCGCCGTAAATCGCGAAGATGAACCCCGCGCGGGGCGCCGAGAAGTGTAGCGCGCGCGTGAGATACACGACGAGGAACGGGAGCACCATCATCCCCGCCCTGTTGATCAAGTTCGTCGCGAACAACAGCCAGACTTCGCGCGGCAATCCGGCGAGCCCGCGCCAGGGATTGAGACGCGAGCCTGCAAACGAAAACGGCCACCGATCGGGTGGCCGTCTACCTTTCTCGCTTAACCTTCCGGTGTTGTTCACGTAATTTTACAAGTGATCGCGAAACTTAAATCCACCCGTGACAACAAACCAGCGATCCGGGCGCGCTTGAGGGTCTGGGCTGTCTTCCTGGGGCCGGTGGTCGTTGCCGCAGCGATCGCGTGCCGAAAAGAGCAAGCGCCAGTCGAAGAGCTCTACACAACGCGGATGCTCGGCCTCAGCTATCTCCAGCGGAATCAATTGCCGGAGGCCGAGTCCTCGTTCAAGAAGCTCACAACGCTCGCGCCAGAAGATCCGCTCGGCTACGCGAACCTTGGGCTCACCTACTTGCAGGCGAGCCGGTACAAGGAGGCTGAGAAGCAGCTACTGCGCGCGCACGAGTTGGATCCGGCGAACCCGGAAACGAGTCTCGCTCTCGCCAAGCTTTACTCCCTTACCGGCCGTGCGTCGGAGGCACGGACGACCCTCGACCAATTGCGTCGCACCGCCCCCGCGAATGCGCACGTGTTGTACGCACTCGCGGAGCTCGAGGCTCGGCAATCTGATAGTGCGTCACGCCGGGCCTATGAAGAGCGACTGAAGGATGTGCTCGCAGTCGCTCCGGCAAATCTCGTCGCACGACTCGAATTGATTGCAGCGCTAGTAGAGCGAGGCGAAGCGGACAGTGCCGTCCAGCAGCTCGAGGAAGTGCGTCGCATACCGCCCGAGCCACCGAAGGAAGCCAGAGCATATCTGGATAGCTCGATCCAGCTGCTCCGCGCGGGAAATCTCGAGCAGTCTCGGAAGGCGCTCGAGCATTTTTATGGTCTGATGGATGTGACGGCACCTTACCAGGCTTCGATGCAGGATATCCAATGGACAGATGGGCCTATTCCAGGACGCGCCGTGCTTACGTTTGCGCCCAAATCGTTCGTGTCGATTCGCGGTGTACGCGAGCGCGCAACAGTCGACCTCGCAAAATTCACGGACGTGACGGATGAAGCTGGCCTCGGAAGCGCAGGGCCCAGTGCCGCTGCCGCCACAGAGGGTAACGAAGGACCCTCGGCCCTTGCTGTCGGCGACATCGACGGTGACGGGACAGACGATTTGTTCGTATCCACCTGGTCGCCCACGTTGCGACGATCCGTCGCGCACCTCTATCGAGTACAGGGCGGATTCACGCGTGACGTTACTCAGCGCTCGGGGATTTCACTACCACAAGGCGCGGCGTACGCGACGTTCGCGGATTACGACAACGATGGCTGGCTGGATCTCTTCGTCATTGGAGGCGAAGGACGCGGTCACCTGTTCCGGAATCGTGGCGACGGGACTTTCGTCGATGTGACGGCAAAGGCCGGAATCGCCGATGTGAGGGGAGCCCACAAGGCGCTCTTCGTCGACCTCGATCACGACGGCGACCTCGACCTTCTCCTGATCGGCAACGGCCAGCGCACGGTGTATCGCAACAATCTCGATGGGACCTTCACGGAGGCAACCGCGAGCTTTGGTATCGCCGGTAGTGGTGATGCGCGCGACGCCGTTTACGGCGACTTCGATGGCGATGGACGCATTGACCTGTTCGTCACCAACGCCTCTGGGAGCGATGCGCTGCTGCACAACGGAGGTGCGCAACGGTTCAGCGATGTGACGTCGGCGAGCGGATTGCCAACGAGCGGCGGGTCGGGCGCTGTAGCAGTGGGAGATTATAACAACGATGGCTTTCTCGATCTCTTCATCGCTGGCGCGAATGGAGGAGAATCCTCACTCTGGCTCAACAAAGGCGATGGCACCTTTACTCGCGACACACGATCGAGCGCGGCACTCCAGACACTGCGCGGAATGTCCGGCTTGGCGGCGAACTTTGTGGATTACGACAATGACGGCTGGCTCGATCTCGTGGTAGCGGGCCGGCCGCTCTCGAGCGGAAAGAGTGCCTCGGGCGTGTTCCTCTTCCGGAACGACGGCACCGGCAAATTTCTCGATCGATCGGCGTTGATTCCAGCTCCTTTGCGCGGCGCCGGTGCGTCGGCGATTGCCGTCACCGATGTCGATGAGGATGGCGACGAAGATCTTGTATTGATCGACGGAACAGGCGCACCGCGACTGCTACGCAACGATTTGGGGAACAGCAATCTCGCCGTGAACGTCGAGCTCAAGGGTCTTCGCAACGGGAGCGGCAAGAACAACGCTTTCGGCATCGGTGCCAGGCTGGAGCTTCGGACGGGTGATATCTACCAGACCCGCGTTGCAACGGATCGCGTAACCCATTTCGGTTTGGGGCCTCACCTCAAGGCTGACGTTCTTAGGGTGGAGTGGCCGAACGGAGTGCCGCAAACGATTTACTTCCCCGGTGGCGACCAGGACGTCGTCGAGCGCGAGATGCTCAAGGGCTCATGCGCACTCGCTTATACTTGGGACGGGAAACGGTTTCGCTTCGTGACTGACGCGATGTGGCGTAGCGCGTTGGGCATGCCGCTCGGCCTCATGGGCGGCGGAAGCCAGAGCGCCTTTGCACCGGCAGGGGCGTCACAGGAGTACCTGCGCATTCCTGGCGATGCGCTCGTTCCACTCAATGGACGATACGTGCTCCAACTGACCGAGGAGCTTTGGGAAACGGCGTACGCCGATCAAGTCAAGCTGATAGCCGTCGACCATCCCGATTCGGTGAACATCTTCGTTGACGAGCGGTTCGTTCCACCCGGGCCGGTGAGCCTCCGTCTTTTCCACGTCACGCAAAAGGAGTTGCCTCTCTCCGCAACCGATGAGCGTGGCAACGATGTGCTGTCTGCATTGCGCGAGAGCGACGACCTGTACGTCTCGAATTTCACACCAACGCGGTATCAGGGAGTAGTCGAGCCGCACGACCTCATTCTCGATCTTGGCGATGAGGCGGGCCGACCGGGGACTTTCCTGTTCCTCCGCGGCTGGATCTATCCAACGGATGCGAGCATCAATGTCGCCCTTGGCCAGCAATCCGCGATCAAAGTGTCATCGCCATCTCTCGAGGTCCGCGATGCGAGCGGACAATGGCGCACCGCGATCAGGGACATTGGGTTCCCCTCCGGCAAGGACAAGACAGTCGTCGTTGATCTTACCGGAAAATTTCCGAGCGTCGACCATCACGTGCGCATTCGCACCAACATGCAGATCTATTGGGACCAGGCCTTCATTTCCCGTGACCTTGCGAGCACCGCTGCGAAGATCACGACGCTCGATCCGATATCCGCCGATCTCCACTTCCGTGGCTTCTCTCGCATGTATCGCAAAGGAAGTCGCAACGGTCCCTATTGGTTCGACTACAGCCAGGTGACGAAGCAGTCGCCGTGGCGGCCGATCGAAGGCGCCTACACGCGCTTCGGCGACGTACTCCCGCTCCTCCGCAATCCGGACGATATGTACGTGATCATGGGCGCAGGGGATGAGGCGACCATTCAATTCGATGCAAGCTCGGCGACCTCACTGCCGCCGGGTTGGAAGCGCGACTTCCTGCTTTACACCGACGGTTGGATCAAGGACTCAGATCTGAACACCGTATTCGGCACCACCGTTGGGCCGCTTCCATTTCACGGGGTCCAAGCATACCCGTATAAGTCCGCCGAACGGTACCCAGCTGATCCGCAGCATCAGCGTTACCTGCAGGAGTACGACACGCGCGTCGTGAAAGGCCGGGCATCGTCGCGATGAAGGCTGCTGCTTTCGTCGTGCTGAGAGTGATCGCACTGACGCTTATCCTGTTCATCTGCTTCGCTGTTGCCGCCGGCATCGTCGGGCTAGCAGGTAATTCCCAAACGTCGGTGGAGTCAGCTGCGGGGCCAGCGCCACTACTGGCGGTGTGCTTTCTGGAGACGGCAGTTACAGCCTATCTCATACTTCGTTCACGTTGGAACGGTTGGCGACTCGCCGCAACGATCTTTTTCGTCTTCTACGGCGTGACGACGTTCATGCCGCAAATCGAATCGGCGGTGTTTCTCACCCGCCTTCCTCCTGGCACGTTGCCGCGCCTTTTTCTGATGGGTGCCCTGATCGCGGCCCCATTCTCCGTGCTGTCTGTGCTCATTTTGGGAAAGAGAAAAAATGAGACCGTCGACGCCGAACGAGAATTCCGCCTGGTCATGCCGGCGAGCGAATGGGCGTGGAAGATAGTCATAATCGCCGTCGCGTATCTGATTTTGTATTTCACGTTTGGCTATTTCATCGCGTGGCGGAATCCCGCGGTGCGGGAGTATTACGGTGGAATCGACCAAGGTGGTTTTGCGGGTCAGATTGGAAAGGTACTCCGAAATACGCCGTGGCTGATTCCGTTTCAAATCGCGCGGGCGATCTGTTGGGTCGCTCTGGCCGTGCCCGTCATTCGAATGCTAAAGGGCCAGAGGACCGAGACGACTCTCGCGATCGGATTGCTGTTCGCCGTGTTGATGAACGCTCAGATTCTGCTTCCCAACCCGTACATGCCCGAACCGGTGCGAATGGCCCACCTGGTAGAAACAGCCTCCTCGAACTTGATATTTGGAATCTTCGTCGGCTGGCTACTCACCCAACACGCCAGGTTCGGCAGAGTTGCCATGGTACGCAGCGCCGGCTGACACTTATACTCTGATCTGTGCCACACCGACCCCGCCCAGCCATCAGGCGCGCCATCATCGCCGTTCCATTCCTGGCGGCGCTGCTATTAGCCATGCGCCTGGACCGCGGCCCAATTCGTTCCGACACTGACGCCACGCATCCGGGATTCACGATGCGCGACGAGACCGGTGCGGCGGGGATTCATTTCGTTCATCACCGGCCGACCTTCGATCCGAAAATCGCGGGCGTCGAGCCGCACGTCGCTGCGCTCGGGGCGTCGGTCTCGGTCGCAGATTTTGACGGCGACGGGAAGCCCGACCTGTACTTCACCAACAGTCGCTTCGGTGAGCCGAACGCCCTCTACCACAACCTCGGCAACGGGAAGTTCGAAGAAGTCGCTGCGAGCGCTGGACTGGCAAATCTTAATCAGCCGGGCGAAGGGGTATCGATGGGGGCGGTCTGGGGTGACTTCGACAATGACGGTCGCGAAGACGTGCTCGTGTACCGCTACGGTTATCTGTCGCTGTTCAGAAATGTCGACGGCCACCATTTCGAGGACGTTACTGCCAAAGCAGGATTACACCGCTGGGTGAACAGCAACGGAGCGATCTGGCTGGATTACGATCGCGACGGACTGCTCGATCTGTATGTCACGGCGTATTTCCGGAGCGACATTGATCTATGGCACCTGACGACGACCAAGATCATGCACAACAGCTTCGAGTTCGCGACCAACGGCGGAAAGAATCTGCTCTTTCACAATCTGGGCAACGGCAAATTCGAGGACGTCACCGACAAGATGGGCGTCGGCAGCACCCGATGGACGTTGGCAGCGGCATCGGCTGATTTCAACGGCGATGGATGGCCTGACATCTACCTCGCAAACGACTATGGACCTGAGGAGCTCTATCTCAACGACCACGGACGGCGTTTCGTTCTCACCACCGCCGGTCTCGAGAGTGAATCAAAGAGTGGAATGGCCGTGGCGCTCGGCGATGCATACAATCGCGGCAGGCTCGACGCCTTCGTCACCAACATCTCAGAGCGCGGCTACCTCTTTCAAAACAACAACCTGCGTTTGAACGAGATGTCGGAATCTCACCGCTTTCGTAACGTCGCCGAGGGCGCGATTGCAGACGCCGGCTGGGCCTGGGGAGCGCAGTTTGGCGATTTCAACAACGATGGGGCCAACGAGCTTTTTGTCGCCAACGGCTTCATCTCAGCCGATCGCAACAAGAGTTACTGGTACGCGATGTCGAAGATTGCCGGCGCCAACGGCCGCTTCTTCGAGGACGCCGCGACGTGGCCACCTTTCGGAAACGCGAGTCTGTCCGGATACGAGCCGTCGCGCGTGTATCTCAATCGTGGTGTCGCGGGCTGGGTCGATGTAGCGAGCAAGGTTGGTGTGACGGACCTCTACGACGGCCGAGCGGTGGCGCTAGCGGATCTCTCGAGCCGTGGCGCGGTGGACGTGATCGTCGCGAATCAGAATCAGCCGGCTGTTTTGTACCGAGACTATCCGGACAGCACCAACCACTGGATCGCGTTCACTCTCGTCGGCACGCGCAGCAATCGCGGCGCGATCGGCGCCGAAGTTGTGCTCGAGGCTGGGGATCTCAAGCAGCGACGGGTAGTCGACGGCGGCTCGGGGTTCGCGAGCCAGAATGATCGGCGCCTCCACTTCGGACTTGGTTCCCGCGAGTGGGTGGATCGGGTCGTCATCTACTGGCCGTCGGGCAGACAGCAAGTATTGCAACACCCCGCGATCGATCGATTCAATACAGTCGTTGAGCCGGAGCGCTGACGATGAGCGACGCGATTCCAGCTACTGCCGGGGAGCGTAACCCGCTCACGCGTTTGTGGGATCGCGGCAGCAAGATTGATCCGCGCTATCTGATCGCGTTTCTGATCACGCTGGTATTGGTCGCGGCACAGCTTCGCTACCATATGCTAGGTAGCTATGATCGGCTCATTGTCGCGCTCGCTGTCTGCACCGGAGTCGAAGCGCTTCTCTCCTGGTTCGAGCGCGGCAAAGTCGTCAATCTGCTGAGCGCGTATATCAGCGGAATAAGCCTCACGCTGCTTCTCAAGCCGCAGGGTGGCGCGCTGTGGCCGTTTGCCCTGGGCGGATTTATCGCGATCTCGTCGAAGTACGTCCTACGCTATCGCGAAAATCATCTGTGGAATCCGACGAATTTTGCGGTCGCCGCGTTGTTGCTGTTGGCGCCGGATCGTGTCTCAGTGCTCAGCCACCAATTCGGCAACGACCTCACGACCAATCTGGTGATCTGGATTTTCGGGCTCATCATCGCCGCACGCGTGGGCGTCTTGCACATCACGCTGACTTATGTCGCGAGCTTTCTGCTTCTGAACGCGGTGCGTGCCAGTGTACTGGGGCAGCCCGTGATGCCGGAGATCGCTCCCATCACTGGCCCGATGTACCAGTTGTTCGTGTTTTTCATGATCACCGACCCGCGAACCATAGTGCGCGGGCGGAGACAGCAAATCCTCGTTGCAATCCTGATCGCGGTGATGGAAACGCTGATTCGATTCGCGTCTGACAAGGGCTGGCCACTTCCAACGGCGTTCAACGTTGCGCCAGCGTTTCTCGCGCTGGCCATTGTCGGTCCTGTCGCGAAGTGGATCGACGTGCGTCGGCGGACAGCGTCCCCGCGCTGATCCCAAGACGCGCAAATCGCCCGCACCGCTACGACACTGCGTCGGTTCGCTCTATGCGGAGGTGGAAAATCCGCATACTTTCTGCGACATGAAAATTACTGATCGCGGCAGTGCATTCGAGCATCCCGGTATCTACTGGACCGGCGCAGTAGCCGTAACCGCTGGTGTGCTCCTCCATTTGCCGATGTACTTCCAAGGTCGTGACATGGGCTTCCGCCTGGTAGGAATGCCAGTGGACTTGCCCATGATCGTCGGGATGGTGTTGATCGTCACCGGGTTGGCCGCGACTATCTGGGGTCTGATTCCGGGCGATCATTCGCAGGTGCGGGCGTCAGACGTGCACGTTCGCGTGCGGGCTCTGGATGAAGTGCCAATCAGCGCAGAGCATGTCGCGCTTATGCTCGTGATGGCGGCCGCCGTCACGATCGATGTCATGAAGCCGGCGACGCTTTCATTCGTATTGCCCGGCATGGCGCACGAGTACGGGTTGAAATCGCCTCTCCACCCTGCGGGAACGATCCCCGC
>Ga0193751_1002391_pt1 | contig 11386 bp, 10 predicted proteins | sample L1c2metaG_FD_143050 | JGI IMG/M metagenome (GOLD analysis project Ga0193751, IMG submission 143050) | Soil microbial communities from a riparian zone of the East river system, Colorado, United States - L1c2 | ecosystem: Environmental > Terrestrial > Soil > Riparian zone | place: USA: East River...
GGATGCCGGAGATCGGCACGTCCGGTTCGATGAGCGGGGATGGGAAACGGAGCGTTGCCGAATGGCCCAAGCTACCGCGCCCATCCTCGACTCTACCGAAGGCGACATCAGCTATCGCCCGCGCAACGACAGCTCAATCCTCTCGCGCATGCCGCGCTCTTGCTGGAACATACGATGGAGGGTGGAATCGCGTCGTCGGTTGCTTAATCTTGCATTGTTGGAAGCTTTAGAATGCGGCAGTCTGGTTCGCAGATGGAAACAAACAATCGGAGGTACAGCAACATGGACACATCGAGGCGGGACATGCTTCTCGCGTCCCTGCTCGCGACACTGCCTGCGATGGTAGTGAGCGAGGCCGTGGCGAGCCCGATCAACCCTGCACAAACCATCATCCAGCCCCCAGCAGATCACCACTGGGTTTCGAACAAGAACTACCCGGAGCGCAGCGTGGATATGTGTCCGCTGGCAGGCTCACTTACCGAGCCGGGGCTATATCTAACGCTAGTGCGCTGGTGGCCCGGCTACATGAGCGCGCCGCACACCTATGTCACTGATCGGTTGTGTGTGGTGGTATCCGGCACTTCGTGGTGCAACAGTGGTGACGATTTTGACCCAGCGTCCTGTGTGCCCGTCCCCGCCGGTAGCTTCGTTCGCCGCGTCGCTGGTACACCGCATTATGATGGGGTAATCCGCAACCATGCCGAGCCGGCGATCATCGCAATTTGCGGCATGGGACCGGTTGGCTACAAGCTGGTGGACCCATCGAAGCCGGGGTGGCGGCCGGTGTAGAATCATCCTCGTCTGCATCGGCCTGTCGCTGATGCCTCATGGCACTTTTGAGACTTGCCGGCCGCCGCTTGGCATGTCCGCTTAGCGGGGAAGATCGGAGGTTGTCAGCCGACAGCCAAAATGATGCGATTGACCCATTTGAGACATGTGCTGCATCTTGCCTTTGGCGCCAGGCGACGGCTTGATGTTCAGAATGAACTGGATGCCTGAAACAACGATTGCTGCTGCCTGGTTGATCTTTCTTGCAACCTACACCGTCGTGGCCCTCGGCAAGATACCCGTATACCGGATTGACCGAGCTGGGGCGGCCCTGCTTGGCGGCAGTCTGATGGTCGCTACCGGCGTATTGTCGCTCGAAGAAGCGTATCGAGCGGTCGACTTCAATACGATCGTGCTGCTGCTTGGCATGATGATTGTCGTCGCCAATCTCCGGCTTTCAGGATTTTTTCGCGTCATCACCCACTGGATCGCTGCCTACGTTAGACGGCCGATCACGTTGCTTGGAATGGTAATTTTCTCCTCCGGGGTTCTCTCAGCGTTCCTGGTCAACGACACGATCTGCCTGGTGATGACCCCACTCGTGCTCGAACTCGTGACGCGGCTAAAGCGAAATCCTATTCCCTACCTCTTGGCGATCGCGACTGCGTCTAACATCGGTAGTGTCGCGACTATCACTGGAAATCCCCAAAACATCATAATCGGAAGCCTCTCCCGTATTCCTTACGGCGATTTCGCTGCGGCGCTCGTGCCGGTCGCTGTCATCGGGCTTATGATCACATTTGTTCTCATCGCATTATCCTATCCGAGCGAATTCTTTACACGCGATCAGTTTGACAAGATTGACATATCAGCCCGCTACCATGGACCGCTGTTGGCAAAGTCCATTGTTGTTATGGCGGTTATGGTCGTGCTGTTCTTCTTCGGCCAACCAGTCGCCAAGGTGGCTATTGTGGGTGGTGCCTTTCTGCTGCTTACGCGGCGCGTGAGACCTGAAAAGGTTTATATCGAGATCGACTGGCCGCTTCTTGTAATGTTCGTTGGATTGTTTGTTGTCATCGGCGGGCTCGAGAAAGCGGTGATCACAGCCGATGTCAGCGCTGCGATCGCCCACCAACACCTCGATAGCCCAACAATCCTGGCCGGCGTCACGGCTGTGCTGTCCAATCTCGTTAGCAACGTTCCGGCCGTGCTTCTCCTCAAGTCATTCGTTCCGAACTTACAGGATCCGCAACGTGCATGGCTTGTAGTTGCGATGGCAGCGACGCTGGCTGGAAATTTTACACTGGTCGGTTCTGTTGCCAATCTCATTGTCGCTCAGCGTGCGAAGGCGCGAGGCGTGGAATTAAATTTTGGGGCCTATTTCAAGGTGGGTGCGCCACTTACGGTCCTGACTATTGCTTTTGGGCTTTTGTGGCTCTGAGGCCGCTCGGTCGAATTCAAGCCGACACTAATGCCGGGGTGGTCGCTGCATGTCTGCTATCGGGGGGATAGTGTTGCAAAAGATTTTTGGGGGTGCCGGACGAAATTTTCTAGGGCCGCTGATGCGTGTCGCGCGCAGAGACGTGAGGGACCTCATCGCTTACCGGAAAAACAACCACCGAGCTTCGTATTGGCACGACGGAGCATTGCCGCGACGGATTCATTTAAGAATCAACTTTTGCGAGATTTTTGGCATCGTTCGATTGTCGACTTTTGCAACACTATCGGGGGTGAACCGGACTCTTTGGGTGCATCGCGGGATCGACGTGAATGACCCAAAAGGGACGTCGACGCTCTAAGGTGTGCGACCGGATCTTCGTCCCCGCAACGCTCGCTTCTTTGACGCGGCTTTTTTTGAGGTTGGCCCGCACCCGCATCCTGGTTCAAGACCCAGAAGTCCACAGAGTTCCGGGTGTCCGTTGCAGCAATCATTGATCAGAAACGAAATAAGGGACTGCATACCCTCGACGTCCGAGCGGTAAATGATCGTTCGGCCATCGCGCGAACTGCGTAGCAACCCCGCGCGGACAAGGATGGCGAGATGGGACGATAGGGTGTTGTGCGGTGCGCCGACAGTCTCCGCGATTACACCCGCCGTTATGCCGATTGGTTCGTGTTTGATCAGGAGGCGGAAAATCGCAAGGCGCGTGGGCTGAGCGAGCGCAGCAAGTGCCGAAATGGCATGGGGTTCGGAGAAGGTATCGCCCGCATTGACTTGGGTCGCGTGGCTTGCCACCGCAAGCATGGTCTTTCGCATTGCACTCGCCTTTGCCTATGCGTCCGAGGTTTCGGATTCTTTTTATACGACCGATAGGTGACAAGCTAGAACGTTTCGATTATTGATCATGTCGAGATGTCTCGACATGTCGCCGCACGGGCCATGGCGGTCCGGATCGCAAACCTCCAAAAAACAGAGACGCTCGGCCGGTAGGCGTACCGGTCATCCCTTGAGGAAACTCCGCCGGTAGGCGTACCGGCGCGTCCGAGGAGAACTTCCATGAGCCATTGCGATAAGATGGTTGATGCCGGCCGCCGCCGTTTTTTGGGTGGCGCAGGCTTTGCCGCCGCAGGAGCGGCGGTGGCGACGATGGTACCGGCCCAGGCCAAGGCTGCACCGGGAGCAGCCCGGGTCGATTACCCGTCCAACCGCCTCGCCAATATCTCCGATCTTAAACCGAACGAGCCCTTCGCGGTCGCGTATCCGGATACGGATGCGCCCGGTGTATTGCTCAAGCTCGGCGAACGCGTTCCGGGCGGCGTCGGCGCCGATGGCGACGTTGTCGGCTTTTCGACAACCTGTCCGCACAAGGGCTTTCCGCTCAACTACAACAGCGCGGACAAGACAATGAACTGCCCGGGGCATTACTCACGGTTCGACTGTGAGTCCGGCGGTCAGCAAGTCTGGGGACAAGCCACACAAAATCTTCCGCAATACGCACTGCGCGTCGACGACAAGGGCGACATCTATGCCGAAGGCGTGGATGAGCTTCTGTATGGCCGCCTGTCCAACGTGTTGTGAGGAGAAAATATCATGGCTTACAAGCGTCAGATCGACCGTCTTCCGATCGTCCCCAAGGACGCCAAGGAATTCAACGTCACCTGTCACTACTGCATCGTCGGCTGCGGCTACAAGGCCTACACCTGGCCGACCAACAAGCAGGGCGGCACCGCAGCGGATCAGAATAAATTCGGCGTCGACCTCAGCAAACAGCAGCCGGCGGAAACGGCTGCATGGTACGCGCCTTCCATGTACAACATCGTGCGCCAGAACGGCAGCGACGTGCATATCGTCATCAAGCCTGACAAGGACTGCGTCGTGAACTCCGGACTCGGCTCGGTGCGCGGCGCGCGCATGGCCGAGATGAGTTACTCGCAGCAGCGCAACACGCAATTGCAGCGGCTCACCGACCCGATGGTGTGGCGTTACGGGCAGATGCAGCCGACCGGCTGGGACGACGCGCTCGATCTTGTCGCGCGCGTGACCGTCGCGGTCATCAACGATAAGGGCGAGGACGGCTTGTTCGTTTCGGCCTTTGATCACGGCGGCGCCGGTGGCGGCTATGAGAATACCTGGGGCACGGGCAAGCTCTATTTCGGGGCGATGAAGGTCAAGAACATCCGCATCCATAACCGGCCAGCCTACAATTCCGAAGTTCATGCCACCCGCGACATGGGCGTGGGCGAACTCAACAACTGCTATGACGACGCGGAGCTCGCCGACACCATCGTCGCGGTCGGCACCAACGCGCTCGAAACCCAGACCAACTATTTCCTGAACCATTGGGTGCCGAATTTGCGCGGCAGTTCGATGGACAAGAAAAAGGCCGAATTCGGCTCCGAGCCGGTCGCGCGCGCGAAGGTCGTGATCGTCGATCCACGGCGGACCGTTACCGTCAATGCCTGCGAAGTCGAGGCCGGCAAAGAAAATGTGATGCACCTTGCGATCAACTCGGGCTCCGACCTTGCACTATTCAACGCCTGGCTAACCTACATTGCGAGCAAGGGCTGGACCGATAAGGCCTTCATCGATGCTTCAACCAAAAACTTCGATAAGGCACGCGCGGCCAACAATGTCAGCCTCGACGAGGCGGCCCGCATCACCGGCCTCACCGCCGACCAGATCCGTCAATCGGCAGAATGGATTGCGCAACCAAAAGCGGGCAACGCGCGGCGGCGGACGATGTTCGCCTACGAGAAAGGCCTCATCTGGGGCAACGACAACTACCGCACCAACGGCGCGCTTGTGAATGTGGCACTGGCCACCGGCAATATCGGGCGTCCCGGCGGCGGCTGCGTTCGCATGGGTGGCCATCAGGAAGGCTACTCACGCCCATCGGACGCGCACGTGGGACGGCCCGCGGCTTATGTCGACAAGCTCCTGATCGAGGGCAAAGGCGGAGTGCATCACATCTGGGGATGCGATCACTACAAGACGACGCTCAACGCCTTCAAGTTCAAGCAAGCCTACAAGAAACGCACCGATATGGTGAAGGATGCCATGATGACGGCGCCCTATGGCGATCGTGCTGCGATGGTGAATGCGATTGTGGGTGCCATCAAGAAAGGCGGGTTGTTCGCCGTCGATGTCGATATCGTCCCCACCAAGATCGGCGAAGCCTGCCACGTGTGGCTCCCGGCCGCGACATCGGGCGAAGCCAATCTCACTTCGATGAATGGCGAGCGCCGCATGCGGTTGACCGAGAAATACATGGACCCGCCGGGCCACGCAATGCCGGATTGCCTGATTGCGGCGCGCATAGCCAACAACATGGAGCGAGTACTGCGCGAACAGGGCAAGGGACAATACGCCGACAAGTTCAAGGGCTTCGACTGGAAGACCGAGGAAGATGCGTTCATGGACGGTTATCACGGCCATGAGAAGGGCGGCGAATTTGTCACCTATGAGCATCTGCGGGCGATGGGCACCAACGGTTTTCAGGAACCTGCGACCGCATTCACGGACGGCAAGATCATCGGCACCAAGCGGCTGTTCGCCGACGGCAAGTTTGGGGGCAAGGACGGCAAGGCGACTTTCATGGAAACCAAATGGCGCGGGCTGCAGGCGCCGGGCAAGGAAGACGAACGCAAGAAGTGGCCTTTCCTGATTAATAACGGCCGCTCCAACATCACCTGGCAGAGCGCTTATCTTGATCAGGACAACGAGTTCGTCATGGATCGTACGCCGTACCCATACATCCAGATGAACCCCGACGACATGGCCGAGCTAAAGCTCAAGCAGGGCGATCTCGTTGAAGTTTACAACGACAACGGCTCGACGCAGGCCATGGCATATCCGACGCCGACCGCGAAGCGGAAACAGACCTTCATGCTGTTCGCGTTTCCCGCCGGCGTCCAGGGCAACGTCGTGTCGCCTGGCGTGAACGAGTTCATCATTCCGAACTACAAGCAGACCTGGGGGAATATTCGCAAGCTCGCCGAAGCCCCGGAAGGCGTGAAGCATCTCAGCTTCAAGTCGCTCGAATACACCGGCCGATCGGCCTGACGCTTGTTCCCTGAACTCTTGCCCGGACAGTGCGCTGCCCGGGCAAATTTCTAGGCGATACTATATGTGGACAAGGCAATTGTGAGCCGACTAAGCTGGACTGCCGGGATATCCCTTCGCAAGGCCAATCTTTTAACCCTCGGGGGTTTCTGCGCCTTGTATATCGGCATCATGGGTATTTTGATGGCCATCAATGTCCCAGTCATTTCTGGCTTTCGGAGACCCGTTGTCTTGGTCCTCAGCGCAATAGCATTAGCTGGTCTAACGGCGATGTTAATTGGCAGACTGACCAAAGCCGACGAAAGGGAGGGGTTTTAGGCGGCGTCAATCACCTCGCCGTCTTCCTTAACGAAGCGGCCGATATCGGGATTGGGCAGAATGTCGAGCACAGCTTCCGACGGCCGACAGAGTTTGACGCCTTTCGGCGTGACGACGATTGGGCGGTTGATGAGGATAGGGTGGACTAGCATCAAATCGAGCAATTGATCGTCGGTCCATCTCGGATGGGCAAGCTCTAGCTCTGAGTACGGCGTGCCTTTTTCCCGCAGCAGTGCTCGGGTTAAAATTCCCATCGCCGCAATCAATTCCTTGAGGCGCGCTCGCGACGGTGGGGTTTTGAGGTATTCGATGATTTCCGGCTCCTCGCCGCTTTGCCGTATCATCGCGAGCGTATTGCGCGACGTACCGCAGTCGGGGTTGTGATAGATCGTCACGCTCATAACATCACCTCGGGATTGAGAGCCGGCGCATCTTTCTCAGGCCGCAGCAGCCATGTCATGACCAGCATGCCAATGACTGCACCGAAGAGCTCGGCGACGATGAAAGCCGGAAGATCGACCGGTCGAATTCCGGAGAAGGTGTTGGTGAAGGAGCGTGCAATCGCAATAGCCGGATTGGCGAACGACGTGGAAGCGGTAAACCAGTATGCCGCGGTTATGTAAAGTCCGACCAGCCAGGGCACCGAAGCGCGTTGAAAACGGATGCCTGCAAGAATGGTCGCCACAAGACCAAAAGCCGCAACGGCTTCCGCGAACCATTGCGCGCCGCCGGTTCGGGCTTTCATCGAAGCATCGAGCAACGGCAGTGCAAACATTCCGTGCGCGATCATGGTGCCGAGAATTCCGCCAAGGACCTGCGCTCCGATATAGAGGGCTGTATCGCGCGCAATCAGTTCGCGTTTCAACGCAAATATGAGCGACACCGCCGGGTTGAAGTGGGCTCCCGAGATCGGTCCCAGAATCGTAATCAGCACCACCAGGATGGCGCCAGTCGGCAGCGTGTTGCCGAGCAGTGCAAGCGCCGTATCCTTGGTGAGCGTTTCGGCCATGATACCGGAGCCGACCACGGTCGCAACCAGAAGGGCTGTGCCGAGCGCTTCTGCAACAAGACGGCGTGGCAGGTCATAGCCGGACATCAGCTTGCCTTATCGCGGCCCGAACTCAATCCGTCCATGCGTCCGATTTCCCGCAGCTTGGTTCCGAGCGCAAGCTTGTCGATGCCGCGAAGGGGAAGGCTGGTGAAGATACTGATACGGTTCTTAAGATAGCGGAAGGCGGCGACGAACGCAGCTTCCTTCTGCAGGTCCGTGCCTTCAACCGCTGCGGGATCCTCGATACCCCAATGCGCGGTCATCGGCTGGCCCGGCCACACCGGGCAGCTTTCTCCGGCCGCATTGTCGCAAACGGTGAAAACAAAGTCCATCACCGGCGCGTCGGGAGCAGCGAACTCCTCCCAGCTTTTGGAGCGCATGCCATCGCTGGGATAGTCGAGGCTCTCAAGTACCTTGAGCGCGAAAGGATTGACATGTCCTTTGGGCTTACTTCCGGCTGAGAACGAGCGAAAGCGGCCGCGCCCGTCTTTGCTCATGATCGATTCGGCAAGAATGGAGCGAGCCGAGTTACCCGTGCAAAGAAAGAGAACGTTGTAGATCCTGTCCGGCATCGTACATCTCCTTCAGAGGTCAAGAGGGATTGAGCGCTGCCATCAGAGGCGCGCACACATCGGCGCGCCTCTGATGGCAGCAGTCCTGTAAAAGAAACAACGCGACTTCCGGATAGCCAGCAAGGTTCGCGTGATACACGATCGAGCGGCTGTGGCGCTCGCCGCGAATAAGACCTGCACGTGTCAGCACCGCGAGATGTGAGGACATGGTATTTGGGGGAACATCTGCCAGCCGCGCCAATTCGCCGGCTGCATGCCTTCGGGCTCCCGTTTGACCAGTAGGCGAAATACATTCAGCCGTGTTGCCTGCGCGAGAGCGCCAAAAGCTGCGATAGCGTCATTCGATTCCATATGTCGAGACTTATCGAAATATCGGCAAAGGTCAACCCGGTGAAGGTAAGCCTGGACCAACCGCGACTTCCCACTTTGGCACCTTTCGGACATGGTCGATCTGGCTAACGATGTCCGCTTCGGGAGGTAAAGCAGACCTCGCGGTTACGAGCGCCGACTTCCGTTTTTGACCCAACTGAGACATCGAGCCTGATCAATGCCTACGGCCGGTTGGGTGCCATTTCTCACTCGCAGCCCATTCTTAAAGTGCTAGGCTTTGGGCACTAGACGAGACGTGTTCTTGGGGGACGGACAAATGCAACGGCGCGAGTTCATAACGCTTCTAGGCGGTGCGGCCGTCGCGTGGCCGCTTGCGGCGCGAGCGCAGCAAGGCGCGAAAGTTCCAAGGATCGGATTTCTCTATCCAGGTCCCCAACAGGCGGTGGCCGCGCGTCTAGAGGCATTGCTGAACGGATTACGCACGGCTGGCTATAGCGCGCCAGCACAGGTCGAGGTTGTCGTGCGGACCGCTGAGGGCGACCCGGGGCGCATTGGTCCGCTGATGGAAGAGACCATTAGGCAAAACGTGGATGCGATCTTCGCGAATGGTCCGGCAGTGGTGCAGGCCGCCCGGTCGGCCACGCAACTTATTCCGATTATCGCACTCGATCTGGAGACGGATCCGGTTGCAAGCGGTCTGGCCACCAGCATCGCGCATCCGGGTGGCAACATCACCGGCCTGTTTTTCGACTTCCCGAACTTTACCGCGAAATGGCTGGAGTTGTTGAAGGAGATCAATACCACTCTCACTAGGGTGGCCGTTCTGTGGGATCCGACGACGGGGTCGACCCAAATAAAGGCGATCGAGCAGGCGGCCGGATCATTGAATATCAAACTGGACGTTATAGAAATAAGGACCCGGTCCGATTTTGAAGAGGCTTTTGTCTCTGCAAGCCAGCGATCCGCGGATGGAGCGGTCCTGTTGTCGTCTCCATTGATTGCGCCGCATGTCCAAATACTCGCCGAACTCGCTCTTCGTCACCGGCTTCCGGCCATTACGCTCTTCCCCGATTTCGCACGCACGGGAGGCCTGTTGGCTTACGGGGCAAATCTGCTCGATATGTATCGGCAGGTTGGTGTCATGGGCGGCAAAGTTTTGCAGGGGACGAGCCCGGCTGAACTTCCGATCGAGCGGCCAACAAAGTTTGAATTGGTCATCAACCTCAAGACCGCAAGGGCGCTCGGCCTTACGGTCCCGCCCACGCTGCTTATCCGCGCCGACGAAGTGATCGAGTAAGGTTTGATGCTTCCGAAATTGGCACGTTTGAGACATCCTGCGATGTCCGCTCCGTGGTCGCTAACGGGTGGAAAACGGACATCGCGCGGACAGCCTAATTCGGTCGAGAATGACCCGGACCGGACGTCAACAAGCATCTTATGTTGCAGTAGCGAAGCTCTATCAAAGTAATCGTTTCAGCCGTTATGATGCCTTCTCCTTAGCTTGGGGGCGGACATGCGTCGGCGCGAGTTCATGGCACTTCTCGGCGGAGCGGCAGCATGGCCTGCCGTGGTGCGGGCGGAGCAGCCGAAGGTCTATCGTATCGGCGTGCTCCTCCTCGGTAATGCCGACGCTGAATCTTTTCAGAAGGAAATGCGTGAAGGCTTGGGCAAATCCGGCTATGTCGAAAAGCAAAACCTACTGTTCGATTTCCGATCGGCGGAAGGAAAGCTCGATCTCCTTCCCAAGCTTGCAGCGGAGTTGGTCGCGCTCAAGGTTGATGTCATCGTAGCACTCTACACGCCCTGCGCGCTGGCCGCGCAACAGGCGACGCGTGAGATTCCTATCGTAGTTGTGTCAGGCGATCCGATCGGGACGGGTCTGGTGGCGAGCTTGGCCCGCCCGGGCGGCAACGTTACCGGCATATCCCTGATGGCAGCGGAATTGCACGGCAAATGTGTCGAATTGTTCCGCGATATCCTCCCATCCGTGCGTCGCGTCGGCATTCTGCTCAACGCTGAGGATCCCTTCTGGAAACAGATCCAGGAGCAAGTGCAGCTTGCAGGCAGAGCCACGGGCATAGTAATTGCCCCCTCGGTGATGGTGCGTGGACCCAACGAAATTGATGCGGCATTTGCGGCGATTAAGAGGGAGGGAGCGGGTGCCGTCGTGGTGCAAGGCAGTTTGACGACCAAGGAGGTCGCCGAACTCGCGCTCAAGCACGGCTTGCCAGCGGCGGCTCAAACGCGTTCGTTTGCGGAAGTCGGCGGGCTGATCTCCTACGGAGCCGATGGCCCCCTGGTTTTTCGGCAGAGCACGGTCTTCGTGACCAAAATCCTGCAGGGGGGCAATCCCGCAGATATACCGATCGAGCAACCGACAAAATTCGAACTAGTCGTCAACCTCAAGACCGCCAAAGCGCTTGGGATATTGATCCCGGAATCGTTCTTATTGCGTGCCGATCAGGTGATTGAATAAGGTCCGCCGACTTCCGGTGTTGGCACGTTTGAGACTTTCCGAACTATGTCGAGAACGTCCGTTGATAGGGGTAGACCGGAAGTGACCGGAGACCGGTCAAACCGTCGCGAATGACCCGTCAGCGACATTGGCTGGTGCACAGCGCGGCAATATTTTGATGCCGATGGGCCCTGTTAAAGGACCCGTCTGAGCCGCTAAGATGCCGTCTCCGGAGCGTGGGGTTGGAAATGCGGCGACGAGAGTTTATTGGTCTCGTAAGCGGTGCGGCGGCATGGCCGCTCACGGCGCGGGCGCAGCCGGCGATGCCGCTGATCGGATTTCTTGGCAGCGCTTCACCGACCCTATGGGCGGACTTTCTGCGGGCATTT
>Ga0193751_1002392_pt1 | contig 11385 bp, 5 predicted proteins | sample L1c2metaG_FD_143050 | JGI IMG/M metagenome (GOLD analysis project Ga0193751, IMG submission 143050) | Soil microbial communities from a riparian zone of the East river system, Colorado, United States - L1c2 | ecosystem: Environmental > Terrestrial > Soil > Riparian zone | place: USA: East River...
TCGGGAGAAGCGCCACCGCGATCGGTCGTCCGCATATTGCCCGATGCCGCTGCGCTCGCCTCCGCGGCCGCCGAACGAGTTGTCGTGGCCGCGGAGCACGCGATCAACGCAGGGCGGGAATTCGTAGTCGCGCTCTCGGGCGGATCGACGCCGCGGGGCACGTACGAGCTACTCGCGCGTGAGCCGTTGACATCGCGGGTGGACTGGTCACGCGTGCAGGTTGTGTGGGGTGACGAGAGGTGCGTGCCGCCGGACGACGCGGAGAGCAACTACCGAATGGCGCGCGAGTCACTTCTCGATCACGTGCCGATTCCGGCGACGAACGTCCATCGCATCCATGGCGAAGATGACCCCGCCCGCGCAGCCGCATCCTACGAGGCGACTCTCCGCACATTGTTTCGCACGTCGAACGGCCCACCCTCTACCGCTCCCGGAAAAAACATCGATCTCGCTCTGCTCGGACTAGGCGACAACGGACATACGGCTTCGATCTTTCCGCAAAGCGCGGTTGTAAATGAGCAGTCGCGCTGGGTGATGGCGGACTTCGTGGCCGCGGTGTCGATGTGGCGAGTCACGTTGACATCCCCGATCCTGAGTGCCGCGGCCGAGATTCTGTTTCTGGTGTCGGGCGGCACAAAGGCGAACGTGCTCAAACGCGTACTCGAAGGACCTCGCGATCCCAGAGAGCTGCCCGCGCAGCTGATCGTACCGACGCGCGGGCGCATCCACTGGTTGGTGGATAGGGCGGCTGCCGCGCAGCTCGAGACGGCGTCATGAAGATCAGCCCGCTCGCTGGACACTCGCCGCCCGCCGCAATGCTGCTCGACGTCTCGAAGCTGATCACCGCCTACTACTCCGAGCTCCCGGATCCCTCGGTGCCGGCCCAGCGAGTGTTCTTCGGCACTTCGGGACATCGCGGCTCGGCGTTCGAAAAAAGCTTCAACGAATGGCACGTGCTGGCGATCAGCGAATCGATATGCCGCTATCGTCAGCAGCAAGCCCTCGACGGTCCGCTTTTTCTCGGGATCGACACGCACGCGCTGTCCGCGCCGGCGTGCGCGACTGCGCTCGAGGTGTTAGCGGCGCACGGCGTCGATGTCATGCTCGCGGAGCATGACGACTACACTCCGACCCCCGCGGTGTCGCATTCCATTCTGTGCTACAACCGCGGGCGAGCCACCGGGCTCGCCGATGGTATCGTCATCACACCGTCGCACAATCCTCCCGCCGATGGAGGAATCAAGTACAACCCACCCAATGGCGGACCCGCGGATACGTCCGCGACGAGCTGGATCCAGGCGCAGGCGAATGAGATCATGGAGGGAGGTCTCGCCAGCGTAAAACGACTTCCCTATCAGCAAGCGCTGCGCGCAGCCACAACGCATCGGCACGACTACCTCAACAATTACGTTCGCGATCTCGGCAACGTGGTCGACATGGACGCTATTCGCAGCTCGGGCGTTCAGATGGGCGTGGATCCTCTCGGCGGAGCTGGCGTCCACTACTGGCCTGCGATCGCCGATCTCTATCACCTCGATCTGACGGTCGTCAGCGATGTCGTCGACCAGACGTTCCGATTCATGTCGGTGGATTGGGATGGCCAGATCCGCATGGATCCGTCGTCTCCATACGCGATGCAGCGATTGATCGATCTCAAGGATCGCTTCGACATCGCGTTTGCCTGCGATACGGATCACGATCGTCACGGGATCGTTTGTCGCAGCGCGGGATTGTTGCCTCCGAATCACTTTCTGTCGGTAGCGATTTACCATCTTTGTCAGAATCGGCCGCAGTGGTCGCCGAATGCAGGCGTGGGGAAGACCGTCGTCAGCAGCGCGATGATCGATCGTGTGACTGCGAAGCTTCGCCGGCGACTGAATGAGGTACCCGTCGGCTTCAAGTGGTTCGTCGACGGACTTGTCGATGGCACGATCGGCTTCTGTGGCGAAGAAAGCGCGGGCGCAACGTTCCTGCGTCGCGATGGCACGACGTGGACGACGGACAAGGACGGTATCGTGCCGGCGCTGCTCGCGGCCGAGATAACCGCGTGCGCGAATCGCGATCCTGGAGAGATCTACGACGCGCTGGCTCTCGAATTCGGCAAGCCGTCGTACGACCGGGTAGAGGCGCCTGCGACGCTGGAGCAGAAAAAAATTCTCGCAGCGCTCGCGCCCGCGCAGGTGAAGTGCGATGATCTCGCGGGCGAGAAAATACTGAGCATCATCACCGAGGCTCCGGGGAATCATGCGCCAATCGGTGGTGTGAAGGTGTCGACCGAAACCGGGTGGTTTGCGGCGCGCCCGTCAGGCACCGAGGACATCTACAAGATTTACGCGGAGAGCTTCCGCGGAGTGGATCAGCTGAACAGGATCCTCGCGGAAGCGCAGGGGATCGTCGATACGGCGCTGGCGTCGGGGGCTCCGGACGCGACGCGCTCACTATGATGTCGCCCAATCACTAGAGGGAGCTCGAGATGGACAAAGTAAACGGTACCGCTCCGTCTGATGCGTTGGTGCTATTCGGCGTAACGGGTGACCTCGCCTACAAGCAGATCTTTCCCGCGCTCTATGCGATGGTCAAGCGCGGTGCCCTCGCCGTGCCCGTGATCGGAGTGGCGGGCTCACCCATGAGCATAGCGGCGCTGCGGAAACGGGTCACGCAGAGCATCCGGCACTCGGGCGCCGTCGTGAGTCCTCGCCCGCTGAGGGTCCTGCTTTCCCTGATGCAGTACGTATCGGGCGACTACAATGACCCGGAGACATTCCAGGCGCTCAAGCGCGCGCTCGGGAAGGCGCATCGGCCCGCGCACTACCTCGCCATTCCCCCGGTGCTTTTTGAAACGGTGATTCTGGGTCTCGGCAGTGCGGGGCTGACGAAGAATGCCCGCGTCATCGTGGAGAAGCCATTCGGGCGCGATCTCGCCTCGGCGCGCGAGCTCAATGCCGTGGCGCGCACGGTATTCCCCGAGGACTCCATCTTTCGGATCGATCACTATCTGGGGAAGGAGGCGATCATGAACATCCTCTACTTTCGTTTTGCGAACTCCTTTCTCGAGCCCATCTGGAATCGCAATTTCGTCTCGAGCGTTCAAATCACGCTCGCCGAAGAGTTCGGCGTGAACGGTCGCGGCGCGTATTATGAAAGTGCGGGATGCCTTCGCGACGTGGTTCAGAACCATCTCTTTCAGATCGTCGCTCTTCTGGCGATGGAGCCGCCGGCGTACCGCGGCTACGGAGCGGTACAAACCGAAAAGGCCAAGGTACTCCAGGCCATGCGCCCGCTCACGCAGCGCGACGTGGTACGTGGCCAATACAGCGGGTATCGAAGAGAGCCAAACGTTGCGCGCGACTCCGACGTCGAAACCTTCTGCGCCGTCAAACTGCACATCGATTCCTGGCGCTGGAACGGCGTGCACTGGTATCTGCGCTCCGGGAAATATCTTCCCGTGACCGCCGCGGAAGTGTTGGTGGAGCTGAAGCCACCGCCGGCGAAGCTCTTCGCAGATTCCGCTCCGTTGACGGGACCTGCTAACTACTTGCGCTTTCATCTTTCCCCGCACGCCGCGGTTGCGCTCGCTGCTCGCGTGAAACGTCCCGGAAAGGAATTCATAGGCGACCAGGAGGAGCTCTACATGTGCGAAGAGCTGCTCGGCGCCGAAGCGCCGTATGAGCGACTGCTCAGCGACGCGATGATCGGCGATGGAGCGCTCTTCACCCGCGAGGATGCGGTGGAGGCGGCCTGGATCGCGATCGATCCGGTGCTGAAGCATCATCACAAGACTCTCCCGTACAGGCGCGACACATGGGGTCCCAAGGAGGCCGCGGAGCTGCTCCGGACTGGAGTTTGGCACAACCCCACGGCAGCCGGAACGAGTGAATGAGCGAATGAGCCAAACTCACGACGTCGTATTTCTGCTCGACTGTGATAACACCCTAATCGACAATGATCGCGTGCAGACCGATCTCCGCGACCACCTCGAGCGCGAGTTCGGTGCCCAGAGCCGCGACCAGTACTGGGCGATCCTGGAGGAATTGCGCAGCGAGCTGGGCTACGTCGATTACCTTGGCGCGCTACAGCGCTATCGTCTGGAGGATCAGTGCGACACACGGCTCCTGACGATGTCCTCCTTTCTCGTGGACTACCCGTTCGCGAGCAGGCTGTATCCGCACGCGCTGGATGTCATCCGCCATCTGCGCCCGATGGGGTTGACCGTCATCCTGTCCGATGGCGACGTGGTGTTCCAGCCGCGAAAGATCATGCGCTCGGGACTCTGGGAGGCAGTGGAGGGCCGGGTCCTGATTTATATTCACAAGGAGGAAATGCTCGATGCGGTTACCGCCGCCTATCCGGCGCTGCACTACGTCATGATCGATGACAAGCTGCGTATCCTGGCGATGATGAAGGCGATCTGGGGGGACCGTCTGACCACGGTGTTTCCGCGCCAGGGACACTACGCGACGGACGCCAGTATCCTCGCCGCCAATCCGGCGGCTGATCTTGCTGTCGAGAGAATCGGCGATCTTCGTAGTCATGAAGGCGACGCAACAATTACACGATCTCGGTCAGAGTCTTTGGCTCGACAACATCACCCGTGGCGTTCTGCGGGATGGGACGCTGAAGCGCTACATCGACGAGCTGTCGGTGACCGGCCTGACGTCCAACCCCACGATATTTCTTCACGCGATCGAGAAGGGCGGCCTCTACGACGATGCCATCCGGCGGATGATGGCGCAGGGTCGATCTGGCGAGGCGCTTTTCTTTCAGCTCGCGATCGAGGATCTGACGGAGGCTGCTGATCTCTTCCGCCCCGCCCACGACGCCACCGGAGGCGCAGACGGTTGGGTGTCACTGGAAGTGTCGCCGCTCCTGGCCAATGACACCGCCAGCACGATTCGCGCAGCCGTGGAGCTGCAGCAGCTGGCGCGACGTCCGAACGTCTTCATCAAGATTCCCGGTACACCCGAGGGCGTTCCCGCGATCGAGGAATCGATCTTCCGCGGCGTGCCCATCAACGTGACGCTGCTCTTTTCCGCGGCACAATACGTCGCGGCGGCCGAAGCGTACATGCGTGGAATCGAACGACGAATTGCGGCGGGGCTCGACCCGCGGGTGCACTCCGTCGCCTCGCTCTTCGTCAGCCGGTGGGATGTCGCGGTGCAGGACTCGGTGCCGCCCGCGCTTCGCAATCGACTCGGCATCGCGATCTCGCGACGGACATACCGGGAATACCGTGGCCTGCTTGCTTCGCCGCGGTGGCGCGCACTCGCCGCCGCCGGCGCACATACGCAACGCCTTCTCTGGGCGAGCACCGGAACGAAAGACCCAGACGCCCAGGACACGATGTACATCGAGGCGCTGGCCGCTCCCGATACGATCAACACGATGCCTGACAAGACACTCATTGCCTTCGCGGATCACGGCACGGTGGCAGGCGTGATGCCGGACGACGGCGGGGACGCCGAACTCGTGCTCTCCGAGTTCGCGCGCGCAGGGATCGATGACACCGCGCTCGCCGCGCGGCTCCAAAGCGAGGGCACGACGTCGTTCGACAAATCGTGGAACGAGCTTCTCGAACTTCTCGACGCGCAGGGCAACGCTCTGGTGCAGCGCGATCGGGCGACGGCGCGTGTGCAATGAGGAGTATTCGGAGCATGGACGTATTGACGGAGTCCCACACGAGATGACGGCGCCGCGTGGAACCATCGATGAAGTCTGCATCAACACCATCCGTACGCTCAGCATCGATGCGGTCGAGAACGCAAACTCCGGGCATCCGGGTATGCCAATGGGGGCGGCCCCGATGGCGTACGTTCTGTGGACGCGCCACCTGCGGTATGACCCGGCAAATCCGGAGTGGAGCAATCGCGATCGATTCGTGCTTTCTGCCGGGCACGGAAGTGCGCTCCTGTACAGCCTCCTCTTTCTGACCGGGTACGCACTCACCGTCGACGACCTCAAACACTTTCGGCGCTGGGGAAGCAAGACTCCCGGCCATCCGGAACGCGGAGTAACTCCCGGCGTCGACGTCACCACCGGGCCACTCGGTCAGGGCTTCGGCAATGCGGTGGGGATGGCGATGGCCGAGCGATGGCTTGCCGCGACGTTCAATCGACCTGGGCACGAGATCGTCGACCATCGCACGTACGTCATCGCCAGCGATGGAGACCTCATGGAAGGCGTTGCGTCGGAAGCGGCGTCTCTCGCAGGCGATCTGCATCTCGGCAGACTGATCGTGCTCTATGATGCGAATCAGATCACGCTGTCAGCCACGACCAACGTCACCTTTGTGGAGGACGTGGGGGCGCGTTTCGCCGCCTATGGTTGGCAGGTGCAGGAGATCGACGGAATGGACGTCGCCGCCGTGGATGCGGCGCTCACGGCGGCCCGGGCCGACGAAGCGCGCCCTTCGCTCATCGTGGCGCGGACCCACATCGGCTTCGGGAGTCCGAACAAGGTCGATACCTTCCAGGCGCATGGTGAGCCGCTCGGGAAAGACGAGGTACGGCTGACGAAGCGCGCATATGGCTGGCCGGAGGACGCGCAGTTTCTCGTGCCCGAAGAGGCACAGCGCGAGTTCGCGAAGATGTCGGTGCGCGGTACGCAGCTGCGCGCGGACTGGCAGCGGATGATGGACAGCTATCGCGTCGCGAACCGCGATCTCGCGCGCGATCTGGATCGCGCCATGGCGGGCGAGCTCGCACCAAATTGGGATGCGAAGCTTCCGTCGTTCACACCCGCGGATGGCGACATGGCTACTCGCGACGCCAGCGCGAAGGCGATCGCGGTGCTCGCCGAATCGATTCCGAATCTCGTTGGCGGTTCGGCGGATCTCGATCCGTCAACCCGCACCATGATGAAGGACAAGGGAGATTTTGAGAGCGGCGATGCACCATTGGAGGGACAGACTCCCGCAACCCAGGGACTGTCGGGCGGCGCGCGCGGGTACGCGGGGCGCAACATCCACTTCGGCATCCGTGAGCACGCGATGACAGCGATTCTGACCGGCATGGCACATCACGGCGGAGTGGTTCCGTATGGGGCGACGTTCCTGACGTTCTCGGATTACATGCGACCCAGCATCCGGCTGGCGGCGCTGAGCGAGGCGCACGTGATCTACGTCTGGACCCACGACAGCATCGCGCTCGGTGAGGATGGCCCCACGCACCAGCCGGTGGAGCAGATCGCCAGTCTGCGGGCCATGCCGAACATGATGGTGATCCGTCCCGCCGATGGGAATGAAACCATCGAGGCGTGGCGTATCGCTGTGCGGCACAGAGGCGGACCCGTCGGCCTCGTCCTCACGCGACAGAAGCTTCCCGTGCTCGATCGCGCCGCCCTTGCTCCCGCCTCTGGCACCGCGCGCGGCGCCTACGTACTGGCGGACGCAAATCCGGACGTGCCTCCCGAGCTCATTCTGATCGCAACCGGCTCCGAGGTGTCACTCGCGCTCGCCGCGCATCAACAGCTCATCGGCGACGGCGTGCGGTGCCGTGTGGTCTCGATGCCGTCGTGGGAGCTATTCGAGGCGCAGCCAAAGGCGTACCGCAACTCCGTTCTTCCACCGGCCGTCGCTGCGCGCGTGAGCGTCGAGGCTGCGTCTCCGTTCGGATGGGAACGGTACGTCGGACCGACGGGTGCGATTATCGGCGTGGACAAGTTCGGCGCGTCGGCACCGGGTCCGGACGTGATGAAGCGACATGGCTTCACAGTCGAGCACGTGGTTGCGACGGCCCGGAGCGTGCTCGCCGACAATCGTCACGCGGCACCATGAACTCATTGATGGCGGCAACGCGACTCCTGAAGGGCGTCGAGCTCACTCCGGGCCAGATGGCAGAGTTGCGGGCCATCAATTCGCTGTACTACAGTCGGCTCGCCAGTAGTGAGCTCGCGAGAGAGGCGAGCGGATCGAGCCCATCGGACACGGCGCTCCACGAACTCGTTCACGGCCGGGTGCGCGACATGCTTCGGGGCGATCAACGGATCATTTTCGAGCGCAATCTCGCAGCATTGGCATCGGATGAAGCACGCGATGGTGCCGGCTCCGTGCGTCACCCCTAGGTGAGCGAGCCCGCGCCCGGGCTGGTGCGCGAGCTGTTTGGTGCAGGCCGGCTCGCGCAACACGCGCGCGAGCTCGCCCGCCGTCAGCAGCTCATGGCCGCGAGCGCCCGTCGTGTGCGCCGCCGACGCGATCACGGGCTGCTCCTCTCGAGACTCGCGGAGACGGAGCGCGTCCTCTACGAGGTTCGCGGCCTGTTGCTCGATGCGAGCGCGCGCGGCATTGACGTCGCGCCGGCGGGCGCATGGCTCCTCGACTCCTTCTTCGTCGTCATCGAGCACGCGCGCGAAGTTCGGGCGAGCATGCCCGAAGGCTACTATCACGAACTGCCCAAGCTCGAGTCCGGACCGAACCAGGGATATCCGAGAGTCTACGGCATCGCGCTCGAGCTGATCGCGCACACGGAAGGTCAGCTCGACCTGCAGAACATGGAGCTCATGATACGCGAGTATCAGAGCGTCGAGCCACTGACGCTCGGAGAGCTTTGGGCGTGGCCCGTGATGCTCCGCGTGGGATTGCTCGAGAGCGTGCGACGCATGGCGCTTCGCACCAAGCGCGACGTGATGGATGCCGATCGGGCCGACGCACAGGTTCGCCGTTTTCGCGCGACCTCGGGTGGGGATGCGGAGCTGCGGCGCGAGCTCGCGGACTTCGTCGAAAATCCACCGGAGATGACAGCGGCGTTCCTCACGCGATTTTTCCAGCAGATTCGCGTCGCGCGCGCCGATTTCAGCGCGTCGCTCTGGCTCGAGCAATGGATCGCCGAGGACGCGATGAGCGTGGAGGCCGCGGTCCAGAGATCAACACGACGGCAGTCAATGACTCAGCTCGTGATGGCGAACAGCATCACGAGCCTTCGCACGGTGGCGGGCTTCGCGTGGCCGGAGTTCGTCGAGTCGATGAGCGTTACGGACGAGGTGCTTCGCGAAGATCCGGCGGGGGTCTACTCTGCGATGACGTTCGAAGCGCGAGATCTCTACCGCCACGTTATCGAGGAGCTGGCGAAGCGCTCCAGTCGGTCGGAGGCATCGGTCGCGCGCTCGGCAATAGACATGGCACGGCAGGCTGACCCTTCAGCCGAGGCAGACGTTCCGGGCACGAGCGCTCCGGACCCGAGCGGCGATAGCGAGCGCCGTTCGCACGTCGGCTACTATCTCATCGATCGAGGACGGCCGGCTCTCGAGCGCACCGTTGGCTACAGGCCCGGGCTCGCGCAGCGCCTCGAGCAGCTGTGGCGCCAGCATCCCGGATCGCTGTACTTCGCCTCCCTCGCCATAGCGACGATCGCCGCGCTGGCAGCCGTGATCGCACCGCTGCCGCCGGCAGTTTCGACGAGTATGCGTGTGCTGGCCGTGATCCTCGCCTGCGTGCCGGCAAGCGAGATTGGAATCGCGGTCGTCAACCAGCTCATCACCAGCTTTGTGGCCCCCGATCGATTGCCACGCATGGACTACGCGAGCAGCGGCGTACCGGAGGCGAACCGGACGCTCGTCGTCGTTCCCTTGCTCCTCGACACGCCTTCCGCAGCGCGCGATGCGCTCGATCATCTCGAAACACAGTTTCTTGCCAATCGAGACGCCGAGATCCGCTTCGCATTGCTTGGTGATTTCACCGACGCGGCTTCCGAGTCGCTTCCCACCGACGCCGCGATCGTCGAGGCATTGGAGGATGGCGTGCGCGCGCTGAATCGCGAATATGCCGACACCGCCCCGTTTTACGTATTCCAGCGACCGCGCCGAAGAAACGAGCGCGAGGGCGTGTGGATGGGCTGGGAGCGCAAACGTGGCAAGCTCGAGCAGCTCAACGGGTTCTTGGGTGGAGAGGCTCGTGACGCGTTCTCGGTAGTCGAGGGGGACATCGCGTGGCTGCCCGGAGTACGGTACGTGATCACGCTCGATTCAGACTCCCTCCTGCCTCGTGGCGTGGCGGCCGCGCTGATCGGAACGATCGCGCATCCGCTCCATCGCGCAGTGTTCGTCGGCGACGGCACACGCGTCGTCCGCGGTTATGGCATTCTGCAGCCACGTGTCGGCGTGACGCTGGAGAGCGCGAATCGATCCCGCTTCGCATCGATCTTCGCGGGCCATCCCGGCGTCGACCCGTACACGACGGCCGTCTCCGACGTGTATCAGGATCTTTTCGGTGAGGGCACCTATACCGGCAAGGGAATCTATGATGTGGCTGCGTTCGTACGGGCGACGCGGGGCTTCCCGGAGAATGCGCTCCTGAGCCACGATCTGTTCGAGGGCGCACATGCGCGTGCCGGGCTCGTGACCGACATCGAGATCTTCGATGAGTACCCATCCCTGTACCTGACCGCGCTGCAGAGGCAGCAGCGATGGACTCGCGGCGACTGGCAGCTCCTGCCCTTTATTTTCGCTCGCGGTGCACGCGGCGATGCGCTCTCCGCACTCTCGCGCTGGAAGATGCTCGACAACCTGCGGCGAAGTCTCGTGCCGATCGCGATGCTCGCGTGGCTCGTAGCGGGATGGACGACGCTCCCAGGATCGCCAACGAAATGGACCCTGGTCGCGCTCGGCGCATACGCCACGCGTTGGCTGCTCGCACCAGTGTGGGCAACGATGACGCCTCCCCGCAGACAGTCGTGGCGACCGTACTACGCCGCGCTGCAACGGGATCTGGAATTGGCGACCGAGCAAGCGGCGCTCGCCACTGTGTTCCTCCCGCTCGAAGCACTGGTAGCGGTCGATGGAATTGTGCGCGCGCTCGTGCGAACGTTCGTCACGCACCGCCGGATGCTCGAGTGGAAGACCTCCTCTCAGGTCGAGCGCCTTGCGGAGAAACAGGCGCCATCCGTGTGGCGGGAGATGTTGCCGGCGGCCGCGCTGGGAGTAGCGCTGGCAACATGGGGCACGATCGAGTCGCACGCCTTCATCGTGCTTCCGCTCGCGTTCTTCTGGATTGCGGCGCCATTCATCGCGCGCAGCCTCGGCTCTCCAATCACACGCCCCGATCTGGCGCTCACTCCGGCGCAACGCGCAACGATGCTGCGCTACGGCGAGCGGCACTGGCAGTTCTTTGCCCGGTTCGTGAACGAAAGCACCCGATGGCTGGCACCGGACAACTATCAGGAGACTCCGGCTCCCGTCATCGCCGATCGCACGTCTCCCACGAATCTCGGTCTTCAGCTCCTCGCGACGGTCTCCGCTTTCGATCTCGGGCTCATCCAAAGTAGCGAGATGATCGAACGTCTCGAGGGCGCGCTCGCGACGATGAGCTCCATGCGCCGGCTGCGTGGCCATTTCTACAATTGGTATCGTCTTCCGGACTTGGGCGTGCTCGAGCCGCCCTACGTGTCTACCGTGGAT
>Ga0193751_1002393_pt1 | contig 11384 bp, 4 predicted proteins | sample L1c2metaG_FD_143050 | JGI IMG/M metagenome (GOLD analysis project Ga0193751, IMG submission 143050) | Soil microbial communities from a riparian zone of the East river system, Colorado, United States - L1c2 | ecosystem: Environmental > Terrestrial > Soil > Riparian zone | place: USA: East River...
GCCGCAGAAACTTGGCGCACATCATGGGCGTCAAGGTCAGTGAAATCGCCAGCGACACGCAGATGGCGATGCTGAGCACGACGGCGAATTCGCGGAAGAGCCGCCCGACGATACCACCCATCAGCAAAATAGGAATGAAAACAGCCACCAGCGAGGTGCTCATCGAGAGGACGGTGAATCCGATTTCGCGGGCTCCGCGAAACGCCGCCGGCACCGGGGTCATCCCCTGCTCGATAAAGCGCGTGATGTTCTCGAGCACAACAATCGCATCGTCCACCACAAAGCCGGTCGAGATCGCCAGCGCCATCAGCGACAAGTTATCCAGACTGTAGCCCAGCAGGTACATGACTCCGAAAGTGCCTATCAGAGAGAGCGGCACCGCTATGCTGGGAATCAAGGTTGCGCGCAACGTACGCAGAAAAGCGAAGACAACCAGGATGACAAGTATGACCGAGATGATGAGCGTCAACTCGATATCGTGCACCGAGGCTCGGACCGTGGTCGTCCGGTCGAGAACCACACTCATTGCGATGGCGGGAGAGATCGAAGCCTGCAACTGCGGCAGCGCCGCGTAAACGCGATCGACGGTTGCGATGATGTTCGCGCCCGGCTGGCGCGAGATGATCATCAGCACTCCGGGCTTGCCATTCGCCAGTCCAACGACATGAATATCTTCGACCGCGTCCTGCACATCGGCGACATCGGCCAGCCGGATCGGCGCGCCGTTTTTGTAGGCGACAATCAGGTTGCGATACTGATCGGAGAGGAAAATCTGATCGTTGTCGTGAATGGCCCAGGCATTCGCTGCGTCGCTGAATTCGCCCTTGGGAGTGTTGGCGTTCGCCTGGTTGAGGGCGGTGCGAACCGAATCGAGGTCCACGCCCAGCTTGTTCAACAGCATGGGGTTGACTTCGGCGCGCACAGCGGGTTTTGCGCCGCCACCGACAAAGACTTGCCCAACGCCATCCACCTGTGCCAGTTTCTGGGCCAGGATTGAGTCCGCGGCATCGTAAATCCTAGGCAGCGGAATAGTGTCGGAGCTGAGCGCCAGGATCATGATCGGCGCATCCGCCGGGTTGACCTTGCGATAGGTTGGATTGCCGGGAAGGTTGGCAGGCAGTTGGCTGCGCGCCGCATTGATGGCCGCTTGCACGTCGCGTGCGGCGCCATCGATGTTCCGACTGAGGTCGAACTGGAGAGCGATGTTGGTGGAACCCAGTTGACTGGTTGATGTCATCTGGTTTATGCCGGCGATGCGTCCGAACTGCCGCTCCAGCGGCGTCGCCACGGCCGATGCCATCGTCTCCGGACTGGCTCCGGGCAAACCCGCCGATACCGAAATGACGGGGAACTCCACCTGCGGGAGCGGAGCCACTGGCAGGAAATTGAAGGCCAACGCCCCCGAAAGCAGGAGCGCCGCCGCCAGCAACGAGGTCCCAACCGGCCGCTTGATGAAGGGAGCGGAAATATTCATGCCTTAGTCCCCTGTGGCCTCGGGAGCCGGCTCCTCCATCGGATTGCCGATCTTATATCCCGCGAATCTTTGCGCTAGCCGGTCAAACCACAAATACACGACTGGGGTGGTGTAGAGCGTGAGCAACTGGCTGAGGAGCAATCCGCCGACAATCGTGATGCCGAGCGGATGACGCAGTTCTGAGCCGGTGCCGCCGCCGAGCGCCAGCGGCAATCCGCCGAGCAACGCGGCCATGGTGGTCATCATGATTGGGCGAAAACGAAGCAAGCACGCCTGGTAGATGGCTTCTTCAGGCGCTTTATGTTCCACGCGTTCGGCTTCGAGCGCGAAGTCGATCATCATGATGGCGTTCTTCTTCACGATGCCGATCAGCAGGATGATGCCGATCAGGGCTACAACGCCGAGATCATTGCGGGTAATCAGCAGCGCGAGAATTGCGCCGACACCGGCCGAGGGCAGCGTGGAGAGAATCGTGAGCGGATGAATGTAGCTCTCGTAAAGCACTCCCAGCACAATGTACACGGTGATGATGGCGGCCAGAATGAGCCAGGGCTCGCTCGAAAGCGAATTGTGAAAAGCAGCCGCGGTTCCCTGGAAACTGGTATTGATGCTGCGCGGCAGGTCGATTTGCTGCTCCGCCTTTTCGATCGCCGTGGTGGCGTCGCCCAGGGAAACACCGGGAGCAAGGTTGAACGACAGGTTCACCACCGGAAACTGGCCCAGGTGATTGATCGCAAGCGGTGCATTGCGCATCTCGAGACGAGTAAAGGCGGAAAGCGGAACCTGCGTGGTGTTGGCGGATGCGGCGGCCGATGCGCCCGTGGACGACTCGCCCGAGGCCGACGTGTTGCTGGCCGACGCGCTGATGCTCGAGGTGCTCGTCGCCGTCGTGCCGGCGCTGGTTGCACCGCTCGTTGATTTGACGTAGATGTCCTTCAAGTCGTCCGGGGTCGTCTTGAATTGCGGGCTCACTTCCAGCACGACGTGATACTGGTTCAACTGGGTAAACATGGTGGAGACCTGCCGCTGTCCAAAAGCGTCGTAGAGCGCGTCGTCGATGGCCTGCGGAAGAATGCCCAATCGCGAAGCCGTATCGCGATCGATGATCAGGTTCGCTTGCAATCCGTTGTTCTGCTGATCGCTGGCCACGTCGCGCAACTGCGGCACGTTTTGCAGCTTTTGCAAAAGTTGCTGTGACCAGGTGGCCAATTCGGCGGCGTCGGCGTCTTCCATTGAATACTGGTACTGGGTGCTGCTGACGCGGCTTTCCACGGTCAGATCTTGCACCGGCTGCATATAGAGCGTGATGCCTTCCACCTTGGCCAGTTCCGGTTGCAGATCGCGAATGATCTCGGAAGCAGTCTCTTTACGCTGATTGCGCGGCTTCAGATTGACCTGGATGCGGCCGCTGTTCGGCGTGATGTTCGTGCCATCGATGCCGATGAACGAAGCCAGGTTGTCGACGTTCGGATTCTTCAGAATCACCTTTGCCAGCGCCTGCTGCTTCTCCGCCATGGCCGCAAACGAAGTATTCTCGGCTGCTTCGGAGACCCCCATGATCACGCCGGTATCCTGTACCGGGAAAAAGCCCTTGGGCACGTAGACATAAAGGAGCAGCGTGGCGACCAGGGTTGACACCGTGACCAGAAGAGTGATGGTCTGATATTTCAGGACCCACTTCAGCGTCCGGCCGTAGAACGCGATCACGCGGTTGAAGTAGTCTTCGGTCACGCGGTAGAAGCGAGATTCCTTTCCGGGCTGTCTCTGTTTCAGAAGCTTGGCGCACATCATCGGCGTCAGAGTCAGGGACACCACGGCGGAAACCAGAATCGTCACCGCCAGGGTAACGGCAAACTCGCGAAAGAGTCTGCCGACGATATCTCCCATGAACAGCAGCGGGATCAGCACCGCGATCAGCGAAACGGTCAGCGATACGATGGTGAATCCAATCTGTCCCGCTCCCTTGAGCGCAGCTTCCAGCGGAGTCTCACCTTCTTCCAGGTAGCGATCGATGTTCTCGATCATTACGATCGCGTCGTCCACAACGAATCCGGTTGAGATCGTGAGCGCCATCAGCGTCAGGTTGTTCAGGCTGTAGCCGAGCAGGTACATCACTCCGAAGGTGCCCACCAGAGAGAGCGGCACAGCAATGCTCGGGATGACGGTCGCGGAAAGATTGCGAAGAAAGAGGAAGATGACCATCACCACGAGGGCCACCGTCAGCATCAACTCGAACTGCACATCGCTTACCGATGCGCGAATCGTCTGCGTACGGTCGATGAGGATTTGAGCTTTGACGGCCGCCGGCATGGAAGCCTGCAACTGGGGCAGGACCTTCTTGATGCGGTCCGCCACGCTGATGATGTTGGCCCCGGGCTGGCGCTGAATATTCAGCAGAACTGCGGGCGTGGTGTTAACCCAAGCTGCCTGCTTTACGTTTTCAGCGCTGTCGATGGCGGTGGCTACGTCCGACAAACGTACCGGTGCGCCGTTCCGGTAGGCGATGACAACACTGTTATATTGCTGGCTCGATAGCAATTGGTCGTTGTCGCCAATGGTGAACGACTGCCGCGGGCCATCAATCACTCCCTTGGCCTGGTCCACATTGGCGGCGGCCAGCGCGGCGCGCACATCTTCGAGACCCAACTGGTAGGAAGCCAGAGCCGTGGGATTGGCTTGGATACGAACCGCCGGCTTCTGTCCTCCGCTGATCGAAACCAAGCCGACGCCCGGAAGCTGTGAGATTTTCTGCGCGAGCGCCGTCTCGGCCATGTCTTCGATGCGCGACAAAGGCAGCGAATCCGAGGTCAGCGCCAGCGTGAGGATGGGCGCATCGGCCGGGTTCACCTTGTTGTAAATCGGGGGATTGGGAAGATTTTGTGGCAGGTACGTCGTTGCGGCGTTGATCGCGGCCTGCACCTGCTGTTCCTCGACGTCGATGTTCTGATCGAGAGCGAATTGCAAAGTGATCAGCGAACTGCCGAACGAACTGGTCGAGGTCATCTGGTTCAGTCCGGGGACTTGTCCGAACTGGCGCTCTAATGGAGCAGTGACCGAAGACGCCATCACATCGGGAGCGGCGCCGGGATAGAAAGTCATGACCTGGATGGTCGGGTAGTCCACCTCGGGCAAGGCGGAGACCGGGAGTTGCCGGTAGGCGACGAATCCGACGAGCATCACGGCTGCCATTAATAACGAGGTGGCGACCGGCCGCAGAATGAAAAGGCGAGAGGGGTTCATGACGTCGGAGCTGTTTTCGCTGGCTTTGTAGTCGATTGCGAAGCGCTGGGGCTTCCGGTACCACTGCGAGTTTCAACTTTCGCGCCGTTCTGTAACTTGTCCTGCCCGTCGATGACCACGACCTCGCCGACCTGCAGGCCGCTGCCAATCGCGCTTTGATTGGATTGCGACAGCGCGACGGTCACGGTCCGCGCCTCAACCGTCTTATCGGCTTTTACCACGTAAACAAAATTTCCCTGCGGCCCTTTCTGCACAGCCACACTGGGAACGATCGTACTGTTCCTGCGGACATCGAGCAGAAGGCGGATGTTGACGAACTGATTCGGAAAGAGCACGCCGTCCTTGTTGTCGAAGATGGCCTTCAGGCGATCCGTGCCCGTCGTCTGATCAATCTGGTTGTCGATGGTCAGCAAGGTGCCGGTGGCCAGCTTGGTCTGGTCGTCGCGACTGAAGGCATCAACCTTCAGAGTTCCCTGTTTCATTTGTTGCACGACCACAGGCAAGCTGTCTTCCGGCAAAGTGAAGATGACCGAGATCGGCTGCAATTGCGTGATGACCAGCATGGGGTTCGCATCGGTGGCATGGACGATGTTGCCGACGTCAACCAACCGCAGGCCGATATGGCCATTCAGCGGCGCCGTGATGTGGCAATATGCGATCTGAAGTTTCGCGTTGTCGATCGATGCCTGGTCGGCCCGAACCGCGCCTTCGAATTGATCCGCCGTCGACTTCTGCGTGTCCACCTGCTGCTGCGACATTGCGCCGGATTCCTGCAGCAGATCTTTGAAGCGCTGATAATTCAGTTGCGCGTCGCGGAGTGAGGCCTGATCTTTAAACAATTGCGCTTGCGCCTGCGCGAGTTGCACCTCGAAAGGACGCGGATCGATCAGCACCAGCAGGTCGCCCTTGTTGACCTGCTGTCCTTCGCGGAAATTCACCTGGATAAGTTGGCCATCCACCCGGCTCTTCACGCTCACCGTGTTGTAGGCCGTGACCGAGCCTAAGCCAGTGAGGTACACCGGCATGTCCTGCGAGACGGCGGACGCAACCGCAACCGGGATGGCGCGGGTCGTGGCTGCCAGGGCTTGTTGGCTCTTCGTGGAATTGGCGCTCTGGCAACCGCCAAAGGCAAGTAGCAGGAGTAAGGTCGCGCCGAGCTGCATCCATTGCCAATTCAGATTTCTATTCATGTTTCTAACCGTAGAAGAGTTGCGCAAAAGAAGAGCCGCGCAAACGGTAAGTAAGTTCGTTGCTGAATCGATGCGATCATTTGCCGTCCATTTGTCGATCTAGTCGCGAATTCTCTGGCGCCAAAACACAGAAACTAGTAGACGATCATACTCTTCCAACTTGATGGTTCCGGGAAAGCAAAAGATGGTAAAGGTTTGTAAATTGTAGATTCCGCGCAAGAAACGAGAGAGAGATCATCCAACACCAGAGCTACGCACGAAGTTGCACACCGAACATCCGCAACGTCGAGTCCCCAACTGTCTTCCACGATGGAGTTACTGCTGCACTGCTTGAACCAGCGCCGGCCTCACCTGTTCGTGCCGAATTTCGGAGGCGTCCCACCCGCCGCCCAGAGCCTTCGCCAGGAAAACGGAAGTGGTCATTTGTTGACCGAGCAACTGCGTTGCCAGGCGCTCGTTACTTAGGAGCGTGGATTGTGCGGTAATCACATCGAGGTATGTGGTGACGCCGCCGACATAGCGGTTGTTGGCGATGTCGAGCGCGCGGCGCGAATCGGCGACCGCCGTCTGCTGACTTTTCAAAGCCTGATCAAGCAGCGCCAGACCGGAAAGCCCGTCCTCCACCTGCTGAAATGCAACCAGGACAGCCTCGCGATAATTAGCTACCGATTCGTCATAGGCAGCGCGGCTGACCGCCAGGTTGGCGCGATTGCGGCCGCCATTAAAAATCGGCTGCAGGAGATCACCTCCCAGCGACCAGAATGCGCTTGGAGCGCTTACCAGTGTGGCGATGTCGCGGCTTTCCCATCCGCCGCTTCCACTCAAAGTAATATGCGGATAAAACGCAGCCGTCGCTAAACCGACTTGCGCGTTTTCGAACGCCATCTGGCGCTCACTGGTAGCAACGTCAGGACGACGCTCCAGAATCTCCGATGGAACTCCAGTAGGAATCGCCGGAGGGGCGGCGTCGAACGGCGCTTCAGCCAGGCTGAAAGCCGAGGCGGACTTCCCCGTCAGCACGGCGATGGCATGTTCGAATTGCGCCCGCTGCTGCAGCACTAGCGAAAGCTGCGTCGCAGTCGAATCCAGCAACGCGGCCTGCTGCGCCACTTCCAGCCCATTCGCGACTCCGCCTTCGTGACGATGGTTGACCAGGTCCAATCCTTTTTGCTGGATTTCAACCGACTGCCGCACCACTCCAGCTTCGCGATCAAGTTCGCGCAGATTGAAATAGTCGGCGGCGAGTTCCGCGGTCAACACCAGGCGCACATTTTCCAGGTCGGCTGCGCTCCCTTGCAGCGAAGCGTTGGCCGCTTCAAGATTGCGCCGCACGCGTCCGAATAAATCAAGCTCGTAGCTAACGGAAAACGGGACGTTAAAAACATTCTGAGTAACAGGCGCAGTCGCAGTTGTGCTGCCCAAAACTGGACGATTGCCGGAAATGCGCTGGCGCTGCCCATTTGGATCGGCGCTGAGCGTAGGAAAGTACGCCGACGAGGCGATTCGCGCCTGTGATCGAGCCTGCGAGAGACGGTCTTCTGCAGCCGCCAGCGACTGGTTTGCCTGAAGCAGTTCTTGCTCCAGCCGGTCGAGTTCTGTGTCATGAAATATCTGCCACCACGCGCCCTTGGGAATTGCATCCTTCGGAGCAGCCGTCTGCCACGGCCCTACGCCCTTCCACGCGTCGGGAACCGGCGCGGTGGGGCGCTTGTATCCCGGTCCCACGGTGCAGCCGAGCATGCCGACCAACGCACAGACCAATGCACACCGGGCAAGCACCGAATTGCCGTAGAGACGTGGCTTGCCGCGTCTCGCCGCGTCTCCGAAGACGGGATCAACCCCGTCTCTACAGGCTGGAGTCAATCCCTTCACGAGCGAGCAGCTCCTTGGTTCGGCGTGGCGACGTGCACTTTCTGTCCTTCCTCGAGTGAGTCAGACGGGTTGATGATGATCCGATCGCTGACCTCGAGACCGCCAAGAATTTCAAGCGTAGCGCCGAAGTCGCGCCCAATGCTGATCGGATGCAAATGCACCGTGCTGTCCTTGTCGACGACGGCAACCCGCGGCCCCTCTGCGCGGAACAGCATGGCGTTCACCGGGATCGTAATCCTCGGAACGGAAGTGCCAGTCGCAAAATGAACCTGGCCGAAGGAACCCGGCAGCAGCTTGCCATCTTTGTTCGGAACATCCACTTCCGTATTCAGGGTGCGCGTCGCGGGATCGATGGCATCGGCGGTGCGAGCCACGGTTCCCATAAATTTCTGCCCGGGAAATTCCTGGAGCGTGACATTCGCTTTCATCCCAACTTTCATGTTCGGCGCATACGCCTGCGGAACACTGACGTAAACCCGAAGCGGATCGACGCGCGCGATATCGAACAGCTCCTTGCCAGTCAGCCCGGCCCCAGAATTAATGAGCACGCCCGGATCGACATTGCGCCGGGTGAGCACGCCGGAAAAAGGAGCGTACACTTTCTTGAAAGATTCGAGTTCTTCCAGGCGGCGAACATTCGCATCCGCCGCTGCGAGATTGGCTTGCGCCTGCTGATAGCCGCTCGCTTGCTGGTCGGCTTCCTGCTCCGAAACCGAGTCGGTCTTACGCAGATTCGCCCAGCGGTCAGCCGAGATCTTCGCCAATCCCAGCGCCGACCTGACCTGCTCGCGGCTGGCTCGCGCCTGCGAAAGTTCCTGGTCAATCTCCGGCGTGTCGATCGCCGCCAGCAGTTCACCTTTCTGAATCTTGCTTCCAATGTCCTTGTACCAGCGCAAGAGGTAGCCGTTGGTTCGGGCAAAAATGGGGGACTCCTCAAACGCCTGCAAATTTCCGGGCAACACAAGCTCGTCGTTTCCGGGCTCGGCTTGGGGTTGCACCACCGCGACCGTCGGAATCGAGACGGCTTCGGTTTCTTTCGCAAGCGCGTCAGATTCGCTCTTCCTGTTCAGAAAAGTAACTACGCCTGCGGTGATCAGGACGAGCAGCACGGCGCCAACCAGAATCTTTGCCCGTCCTGCCGGAGCCGGACCCGGATCGGAAGGCCGACTGTTCTGTGGGCCGACGTGCTGCGTCTCGTTCTGCTGTGTCGTTACAGGCGGCGATTGTACTGACATGATTGCGGTCTCCAACAAATTCTCTATCTTGCTCTTCTCTACTATTGCTCCGCCAACAGCCGGGCTTGGCGGCGGCCATGAATAATCGTAAATACACTCGGCACAAAAAATAAGGTGGCCACCGTTGCGAAGAGCAGGCCGCCAATCACGGCACGGCCCAGCGGTGCATTCTGCTCACCGCCCTCTCCGAAGCCCAATGCCATCGGCAGCATGCCGATAATCATGGCGAGGGCTGTCATCAACACGGGCCGCATGCGGGTGTAGCCCGCTTCGATCGCTGCTTGCAGTGCGGGCACTCCAGTATCCATACGGTCGCGAGCAAACGAAACCATCAGAATCGAATTCGCGGTCGCCACCCCCATGCACATGACCGCACCTGTCAGCGACGGAACGTTGAGCGTAGTGCGAGTAATCAGAAGGAACCAGCAGATCCCCGCCAGCGCTCCCGGCAACGCGGTAATAATGATAAAGGGGTCGAGCCACGACTGAAAGTTGACCACAATCAGCAAATAGACGAGCACAATCGCTCCCACAAGGCCAAGGCCCAGGCCGATGAACGAGGATTGCATTGTCTGGACCTGCCCGCGAACCACGATTCGGGTTCCACGCGGCAGATGGTCCTGGAATGGTTTCAGCGCCTTCATGATGTCCGACGCAACCCCACCCAGATCGCGCCCCTGCGTGCTGGCATACACATCGATCACCGGCTGCACGTTGTAATGGTTGACCACTGCGGGACGCGCCACCGGCGTGAGTTGAGCCAGATTGCCGAGCACTTGCGGAGCCTGCGCACTCGGGTTCGTCACCGGCGTGTTCATCAAGTCCTGCACTGACGTCATACGATACTGCGGGCTCTGAACAGCGACGGAATAGGTAACGCCATTCTTTGAATTGAGCCAGAAATTGGGAGCTGTCTGGAAGCTTCCACTCAAGCTGATCAGCACACTTTGTGCGACATCGCGGGCATTCAGACCGACCTGATTGATGAGGGTGCGATCCATATCCAGATGAAGAGTGGGCAGATTCATCAGTTGCTGCACGTGCACGTCGGCCGTGCCGGGAATCTGGCGCACCTGATTTGCGATCTTCTGCGCGATGTCGTAATTCGTGCTCATATCGGCGCCCATGATTTGGATGTCGACCGGCGCGGGCAATCCGAAATTAAGAATTTGCGACACGATATCGGCGGGCTGAAAGAAGAATTCCACGCCTGGGAAACGCGCAGGGAGTTCGCGCCGCAACAGGCGGACATAGCGTGTCGTCGGATGATGGTGTTCCGGATTCAGCGAAATTAGAATCTCGGCATCACTCGACCCAATCACCCCCGAACTGCTGTAGGAAAGATTCAAACCCGAATACGGGACGCCGATATTGTCCAGCATGGTCTGCAATTCTTCCTTCGGAATTTCGCTGCGCAGTACTTGCTCCACTTCATCGCACAGACGCGCGGTCTCTTCCACGCGCAGGCCGGACCGGGCACGGAGGTGCAGACGAATCAGGCCGGCATCCACTTGCGGAAAGAAGTCCTGGCCCAGAAAGAACACCAGCCCCAGCGACAAAACGCAGAAAGCCACAAAGCAGATGGCGAATAATCCCCGGTGTTCGAGCGTGGTTTCCAGCAGTTGCTGGTAGCCGCCGCGGAATCTTTCAAAACCGCGCTCAAATCTTCGCTGGAATTTTGCGAGGAAGTTTGTCGGCTCGGCGGCGCGGTGCTCGTGCCCGCGCATGATAAACATCACCATGGTCGGGATCAGGGTTCGCGAAAGCAGATACGACGCCAGCATGGCAAAGGAAACCGCTTCTGCGAGCGGAACGAAAAGAAACTTCGCAACTCCGGCCAGAAAGAACATCGGCACAAAAACGATGCAGATACACAGCGTCGATACCAGCGCAGGCACCGCAATTTGTTGCGCTCCGTCGAGGATGGCCTGTTTCATCTCCTTACCCATGGCCAGATTGCGCTCGATGTTTTCGATCTCCACGGTCGCATCATCCACCAGGATGCCGACAGCGAGTGCCAGTCCTCCCAGGGTCATGATGTTGATGGTCTCGCCGAGCGCGCTCAGCAGGATCACTGAGACGAAGATGGAGAGCGGGATCGAGATTGCGATGATTATTGTCGGACGCCAGTCGCCCAGAAAGAGCAGAATCATGGCGGCGGTAAGACAGGCGGCGATCAAGCCTTCCCGGACAACTCCCGCAATCGACGCCCGCACGAAAAGCGACTGATCAAACAGAGCCTTGATGCTAAGCTCGGGCGGCAGAGATTGTGCTGCCAGCGGCACAATCGCCTTCACCGCATTTACGACCGTCAGCGTGGAAGCTCCGCCCAGCTTGAAGATTGACATCAGCACGCCACGCACGCCGTCTTGC
>Ga0193751_1002394_pt1 | contig 11379 bp, 10 predicted proteins | sample L1c2metaG_FD_143050 | JGI IMG/M metagenome (GOLD analysis project Ga0193751, IMG submission 143050) | Soil microbial communities from a riparian zone of the East river system, Colorado, United States - L1c2 | ecosystem: Environmental > Terrestrial > Soil > Riparian zone | place: USA: East River...
TCGGATGGGTAGTCGTAGCGTCCGATGAAATTGTGGGCTTTTTGGGGAGCATTCCGATGCTCTACGAATTTGAAGGGCAAACCCTCAGGGCGGCTGCCACGTGCCGATTGGCGGTCGAGCCTGACTATCGCGCGTTCACGCATCTCTTGGTTACATCCTTTTTTCGCCAAAAGGTGGATCTTTTCCTGGATACCACCGCAACCGTTTCTGCCGGGAAAATAATGATGGCATTCAAGGCCGTGGAGGTTCCGCAGAAGGACTACGGTAATGTCTTATTCTGGATCCTTGACCCGGGTTATTTCACCAAGTCAGTGTTCAAGAGATTGGGAATAAACTCGTCTCTGAACGGAATAGGAAGCGCTTTGGCGTCGATTGCCGTGCACGCTGATATGGGGATTCGCCGGCGCCCGCGCGACGCAAAATCGGGGCGTTACACTGTTGTTGAAAGTGGCGTGGACCAATTAGGTGACGAATTTCAACAATTTTGGTCCGAGAAATCTCATGAGCCATCGCGGCTGCGCGCCAAGCGCACTTCATCCATAATGCGCTGGCACTTCGTTCCACCAGGGACCAGGAAAGTCACAAAGGTGTTGGCCTGTTATGTTGGCAGCCGCTTAGTCGGATACGCGGTTGTCCGACACGACGATCAAGCAAACGATGGGCTTAGGCGTTCTATCATTGCGGACCTTATGATTGATGACCATGCTCCCCAAGTCATGGACCACTTGCTGGCGGCAATTCTTAAATCTGCCAAGGATGCGGGGAGTCATGTTCTTGAGGTGATGGGCTTCCCAAAGGAAATCAGGCAAAAGTTCCTGCAGTGGAAACCGTATTCACGGAATTATCCGGCTTGTCCGTACTTGTACAAGGCGCGTGATCCTGTTCTTCATCAGAAGCTCGCGAACGAGAACGCTTGGTATGCATGCCCCTTTGATGGTGATGCCACGCTGTGGCCGTAATACTCCAACGACCTAAGGTGAGCTAAGTGCTAAGGGGAGCGCTGAATAATTATTCGCCGTACGAATCAGGCGGGAATACCAAGTGAACTAATGGAAAATCCGGATCATATTTCGTTGACGCGCATTGTGAAATTCGGAATCAGCCTGACCGTGTACGCAGCCTCCGCGGTTGGCGCATTTGTGAATCGCCTGGCCGGCCGCGGTGCTCGCAGTTCATGTGTCGTTGTGTACTATCATTCTGTCGACACTGCGCAACGCATCCGCTTCGCCGAGCAAATGGATCAACTGCTCAGCTACGCAAAGCCAATTGCCACGAATGAAGGCGTGAACTTGCAGCCGGGCACGCGCCATGCAGCCGTGACTTTTGACGATGGATTTAAGAATTTTTACGAATGTGCGTTGCCTGAGCTGGTAAAACGCGGAATCCCCACAACAGTGTTTGTGGTTTCAGATGTCATCGGGAAAACCTTTGGGCCCGTCGGCTATCCGGAGGACGTAATGTCGCTGGAACAGATTCGTGCTTTGCCGGAAAACCTGGTGACCATCGGATCTCACACCATGACGCACCCATTCCTCCCGTCGATAAACCCGGATGAAGCCAAGAGAGAAATTGCCTTGTCGCGAGCGAAGCTCGAACAACAACTCCATCGCAATATCGAGCTGTTCAGTTTTCCATACGGTGGGTTTAATCAGAAACTGGTCGAAATATGCCGTGAGGCCGGATATCGGCGAGTTTTTTCGACACTGCCCTACTTTGCTTTTAAAGAACGCAATGAGTTCCTTACCGGCCGTGTGCGCGTAGATCCAACCGACTGGCCGCTTGAATTCCGGCTAAAATTAGCTGGTGCTTATCGCTGGTTGCCTTGGGCATTCGGACTCAAGCGCAAAATACTCGCCAACACTTTTACGCAAAGCATGCTCGGACGCAAACGAGAACATGCGACACGAGCATTGCCGCAATCATAAACGTATGAGGGTGTTATCTGTCGCACCGAACAACCTAAAAGTGGGCCGGTGCGGCATATAACGATAAACTCTTCCTTGGTGACAAATCGACTTTCCGAAACACTTTTTAACCTTTCAATCATCCTATGAATCCGTCGACCATCAAATACGTAATCATTACGCCCGCGCGTGATGAAGAAGCACACCTGCAAAAAACTATCGACAGCATGGTGGCGCAAACCATTCGCCCGGTCGAATGGTTGATTGTCAACGACGGCTCCACAGACAGGACCGGCGACATCATCGACGAATATTCTGCGCTCTATCCCTGGATCCGCGCCGTCCACCGCACCAACCGGGGCTTTCGAAAGGCTGGCGGCGGTGTCGTCGACGCGTTCAACGATGGATATCGGCAACTGAACTGCACAGACTGGGATTACATCGTTAAATTGGATGGAGACTTGTCCTTCGAGCCCGATTATTTCGAAAGGTGTTTCAATCACTTCGCGAATGAACCTCGGCTAGGCGTCGGCGGCGGTGTCATGTGCTATATCGCGAATGGGAAAAAATCCTTCGAAGCGAATCCTGCCTTCCACGTTCGTGGCGCCACAAAGATTTATAGACGGGCATGCTGGGATGCTATCGGTGGATTTTGGCCTGCTCCCGGCTGGGACACCATGGACGAAGTGAAAGCCAGCATGCTGGGATGGACGACCAGGAGCTTCCCGGAGCTGCACCTGTTGCATCACCGCTACACCGGCGCCGCTGATGGCACTTGGGCCAATTTAGTCAAGAACGGACGAGCCAATTACGTATGCGGCTATCATCCCGCTTTCATGTTATTGAAATGCCTTCGCCGGCTGAGTTTCAGGCCTTATTTGATAGGGTCAGTCGCATTGCTCTACGGTTTCCTTACGGGATATACGCAACGGATACCGCAGGTTGATGAGCCTGAAACTATAAAATACCTCCGAAAGCAACAACTGGCGCGCCTGACTGGCCGAGAGAGCATTTGGAGATAAATCGTTGCCGTTGCCGGTTGCACTGGAAGCGCTGAAGAAAGCTCTTATGCCAGAATTTAGAGTCGGGCGCGCACGCCAAGGACATTTTCTCATTGCTCGTGTTAGAACTTTGGCACAGACAATTTTTGAGCAATCCTGGCGGAGACTTCATGTCGATTAAGCCGCCACGATCTTTCACGCACGTTGACCTCGCATCGACCGTTAGTTAGGGTACTAATTCATGCGACAGGTTGTATCCGAAACCGTAAACCCGCGGACTCAACCGCGATTATCTAACTTTGTTCCTGTGCATGAGCCCAAAGGAGCTTCGATCGAAATCTATGAGCTGAGCCCCCTGGCCGATCCTCGTTGGCCACAGATGCTCGAGAGTCATTCCAAAACAAGTGTCTTTCACTCCGTGGAGTGGCTGAGGGCCTTACAAAAAACATATGGGTACGAACCACTGGCCTACACGAACACTCCGCCGGGCGCCCCGCTGAACGATGCCGTGGTGTTTTGTCGCGTGAATAGCTGGCTGACCGGCCAACGATTGGTCTCGCTCCCTTTTTCCGATCATTGCGAACCGCTGGTCGACGGCGTGGATGAGCTGAATAAACTGTTGACTCCAGCGCTGCAGGAGTTACGCAACAAAAAAATCAAGTACATTGATATTCGCCCGCTGAGTTTATCTTTCAGCGGAGAAACAAAAGGTGCGGAGTCTTATTTTCTGCATTTGCTCGATTTACGGCCCACCTTGGATGAACTTTACAAAAAACTTCATGGCGATTCGATTCGTCGAAAAATACAACGAGCCGAGCGCGAGAAGTTGACGCTGGAAGTGGGCTCATCCGAGAAAATGCTTGCGGACTTTTACCACCTTCATGTAATTACCAGGCAGCGTCAGCAACTGCCGCCACATCCTTTAAAGTGGTTTCGTAATGTGCTCGCGTGCCTCGGTGCCGGCGCGCAAATCCGCATCGCCAGGAAAAATGGAGCCGCGATCGCCTCGATCTTCACTCTTGGCCATAAACAGAAAATGGTTTATAAGTACGGCTGTTCCGATGCTCATTCGCACAATCTCGGGGGCATGCAATTTCTTTTCTGGCATTTGATCCGCGATTCGAAGGAACATGGATTCCTGGAACTCGATTTTGGCCGCTCGGAATGCAGCAACACTGGGCTGGTGACGTTCAAAGACCGATGGGGAACGAAACGGGAGTTAATAACTTATCTTCGATATCCCCCGCGGCCGCCCGGCACGGAACAAGACTCTTCCTTGATCACGAAGCTTGGCAAAAAAGTGTTTTCTCATTGCCCGCAGGTTGCGTTGCGCATAGCGGGAAATCTTCTGTACCCGCACGTCGGTTAGCCGAGAGGTTCTAATTAGATAACAACTTGCCGAGCACCGGCGCCAAACCGCGTAACGGTACCGGAAGAGTATGATTCCTTTGACGGTATAATCCGAGTCGTTATGAACCAGGCGTTTCACGCTTATTTTTGGTGCTCTGACTCCGCCGCTGATTTCCGATTGGGTGGAGAGTTGCAAAAAGAATCTGGATTTTTTCGTTTTGGAGAATACGTCGATTGTTACGGTCAGTCATCTGTTCGCCGCCCTTCTACCAACTACCATCCACACCTTGAAGACGTTTCTTTCGCGGCAAAAATTGACCGGCGTCAAGTAACTCTTCCCTTCGATCCGGACCAGGTCGCGGAGAACCTGAGATTCGAGACCTATACCGGGCAGATGCAGCCCGAACAAACCTATTTCGGAGGCAACGCGGTAATTCGAGCCATTTATTATCTGGGCCGCCCCGCTTTTCCTGTTCAGTTCCGGCGCATTCTTCAACGAATTCGTTTACAAGGAGGTACAGACTCACCCTTTCCGCATTGGCCGGTGGATCGCACCGTGGACAAACTTTTCGAAGAGCTCATGAAAACGGCTTTGAAAGCGAGGAATAACGTTCCCGTACCGTTCATATGGTTCTGGCCTGAAGGAGCTCCTGCGGCCGCCATTGTGACTCACGACGTAGAGACTGAGACGGGCGGGATTTTTGCTCCAAACTGATTGACACCGACGATGAATTTGGCTTTAAAGCCTCATACCAGGTGGTGCCGGAAAAACGTTATGAGGTGACGCCGGAATTCATGAAGGAGATACAGCAGCGTCGCTGCGAGCTTAATGTCCACGATCTGTACCACGACGGCAATCTTTTTCGAAATCGAGAAGAATTTCTGCGTCGTGCCGCGAAAATTAACCACTACTTGAAGAAGTTCGATGCCCACGGATTCCGCTCCGGAGCGCTCTACCGAAATCTGCGCTGGTATGACGCGTTAAAATGTTCATATGACATGTCTGTTCCTAACGTAGGACATTTGGACGCGCAAACGGGTGGCTGCTGCACGGTAATGCCTTATTTTGTCGGCAAGATATTGGAAATTCCGGTCACCACCACGCAAGATTATTCGCTCTTCCACATTTTGAGCTCTTATTCCACCACGCTCTGGGAAGAGCAATGCCAGCTGATATTGGGCGGTCACGGGCTCATAAGCGTAATTGTTCATCCGGACTACGTCATAAATAAAAAATCGCACAACACCTACCGCCGCTTTTTAGCGCATTTGGCTCAACTGCGCGAAAAAATGTTTGTTTGGACCACCCTTCCCGCCGAAATCAATAAATGGTGGAGAATAAGGTCGGAACTGAGCCTGGTGGCGGATGGCCGGGGTTGGAGAATAGAGGGCGAGGGCGCACATCGCGCTCGCATTGCGTATGCACATTTGGCCGGGGGGCAGCTTAAATACTCCTTCGAGTCATCGCTCGTGCCTGGGCTGCAGCAAAAAGAAATGAATGCTCAAAACGGACACTCTAAGGCGCCTTCCGGATTGCAACGCTCGCCCGGTTCTGTCACTACTAGTTAAGATCAATCTCATTAGAAATGCTTCAGGCTGATAGTTGAACGCCTATTGGTGCGCAACAATGGAAGAATATTTTTTTGAAAATTCGGCGTTTTGCTGGTGAACACCGTCGGCACAGGCGCGGTGATACCGCCACAATTCAGCGTAATTATCACCTGTCACAATCAGGCGATTTTCATTCAGGATGCGGTAAATTCGGCTCTCGCGCAGCACTACAAAGCGCGCGAAGTAATTGTGGTAGATGACGCTTCGTCGGACGGTTCAGTCGACATTCTGAAAGCATTCGGCAATTCCGTACGCATGATTTCCGCGCCGAAGAATATCGGCGCAAATGCGGCGCGCAATCTTGGCGCGTCAACAGCCGGCGGAGATTATCTCGTTTTCCTGGACGGAGACGATTTATTGTCCCCGTGGGCCTTGAGCACCTACAAGACGCTGGTATCAGCCACCCAAGCGCCGATTCTGCTGAGCCGCCTCTTTTTCTTTGAGGGTGCGCAACGCCCGGAATCCGAAGAAACTCCCACGGAAATCACTTTCGTTGAATATAAGAACCTGATTGAAAAAGATCGAACGTACCGCGCCAGCGCCAGTGCGACCGTGGTCAGAAGGACCACATTTCACCAGGTTGGCGGGTGGACTGAGGGACTATTTCACCTGGATGACTTGGATATCATGATGAAGTTGGGAGTTTCGGGGCGTTGCATTCAAATCTTGTCGCCGCCAACGACATTTTATCGCGTTCATGAGGCCAATACGGTGCGCCAGGTGTCTTCATTTGTCCCCGCCATGCTGACGCTAATTAAAAAAGAGAAGGCCGGCGAATATCCCGGCGGTGCGCGTTTCCGATTTGAAAGATACGCATTTCTTGGCGGACCAATTTCTTTCTGGATCAAGCGGTGTCTGCGCGCGCGCCTTTATGCCAGCGCAAACTCCCTGCTTATAAAGGGATGGGTTATGGCTTTCGCTGCGGTCATCCGGCGTTTCTCTGTAAAGCTGACTAGCGGCGTGCCGTCCCGGACGCTCAGAATGTCGGCGTTGGATTGAGCGTTTCGCAGATGCGCAATATTTTCATGGATCAATTACCACTGGCCCCTTGGCGTTTCGTATGACCTGGCACACATCGGAGTCACCGGCAGCATGAGCAAAGATGGGTTGATCTCGGGACTCAAGAACCGCGTGCTGCAAAATATTGCCCGAAGCGCGCCTGGCGCCACCGGACTTCGCGTCAGGCTGCATAGATGGCGCGGCGTTCACATTGAGGAAGGCGTGTGGATTGGTTACGACGCCATCATTGAAACATCGCATCCTGATTACGTAACCATAAAAGCCGGAGCGTCCATCGGCATCCGCGCGGTGATCATCGCGCATTTCCGCGAACTGCGCGGCGTGGTCATTGAAGAAGATGCCTCCATCGGGCCGGGCGCGATTATTATGCCGAATGTTACAATAGGCAGAGGATCCGTCGTCACCGCGGGTAGCGTGGTCACAAAGTCCGTTCCCGCGATGACCGTGGTGCAGGGTAATCCTGCGGTGCCTATTGCTCGTGTTGGTGTTCCGTTAAAGATGAATATTTCGCTGCGAGAATTCTCCAAAAAACTTCGCCCTCTCGGAAAAACCTGATCGTGCCATCCCAACCTAAAATAAGGGTCGCCGTAGCGCCGGCGACAGAGTACGAACTTCGCCGGCGTCTTTTTGATATGTTGAGTTCTCAGCTTGAGGTGTCGTTCGAACCGCACACGCCGGGCGACTATGAAGGCGTCCAGGGATTGATTGCATTAACCGGGGCTGCTGACGCCGCGCCTGAGGCTTCCCTACACAATGTGAGCTGCTACGAAGTTATTTCTTCGCAGCCAATTCCCTCCGCGGCACAATCGGCGATCGCATTTACCGCTTCCGCAGTGGTACACCGCGCGTTTCGCGGCAAGACGCTCACCGATCCCACCGAAATAAATTTCTCCCAGGTCCCCGATGCATTCGAATCGCTGGCCAAGGTGAGGGAACAGACCGTCTGGGCCGTCGAACAGCAAGGCAATCATGAACACCATCGCGTTGGCGTAGATGTACCGGTGTTTACGGAAAGGGATTTTTTCCATAACCACTTTCGTGAGCAACGCTGGTTCGCCATGCTTCCGCTATTGCATTTTTTGCGCCGGCTCCTGGGCCCGGATGGCTGGCCAGCCGCCGAACCGCGCGCCAGTTTCATCATCGACGACCCGAATCTTCATCATCGAAGTTACGGCTATATCGATTTCGAAAAATTGGCGAAACATGCCGCGGCTCACAATTACCACGCGACCATCGCCACCGTCCCGCTGGACGCCTGGTATTTCGATCGCCACGTGGTTGATCTCTTTCAGACCCACAAAAAGTACATTTCGCTGATGATGCACGGCGTCAATCATGTCGCTGATGAGTTGGCAAGACCTTACGAGGAGGAAGACGCCTTAAGCCTTCTCGCCACCGGTCTCCGCCGAATCGCGGACCTTGAATCGCGCTCTGGTGTCTCCGTTGCCCGCGTTATGGCCGCTCCTCACGGTGCCTTCGCTGAATTTATCGCGGACTTGATGTTACGCCTGGGCTATGAATCCGCCTGCGTTTCGATTGGTTCGTTGCTACGTTGGAATCCAGAAAAACCTTGGCCCGCTAATTTAGGATTTTCCATCGCGCAGCCGCTGGGAAATTTAGGGTTTCCTGTTTTTCACAGAATCGGCATTTCGGAAACAGATATTCGGCTTAGAACTTTGTTGGGCCATCCCGTGATTGTGGCCACCCACCATCAGGACTGTGTTTCCAATTTTGCTCGACTCGAATCCATGGCCAATACCGTTAACAGCATTGCTAGTGTGCGATGGATGGGAATCGAGGAAATATCGGCAACGAATTTTGTGTCCACGATACAAAACGGAACGCTGCGCATCTGGCCATATTCACGCCATTTTATCGTTCCGCTTTCCCCGGAAATTAGCGAGCTGGAGGTGTGCCCTTCGCCATATTGCGGCGGCTTTACGATCGACCTGCGCAACTATCGTCCCGATGGTACAGAGACCGCGGTGCATAACCTCCCCGCGCGGCACAAGATTTCGAATAACTCGATAGAGATTTTCTTTCCTCCAGGCAATGCCCTCGATTACCACCAGGTGGAAAGCAAGGCTGTCGGATTATGGCCGGTTGTGCGTCGTTTACTTACCGAAGCCCGTGATCGCACTCAGCCGATACTGTCGCCGGCATCGGCCCGGTGAGAAAACGCGGCGAAAGGAATCACCCCCCGTTTTCTTAAAGACAACTAGCTACGATTATTTGCAACCAAGGCAGCTCACACTCGTTACGCTAACAGAAAGCCACAGGAGCGAACAATGAAGGGTGTTGTACTTGCAGGGGGAAAAGGCTCACGGCTCTATCCGCTCACGCGCGTTACCAACAAGCATCTGTTGCCCGTTTACGACCGGCCGATGATTTTTTATCCCATCCAGACGCTGGTCGATGCCGGCATTCGAGACATCATCGTGGTTACCGGCGGGCAAAACTCCGGAGATTTTCTGCGCCTGCTTTCGAACGGCAAAGACTTCAACCTGCATCGCATTCATTACACCTATCAGGAAGGCGAGGGCGGCATTGCCGACGCGCTGCGCCTTGCGGAGCCTTTCGTGGAAGGCGAAAAAATATGCGTGGTGCTGGGCGATAACATCATCGAGAACAACATCATCGGCGCTAAAGAGGCCTTCGAAAAACAGCCCGCCGGAGCGCATATTCTGCTGAAAGAAGTTGAAGATCCCGAGCGATTTGGCTGCCCCGAAATTGTGAACGGCAAGATTCTGGGCATTGAAGAAAAGCCAAAAGCTCCAAAATCCAATTATGCAGTTACTGGGATCTATTTTTACGACGCCACTGTTTTCGAGAAAATTGGAAAGACCAAAGTGAGTTGGCGCAACGAACTTGAGATCACCGACGTAAATAATATGTATCTAGCTGAGAAGACTTTGACGCACAGCGTTCTTGACGGCTGGTGGACCGACGCGGGCACCTTCGAATCGCTGCTGTACGCTACAAAACTCGTGGCCGACACCGGGGCGAATAAAACTCCGGGACGAGGACCCGCCCCGAGGCACACCAGGGCGGCAGACTGAACGTTCTGGCAAAGAGTTGTCGCAAATATTTTTGTGCGAAGCCACTGGAGGAATGCGCTTGAAAGTCTTGGTCACTGGCGGTGCGGGATTCATCGGTTCGAACTTCGTTCGCCATCTATTGAATAGCAGACGCGACGTCAGCGTCATCAATTTCGACAGCCTTACCTACGCAGGCAACCCTGAAAGTCTGGCCGATATCACCGAAAATCCGCGATATCAGTTCGTACGCGGCGACATCACCGACAAGCAAGCTGTCAATGGTGAATTTAAGAATGGCCTCGACGCGCTCGTGAATTTCGCGGCGGAAACGCACGTGGACCGCAGCATCGAAGACGCCACTCCGTTTTTGCGCACCAATATTTTAGGCACCCAATGTTTACTGGACGCCGCAAAACGCTTCAAGCTGCCGAAATTCGTGCAAATCAGTACCGATGAAGTTTACGGCAGCGCCCCAGCGGGCATCAGTTTCACGGAAGAGACCGTGCTGGACCCGCGAAGCCCCTATGCCGCCAGCAAAGCTTCGGCTGATCATTTCGTTTCCGCGTACGCCAATACCTATGGAGTTTCGGCGGTTGTTCTTCGCTGCACCAATAATTATGGGCCTTATCAATTCCCCGAAAAGCTCATCCCGTTAATGGTCGCCAACGCGCGCGAAGACAAGTCTTTGCCGATTTATGGCGATGGCATGCAGGAGCGGGATTGGTTGTTCGTCGAGGATTACTGTCGCGCGATTGCGTTGGCGTTGGACAAAGCCGAGCCTGGCACGATTTATAACGTGTCCGCCGGTGCGCCACAGCCCAATCTCAAAATTGTTCGAACCATCCTCAAGCACCTTGGTAAGCCCGAATCGTTGATGCAGTACGTAAAAGACCGCCCGGGGCACGACCGCCGCTACGCGCTCGACAGCTCAAAAATTCAGAAAGAACTGGGTTGGTCGCCCCAGGTTTCGTTTGAAGAAGGCATTCGACGCACCGTGGATTGGTATCAGCAAAACACCGCGTGGCTTGACCATGCGCGATCCGGTGAATATCGAAATTATTATGACCGCCATTATGTGCGCCGCACCGAGACTTTCAGCAAATAGTGTTTTGGTCAAACGCGTCGATGGTGACGCGCGCCAAAATATCATGATGCTTTTCGATCCGCTTGGAGTCTCGCTTTGAGCTTTGCAGAGCACCCAAACCGGCGCTGGCTGCTGTTCGTAGCGTGGTTGGCGTGCAGTATCCTGGCTTCCTGGACCGCCCTCGGTGCTCTCCTCCGCTATTCCTTCGGGAACGACGACGCTTCCCACATTCTTTTAATTCCGTTTATATCTGCCTGGTTGATATTCATCGACCGCCGCCGGATCTTTAAGATTCTCTCTTCCGATGTCGCGGTTTGGCTCGCTTTGTTAATCCCTGGAATAGCAGTTGTTCTATGGAGCATCAGACTCCA
>Ga0193751_1002396_pt1 | contig 11378 bp, 7 predicted proteins | sample L1c2metaG_FD_143050 | JGI IMG/M metagenome (GOLD analysis project Ga0193751, IMG submission 143050) | Soil microbial communities from a riparian zone of the East river system, Colorado, United States - L1c2 | ecosystem: Environmental > Terrestrial > Soil > Riparian zone | place: USA: East River...
GCCCGAGAACGACGAGACCTTCGGCTTCATCGTCCAGCGCAACGCCACCGATCCGGTCTCGACCTTCCTCGCCAAGACCAATTGGACCATCCACGATGATGACCTGACTTCACAGCCGGGCTATTCGGTGTCGGCAAGTCCGAACCCAGTAAACGAGAACGCTGGTGCCTTGACCTTCACGATCACGCGATCCGGCAATTTGCCCGCCGAGACACTGTTTGCCAGCACGCTCACCGGGTCCAGCAACGGCTACTCCAGCAACAGCAACGACTACAATGGGCTCATAAATCAGCCGGTGCACTTTGTTGCGAACCAGACCTCGGCGCAGATAGCGTTTTCGGTCCTTAACGATACGGTACCTGAAAACGACGAGACCTTTGGCTTCATCGTGCAGCGCAATGCAAGCGACTCGGTGGCCACCTATTTAGCCAAGACGAATTGGACCATCCACGATGACGATACTGGCACCATCGCCGATTATTCGGTCACGCCCAGCGCCCGCGTCGCGAATGTGAATCAAGGGCCGCTCACATTCACCATCGCTCGCACCGGTTTCAACCTGCCCGCCGAAACGGTTTACGCCAGCACGGTCGAAGGCGTTAACGATTACGCCACCAACGGCGGCGACTAGACGAACACCATCCATTTTCAGCCTGTGGATTTTCAGGCCGGCGCGACGACGGCGACTTCAACAGTTTTATTGGCGCTGGCCAATGTTGCGGCGGCGTCAACGGCCATCAAGGACTTTGGATTTATTGTGCAGCGAGCGCCTGACTCGAATGTTAATAATCATCTAACGCAAACGAACTTTACGCTTGTGGAAAATGGCAGCACTTCTTTGAATTCAAATGCCCTGAGCCTCAAATTGCCGTTTCGCTCGACCCTCGGCAACGTAAGGGTGACTCAAGATTTTGGCGAAGGTGAACGCGAGCCAATTGATCTGAACGATCACACATTTAACGATCACGGCAACCCTAAAAACTCACTAGGTGAGCTAAGCGCGACAAACGAACACCTATTTTATTCAGTGGACCTTGTCCTCACCAACCCTGCTACGGGAACCAACATTAGCGAAGGCACGCCAGTTTTAGCTCAAGCGGGTGGGACCGTGGTGGATTTTCGAGACAACATAGATGATGCCCCAGATACACCAGCAGCCATTGGTCCCAGTTCCAATCCAAATAATATGGGCCCGCACAATTTCGGCAATTATCTCACAATTCACTATGACGACGGCACTCCCAACGGGGTCTACGCCACGTACATGCATCTTGCAAAGAATAGCGTGACGAACAGTGGGCTCACTCTGACGGGTGCCACAAGCAAGGTTTTTCTTGGTGAAATAATTGGGGCTGTTGGTCACACAGGAGCAGAAGCCGGATTCCATCTTCATGTCACATATGGAGATAGCCTGGACCCTCTTTACTCGGATGTGAAGGTTGCCGATGGGTCGAAAACGACGAATCCGGCTGCAGGGCCGGTCAGTTTCAGCGTGGGCAACTTGTTAGATGATCACACCTATCGTAGCGACAATGATGTTGGACAGCAGACTGCGGTCACCAGTCCGCAAGACTCACCCTTTGTTGGCTCTGGCGTCCAGAGCAGCTTTACCTTTGCTGCCGATCCCGTTAGTACGCCTAGCGTCTCGCTCAGCGCGCAAGGACCTTATGCTGTCATCAGTGACATCAATCTTGGCAAATTACTGGCGCAGGCCACCAACTTCGGCGAAATGGTGCTCAACGGCATCAAAAATATCGGCATCGGGCTATTAAACGGAACTGGCCTCCTAGGCCACACCATCTATCTGAATGGCGCTGATGGTGGCGACGAGCTGAACGCAAGTGCGACTGATACGAGCGTCGTCGCGCGTGGCGGAAATGGCGCTGACATTCTCATAGGAGGTTCCGCCAACGATGTCGTGAGTGGCGGTGCCGGCGCCGACGCACTGAGCGGGCATGCAGGCGCTGACATTTTTGTCTTTGACGGTGTGGCGCTGTCAGACGCGGAGTCATCGACACCGGCTTTCGATCGCATCACCGACTACGACCAGGGCAATACCGGATCCTACAACGCCACCGAGGGCGACCGGATCGACCTCTCCGCGCTGCTGTCGACCGCCTACGCCCAGGCCGCCGGCCAACCGGCCAGTTCGCTCGTGCGCCTGGTCGAGGTCCCCAACGGCACCTTTGCGAAGCTCGAGATCGACACCGACGGCGTCACCAACGGCGCCAACTGGGTGACCATCGCTCAACTCGACAATCTCAAAGTCGGGGAAGCCGTGAACGTCGTGCTGGATGGTTCCTTGCCGGTGGGAACCAACGTGACTGTTGCTTCGGCGGGGCCTGTTCGTAACGACTTCAACGACGACGGCGACAGCGATCTGCTGTTCCAGAACACCAACGGCACTCCGCAGATCTGGCTGATGAACGGCACCGGCGTCGTCAGCCAGAACACGCTGGCCGCGGTGCCGGCGTCGTGGAAAGTGATCGGATCGGGCGACTTCAACGGGGACGGCCACGCCGACATCATCTGGCAGAACAGCGACGGCACGCCGGGCCTCTGGGAGATGAACGGCACCTCGCTTATTGCCGCGTTGACGCCGCCGGCGGTGCCGCCCTCCTGGCACGTCATCGCCACCGGCGACTTCAACGGCGACGGCCTATCGGACATCTTGTGGCAGAACACGGATGGCACGCCCGGCCTCTGGGAGATGAACGGCACCTCGATCGTCAGCGCAGCGACGCTGCCGGCGGTGCCGCCGTCCTGGCGGGTGATCGGGGCAGGCGACTTCAACGGCGACGGCAAGGCCGATGTCCTGTGGCAGAACACGGACGGCACGCCCGCCATCTGGGAGATGAACGGCACCTCGATCGTCAGCGCGGCCACGCTGCCGGCGGTGCCGCCGTCCTGGCACGTCATCGGCACCGGTGACTTCAACGGCGACGGCGTGTCCGACATCCTGTGGCAGAACACGGACGGCACGCCCGCCATCTGGGAGATGAACGGCACCTCGATCGTCACCGCGGCGACGCTGCCGGTGGTGCCCTCGTCCTGGCACGTCATCGGCACCAGCGACGTCAACGGCGACGGCATGTCGGATATCCTGTGGCAGAACACGGACGGCACCGTGGCGGTGTGGGAGATGAACGGCACGTCGCTCGTCTCTCCGGTAGTCGTAGGCAATCCGGGTGCGGCGTGGCAGCTCAAGAACGACGGCCCCATCCCGACCGACCAGATGGGCACTGGGGCGTCGGGCGCCATGCACCTGAGCGCGCCCGACCTGGCGAGCGCCAACAGCGTGCTCAGCGCGGCCGGCGGCGGATCGGTTGCAGGTCTGACCCAAGCGCTAGACGGCCAACCGTCGTCCCTGGGCGCAGCGCCGCTCGCCCGTGCCGGAGCCACCGGCTTCGGTGCACCCCCATCGATCGGTTTGCTCGATCCCTCGACGCTCAGCAACCAGCATCCGATATTCGGAGTAACGTGACCGATCATCGATGTTCGGCTCCAGGTCGGCCTTTGGCCTGGAGCTCGAAATCAGTTCTTCGTCGAGCGTTCAGCCAGATGATCCACATCGTCTCCAAAGTCGGCGGCACGCGCTCGACGAGTCGTGTCGCGATCTTGAGGCCAAATTCTATAAGTAGAATATCGTAAATAATTCAGTCTTGACATGCTATTTTGTTACTGTTATCGCTTCGATTGTAACGTCGCCGGGGCAGCTGCAGCTATTCACACTCTCCCAATTCTGGGAAGGCAGGCCGCAGCAATCTAGAAGGGACTGCGATGCCGGGTATTGACCTCACCCTCGTTGAGAATGGCGCCCCTTACATCTATCGAATAGGCGTATCGGGTCCCCCCACAACCCTCAGCATACTGCAATCTTCGCCTCACGTTCAAACGACGGTTGCAGGAACTTTTAACGCCTTCACACTCTCCTTCGTTCCCCAGCCCGATTACTACGGTGACGGTGGGGACGTGATCGTAGAGCTTACTACTGATTTTGGCGCAGGACCGGTCAACCAGATAGACGATTTCCATTTTGACATAACCCACGTTCCTCAGCCGCCGAGCAATATTACCATTTCAAACAATGTGGTGAATGATCATACTCCCGGTGCGTTTGTCGGAACTCTGAACGCTATCGAACCGGACGGCGCTCCCGCGACATTCAATTTCCAGATCGAGAGCGACCCATCCGGACTGTTTGAAGTGCAAGGCTTCGATGTTTTCTTGAAGCCTGGCGCGGCGACCGACTTCGACATAAAGAGTTCCTACAACCTTGTTTTTCGGGCCACCAACAATTCAGGGCTGTCATTTGACAAGACCCTGACCATAAACGTCAAAGACTTCAACGATCCGCAGGTTCGGAATGACTTCAACGCCGACGGCGACAGCGATCTGCTGTTGCAGAACACCAACGGCACGCCGCAAATCTGGCTGATGAACGGCACCAGTGTCGTCAACAAGACCACGCTGCCGGCGCAGCCGGCGTCCTGGAAGGTGATCGGATCGGGCGACTTCAACGGCGACGGCCACGCCGACATCATCTGGCAGAACTCGGACGGTACGCCCCGCATCTGGGAGATGAACGGTACCTCGATCGTCACCGCGGCGACGCTGCCGGCCGTGCCGCCGTCTTGGCACGTCATCGCCACGGGCGACTTCAACCACGACGGCCTCGCCGACATCCTGTGGCAGAACACGGACGGCACGTCCGCCATCTGGGAGATGAACGGCACCTCGATCGTTAAGGCGGCGACGCTGCCGGCGGTGCCGCCGTCCTGGCATGCCATCGGCTCCGGGGACTTCAACGGCGACGGCAACGCCGACATCCTGTGGCAGAACACGGATGGCACGCCGGGCATCTGGGAGATGAATGGCACCGCGATCGTTAAGGCAGCGACGCTGCCGGCGGTGCCGCCGTCCTGGCACGCCATCGGCACCGGGGACTTCAACGCCGACGGCAACGCCGACATCCTGTGGCAGAACAGCGACGGCACGCCCGGCATCTGGGAGATGAACGGCACGTCGATCGTTAAAGCGGCGACGCTGCCGGCGGTACCGCCGTCCTGGCACGCCATCGGCACCAGCGCCGTCCACGGCGACGGCAACGCCGACGTCCTGTGGCAGAACTCGGACGGCACGGTGGCGGTGTGGGAGATGAACGGCACGTCGCTCGTCTCTCCGGTGGTGGTCGGCAACCCAGGCGCGGCCTGGCAGCTCAAGAACGACGGCCCCATCCCGGCCGATCAGAGGGGCACCCGAACATCATCGGGGACGATGCATCAGAGTGCGCCGGACATGGTGAGCACTGGCGAATTGGTTGCCGACGCCACATCGCTCGGGCAACCGACGGCCCCTGGCGCAGGGCAGTTCGCCCCTGGCGGAGCCATCAGCCTGGGCGCAGCCTCGTCGATCGGATTGCTCGATCCCTCGACGCGCAACAACCAGCATCCGATGCTCGGAGTGACCTGATCGATCACCGATATCCGACTGCCTGGGTTGCCCCCACCTACCCCCGCCTGCGCAGCCGTTCGATCGTGCCGAGCACGCCGCCGCGCGCGAACACGACCAGCAGCACCATGAACAGCCCGATCCAGCAGTACCAGTAGACCGGGTCGATCGTGGAAAAGCGGTCCTGGGCGATCATGTAGAGCGGCACGCCGATGAAGGCGCCGTAGAGCTGCCCCACCCCGCCGATGATGAGCATGATCAGCACGCTGCCGGAACGCTCCAGGCTGAGCACGCCGAGGCCGACGAACTGCGTGGTCTGGGCGATCAGCGCCCCGGCCAGGCCGGCGAGCGCCGCCGAGAGGGCGTAGACCACGAGCTTGCGGCGGTCGACCGGCGAGCCGATGGCGTGCATGCGCGCGACGTTCTCGCGGATGCCGTTGAGCGCCAGGCCGAACGGGGAATGGACGATGCGCCGCGTCAGCAGCCAGCACAGGAACAGCACGGCAAGGCAATAGAGATAGGCGGCGCGGCCGAACAGGTCGAAGCGGAACACGCCGAAGATCGACCACACGTCCATGCCTTGCAGCCCGTCGGCGCCGCCGGTGATCGACGTCGCCTTGTTGGCGGCTTCGAGCAGCATGGTGGCGACCACGAGCGTCTGCATCAGCAACGTAAGGCCCGAGGTGCGCAGGATGATGGCGCCGCTCGCAATGCCGATGATGCCGGCAACAAGCGCGGCCGCGAGCAGCCCGCTGAGCGGCTCGCCCCAGCCGTGCGCGGCGAGGATGCCGGCCGTGTAGGCGCCGACCCCGAAGAAGGCGGCATGGCCGAGCGTGATGATGCCGGCGTAGCCGAGCACCAGATCGACCGACATGGCAAACAGAATGGTGGCGAGGATCTGCGCGCCGAGCGCGAGATAATTGTCGAACACGAAAAAGGCGGCGATCGCCACCAGCCACGGCCCGGCTTCGAGCATGCGAAAGCGGTGGCGGCGGCCGAACGCCCCGCGCATCGCCTCGCGGCTGTCGGCCGTGACCTGCGGGGCGTTCATCGCGCCAGCCCGAACAGGCCGCGCGGCCGCCACAGCAGCACCGCCATGGTGAGCGCATAGATGAAGAAGGCGCCAAGCTCGGGCACCAGATACTTGAAGGCGGTGTCGGCGATCCCCAGCAGCAGCGCCGCCACGAACGGCCCGCGGATGCTGCCGAGCCCGCCGACCGACACGACGATGAGGAAATAGACCAGATTGGCGAGCGCGTAATTGGGATCGATCGGGATGATGTCGGCGCCGAGCGCGCCGCCGAGCGCCGCCAGCCCGCTGCCGAGCGCGAACGACAGGGTGAACAGGCGCGAGGTGTTGATGCCGACCGATTGCGCCATGCGCAGGTTGTCGACCGCGGCCCTGATCTGCGCGCCGAAGCGGGTGCGCTCGAGCCCGAGCCACAGCACCGTCACCAGGACGGCGCCGCACACGATCAGGAAGGTGCGGTAGGTGGGAAACTCGCGGAAGCCGAGGTCGACATGGCCGCTGAGCAATCGCGGCAGCAGCATGGGCTGCGAGACCGGCCCCCACACATAGTTGGCGGCGGCCACCGACATGAAGATGAGCCCCATGGTCAGCAGCACCTGGTCGAGCTCGTCGCCGCCGTAGAGCCGGCGGTAGAGCAGCCGCTCGAGAACGACGCTGGCGACGACCCCGACCGCGACGGCGGCCACCAGCGCCAGCGGGAACGGCACCCCGGCGCGGCTCATCAAGGTCGTCATGGCGTAGCCGCCCGCCATGGCGAACACGCCGTGCGCCAGGTTGATGAAGCCCATCAGGCCCATGGTCACCGACAGGCCGACGGAGATGAGATAGAGCACCATGGCAAGCGCGAGGCCATGGAAGGCGATGCTGACGACGGCGGCGAGGATGTCGGTCATGGACACTGCATGGCGCAATCAACTGCCGAACTCGTCATCGCCCGGCTTGACCGGGCGATCCAGTATCCATTGCTCTTACCGCGGATACTGGATGGCCCGCTTTCGCGGGCCATGACGAAATGCGGGGTTGATTGCCTCACTTCGGCGGGTTGAGCTCTTTCCACGGGTCCTTGACGTTGGGGATGGTGTCGAACTCGGTGTTGGCGAGCTTGCCGTCCTTCATCTCGGTGCGGCGCATGTAGACGTTCTGGATGATGTCGCGCGTATCGGGATCGATCATGATCGGGCCGCGCGGGCTGTCTGATTTCCAGCCCTTGAGGATCGCCATCGCCTGGTCGCCGTCGAACTTGCCCTTGGTCTGCTTGATGACGTCGAAGATCGCCGACGTCCCATCCCAGCCGCCGACCGAGAGGAAGTCCGGGATCGCCTTGCCGGCATATTCCGCGTTCCAGGCCGCAAGGAACGCCGCGTTGGCCGGCCGCTGCCCGGCCATCGAATAGATGCCGGCGGTGATCAGGCCGACCGGCGAGTCGCCCATGTTGGGCAGCTCCTCTTCCGGCACCAGATCCTGGGTCGACACCACGGTGATGCCGGCCTCGCGCAATTTGAGGTCCTTGATTGCCTTCATCATCGCGGTCGCCTGGCCGCCGGCCGGCACGAAGATGAACAGCACGTCGGGAGCCGCGTCCTTCACCCGCTGCACGAACGGAACGAAGTCCGGGTTGGTGGTCGGGAAGCGCACCGCGCCGACCATCTGGCCGCCCGCGTCGGTGAACGCCTTGGTGAACGCCCCCTCCGCGTCGTGGCCGGGGATGAAATCGCTCACCGCCGTGTAGGCCTTCTTCCAGCCCTTCTGCGCCGCCCATTTGCCCATCGGATAGGCCTGCTGCCACAAGGTGAACGAGACCCGGGCGACGTAAGGCGAGATGCGCGGGATGGCGACCCCGGCCGCGTTGGTGATGACGAGCGGGATCTTCGCCTCCGCGGTCAAGGGCGCGACCGCCGCCGCGATCGGAGAGCCGACGATGCCCAGCAGGATCTGCACGCGCTCGCGAGTGATCAATTCCTGCGCCATGCGCTTGCCGACCTCGGGCGCCGCCGCGTCGTCGCGCCGGATCAGCTCGACCTTGACGCCGGCCGGCAGGTCCTTCTCGTGCGTCTTGACGTAAAGGTTGATGCCCTTTTCCATCTCGTCGCCGGCCTGGGCGAGAAAGCCGGTATTGCTGTTGATCAGGCCGATCTTGACGGTCTGAGCGGCCGCCGGATCCGTTCCGGCCGCGACCGCCATGCCGGCCAATGCCAGCACGAGAGTGCCGAATTTCTCGAATCGCATCCAAATCCTCCCTCAGGGTGGTCCGGTCATTTGCGCCGGTGTTCGTTGGGATCGACGGAACCTAGCATAGTTCGCGCGGGGTAAAGGCCGGGAATTGCCGGCCCGATGTGCCTCGCCCCGCGCGGGAACGCGGGCCCGCCACCGGATCGTGCTACATCTCGCGCCGAGGGGTTTCGATGCGCCCTGCCCGCCTGCTCGATGTCCTCGATCGTTGCATCGCCGCGCTGCTGCGCGCGGCGCAATGGCTGATCCTGCCGGTCGTCATCCTCCTGTTCCTGCAATGGCCGCTGCGCGATCTCGTGCGCAGCCATTCGCGCGAGGCGAACGATCTCGGCCAATGGATTTTCGCCCTCTACGTCGCCGCCAGCGTGACCGCCGCCACCCGTGCCCGCACCCACCTTGCGGCCGACATGCTGGCCCGGCGTTATCGCCCGGCGGTGCGCGCCCTGTTGGCGCGATGCGGCGCCGCGCTCGGGCTGATGCCCTGGGCCCTGCTCGTGCTGATCGCCGGCAGGAACATCGTCGTGAGCTCGGTCGTCGCGCTCGAAGCGTTCCCCGACACCAACAACCCGGGCTATTTCCTCATCAAGATCGCCCTGTGGCTCCTCGCCGCGCTGGTCCTTGCCCAGGCCGCGCTCGACATGGCGCGGCCGCGCGCGGGGACCGGCGCGTGACGGCTTGGTCGGGCCTCGGGCTCCTGCTCCTCGTCGCCGCCGGGATCGTGTTCACCGGGCTTCCCGCCTTCGTGGTGCTCATTGCCGTTGCCTCGCTCGGCGCGCTCGGCGGCGTCGCGGCCGGGGCGGTGCCGCTCTCCCTGCTCACCGCGCTGCCCGGCCGCCTGGTGAACCTGCTCGAGACCGATCTGCTGCAGGCGTTGCCGCTCTACGTGCTCATGGGGCTGCTGCTCGACCGCCTGCCGATCGCCCAGGCGCTGTTTCGCTCGGGCCTTGCGGTGCTGCCGCCCTCGCCCTCCGCTCCCCTCGTCTCCGGCATGGGCCTGGGCGCCCTGCTCGGGCCGATGAACGGGTCGGTGGGCGCGAGCGTCATGGCGCTGTCGCGGGTGGTGGCGCCGCGCCTTGCCGAGCGCGGCGTGCCGGCGGCGCTGCGCTATGCCGCGGTCGCGGTAGCAAGCACGCTGGGCGTCGTCATTCCCCCGTCCCTGGTGCTGATCCTGCTCGGCGATGCCATGCTCAGCGCCCACACCATCGCGGTGACGGCGACCGGCCGCAGCGACCGCGTGATCAACACCCAGGACGTATTCCACGGCGCGCTCGGTCCGGCCGCCCTTTCGCTGCTCCTGACCCTCGCCGTCGCGTGGCTCGCCGGCCGGCAGGTGCATCCCACCGCAGGCGCGCCGCGACCCACGCGCGAGCGGGTAACCACGGCCGAAGCAGTCACCGCCGCGGTCGCGCTCGTCGCGCTCGCGATCCTGCTCGGCGGCGTCGCCACCGGCTATTTCTACGCGGTCGAAGCCGCCGCCATGGGCGCGACCACGCTGCTGGCGATCGGCTTCCTCACCGGCCGGCTGCGCGGCGCCGCGCTGCGCCAGGTGCTCGCCGACGCCATGGCGACGACCGGCGCCCTGTTCGCGCTGCTGATTGCCGCCACCACGCTCACCCTGGTGCTGCGCCTGCTCGGCACCGATCGGCTGGTGGGCGACTGGCTCGTTGCCATGCCGGGAAGCGAAATCGCCGTCGTCGCCGTGGTCCTCGCGGTGATCGGGCTTTCCGCCTTCGTGCTCGACGCCTTCGAAATCATCTTCGTCATCGTGCCGATCGTCATTCCGCCGCTGCTGGTGCGCGTCGCCGATGCGCGCTGGGTGGCGGCGCTGGTGCTGCTGACCCTGCAGACGAGCTTCCTGCTGCCGCCGTTCGGCTACGCCCTGATGATGATCCGCGGCACGCTCAAGGAAACGGTCCCGATGGGCGCGCTCGCCCGCGCGCTGCTCCCGTTCCTGCTGGCGCAATGGACGGTGCTGGGCATCGTCCTGGTGGCGCCGCAACTCACGCACCTGGGCGAGAAGGCCGGCGACTCCAGCCGCGCGCCCGAGCGGCCGCTTTCGAAGGAGGAACTCGATCGCCGGATCAACGAGCAGCTGCCGCCCCCGCCGGACATCCCCGGCCCGGACTTGCGGTGATAGAGGTTAGTAATATCAATATTTTATATGAATTTCTTAAGATCATTTCGACGACAACATCGCGGACCGCCGGCACGACGTGCCCGGCTCGCGTCCGGCTGCGAAACGCGCGCGCCGGTGTGCAACGTCCGGCATGACGCGCCAACACGATTGGTATAAGACCGCGAGCGGGAGCCGGCGTCATGATCGTCCTGATCGACAACTACGACAGCTTCACCTTCAACCTGGTTCACTATCTCGGTGGGCTCGGGGCCGAGGTGGTCGTGCACCGCAACGACAAGCTCGCGGCCAGCGACGTAATCGCCGCCGATCCGGACGCCATCGTGCTCTCGCCCGGGCCGTGCACGCCGAACGAAGCCGGCATCTGCCTCGACCTGATCGACAAGGCCGCGGCCGCGATCCCGATCCTCGGCGTGTGCCTCGGCCACCAGGCGATCGGCCAGGCGTTCGGCGGCGAGGTCGTGCGCGCGCCCGTGCCGGTGCACGGCAAGCTGAGCGAGATCAACCACCGGGCGGCCGGCATCTTCCACGGCA
>Ga0193751_1002397_pt1 | contig 11374 bp, 11 predicted proteins | sample L1c2metaG_FD_143050 | JGI IMG/M metagenome (GOLD analysis project Ga0193751, IMG submission 143050) | Soil microbial communities from a riparian zone of the East river system, Colorado, United States - L1c2 | ecosystem: Environmental > Terrestrial > Soil > Riparian zone | place: USA: East River...
CTCGAACCCTTTGAAGATTCCGAGAACGTCACAGTCGATGGCTACTCCTACCTTCAGGAAAATCTCCCTCCAAAAACTGTCAGCCGCCCAGTTGTTCGCCCTTCCGGTGGCGGTCGTATATCCCCGATGCCGCTCATCTTTGGCATCCTCGTATTGGTTATCGGGTTTGGGGTAATGAAATTAATTCTCAATTTGCAGCGGCTTGCTCCAAGGCGAGCGGAGCCTACGGCTCAAATCTCGCCGGGCGCGGGATCCACCCCAAGCTCCACAACTAAACCATCAGCAACGACCGCCGAAACACCGGCACGCAATGTTGCGTCGGCTCGTACGACTGCACCATCGGTTTCGCCCATGCCGACGATCGCGCCAACGGCGACAGCGGTTGCAGCAGTTTCCGCACCCATACGCACAGAGCCGGAGGTCCGGCGGGCCGAACCTGTACGCCCAGCAGATCTCGCAAAAGCGCGGGCCGCGGCTGATTCGCCTCCCGCGGAATCGGCCGGACCGAACCATGTCGCTATTCGGTCACTCAAGAGAACCTACGTTAAAGTCACGGTGGACAATGGAAAAGAGACCCCCGTTTTCGAGCGCTGGATTTCACCAGCTGATGGCACGGTCGAATTTCGCGGGCAACATATCTCCGTGCGCGTTCTCGATCGCGACGCCGTTCAGATCAAGAAGAATGGCAAGGCGCTTGAAGAGGACGATGGGGACGTGACCATCGAGTAGTTTTCTTTCTCAATGCGAGAGAATACCGCTTCTGCAGCGACAGAGCCTGCCCTGAGCGATAGCCGAACGGGCGTGTTGCCTCCAAATCCATCATCGAAGCGGACGACACGTCCGCCGTTACAGCCATATCGCACAAAGGTTGGCATGATCAGCCTCGGCTGCGCCAAGAACCTCGTGGATGCCGAGATCATGCTGGGCAGCGTCCTGCGGTTCGGAATGAAAATCACTTCTCGCGCAGAAGATGCGGATGTGCTCGTGGTCAACACCTGCGCGTTCATTGATTCAGCCAAGGAAGAATCCGTCGAAGCCATTCTCGAGGCCCATCAACAGCGCGGCTTGAATAAACGGCCAAAGCAAAAGCTCATCGTGAGCGGTTGCATGTCGCAAAGGTTCGCGAGCGATCTGCGCCAATTGCTTCCTGAAGTGGACGCGTTCATTGGGCTCGACCAGGTCAGCGATCTCGGGGAGATCGTTCAAAAGATTCTACGTGAGGAGTCCGGCGACGGTGATGCCGATCTTGAATTCAGCCGAAGTCGCCCAACATATATTCCCGATTATGACACACCGCGCTTTCGGCTCACGCCAGCGCATTTCGCTTACGTAAAAATTGCCGAAGGTTGCAATCATCCCTGCAGTTTTTGCGTGATCCCGCAGATGCGGGGGAGGCACCGCAGCCGACCGCCTGAATCCGTGCTCACGGAAATTCGTGTACTCGTGAGCGAAGGTGTGCGCGAGATAAATTTAATCAGTCAGGACACAACGTATTACGGAATGGACTTGTGGCGGGACAAAGCGGGACCGCGTCAACCGGTTGATTCGTCACGTGGACCAACCCTCGCCGCGCTTCTTCGCGAAATTCAAAAGATCGAGGGCGAATTCTGGGTGCGCCTGCTTTATACCCATCCGGCACATTGGAGCGATGAATTGATCGAAACGATCGCGGAAAGCGACAAAGTTGCGCGTTACATCGATATTCCCTTGCAGCACATCGACGAATCGATGCTGGGACGCATGCGACGGGAAACGTCGCGCGGCCATATCGAGAAGGTGGTCGACAAATTGCGCGCCGGAATTCCTGGCGTTGCCTTGCGCAGCACTTTCATCGTCGGGTTTCCCGGCGAAACCGAAACGGAGTTTGAAACGCTGCTCGATTTTATTAAGCGTACTCGCTTTGAGCGGCTCGGCATTTTCAAATACTCCCGAGAAGAGGGATCGCGCGCGGCAAAAATGCCAAACCAAATCCCGGCAAGGGTAAAGAATGCGCGCTACCGAATCGCTATGTCGATCCAGCAACAGATTGCGCACGACATTGCGCGGGAAAAAGTTGGAAGCGAAATAAAGCTATTGGTTGATCAGCCGTATGTCGCTCGCAGCGAGGCGGACGCCCCAGAAGTCGATGCGAGGGTTATTTTATCCAAGACAGTGCCGGTGGGCGAATTCATTTGGCGTAAAATCATTGGAAGCCGTGGATACGATCTGCTGGCCTAAACTCCCGGCTGATTTACTGCCAAGCCACATTTGGTCTGCGAATGAACTTGACGAGTGACAACGCGGCCATTTCAAGTGATGTTTGCCTCGTCTGATGGCCGACCCAAACGAACCAGAAAAAGAGGATGTTCCCATTGCTGTGCCTCCGCAGCCGGTAGCGAAGGCGCCTGGCGCAGATCCACGTTCGCGCGAGACGGTGCGAATCCAGTTGCCACCTCGTCAGCCATCAAACAAGGTGCCTCCCAGCTTTCCAACGGAGCCATCGGACCCTCTCGAACCGTCTGCGGCGCCATCGCCTCCGCCGCCCCCGGTTTTCTCGCCAGAGCTGCCCAGAGAAATTCCGACGCCGGAGCCAGATCCCGGCGCCCCGCCCCCAGTCAGCGCCGCCCCGGATTTAACTTCTCTCGGCCCGAAGAAAGAGACGGCGCGGATTGCGCTTATGCCCGAGCCGCCTGCGAAACCGGCACCAGCCGTTCAGATGAAAAAGACGCAACCGCTCATTGCGATGCCACCCATTACGCCCCAGAGCGCTTCAATCGCAGTGGCGCCGACAGGGAAAGCTAAGGGGAGTGCGATGATGGATGCAATTCCGATGCCGACCTGCTGGACGCTGCTCGGCGTTTCTGCCGTTATTTTGATTATTCAGATTTGGACTTATTTTTCCTAAAGCTATGGACAACAACTCTGCCGCCATCAATCTCAACGAATCGAACTTTGACCGCGAAGTTATGCAAAGCGATAAGCCGGTGGTCGTCGATTTTTGGGCGGAATGGTGTGGTCCGTGTAAAATGATTGCGCCTTTGCTGGATGAGGTTGCGCGTGAAAAAGCCGACGCGATCAAAGTCGCCAAAGTTAACGTCGACGAAAATCAGAGTCTTTCTTTCAGGTACAACATTCGAGCCATCCCAGCGTTACTCTTCTTCAAAAATGGGCAACTGCGCGATCAAGTAACCGGCATGACGAGCAAAAAAGATTTGCTCGGCCGGATCGACGCGCTGGCGTGAGGAAATTTCCGCAGCGGAAATTTTGAATTGTAGGGGAAAACGTTGTCTTCCGATGAGAAGCAAGCCTGCTTCCCCCTACAAAAACAATTGCGCCCGGCGGGGGTCGAACCCACAACCTTTGGCTCCGGAGGCCAACGCTCTATCCAGTTGAGCTACGAGCGCGAAGGTAGCGACTATATTCGGTCGCGCGACAATCACAAATAACGGCGGAGCGAAGCCTGATTCGTGCTCAATCGTCTTCGATTACAATTGCGAGCACGAGTAAGAGGAAAAGATCGAAAACGTTGTAGCCACGGCCCTGTGGGCCGTCCAAGAAGAGCACCTTCTCACTCGACGCGCCAAAGGCGCGTAGCTACAGCATCTTTCGTTTGCGTTTTCGCTTTGTCCGAATGAAGATGTTCGCCCGCCTGGCGGGCGAGAAGGAAATTTTTCATGAATCGAATCATTGCCGCTATCGAGAAAGAACAGCAAAAAACCGACAGGACGCAGTTTTCTGTGGGCGATAGCGTGCGTGTTCACACCCGGGTAGTCGAAGGAGACAAGGAGAGAATCCAGATTTTCACCGGCATCGTGATTGGACGCAAAGGCCGTGGATCAAACGAGACCTTCACCGTGCGTCGAATTTCTTACGGCGAAGGCGTCGAGCGGGTTTTCCCGTTGCATTCGCCACGGATCGCGAAAGTCGAAGTGGAACAACAAGGCCGCGCTCGTCGCGCCAAATTGAATTACCTCCGCGGGCGCAAAGGCAAGGAAGCGACCGCAGTCAGGGAATGATGGAACGACGAGCTCCGTCTCGTCCAATTCAGGAATGGGCACAGAAGTCATTCCCCAAATTTTTTTGTGGGAAATGTGCGTAATCTGCGGATGATTCCTGCCGATGTACCGGCGCTGCGGATTCCGTTACGAGAAAAAATTGCGCGCGGTCGGCGTCGCTCGCATTGCCGGAATTGACGAAGCGGGTCGCGGCGCTCTGGCCGGACCGGTTGTAGCCGCTGCGGTGGTTCTTCCGGAAAAATTTCGGCACCGGCGCTTGAACGATTCCAAACAACTTGCACCGGAATTACGCGAAGAAATTTATCAAGAATTAGTAGGGAACTCCGAAATCCACTGGGCGGTCGGTATTATCGATTCGATCGAGATCGACCGGATTAATATTCTGCGCGCGACGCACAAAGCGATGCGCATGGCCATTGCCGCGTTTTCCATTCCGCCCGATCACGTTTTGATCGATGGTCTGCCGGTTATTCCCTTTCCACGTCCACAGACCGCCATCATCGACGGCGATTGCTTCAGCCTTAGCATTGCCGCCGCCAGCGTGATCGCGAAGGTCACCCGCGACAGAATGATGCGTGACTTCTGCGCCCATTTTCCCGACTATTGTTTCGGCCAGCACAAAGGTTACTGCACTGAACTGCATCTCCTGAAACTCCATGAATTCGGGCCTTGTCCGATCCATCGCCGATCTTTCGAACCGGTGGCGCAGCCGCTTCTTGCCCTCGAAGGTCTCATCCAGGCCGCAGCATCTCCAGCGCGGGGCTCGCGGGGAGAAATTGGCTTGCCGGTTCCTACGGCGTAACGGATACAAAATTCTCTACCGCAACTTCAAAGGACGCAGCGGCGGCGAGATCGACGTCGTCTGTCGCGATCAGGACACGCTGGTTTTCGTGGAAGTAAAAACGCGCACTCGGGAAGATTTCGGCCGGCCCGTCGCAGCGGTCGATCGACAAAAGCGAAAACGCATTTCGCGCGGCGGCCTCAACTGGTTGCGAATGCTGGATAACCCCGACATCCTCTTCCGTTTCGACGTCGTGGAAGTCATTATTGCTGAGGACGCGACCCCCCGTCTCGAATTGATCAAGAACGCGTTCCCGCTTTCCAAGCCTTACATTTATTGAAGCGGCACAAGTTTCTAAGTTGCGTTGCCAATTATTCGCAAGTTGGAACCCGAATTAGCTGGTTGATCTGGCGCCTCCTGTTCTTCCGTGTGAGGGCGCGACATGATCGTGACAAACAACCAGAGGACGAGAACCGCGATCAGGCTGATCAGCGCGATGATCAAAACACGCATCGGTTTCAGGCGGCGGGGCATTTTCCTCGCAGCGAGAATGCAAGCGGTGAAGATGAGAATGGCGGCGGCGGCGAGGGCGAGATAAGCTGCGTTCACGTTAGATCGACATCGAACTTTTGGGTGAATCAACTTGCCATCGAAATTGTGGCAGAGTGATAATCGTGCCGTTTCTATGAACAACAAGATCAATCATCTCGCCGTCTGGATTCTCGTAGTGGTTTATTTCCTAATCGGCTGGGGCTGGTACGCCATTCTTGGCGAGAAGTGGTTGAATCTTCACGCCAGGACGATGACCGACATCGAGCGGACGCATAATTTCTCCGCCTACGTGCTCGCATTTGTCGCGTCGATCTTCGTGAATTACGCCTTGGCGTGGTTGATCGGGCGGCTTAATGCAACGAGTGCCGTCGCCGGTTTGAAGGTCGCGCTCGTCTGCTGGTTCGCGTTCTTGTTCGTTGAATACGCGACCATTTCCGTGTTCTCCGCTTTCGAAACAAATCCGTGGCCGTTGGTTTTTATCGACATGGGCCGGCCATTCGTCGGTTTCGCGGTCAGCGGACTCGTCCTCGGCGCCTGGCGGCGCCGCGAATTGTAGGGGATGCCGTTGGCTTCCCGTCTTTCCGATTTAACGATCTAACAAATCAACGCTTCAACGCTTATCCGCCGGCGGTGCCGGCATGGCTCGAACGCCGACGCGAGCGAGGTATTCGTCTGCCTGCAACAGATCAGTCCCGGCGCGCTCGATGATCTTGAGCAAGTTGTCCATCGAGGAAACTTCCTCGAGCTGCTCGGTCAGGAACCACTGCAGGAAGTTGATCGTGATGTAGTCGTTCTGCTTTCGCGCCAACCCGACCAGCCCGTTGATTTGCTGCGTGACATGAATTTCCTGGTCGAGCGAAAGTTTCACCGCATCTCTCGGAGTCTTGAATTTCGATTTGGGCGCGTCGATCGCCGGGATCACCACGCGCCCGCCGGCATCGACCACATATTTAATGAAGCGCAGGGCGTGCCCCTTTTCTTCCTCGGCTTGCTGGAAGAAATGCTGCGACAACTGCGGCAACGCTTCTGACGCAAAATGCGCCGCGATCGCGTAATACTGCAGCTCCGCGCTAAACTCGTATCCTATTTGCTCATTGATGGCGTCGATAACCTTTTGGCTTGTTAACATACGGAATGTTACTGCGGATTTAGGAGATGCAAATCACGACGGTCTGAGCATGCAGCCATTAAAACTCGTCCGCCGCGCCGTAGCCTCGGCGAAGGCGGGTAAGCATGGCAAAACCTACCGCGGATTGCGCGGGTGCAAACGGATGAATTCCGCGAAACGCAACACAGAATAGTGACGGCGGATTGACGGTGTGTTAAAGACTGCGCGTGGCAAAGATTGAGGAGCTGGTCCGCCAGATTTCAGACGCCAAACTGCGTGATGAAATCGCGACGGAGATTCGTGAACTGAAGAAGCAAAAGCGTTTCGGACTGGTGTTTGAAGAGCACTTGCCGGAGATGCTCAGATTGCCGAAGGCCAAAATTCGTCTTGGAAATTTGGTCGCCCATCGTGATGCGCCGGGCAACGAAGTTTGGCGCGTCATCGGAAGCAACGGCAAGAAAGCAAAGTGCCGGCAGCCGGTTACGCTGGGAAAATATGACCAGGAAATAATCAAAGAGTTTCCGTTAGACGAACTCGTCCTCGTTGTCAGTTTCGGAGGACCGATCTATCCGATTCTCACACCGGTTGATCGTGTCGAGCGTGGCGGCCCGGACAAGCCGTGGCATGTGCTAATCAATGCCGACAATTACCACGCGCTTCAACTCCTTCTCTATTCGCACGAGCGAAAAGTTGATCTGATTTACATCGACCCGCCGTACAACACCGGCGCGCGCGACTGGAAATATAACAATGACTACGTCGACAAAACAGACGCGTGGCGACACTCAAAGTGGTTGTCCATGATCAAGAAGCGGTTGTTGCTTGCAAAGCGCCTACTAAAGCCTGATGGCGTGATGATCATTACGATAGACGAGAACGAAGTACATCATTTAGTCGTTCTCCTCGAATCACTAGTGCCTGAGGCTCGACTTCAGATTGTAACGATCTGTGTAAATCCAAGTGGCGTCTCGGGCCAAGGTTTATCACGGGTCGAGGAGTTTGCGGTGTTCTGCTGGTTCGGAAACGCCATGCCAAATCGAACGCTCGACGATATGCTCACGTCGAATAGCGAAGAGTTAGTCCGTTGGGAATCGCTAATGCGCGGCGGTAACGCTTGGTATCGGGAAGTCCGCCCCAATCTCTGCTATCCGATAGCTATAGATGCTGGAAGCGGGCGAATCGTTGACGTAGGCGAGCCATTCTCTGAAGGTCGCCGTTCGCTGTACTGATTCGAGAAACGAAATTTCGCGACTTCCAGAAGGAGCTCCGAGATCGAAGAGACATCACAACAATATTTTTGGTTACGGATTCCGACGACAATTTCGGTTCGATGCGTCGAGAGTTGGGGCGGCGATATCACTGCGTCCAGCTTTACAAGAGTTACTTGGAGAATTTCCGCATCAACACAGTGGATCGATATGCTGCGGGGCATGATGAGGAATCAGAATGAAGTTCGAGCTTAAGAGCTTTCAGGAAGAGAAGCGGCGCGAGCTGCAGAACAAGCTCAATGCTGCGCGAGAGGAATTTTCCAAGAGTGGCGAGCTTCAGGCAATCGTCCTTAGCTCGCCGACCGGTTCCGGCAAAACAATCACCATCGGAGCTTTGCTGGAGTCGCTTTTCGAAGGCGACGACGAATATCCGGCGCAGCCGCAAGCACGCGTGCTTTGGATTTCTGATTCGCCGGAGTTGAACATCCAAAGCAGAGACAAGCTGCTTAAGGCATGCGACACGCCCGACTATGATCACTTAGAAATAATCAGCAGCGACACGTTCGATGAGGAATTTCTTCGCGCTGGCGTTGTCTATTTCATTAACACGCAGCTCCTCGGCAAAGATAAGCTTCTGACGCAAGAAGGCGGAGATCGACGCCGATTTACATTTTGGCAGACGATTGCAAATACGGTTCGCGATTACGGAAAAGATTTTCTGCTGATAATCGACGAAGCGCATCGTGGCATGGGTGTGAGTGCGCGTGAGCGACAGGCACGAACGACAACGATTCAAAAGTTCATCAAGGGTTCAAGCGAAGACAGAGTACCGCCGGTGCCAATTATCCTCGGCATGAGTGCGACGACACAGCGCTTCGACACGGTATTAGGCGAAACACAGCGCACTGTTCGCAAAACGACCATCAGCGCCGAAGAAGTTCGTAGCAGCGGATTATTGAAGGATCAGATGGTCGTAGTTGTGCCGGCGGCGGAGGTGAACACGGACATGACGTTGCTTGAAACAGCCGTGCGACGTTGGCGTGATTTCGAGAATACTTGGGATGAATATACGCGCAAAGAAGGAGAGCGATCGGTGCGCCCGGTTCTGGTCATTCAGGTTCAGGATGGAATTCCCGAGCGAAACATTTTAAGCAGAACGCCGTTGGATGAAGTCGTGGAAGTTCTAAGACGAGAACTTCGTCAGATTAAGCAAGGCGCGCTTGTTCATTGTTTCGACGCGCCAGGAGACATCTCTTTTGGCGGCGAAAATATTCGGCGAATCGATGCGTCACGAATTCAAGATGATGACAGCGCACGAATCGTTCTATTCAAGACGGCGCTGAGCACAGGCTGGGATTGTCCCCGCGCGGAAGTGATGATGAGCTTCCGCAAAGCTGTTGATCGAACTTCAATCGCGCAACTCATCGGGCGAATGATAAGAACACCGCTGGCACGTCGCATCGACAGTTACGAGATGCTGAATGCGGTGGAATTGTACTTGCCGCATTACGATCGGGAGAGCCTCGAAGCAATTCTGGCGGAGCTGAGGAATCCCGAGGCGGAGGATCGAGTGCCAACCGAAGTCACGACTATCCCGCAAGTGAGTTATGCGAGGAATCCAAAGCTTAGCGATGTGTTCACGGCGCTCGAGCAGATCAAGATCGCTTCGTTCTCAAATCCATGCCGGCTGCTTCCGGTGCGCCGGTTGATGCGTTTAGCGTGGCTTCTTACGGATGACAAGATCGACAGCGAAGCGTACGAGCGCGAACGCGCAGACTTGGTAAGAATTTTGATCAAGCATCGTGAGCAGCGATGGAAAGGTGATGAAGATTGGGCGAGTCTCGTTCGCGAGACAGGGCAGGTGGAATTGGAGCAATTCATTATCGGATTGGGCAAAATGGAAATGCCGGCCGCTGCGGTAAAGGTTCGTGCGGAGCTGGCCTCCGAAAACGTCGAGGGATTATTCCGAGAAGCACATCGGCGCATCGGACCCGGCACGGACATTCATGCTGCGTTCCGAGCGGAAGCGGAAAAGAAAACAGATCCAGCACTAGCGAAGTTGGAGCTGTTCGCATTATCGGGCGACGCCGCGGTGCTGAAGGAAATCAGTGACCATGCCGAAAAGCGATTCGCAGCACTCGAAGCGAAGCATCGTGGATCAATTCGACGAACGAAGGCGAAACGGAAGGAGCAATATCGGAAGCTGCAACAAGCAGGACGTGATCCGCTTTATGTCGAGTGGGATTTACCCGAGCAGGTTTTGGAAAAACAAGAAGGCGAAGTACAGGAGCAACATTTGTTTTGCGATGGCGGCGGCAAATTTCAAACAAAACTAAACACGTGGGAAACGGCGGTGCTGAAGAAATGGATGACCCGCGATGATTTCGCAGGTTGGCTCAGAAATCCTCCGCGAAAACCATGGTCATTTTGCGTTGCATATGAGCATGGCGGGACAAAAGGCTTTCATCCGGATCTATTGCTGTTTCGCAGAAGTGATAATCGCTTGGTTGTCGACGTAGTCGAGCCGCACCGGGCAAATCAGGATGATACGTACGCGAAAGCAAAAGGTTTGGCTGGGTATGCAGAGACATATGGCGGAGACTTTGGACAATTGATGATGGTGAAGGTCGAAGGATCGGGAGATAAGGCTCTGTTATTCGGCTTCGATGTGAATGAGCGTGAAACGCGCAAGAAGGCTCTTGCACTCCGCAGCAACGAAGACGTGCAGGGACTATTTAGATCGTTATGATCCGCGTTCAAAAAAGCAGCGTGAAAACTGATAATAAAAAGTCCAAGGCTAAGCAGCGCATTCGTACTCTGCGCGGCAAATACAAGCATCTCGACCTAATGAAAGGATTGATCGAGGCGCGCAAAGAAGAACGGCAACCTGATTCTAAAACGCGCCCCGCAATCTCCGCTCGTTCTTTGAAGATGCTGGACAAGTCGGCGGATAGCTTGAAGAAAGGTCTGGCTTCGACACCGGTCGCGTTGACAAAGAAGCGGGTGCGGCTCGGGGCGATGAAAGGTCGAATGAAAATCAAAGGAGGCATCATTCATTCCGACATGGAGGATGACTGGGAACCGCGGTGAAAATAAGTACGTGACGGCTGGCAGCCGTCGCCAACAGGCACAGCGGCCCTGTGCTCTTCAGATCAAAGAAGTGCGACGATCATAGACCGCTGTTACAGGTCGAGAACTTGACTTAGTCTTATGACCAAGTATCTTTGTCCTGTGAAGACTGTATTGATCTCCGAGTTTAAGGCGAAGTGTATCCAGATGTTGAAAGAGGTGCAGAAGAACGGGAAGCCATTGGTGGTGACCAGGCGAGGTCAGCCGATCGCGCGCGTGGAGCCGGTTGCGAAGCAAGGGAAAGCTCCGCGACTGGGACAGTTGAAAGGCTGGATCAAGATAAAGGGTGATATCGTTAACACCGGGTTCGAAGACGATTGGGAGGAGCGGTGAATCTGTTGCTGGATACCCACGTCTGGATCTGGTCGCAGGAAAACCCGGACCTTCTGCCCCCACAAACACGCGAGGCGATCAACGACCGCTCAAACGGCTGTGCTGTAAGCGTAATTTCGGAACTAGAGATCGCGCGGCTGGCGCAAAGAAAACAAATCGAACTGGATCGGGGTGTCGAAGAGTGGATTGACAAGTCGATCGCGGTGCTAGGTGCGCACGAGATTGAGCTTAGCCGGGTCATTGCGGTCGAAGCATATCGGTTACCAGG
>Ga0193751_1002398_pt1 | contig 11373 bp, 13 predicted proteins | sample L1c2metaG_FD_143050 | JGI IMG/M metagenome (GOLD analysis project Ga0193751, IMG submission 143050) | Soil microbial communities from a riparian zone of the East river system, Colorado, United States - L1c2 | ecosystem: Environmental > Terrestrial > Soil > Riparian zone | place: USA: East River...
ATCATTTGTTATCAATCGTCGGATGGTGTGTCGCGTCCATCGGAAGCGACAAGATCCCAGCGCACCGGCCACCCTCCGAATATCCGAGGGTTGTTCCCATTGTGGCAACTCGGGTCCGTTCTGCCAGGGTAGCCGGCTTGGATGCCGAGAACATCCGGGCGATCGTGGCGACCACGCTCCAGGAGAGCGAAGAGAAGGAATTGCTGGCGCTTGATCCGCCCCGTCATCCGGTCGTCCGCTAATCGTCCGTCAACTGTCCGCTGACCGTCCGCCAGGCGTCCGCTGACTCGACTGCCGAATGCCAAGCGCTCATCTCGGCTGGCAGGCGGAGTTCATAACTTGTACGGTTGGGGACACCACCCATTCCGGGTGTTATATCTTATTAGTTTATTTGTATAAACTAACAGGAATCGGCTAAGCCTCGCGGCCGAAGCTGCAATGTGGCTCGCTCAGGGCTCTGCGCCAGCGCCACCGTTGCCGAGAGCCGTGGCATCAGTTGCCAAGTCGATGAAGCGCTCAAATCGGGCTCGGCTTGGCTCGTCTAGGTCGAGGATCCACTGATGGAAGTCGAAGCGTGTACGAGCTGCCAAGAACGTGCTGGGAACGACAAGGGTCATCCCTTGCGCCGATTGCAGCGTGCCGGCATCATGGCGGCGCTGAGAAAGACGAGGGAGCGGCCGAGTGGCCGCTCCTCTGGTCTGCGTAATCACGGAACGACGATCCACACTTCGTAGGCCGCCCCTGTGAGGGCATCGCCTAATTGCAGCCGATAGCGTCCCGGCCCGGACACGTAGCCATTGAACTCAATCTTGACCGGTCGCGAGAGCGTGATCCCGGAGGTCGAGTCCTGGGTCTCACGGCCAGCCGAGTCGAACAGCCTCGGCAGGAAGTAGTCGGTCATCAACTGGTCCGCAGCCTGACTTCCGTGGTTGGCAAGGCGAGGGTCATCGATCAGGGCGCCGGTCGCGGTCCACTCGATGTGCACCGCCGTCGACGTGACCCGTAGGGACGTGAACGTATAGACCGCGTTGCTGGTCTGCACCGGCGAAGGCAATGGCAAGACATGGACCGGCTCGGCAACCAATGTCGCGTGCAACGTCCAGTCACCCGACACCTCATCTTGACCCGCACCCTCGAGCCAGAGTTTCATCAAGGTGGTGATATGCAGGGTCAGCCGAGCCCCGACCTTCGACGCGGGCCAGACGAGTGGCTGAAATTGAAGGTAATTGGTGTAGCCGTTGCCCACCCCCTCCGTGTAGCTATGGCCAAACTGATCGGTCAGCGTGTACCCCAGATCGGGCGTCTCGCCGTGATTGCCAACGCCAAACTCTCCGGGACTCGGATGGGAGGTCTTGCCATAGGTCAGCGTCCTGCCATCGATTTCCACGACGAGCACGGTCCGCAAGCCGTCCGCATAAGCAGCAACCAGCCGCACCGTGTGTCCGGATGATGTCGAGCTGTTGTTGACGACCGTCACGTTTTTCGGCGCCAAGCCGTAGTACTCGAGGGCCTTCGCGTAGATCCCGCCAACCAACGGCACTTGCGCCAAAGCTTGGCCATAGCGAGGTGCGTAGTAGGCGGCGCCGAGGTTGCCGAGTCCGACTAGCGCCAGAGCAATCAGCAGCGCCGCCGCGGGGCGAAGCAGCCGACGAGGCGCGCTGGCATGCTCAATTCGGGCGGTTTGGCGCGCACCTCGTTCTGGAGTCCAGTGTGCCGTCGAGGCGGGAGGCGAGACTACCGCGTAGACATGGCGAATCTTCTGTTCGAACTCAGTCATTTCATCGATCATGGGGGTCCTCCAGTTTTGATCTCAGTTTCTTGAGGGCTCGGAATGTCGCCACTTTCGCGGCCTGCTCCGATATCCGCAGTACGTCGGCGACTTCGCGATACGACAGATCAGCGGCGACTCGAAGTCCAATGAGCTCGCGGTCGCGACCATTCAGCGTCCCGAGCGCCGCGTTCACCCGGCGAAGTTCAGCCCGATCGTCCGCGAGTTGTTCAACATCCATGGGCCGATCACGGGATTGCTGCAAATGCCGAAAGAGCAGGTGCCAGCGCCCGTTCTGGCGATGGCGGTCGATGCAACAATTCCGGGCGATGCTCACGAGCCAGGTTCGGATCGACGCACCGTCGGGACGTACTCGCTCGTACGCCGTGAATGCCTTGACGAAGGCGTCGTGGGTCAGGTCGGCGGCAGCCTCGGCATCGGTCACCTGAGATAGGCAGAACCGGTACACACTCGCCACGTGACAGGTGTAGACCTCGTCGAAAGGCGCTAGGCTAGCCATCCTTGGCGGGTCGTCCTCCGGGTCGATGAGCACGAGTGGCCCCGTCATATCTCTACAAACGTCCGGGCGGCATTTTGGGAACAGCCTTGGCTATATTCAGCTTGAAGAAAGGCAGATGAGACTCTAACTATGGCGAGCGTTGCGGGCGGAAAGCGCTGCTTAGCCGGATCCCGACTACGGCCTGCCTACCGGAGGAGAAACCCCGAAGACTTGGGCTTCCAACGTCAACGCACTTGCGTCACGCCGGTGGAGCAGCTTGCCCCGGGCAGGAAGCGCCCACCCCAATTCGCACAGTCTGTTGTGCTTGGCCAGCCTTGACGAGGAGGGAGACGCACGCAGGCTCGGCAACCCAGTAGCCACCGGCATACGCAATCCAGTCATCGCTCGCTTGATAATGCGGCTGGTTGATGGGTCCAGTCGGTCGACATCCTGGGACCCTCAGATGGCTCGAGCCCTTCGCCGAACTGCCCCAGCCGACGCTGACCCGGCCTCGCCAATCGGCGGGAACAACCAGATCGAACGACGCGCCGCGACGGATGAGGAGGCCCTCCTTAGCGAAGCGCATGGCGCCAGGATCCGAACCGCCTAAGAGGCTAACTTGCAATGCCCGACCGGTGGGGAGTGCGACTCGGTCGAGGACGATGGAGAAGTCGGATGGAGGCGCTGATGCGGAAGCAATCACGTCCTGACAGGGAAGCGTGGCGATTGCGTCGGATGGGGTGGTGGCGTTTGCCGCTGGCGTGCTGGACGAGCACCCACTGGCGCTGACCAAGGAAAGGCTGGTCACGACCATGACAACGGCGGCCGCGCTACGCACCCGCTCCATCTTCTCTAATACGCCCTTGCGGGCGCGCCGGTTCCAAGTGTGTGGGTAGGTAGCCCGTAGCCCGTAGCGGCTTCGAACGTATGACGGCCTCTATGGCGCGCGGGTACGGCCCTTAGGCATGCGTCCGCCAAGCGTCCGCAGACCGTCCGCTGAGCGTCCGCTGGAGCTGACCGCCGAATACCTGTGGGCTCTCTGGAACCTTGAACACTTCTGATCACGAAAAGTGAACAGCCCCGAGCAAGGCCGGGACGAACTCTAGCACCACCTCCTTCGAGGTCCGCGCCGACGACCCGCAGCACTCGCGACCGCCGTGGCGGGCGTCCTGGGGCATCTGAGCGCCTCGTTTTCTGGGCGACCGCGCGTCACGCGCCGTTTTCTCCGGTCGCTGTGGCTTGCAGGCCGTTCATCCGGTAGCTGCGGCCGCGGACGTTGAGCACGACGGCGTTGTGGATCAGCCGGTCGACGATGGCGGTGGCGGCAACCGCCTCATGGAAGACCTGGTCCCAGTCCGCGAAGCCGCGGTTGGAAGTCAGGACGATAGAGCCTTTCTCGTAGCGACGGCTGACGACGTGGTACATCCAGGTCGCGGCGGAACGGTCCAGCGGCATGTATCCGAGCTCATCGACGATGAGAAGCGGCGGCCCGACGTAGAAGTTTCGGCGGACACGGCTGAGGGCCGTCGGCCCTCCCTCCTGGGCTGACTGAAGGTGAGCCACCATGTCGGCGGCGGTCACGAACTGGACGCGATAGCCCGCCTGCAGGGCGCGCAGGCCGAGGCCAACGGCCAGGTGCGTTTTGCCAACGCCGGGTGGTCCGACGAGGATGACGTTGCGGTGCTCCTCGATGAAGCGCAGCGTCGAGAGTTCGGAGACCAGCTGCCGGTCGATGCTGGGCTGAAAGTCGAAGTCGAAATTGTCGAGGCTCTTGCCGACGGGGAGCTGCGAGGTCCGGATGCGTGTGCGTAGCCGTCGCGCCTGCGTGGCGGCGACCTCGTGCGCCAGGAGCCGCTCCAGGATAAGCGAGGCCGCGAGCTTCTTGTGGCTGCCCTCATCCAGCTCGTCCTTCAGCCGCTCCGCCGCCGCGTTGAGCTCGAGATAGCGCATGTGGGTGAGGAGCCGCTGGTACGGGCTGGGAGCCACGCGCCCGTGGCCGCCCGCGTCGGCGGGCGGGCGGAGATCCAGGAGCTGGGTGCCGTCCCAGCGCCAGCTGCTCTCGTGACGTTGGCGGTTCACCGCACGGCCTCGTACTCGGCGAGGTCGCGGACGTCGGCGTGGGCGCCGAGCGCGAGCTGTTCGAGATCGATGACGTTCGTGGGCAAGCCGGGCACGCCGTCGCCGGCCAAGCTGGCGAGGATCCTCGCCGGGATGGGGTTGAGGCGCGGCTTCTCTTCGTTCCAGGCATCGCCGACAATCCGCTTGGTCGTCCGGTGGAGCCGGGTCAGCACTCGCACCGCGATCCAGCGTTGCGCCAGCTGGTCATAGGTGTCGAGGCTCGGCGACGGCGGGAGCAGCTGACCGGAGAGCCAGGGGATGAAGCTTTCCTTGAGCTCCCGAACCATGCGCTCCACCTTGCCCTTGGTCTTGGCCCGGTACGGACGGCAGGCGCGGGGCACCACGCCCAGCTGCGCGCACAGATCGACCCAGTCGGGCGCGAGGATCGCGGAGCCGTCCCGCGTGGCTCCAATGCAGAAGGCGGGATCGCGGTCGGTCAACGCCTCTCGCGTGACGCCGCCCAGGTCGTCGAAGCAGCGCACCAGCGCGCGAAGGCTGGTCGGCCGGGTCAGGTCGGTGGCGAAACGAATCGCTGGCGCGCGGCTGAAGCCGAGGATCGCGACCATGGCATAGAGCTCGACCATCCGGTCGCCGAGCGGCCACAGCCCCAGGTGCGCCCAGTCGCCCTGGGTCTGGATGCCGGGCGCCGTCTCGAACCGGATCTCCGGGTCGCGCACGACCGCCGGGCGCAGCCAGCGCAACTGTCGCTCGAAGGCGGGGTAGCTGCCTTCGTATCCGTACGCGGACCGAAGCTCGGCGTGGAGGTCGGTTCCCCGGATGCCCGGACAGACCACCAGGCGCCGCTCGACGTGGACCTTCTGCGCCTCGTTCAGCGCCATCGGACGGGGACGCGGTCCATACCGACGCGTGCCGTCGCTGGCGAGCTCCTTGTAGATGGTGGTCCGCGAGAGCCCGAACTCCCGGGCCATCGCGCTCACCGTCCAACCGAGTCGTCGCAGGGCTTTCAATTCCATATGCGTTTCTCCAGACTGCAAGTGGGGTCTCCTGGTGGGGCGTGGGCTTGAACATCCACAGCCTCGCAGGAGACCTCGTTGTTGATGCGACTCCGACGATCCCCGCCCTGCCCGGGAACTGTTCAGATTTCGCGATCAGCTCTGTTCAGGTTTCGTGAGCGCCAACAATATATGCCCGCGGCGCGACGGGCCTACGCGCGTGCGTACCAGCGGGCCTTATAACATGCCAGCATGCCAAGTTCGCTCACGGAAGAGGCCTAACTCATGCATCGAGACTTTGCTGACTGGTACAGCCGGGTCAGAATGGATCCGCCGCTGGAGGTTCTCAATGCTCGATGGAGCGGGATTGAGGGCGTACGCCGGAGCCTCAAACGGGACGATATTCTAAATCTCGTCCGCGCGGCTTGCGCCCAGGCGTTGCCGGCTGCGGAAGACTGGACACGCCTTCGCGAGGAATTCAAGAAAGCGGACCCGAGCTACTTGATGAACAGGGAAGCCGAGTTCTCGGTCCTTGCTGCTATCGCGCTCGTGGTTCAGCTTGATGATGCACCGGAGGACGAGCTCAGCTCGCTAATCGCATATTGTCTGTCGTCAGCGACATTCAACGGGTGGAAATGCGCACTCGACGCATTGCCCGCCAGGGCAACCGCTCACCTTCACGACCAGGCGATCGCGGTTCGCAGACGCCGAGCTCCTGAAGGTAAGGCCATTTGGCCGGAGTCGTCAACGCAAATCGACGCTCTTGCGAGGGGAGTTGGCTCTGGTTTCGCAACATATGACGCGGTGGTGACCGCACTGAAGTCCATCGTGAGTGACGTGGATGCGATCAGGATGGCCGTAATACAAAACGGCCGGGCGGCAGACGAAGAGCTGAACATATTGTGGTGGCTGTTTAGCGAATGGTGCGACCAGGTCGACCGCGAATTTAACGCGGCCGTGCGGCTAGGATTTCCGCTCCTCGCAGCGTCGCAACTGGCCAGCCTCACCGAGCTTGTGCCCGGGCCAGTCGCGCATCGACGCTTCCTTATGCGGGCGCTCCAGACCGCCGGCAGTGAGACTCACATGACGGTTGCTGCTCTCGTCAACGACACGCCACAGGGGTGGCGTGACTCGGTCGTACGGTCCTTACTCCCGGGGGGCAGCGACTTCCAACCTATTCTCATGCGAATCGCCGCCACAGCTGGAGGCGCCGCTGGCGAACGCGGCTTGAGCACCGGCGGTGACTCCGAAGCATCGCCGGCGACGGTAGACCTTGCCGAGCAGTTGTATGGAGAGATCCTGATAGGAAGAATTTATCGCCGCTCGGGAAAGTAGTCGGATGGCAATCCCGCCGTTTTCATCTCCCAGCGCGGAAGTTGAGGAGAAACCGACACTTCAAGCCGGATCTCCCGGCCTCGTTCGCCTCAATCAGGGCATTGCCGTTCGACCCGAGGAGACGGCCAACATCATGGCCAAATGGCAGACCCGCCTCGTCGTGCTGGCCGGGGGATCCGGGAGCGGCAGGGCGACGCTCATGGCTGCTCTGTATCAGGCCTTTCACGGAGGCCACTACGCCGACTACGATTTCGCTGGATCTCAGACACTTCCCGGATTGGAAGCTCTCTCCTACCGGGCCCGGGTCGAGTCGGCTCTTGGGGCCCCAAACGTCGGACGGACTCTTCCACGGGGAGGCCAGGCTTTCTTCCACCTGCTCTTGAAGGACCGTCGACGCGAAACACCCGTGCAGTCCCTGCTTGTGAGCATTCTGGCCGGCGAGGTTTTTGAAGCCATAACGGACAGCTATCAACGGCTGAAGGAACTCGCCTTTGTGCGCCGTGCGGATATTTTCGCCATCGTCCTGGATGGAGCACGACTTGGCTCACCGAGTGAGCGACATGATTGCGCGACGAGAGCGCGCTTGGTGCTCCGAGCGTGCCTGGATAGTGGTCATGTCGAGCCAGCTCGAATTCAGCTTCTGACGACGAAATGGGACAGGGTGTCAGCGGCTGGCTATGTGGCGTCCAGCTATGTCCGGCAAGTCGAAGCAGAACTGAAGGGGTTATCGCAACGGTATGGACACGATCCGGCTGTCATCCACACGGCTTCTCTGAGCAAGGTTCTTGACGTGGTGCCCCGTCATGGACTGGCAGAGCTGCTGAGGTCCTGGTTTCCAGATGGGGGATCGACGAGCCCAGAGCCAAGAGGCGTGATGTCGGCTCGCCTGTTCGATCACTTCGGGCTCAAGAACGGGTAGCCAGATGGCGGCTATCCTGATGCTAGGTCTCCCCAACACTGGCAAGACGACCTTTTTGGCTGCTTTTTGGGAGGCTGTGGAAGGCTCGCATTCGGGGCAACTGACGCTCACCGAACTACCGCCTGAGGCGGGTTACCTGAACGAGATTCGCGCTGCCTGGCAGCGGTGCGAGGAGATAAGGCGAACTGCAGCGGGCCAAATTAACCGGATCACGTTGCGCCTGCAGTCGCAAACCGACGGCAGGTTTGACCTCGCCATGCCAGACCTGTCCGGCGAGTACTTCCGCGAAGCGTGGGAGAATCGCGTCTGGCCCCGCGAACTCGATGAACTAGTGAGCGGCGCTGATGGATACCTCTTCTTCATCCACTCGCAAGTTGCGCTTTCCGTCTCGTTCGATGAGGTGGAGCCGATAGCTCCCGCCGGCGCTTCCATTGATGTCGATCATGCTCGAGTTGGCGTCTGGGATCCGGCCAAGACATCCACTCAGGTGAAGGCCGTGGACGTTCTTCAGATGGTCTTGAGTCGACGGCAGGAGGTCGACCGCGTGCCTCTGGTCATGGTGATCTCCGCATGGGACCTCGTCGAAAAAGGAGGGCGAATGCCCAGTCAATGGTTGTCCAAAGAATTGCCTCTGCTGGATCAGTTCTTGCGGGCCAATTCGGATCGATTCGAAACGCAGCTCGTGGGCGTCAGCGCACAGGGTGGTGATCTTTCACAAGCTGCCGGGCTCATGCAGCTGACGAAGCCAGTGGATCGCATTCGGGTGGTGTCGGAGGACGGTCCGAACGACATCACGGCACCAGTTCAGTGGATCGGATCTAGGCTGCTCAAGTAATGTCGCTGCGACTTCATCAGACACTGCACGGCTACCGGGACGGTCATCGCCTGTTGCAGACATCCGTCGACCTCCCCGCCACCGCCCAGACTGTGATGCTGGAGTTAAGCGACCTTTCCGGCCCCGGATCGTTCCCAGGCTTCGAATCCTATTTGACCGGCTATCCAGTGATTGACACGGGCCTCTACGCGTTCGCCAAGACCTGGCTTGCTCCTGAAATGTCAAGGCCCGGATGCGTATGGACTCATTCGCTTCTGTTGGACGCTGAAGGGATTCGGATGGGATCCTTTGGTGACCTTCTTCCGCTGTTCAAGCGGCCATCAGGGCCGGACTGGTCGGAGAACGATTATCGGAACCCTCTGCTTGGGACGCTATCCCCAGCTTCCCCTGAAACGTTAACGTTGCGCGCGGCGGCTGCTGACGCGATTACCCAGAATTGCCTTGCGAGTGTTCTCCGCTGCTTGTATGCGATTCGCGAAGAACCAACGTGGATCATCAGCGCGTCATGCACTGGGTACTCGGCAGCAATCATTCGGGCGTGGGAACAGCAGTGGGCCTCGCTTCGGAGTGCGTTCACTTTCTGCACAGGAGCCATGGCCCCGCGGACGCTTCTCGACAAGCCATTCGATCTGCAAGTTGTCCCTGAGGGGGCTGACAAACTATGGCTGCGCGAGTTTTCCAAACCTAGCCTGAGAACACCGGCGGAAGCCGATTTATCTCAGGGATGGCTGTCTTGGGCAATGGATGACCTCCTTGAAACTGGTGGTCGTCTCAGTCGCTTCATCGGCGCGGTCGGCCCTGAACTGCCGGCAAAACGAACGCTTTTCCAGCCTGTGGTCGAACTTCAGTGGTTACTGGAGTCACTTGGTGCCGGATCATCGACGGTGTTCAACGTTAGCGACCATTTGCTGCAATGGTTCCCCGAACGAGACGTACTCGCTGGCTTCAAGGCGGACTTTTATTCGGGTCAGCGCCCAGAGATGCAGATCGTGGACCGGCGCCAGGTTGTGCTCGGGCTGATCGGCGAGCTAGCACGACCGCAGGTACTCTCGATGGTCGATCCTGCCAAACTGGATATTGGATCGATCGTCACTGACCTCAGCTCGCAATTACGCACGTCCGGGACGACAGTGAGCCACACGTTCGAAGCACTGGCGCGCTCCGAGAACCCTGAAACCATCCGCCGAGCGATGGAGAGCTGGGACGAGACAAAGGTAATTGCCATTCTTGATTGGGCGAACGAATCCGATGCGGTGCGGCGGCTCGATGAGCTCGGATTTGACTGGGATACTCAATCGCAAGCGATCGGACAATGGCTGAAGTCCGGAAGGAGCGTCCGTTCCGAAACGCTGCACTGGTTGACGGAACGGTTGTCACCCAGCTCCCACGCGCTGACGCACGGAGGTACCACCCAGTGGCTCAACCTGGCTCGCGTTCTCGGATCAGGGGAAGACTCATGGAGTCAGCAAACCTTCTGGGCGTTCGTCTTTGTCCTCGCACTGAACACCAATGACGGCGGCAGCCTTGAGTTGGCGATTCGTGCATTTGAGCCGCTGCATTCAGTAGCGGCACGTGGCCACCTCTTGCCTGAGGCCTGGACCTCACTTGAACAGGGACTGCCTTCACTCGCCTTCTCGCGTAACTCGGATCGCTGTGAGGGTCTTTGTCAGGCACTGCTGAACGGGGTTCTCGACCACGCATGGCCAATAGATGCAATCAGCGAGTTTCTGCCTAGCCTCGAATCAATCCGGGCTTTGGCAAAAACGGCCGGTTCTGATAACTGGTATCGGAGCCTGCGTCCACGCTTGGCGTTTCTCCTCAAGGCCCATGACTCGGACCGAAGCGAAAAGGAGATGCAGGGCTAATCTTGCCTGAGAAAGAGCGAGACCTCGGCGTCTAGACTGGGCTCGATGAAAACGTGGCAGCTCACGGATTCGATTCTGTACCGTCGCTTGATGCTCATCTTTCAGGTGGATCCAGCCCTCTTGACCTCACGGCTCCCGCCGGGTTGGCAGCTGCCTGCAGTCGATGACGGCAACTTAGCAGTCGGCCTGTGCGAAGGACTGGGCCCTCGCACGTCGTCGGCGGCGTCTTGACATCCCTTTTGGAGCCCGCAAATTCCGGTGGGAACACGGTCTCCAGAATCGGATACGTCATTCGCGCTGAGGGGTATGAGACGGTGGGCTTCGAGCAGGATCCTCAGTGCTGGGGTGAGCCTGAGTGTCAACTGCCTCCAAAACTTGTGCAGTTCGTCATTAACGCGGTTCAGTGATCGTGACGTCAGCCTGGCAAGTGCCACGTACATAGGGTCGCCAGCGCGCTGTCGAGCCACCATCCTGAAAATGGCAGGGTCATTTTGGTCAGGTTCGGCAACTCTGCTCACCGAGATCGCCTTGGGCGTCGGGAAGTCAGTCGAACGTGTCGTGCGCGTTTGAGCAACCTCCAGGAGAGAGGGCTGCGGTTGCTACTTCAGCCCTACCCATGGTAGCATCATAGTATGAAAGTGAGCGTTAGCTTGCCTGAGGAGGATGTTGACTTCCTCGATCAGTACGCCAAAAAGGAGGGCTACGAATCGCGGTCGGCAGTCCTTCAAAAGGCTGTCAGATTACTGCGCGCTTCGGGCTTGGGCGCCGCCTATGAAGAGGCCTGGCGTGAATGGGCGGCGAGCGGCGATGAGGAGCTGTGGGAATCCACCTCCGCCGACGGCCTTTCGTCCTGATGCGGCGCGGGGAGATCCGAGTTGTCGATTTCGATCCTGGGCGCGGCGCGGAAACGAGTAAGCGCCGTCTGGCCGTCATCGTTAGCAACGATGGCGCGAATGCCGTCGCCGCCCGCCTCGGGAGCGGTGTAATCACGGTCCTTCCAATCACATCGAACATCAGGCGGATCTATCCGTTTCAGGTTCGCCTGCCCGCTGCGGCTACTGGCCTGCGGCACGACTCGAAG
>Ga0193751_1002399_pt1 | contig 11373 bp, 11 predicted proteins | sample L1c2metaG_FD_143050 | JGI IMG/M metagenome (GOLD analysis project Ga0193751, IMG submission 143050) | Soil microbial communities from a riparian zone of the East river system, Colorado, United States - L1c2 | ecosystem: Environmental > Terrestrial > Soil > Riparian zone | place: USA: East River...
CTGGGCCAGTACGCGCAATATTGTGGAACACAGCACGCGAAGATGCTGCTCCGCGTGTATGTGCAATCACGCCAGGATTTCGACCACTGGGTTGCCGAGCAAACTCAACTGGCGCACACGACTACATCCGTTTCTGAAGGGCAGCGCATTTTTGAGACTACTGCCTGTATCAACTGCCATGCCGTGAGCAGCACCGTGGCAGACGGGCGCTTCGGCCCGGACCTGACGCACCTGATGAGCCGCGAAACGATCGCCTCCGGAGCAGCTCCGAACACCCCCGAAAATCTCCGCATATGGATTCAAAATCCCGACGCCATCAAACCTGGTTCGAAAATGCCGGCCATGGAACTGAGCGATCAGCAACTGGACGCTGTAACGGCCTACTTGGCAACGCTGCACTGAGTGAGTGGAAGGGAACACTCGATGGCGACTGACGCAATAACAACGCTCAGGGCCGACACGGCCTCTCTTCCTTTTGTCGTTAGGCTTCACGAGTGGGTAACCACCGTCGATCACAAACGACTGGGCATCCTGTACATCGTTTACGCTCTAGTGTTTCTCATCATCGGCGGGATCGAAGCGGCCATCATGCGCATCCAGCTCATCCGTCCACATAACAATTTCGTATCGCCCGAAGTATTCAATCAAATGTTCACCATGCATGGCACCACCATGATTTTCTTCGTGGTCATGCCCATGTTGTTTGGATTTGCGAATTACCTCGTCCCGCTGATGATCGGTGCGCGGGATATGGCTTTCCCGCGTCTCAATGCGTTCAGCTTCTGGTTGACGGCATTCGGCGGCATCCTTCTCTATTTTAGTTTTCTCGGAGCCAATGGCCTATACGGGGACGGAACCGCCCCCGATGTCGGATGGTTTGCCTACGCGCCACTCACCTCGAAGACGTTTTCACTGGGACACAGCACGGACTTCTGGACTTTGAGCTTGCTGGTCTCCGGTTTCGGCAGCATCGGCACCGCGGTCAATATCATCGCGACAGTCTTCTGCATGCGCTGCCCGGGAATGACGCTGGCAAAGATGCCGCTGTTGGCGTGGCTCAATCTGGTGATGGCCGTGCTCGTGATACTTGCCGTCAGTCCGCTTTCCGCGGCGCAGATCATGTTGGCTGTCGACCGTTACCTGGGCGGGCACTTCTTCGACACGCAAGCCGGAGGCTCGGCGGTGATCTGGATGCACTTTTTCTGGATATTCGGCCACCCGGAGGTTTATGTGCTGGTTATTCCCGCGTTCGCTTTTGCTTCCGAGATTATCCCTGTTTTTTCGCGGAAGGCGATTTTCGGCTATCCGGTCATGGTGGCGGCAACGGTTTGCATTGCCTTCATCTCCATGAGCGTGTGGGCTCACCATATGTTCACGGTTGGTATGAACGCAAACGCTAACACTTTTTTCGTGCTCTCTACCATGGCTATCGCTGTTCCGACGGGCATCAAGATCTTCAACTGGCTGGCGACCATGTGGGGTGGAAAGATTCACTTCAAGACCCCCATGTTGTTTTGCATAGGCTTTCTCTTTCAATTCTTGATTGCTGGCCTCACCGGGATCATGTTAAGTGCCGCGCCGTTCACCTGGCACCTCGGGAATTCTTACTTCGTCGTCGCCCATTTTCACTACGTCATCGTAGGCGCCATTCTTTTTGCGACTTTTGGCGGTTTCTATTATTGGTTTTCGAAGATGTCCGGAAAAATGTACAACGAGAAGCTCGGCAAACTGCATTTCTGGCTCTTCGTTATCGGATTCCATCTGACATTCGACTTCATGCACATTCCCGGCCTTCTCGGAATGCCGCGCCGAATTTATACCTACGAGCCGGGCCGTGGTTGGGACACCTTGAATCTGATCATCACCATCGGCGTGTTCTTCCAGGCCGCGGGCATTTTGGTTTTCGTCGCCAACTTACTGTGGTCGTACTTCCATGGCGAGACTGCCGGCAGCGATCCCTGGGATGCATGGACCCTAGAGTGGTCCACTAGCTCGCCGCCGCCCGCGTACAACTTCGCGATCATTCCTGAGGTCCGCAGCCGCCGCCCGCTTTGGGATCGCAAGCACCCGGAAGATCCGGACTGGAAATACGAATAAATGGAACACTCGTGAATGCGCAGCCAGCAATAATTTCTGACGTTAATATCACGTGGGACCTTCCGTCACGCGGTCGCGTCGGTATGTTCTGCTTGATTTCAGCAGAGTCCGCGATTTTTACCATTTTTGTGGTGGCTTATCTTTTTTACGTCGGCAAGAGTCTGACTGGCCCTCTACCCAGAGACGTGCTGCATGCCCCGATTTTCTTCACGATTTGTTTGCTTTCAAGCAGTCTGACGATTCACCTCGCCGTCAAGTCGCTCAAGCGCGCGAAGGTTGGCGGCTTCGCGCTGTGGTGGTTTCTTACGCTCGCCCTTGGAGCGACTTTTCTCGCCGGCACGGCTCGCGAGTGGCGTCGCTTGATCTACGACGAAGGTCTCACGATTCAGACCAACCTTTTCGGTACCACCTACTATTCGCTCGTGGGACTGCATGGCTTCCACGTGACCGTAGGCCTGCTGGCCATAACAACCGTGTTGCTGTTCACGCTACTCGGATACGTGCGGCAAGAGCACGCAGAGCGCGTCGATGTCCTAGCGCTTTACTGGCATTTTGTGGACGCCGTGTAGGTCGTGGTCTTCACCGTTGTCTATGTCATAGGGCGCTGAAGGAGATGGACGACTTGGAATCAGTTATAGAAATACGACAAACCGCTCCGGCAACCTTGCAACTGCCGGCGCCGACTGCGTGGCCGATCGTTCTCGCGTTTGGCATCACCTTGGTATTCGCGGGATTGGTGACGAGCCTATCCGTTAGCCTTCTCGGCGCGGTACTCGCTCTAACCGGTACAGTTGGCTGGTTTCATGACGTTCTTCCCCACGAAGGACACGAGACCGTGCTGGTTTCCGACAAGGTCGAGCCTGTTATCACCACTCATCCCGAAGTCGCTCGCGTCGGATGGATAACCGAGGGATTGAATCGGTCCTGGCTCCCGCTGGAAATTTATCCGGTGTCTGCAGGAATTAAAGGCGGGTTGGCTGGCAGCGTAGTTATGGCGATCCTCGCGATGATTTATGGAGTGGCCAGTAAGCATGGCATCTGGTATCCGATCAACCTTCTGGCTGCCGGCTTCTTTCCGTCAAGAGTGACCACCGCGGGAATCGCCGCATTTCATCTCGACGCTTTGCTGATCGCAACGGCCGTTCACTTGGTCACGTCTTTGATCGTCGGTCTTCTGTATGGCGCCATGCTTCCCATGTTTCCACGGAGGCCGATCCTGCTGGGAGGCTTCGTCGGGCCCATCCTTTGGTCGGGTTTGCTTTACAGCATTCTCGGAATTGTCAATCCGGTGCTCAATCAGCGCATTGACTGGCTCTGGTTTGTGCTGTCGCAGTTGGGATTCGGCATCGTGGCCGGCATCGTCGTTTCCCATCAGGAGCGGATACACACTTGGCAACACCTCCCGTTTGCTCTTCGTGCGGGGATGGAGACGTCCGGAGCCGTAGCTAACAAAGACGTAGAGGATCTGCGCCAATGACACGCTTGATCGTCTTCGTGTCTCTATGGGCCTCTGCCGTTTTGGTCTGCGCCGCCTGTAACCATTCACTCGGACGGCCGGGACCGGATTCCGGGGTCGTCCGGCCTGATCAAATTATGGAGTTCAATATTCTCTACGCACAGAACTGCGCAGGATGCCACGGCGCTGGGGGAAACGGTGGAGCGGGCGTCGCCCTGCGCGATACCGTTTTCCTGGCAATCGCTGACGACTCGGCGATTCGCAACGCAACCTCCAACGGGGTGCGTGGGACTGCGATGCCCGCATTCGCGCAAAGCGCTGGCGGAATGCTCACGGACAAACAGATCGATGCCTTGATTAGCGGAATCCGATCCTGGGCTCGACCTGGCGATCTTCGCGGCGCCAACCCTCCGTCTTATGCGGGGAAAACTGCCGGCAACGCGCAGCACGGCGCGGAAGTTTATCGAAAGTTCTGTTTTTCTTGTCACGGCCCCAATGGGACAGGCGGCAAGACCGCTAGTTCCATCGTAGATGGCTCGTATCTGGCGCTAGTGAGTGATCAATATCTACGAACGACGGTGATAGCCGGGCGGCCGGAACTTGGCGCCGGATTGGCGCGAGGATGTGCCTGGCAGGCCCATGTCCGATCAGGAAGTCACTGACGTAGTTGCCTGGCTGTCCTCGCGGCGTGCCCTTAGCCCGGGCCAACCCTACCCAGATTCGAAGACCGTGCAGTATCAGGAGCATCACAATGTCGACTGACGACACGATTTCGCGGCGCGCGCTGTTTATGAAAATCGGAATTTTATTCAACGGTTTGGTCGCCGCGGCGCTCGCCGTTCCTATTGTTCGATTCCTCTTGTCCTCGATTACGCGAGGACGCGCGAACGGCTATCTCTCGTGGATAACACTTGGTTCCGTCAGCCAATTCCCGGAAGGAGAGACGCGTCTCGCCACGTTTCAGAATCCGTATATAACGCCAACGGACGGCAAGACAGCAGACACGGCATGCTGGGTAAGGCGCGTCGAAGGCCAGGAATTTCAGATTTTCGCCATTAATTGCGCACATCTCGGCTGCCCCGTGCGTTGGTTCCCGCAGTCCGGTCTGTTCATGTGCCCTTGTCATGGCGGCGCGTATTACCAGGATGGCTCACGCGCCTCGGGGCCACCGGAGCGTGGATTGTTCGAGTATCCGTACAAAGTTGCAAACGGTCTCATAACCATCCAGGCTGGCGAATTACCCACGCCGGGATCACCGACCGCCTCTCTCTTCGGAAAGAAGCCACCGTGCGCATAATCGCTCAGATCGGCGAGTGGCTCGACCGGCGATTGCAGCTTGCTGCGCCCATCCGCGAAATTGCCGAGCACCCCGTGCCGAAAAGCACCGCTAGTTGGTGGTATGTCTTTGGAAGCGCCGCGCTGGTGGTGTTCCTTCTGCAACTGGTCACCGGAATCATGCTGGCGTTCGTCTATGTCCCGTCCGCCAGCGAGGCTTGGAACAGTTTGCAATATTTGAATCACGACATAGCTTTGGGCTGGTTTGTCCGCGCGTTGCACGGGTGGGGCTCGAACTTCATGGTGGCCATTGTGCTCATCCACATGGTGCAAGTCTTCCTTTTCGGCGCTTATAAGTTTCCGCGCGAACTCACTTGGGTAATAGGAGTATTTCTCCTGCTCATGACCCTGGGCATGGCGTTCACCGGACAGGTCCTTCGTTTCGATCAAGACGCGTATTGGGGACTCGGAATCGGAGCGTCGATTGCCAGCCGTGTCCCGTTTCTAGGGTCGGACATCGTGAAATTGATGCTGGGTGGACCAATCATCGCCGGCGCCACACTGTCACGATTTTTCGCCCTGCACGTGTTCGTGATACCGGGGATGCTGATTGCGTTCGTGGGGGTGCATCTGTTGTTGGTGCTGAAACTCGGGATCAATGAATGGCCAATGCCGGGGCGCCTGGTCAAAAAAGCAACCTACGAAAACGAGTATCACGAATTGACACGGAAGGATGGCGCTCCTTTCGTGCCCTATGCGGTGTGGAAAGATTTATTCTTCGCCGCGTTTATTTTGTTGGCGGTTGCCGCGTGCGCGATATTCTTTGGCCCCTTCGGCCCAACCGGCCAGCCGGACCCGACCATCATCCAAACCGCGCCAAAACCCGATTACGTCTTCTTGTGGCTTTATGCCGTGCTTTCTTTCCTGCCTCCGTCGATGGAGACGCCAGCTTTGCTCATCGGCCCGGTCATTGTGATCGGCGCTTTGCTTCTGCTCCCATTTCTGTCCGGCGAGGGAGAGAAAAGTTGGCGCCGGCGCCCGATTGCTGTTCTCACCATTCTGCTTGTCGCCGTGACACTCGCAACCTTCACCCATCTCGCGGGATATACCCCATGGAGTCCGCACATGAACGCATGGAGCAGTGATCCCATCCCGGCCCGATTCCTGGAGCACAGGACTGCCCTTGAGAGGCAAGGCGCTCTCGTTTTCCAGGTGAAGCAATGTCATAACTGCCACGCCCTTGGGCGCGATGGAGGTGAGCGGGGTCCGGCGCTGGACACCGTCGCTGTACAACTTACGCAGGATCAGCTGTACGCCAGGTGATCCAAGGCGGCGGAAACATGCCAGCCTACGGCAAGAATCTTAGTCCCGCCCAGACAACCGCTCTCGTAGCATTTCTTCACACGTTGCATCCGGCGGGTCAGGCGCCGGCACGCGACCCTTCCCGAGCTGTCGCACTCGGTAAAAGCGGGGACAATTAGTTCACGGTGCGTTCCTCAAATCGCCCATGACACCTGCAATCCAATCCGAGTTCGCAGCGTGGTCAATCTCCTACCCAGTTACGTTTGTCTTGTGCGTTGCGGCATCCGGCTACATACGCGGTTGGTTGCGTCTGCGGAGCAGGAGTCCAAACCTGATTTTGCCATGGCAGCTTGCCGCTTTCATGAGCGGGATGTTTGCACTGTGGGTCGTCTTGGGTTCATCGCTGCGTACGCTTCACCATGAGCTGCTCTCGATCCATATGGTGGATCATGTTCTGCTGATGGCCGTTGCTCCGCCCTTGATTCTGCTCGGAGCGCCGTTCCGATCATTGGTGCAGGCCTTACCGCAGCGATTCGTGCGTGCAGCCTCAGCTAGGTTTCTGTCTTGGTCCTCGATGCGGCAATTGGGCCGGCGGTTGGGCCACGTTCTTGGAAATCCGCTTTTCTGCTGGCTAGCCGCGGTAATCGCGCTTATCGGATGGCATGTTCCGGCTGCGTTCGAATTGGCCATGCGCTCCAATTCGTGGCACGAGTTCGAATACGCCTGCTTTTTCGGAACTGGACTGCTCTTCTGGTGGCCGGTTATCCAGCCGTGGCGCGACGTGGCTCGGTCGCCGCAGTGGTCCACTGTTTTATACCTTTTCTTTGCCACCTTTCCATGTGACATGCTTTCCGCGTTCCTAACGTTTTGCGACCGCGTGGTGTATCCGTGCTACCTGTCGGGGAATCAGCATTTCGGAATTTCACCTCTTCAAGACCAGGAGTATGCGGGCGCCCTGATGTGGGTTTGCGTGACGTTTATTTATCTGGTCCCTGCAGTGGTAATAACAACGCAACTGCTCTCCAGCCCTCGCCCGACGGGCCTGCTGCCCGCAAAAGTCTTAGCCGATAAGGCCTACACAGGAAGGACGGGGTGATTGTCATGCTTACCTTCCGTCCAACATTCTGACAGGTTGTCAGGGAGTGGTTCTCTTTACTGGCGCGTTTTGGCTCCCACTTTGCATCTCATCGCTAACCCTTTTCGATGGAACCACAACAGCAATTCCTTCAAATACCCAAGCATGGAGACGCGCGTGCTCTCCTTCAGGTGACGCCGAATGGCAGACAAGGAGAGCGTCATGAACAGAGAAGAAGTGAACTGGTTATTGCAAACAATCAAGGACCCCGGCGACGCGAAGCGCTTCCTGAAGGCCCAATACGAGCGAGGGCGAATTTCCCTTCAGTTGATGAACGATGTAGCGCCGGCCGATGTAACGCCGAAACGTGATCGCACCGACCGCATAACGAGTCCGTTGTTGACCATGGCTATGGTGCAGTCGGCCGAACACTCCGCGATGGCGCTACTACTTGCTACTGCCTGGTAAGAGCAGCCGTATGTTCCAGGAAGTGTTTGGAGAAAACAGGATCGAACGCGTAGTTCGGCCAAGCATCATCCCGGGCTGGCTGATGTATTGCACGTGGGCGGTCACCGTAAATATTGCTCTGGGTTACAAGTTCTGGATCTAACCCACAGTCGAGGGACAATTTCGATGATAGCAGTCACCATCGATGGTGTAGTTCACGAAGCGAGCAGCGGTGAACGCCTGATTGATGTCATCAATCGAGCGGGCTTGCAGATTGCTCAGGTCTGCTATCACCCACAGCTTGGCCCTATCCAGACATGCGACACCTGCATGGTAGAGACGAACGGGCGACTCACGCGAGCGTGCGCGACCACCGTGTCCGCCGCGATGGAAATATCCACAAATCAGAGAAGGCCGCTGCAGCGCAAGCGTGAGGCATTTGGCCGGATTCTTAGCAATCACGTTCTTTACTGCACCGTATGCGACAACAACAACGGAAACTGCACCATTCACAACACCGAAAAATTGCTGGGCATGGAACATCAACCGATTCCGTATCATTCCAAGCCCTACGAAGAAGATCATACCAACCCGTTCTACCGCTACGACCCGCAACAATGCATTCTTTGCGGCCGATGTGTGGAAGCCTGCCAGGACGTGCAGGTGAACGAAACTCTTTCGATTAACTGGGAGGATCCTCACCCCCGCGTGCTGTGGGATGGCGGCTCAACAATTGGAGAATCGAGTTGTGTCTCCTGCGGCCATTGCATTTCTGTTTGCCCCTGCAACGCGCTGATGGAGAAATCCATGCTCGGGCACGCGGGATTTTTCACCGCCCTGCCAAAGACAGCGTTGACCGGAATGATCGATGTGGTGAAGGGCGTTGAGCCGGGGACCGGCTATGGAGCGATTCTCAAGCTCTCGGAGGCCGAGTCGCACATGCGGGAGTCACGCATCCGCCGCACGAAGACAGTCTGCACGTATTGCGGTGTGGGATGCAGTTTCAACGTTTGGACGAAAGATCGCCACATTCTAAAAGTGCAGCCTTTGGATGGACCAACGAATGGGATCTCCACGTGCGTCAAAGGGAAATTTGGCTGGGACTTCGTGAACAGTGCCGACCGGCTGACCAAACCACTTATCCGCGAAGGCGGCAAATTTCGCGAAGCCTCGTGGGACGAGGCTCTCGATCTAGTGGCTCGGAAGTTTGCAGAGACCAAGACAAAGAACGGACCGGATTCGGTGGCTTTTGTCTCTTCTTCTAAATGCACCAACGAGGAGAGTTATCTCATGCAGAAGCTCTCGCGCGCCGTCATCGGCACGAACAATATGGACAACTGTTCACGCTACTGTCAGGCGCCCGCGACTCAAGGTTTGTTTCGCACAGTCGGTTATGGCGGAGACTCTGGCTCCATCCGGGACATTGAGAACGCCGGACTCGTGCTCATCATTGGCAGCAACACCGCAGAGAGTCACCCCGTCCTGGCTACTCGCGTAAAACGTGCGCACAAGTTGCGTCAGCAAAAGCTCATCGTTGTGGATTTGCGCGAACACGAAATGGCCAAGCGAGCCGATCTATTCTTCCGCCCTAAACCGGGAACCGACATCGTTTGGCTCTCCGCGGTCAGCCGCTATTTGCTGGACAACGGCATGGCCGACACGGCGTTTCTGAATCAATGGGTGAATGGACTTGCGGAATACAAAAAGAGTCTCGCGCCGTTCACCTTGGAGTTTGCCGCCATGACTTGTGGCCTCTCCGAAGAAACTCTGAAAAGAGTTGCGCACATGATCGCCGAGGCCAAGGGTGTCTGCATTCTGTGGGCCATGGGCGTGACGCAGCATTCCATGGGCTCGGACACCTCGACCGCCATATCCAATCTTCTGCTCATTACCGGCAATTACATGAAGACGGGTTCGGGTGCGTATCCGTTGCGTGGGCACAACAACGTTCAGGGTGCCAGCGATCACGGAGCCATGCCGAATTTCCTTCCCGGTTACCAATCCGTCGATGACCCTGAGGTCCGCTCGCGTTTCGAAGCGAATTGGAACGTGCAATTGCCTTCGACGAAGGGACTCGACAACCACGAGATGATCGAAGCGATTTATGAGGGCAAGCGCAAGGCCATGTATCTGTTTGGCGAAGAGATGAGTCTCGTGGATTCCAACGCAAACTTCGTCGGCGATGGCCTTTCGAAGTTGGATTTTTTCGTCGTGCAGGACATCTTCTTCAGCGCCACGTGCCATTTTGCTGACGTAGTGCTGCCAGCCAGTCCCAGTCTTGAAAAAGAGGGAACCTTCACGAGCACCGAAAGGCGAATTCAGCGGCTCTACCAGGTTTTCGAACCTCTGGAAGGCAGCCGTCCGGATTGGCAAATCATTCAGGACATCGCCAACCGTCTCGGCGCGAAGTGGCAGTATCAGCATCCGTCGGAAATTTATCGCGAGGTCGCTTCGCTGACGCCGTTGTTCGCAGGCGTGACCTACGAAAGGCTGGAGGGATTTAAATCTCTTCAGTGGCCGGTTGCAGCAGACGGTACGGATCAGCCGCTGCTTTATACCAAAGGTTTTGCCTTTCCGGATGGCAAAGCCCGGTTGTTCCCACTCGCCCTTTCAGAGCCGACGGACCAGCCGGATGTCGAATTCGATCTTCACCTGAATAATGGACGCCTGCTTGAGCATTTCCACGAAGGCAATTTGACCTACCGAGTCGAAGGAATTCGCGAGAAGACCCCCGACACTTTTGTCGAAGTCTCACCGGAGCTCGCCAAACAACGCGGCATTCAAAGCGGCACTTGGGTGCAGCTGACCTCACGTTACGGACAGGTTCGCGTGCGTGCTCTGGTTACCGACCGGGTGCAGGGCAAACAACTTTACATGCCCATGAATTCGGTGGAGAGTCCTGTAAACCGGCTGACCAGTAGCCATACCGACCCAGTGACGCATACGCCAGCGTACAAAGAAGCTTCCGTTCATCTCCGCGTGCTGCCGGAAGTGGGCGAAAGTCCGCTGCCGCGCATCAACCATCGCTTCGGCCATCCCACGCCGCAACACGGCGTCGAAGTCGAGCGGAAGTGGAAGCGGCCGGATTATCGCGTGCCAGGTAACGGGCTCATTCAGATTCAAACGAACTAATTTAAGGATCGAGAACTAGGCTAAACCGATTCCTCTCGAATTGCCCAAGCGCGACCCGCGGGAAGAACTGCATTCCCGGCTGGAACAGGCGCCCATCGAGCATGCCGAGGCAGTGCTTGCCAGTTTTGAGGTACTGCAAGGTTTTGCATAACTCTGGCGTCCTCGAATTGCTGCGGGGTGTACTAGGGGGAGGAGACAAGGTTCTTGAAATCGTTGTCGACGCAAGCCAAACGCCAGAAGCGATTCGCGGCATCCGCAATCTCATAATTATGACCAAGATCCTTGGATCGATGGATCCAGAATTATTGAAGAAACTCACCGAAGCCATTCCTGATGTCCTTGTGCGTGTAGCGAAGGCGCAAGAAACCGAGCCGCCAGGCTTTTGGGAAACCTTGCGCATACTTCGCAGTAAGAACCTGCGTCGCGGCCTTGCGGTCGCGAATAATTTGCTGGAGGCGCTGGGAAGGAATTTCTCCACTCAAAGGTGATGAGCGCTCGAGGCTGTATTGCTCAAAGAGAAGGGTCATGCTAAAAACCCGAGTGACATCGGGGAAAATTTGAATTCTCGTTCCATCGCTCGATGAGGTCG
>Ga0193751_1002400_pt1 | contig 11373 bp, 11 predicted proteins | sample L1c2metaG_FD_143050 | JGI IMG/M metagenome (GOLD analysis project Ga0193751, IMG submission 143050) | Soil microbial communities from a riparian zone of the East river system, Colorado, United States - L1c2 | ecosystem: Environmental > Terrestrial > Soil > Riparian zone | place: USA: East River...
CGGCAATCTCACGCTCACGTACGCGGCGCAGATCCACGTCGCGGTCGTCGAGATCGACCCGGAGACGGGCGCGTACGAGATCGTCGACTACGCAGCCGTCGACGACTGCGGCAAGCGCATCAACCCGCAGATCGTCGAGGGCCAGGTGATGGGCGCGACCGCGCAGGCGATCGGCGCCGCGATCCACGAGGTGTACGAGTACGACGAGGACGGCAACCTGCTGACGCCCAACTTCTACGACTACCACGTGCCGCACGCGCTCGACATGCCGCCGCTCGCGACCGGCGCGATCGAGAGCCCGTCGCCGTTCACGCCGCTCGGGACGAAGGGGATGGGCGAGGGCGGCGGCGCCGGCATCCACGCCGTCTGCGCGGCGATCCAGGACGCGACCGGCGCGATTGTCACCGACAGTCACAACCCGTACCAGCGCGTCTGGCGGCTGTTGCAGGAGGGGGCGTGAACGTCTCGGGGGAGCGCGTGTTTGCCGCCCCCCGGGCGATCGTGTGGCAGGTGCTCAACGACCCGGAGTCGATGGCGAAGACGATGCCCGGCGTCGAGAGCTTCGACGTCCACGACGACCGGCACTGGACGGCGAACGTCAAGATCCCGCTCGGGCTCGGCGCCCTGCGGATGAAGGTCGACATGCAGAAGGTCGAGGAGCGGGAGCCGGAGCTTGCAAAGCTCGCGATCAAGGGCAACGGCGTCGGCGCGATGCTGAACATGGAGACGTCCTTCACGCTCGCCGACGCGCCCGAAGGCAGCACCGCAATGGCGTGGAGCGCCGAGGTGAAGGTCGCCGGACCGGTCGGCTCGATGGGCCAGCGCGTCCTCCAGCCGATCGTCAACCAGCAGGTGCAGCACGTTCTCGGCGCGCTCGACCGGCAGGTGCAGGAAGCGCTCCAGAGCGCGTGACCGTTCCTTTCCGGATCGGCGTCATGCAGCTCACTATGGAGCCGCTCGACGAGATGCTCGCCTCGGCGCGCGCCATGGACAAGGCCGGGATGGACACGATCTGGCTCGCCGAGGCGTACCCCTGGTGGCGGAAGCACGGCATGGAGGCGCGGTCGTCCACCGGCGTGGGCGCGCTCATGGCGCGGGAGACGAAACGGCTGACGATCGGCTGGGGGATCATCGCCGCGTCGACGCGGCATCCCGTCCAGGCCGCGATGGACGCGCGCGTCGTGCAGGAGGCGGCCGGGCCGGGCCGCTTCATCCTCGGCTTCGGGACGTCGAAGATCTTCCTCAACAACACGAAGACGCAGACGAAGAAGACCCTGGGGCCGATGCGCGACGCGGTGACGATCGCGCGCGGCGTCCTCTCGGGCGAGCGCTTCGATTACGACGGCGACACGTGGAGCGCGGATGTGCCGGCGCTCGCGGCCGACGCGGACGCGCCCCGCGAGGTGCCGCCGGTCTACGTCGCGGCGACGGCGCCGAAGATGCAGCAGCTCGCCGGCGAGATCGCGGACGGCTGCCTCACGCCCTCGATCACGACGCCGGGCTTCGTCCGCTACACGCGAGAGAACGTCGGCGGCGAGATCGACGTCGGCTGCACCGTCGTCGCGTCGATCCACGAAAGCGACCGCGACGCAGGCCGCGACGGCGCGCGCGAGATCGCCGGCATGTATCTCGCGAACAAGGTGCAGAACATCCAGGGCGCCGCCGACACGCTGCTCGAGCTGGCGGGGATCGAGCAGGAGGAGATCCGTCCCGTCGCGGAGGCGATGGAAGAGGGCGGCCGGCTGGCGGCGAAGGCCGAGGTCTCCGACGCGCTGCTCGACAAGTGCCGGCCGATCGCGGGCACGCCGTCCGACTGCATCGAGGCGATCGAGGAGTACCGCGACGCCGGCTGCTCCCACGTCATGCTCGAGCTCTGGGGCGCCGACCGCCACGAGCAGATCCGGCTCTTCGGAGAGAAGGTGCTACCGCAATTCCGTCGCGGATAGACGAGATGCTCGCGCATGCGCGCTCGCGGATCAGGCGGTACACGCCCGAAGAGGTGAGGGCCGATCCCGCTCTCCTCCTGGTCGACATCCGGTCCGTCGACGAGCGCGAGCGGACCGGTGTCATCCCCGGCTCGAGACACGTTCCGTATTCGGTGCTGCCGTGGCGCGCCGACCAGACTTCGGAATGGCGAGACGACGAGCTCGCTGGTCGCCGCCTCTGCCTCGTCTGCGCGCACGGCCACTCGTCGTCGCTGGCGGCCGCCCAGCTCGTCGAGCTCGGCGTCGACGCAGGCGACCTGATCGGGGGCTACGAAGCGTGGTGAGCGTCGACCGCGACCGGCTCGTCGAGACCGCGTCGCGGCTCGTCAACGTGCCGAGCTTCACGGGCGACGAGGAGCCGGCGGCGCGGCTGATGGTCGAGCTCTACGAGGCGCTCGGGCTGCAGGTGCAGTGGCAGCAGGTCGAGGAGGGACGGGCGAACGCCCTCGGCACCTGGCCCGGCGCCGGCGGCGGCAAGTCGCTGATGTTCAACGGCCATCTCGACACCTCCTACTCGGGTCGCGAGCCGTGGCTTCGCAGCGTCCCCGGCTTCCAGCCGCAGGCGTTCGAGCGGGACGGCCGGCTCTACGGGCTCGGCATCTCGAACATGAAGGGCGCGCTCGCCTGCTACGTCGAGGCGGTACGGGCGCTGCAGGAGGCGGGCGTCAGGTTGCGCGGAGACGTCCTCATCGCGGCCGTCTGTGGCGAGATCGAGAAGACCCAGCAAGGGGAGGCGCAAGGAGCGCAGTACCGCGGCTACGCGGCGGGCACGCGCCACCTCGTCTCGCACGGCGGGGTCGCGGACATGTGCCTGCTCGGCGAGCCGACCGAGGGGAAGGTCGTCCTCGGCCACTTCGGCGCGCTCTGGCTGCGGATCCGCGTCCACGGCGATTTCATCCACACGGCGTTCAGCGAGGGACGGCGCGGGGCGAACTCGATCCTCCGCGCGCGCGAGGTGCTCGGCGCCGTGCTCGAATGGATTCCGAGCTGGGAGGACGACCCGGCGAACTCGTACCGCGGCGCGAAGGCCATCGTCAACGTCGGCGCGATCGAGGGCGGCTTCGGCTGGCGCGCCTCCCGCACGCCGCACCACACCGACCTCTTCCTCGACGTCCGCGTGCCGCCGACGAAGTCGATGGCGGTCGCACGCGGCGAGGTGCTGGAGATGGTGCGCGGGCTCGCCGAGCGCTTCCCGGACTACGGCGTCGAGGGCGAGGTCTTCGTCACCGCGCCCGGCGCGGAGATCGAGAAGGGACACGAGCTCGTGCGAGCGATCGACGCCGCGCACGCCGAGGTCTGGGGCGAGCCGCCGGGACGCGACGTGACGCGCTGGTTCAGCGACGCGTCCGCGCTCACCCGCTACGGCGTGCCGACCGTGAACTACGGCACCTCGACCGGGCTGATGGACGTCGAGCTCGGCGAGAACCTCGAGATCGACGGGCTCGTGCAGACGGCGGAGGTCTACGCGCGCGTCGCCATGGCCGTCTGCGGAGTGGCGTGAAGCTCGTCACATACGACGACGGCAAGGTCGGCTACGTCGACGGCGAGGAGATCGTCCGGCTCGACGTGCCGTCGATGCGGGAGTGGTTCGAGCGCGGCGGCGCGGACGAGACCGGCGAGCGCGCGCCGCTCGCGGAGGCGAGGCTGCGAGCCCCGATCGTGCCGAAGAAGTTCTTCCACACGGCCGGCAACTTCCGGGAGCACGAGGAGGAGTCGAAGAACGTCGACTGGTCGCACCGGATCGCGCCCTGGATCAACTTCTTCCAGAACGTCGACGCGATCGTCGGGCCGGACGAGCCGGTGATCTATCCCGAGCACCTCACAGAGGAGCTCGACTACGAGCTCGAGCTCGCTGTCGTCCTGAAGAAGGCGGGCAAGTGGTTCGGCCCCGAGGAGGCCGAGGACTACATCGGCGGCTACGTGATCTTCAACGACATCACCGCGCGGGACATCCAGCGGGGCGAGATGCGCTCGGGCGTGTTCAGCTTCTGCAAGGCGATCGACACGTTCTGCCCGCTCGGGCCGTGGATCGTGACGCCTGACGAGATCCCCGACCCGCACGACCTCGCGATGGAGCTGCGCGTCAACGGCGAGACGCGGCAAGAGTCGAGCTCGAGCAGGATGAGCGTGACGATCCCGGAGATCCTCAGCAACTTCTCCGCGCTCGGCTACAGCGCGGGCGACGTCCTCTCGACCGGCACGGTCGCCGGCGTCGCGGGCTTCAAGTCGGAGGAGGAGCGCAGGCGGCTCTACCTCAAGCCCGGGGACGTGATCGAGGCGGAGATCGAGCGCATCGGCGTGCTCCGTAACCCGGTCATCTCGTGGCAGGAGGGCCACGGCGAGCCGGCGCCGCCGCGCATCCGCCCCTGGGGCGACGACGCGTGAGCTGGCCGCGCGACGACGCGAAGCTAGCGCGGGTCCGCGCGCTGATGGCGGAGGAGGAGCTCGACGCGCTCGTCGTCCGCGCGCCCGACAACGTCCTCTACCTCACGAACTTCTGGGGGATGAAGGGCTACGACGCCTGCGTCTTCCCGCGCGAGGGCGAGCCGGTGCTGATCACGATCGAGGCCTCGGAGGAGGATGCGGCGCGCACGGGGTGGACCGACGATGTGAGGCTGATCCGCGGCTACGACCCGGAGGATCCCCGGCCGCCGCTTGCGCGGACGCTCGACACGGCCGTCGCGGTCGCGCGCGACTACGAGCGGGTCGGGCTCGAGCTGTCGCTCGGCACGCAGGCCTCGGACCGGATGGTCGGCGAGCCGACGACGTTCACGGCTGCCTGGTTCGACGCGTTTCCGGAAGCGGCCGACGCGACGCCGCTCCTCGTCCGTGCGCGCTCGCGCAAGACGGAGCAGGAGGTCGAGCGGCTCCGGCTCGCGAACGAGATCGCGGCGGCCGCGATGGAGCACGTTCGCGAGGGGATCCGCCCAGGGATGAGGGAGGCGGAGGCGGCCGCGCTGTGGCAGGGCTTCGTGCACGGCGAGGGCACCGGCTGGCGCGGCAAGGTCGAGCTCGCGCTCCCGTTCTCGCTCGTCTGGGCGGGGCGCGGGATCAAGACCTTCACCGCCACCGGCGACCTGCCGGTCGTCGAAGGTGAGCCCGTGCTGTTCGAGATCTGGGTCTGTGCCGACGGCTACTGGGCCGACCACACGAAGAACCTCGTCGTCGGCGACCTGCGGCACGACTACGCGGTGCTCGAAGCTGCGCTCATGGGCGTCTACGAGAGTGCGCTCGAGTCCATCCGGCCGGGCGCCTCGATGGCCGAGTTCGACGGCAGCGTGCGCGAGCGAATTGCGGCGTCCGGCTATCCGGGCCAGCCGACCCACCCGATCTGCCACGGCGTGGGCGCTCGCGCGCACGAGCCGCCCTATCCGCACCAGGCCGGCGGCGGCGAGTTCGAGGAGGGCATGGTGCTCGCGGTCGAGCCCGGCGCGTACTGGCCCGGCGGTGGCGGGCTCCGGCTCGAGGACAACTTCCTCGTCACGCGCGACGGGGTCGAGAAGCTCTCCTCGTTTCCGGACGGAGTGGTGCAGTGTCCGGCCTGATCTGGACCGGATCGCTCAACGACGCCTATCGCGTCGGCGGGCGGGTCGGCCTCTACGACACGACGCTGCGCGACGGCGAGCAGACGGTCGGTGTCGTCCTCTCGCCCGAGGAGAAGCTCGAGATCGCGCGGCTCCTCGACAGGCTCGGGATCGAGCGGATCGAGGCGGGCTTCCCGCGCGTGTCGGAGGACGACCGGCTGGCCGTCGAGCTGATCGCCGGAGCCGGGCTCAGCGCGGAGGTATGGGGCTTCTCGCGCGCGGTGCTCGCCGATCTCGAGCTCCTCGTCGAGCTCGGCGTGGAGGCCTCGGTGATCGAGTCGCCGATCTCCGATCTGAAGCTCGAGGCGATCGGAGTCTCGCGCGAGAAGATGCTCGAGCGCATCGCGAGCGCGATGCGCTTCGCCTCCGAGCACGGGATCCGGGCGGCCTTCTTCGGCGTCGACTCGACCCGCGCCGAGCCGGACTTCTACCGGCAGGTGTACGAGACCGCCGTCGAGGCCGGCGCGAAAGAGGTGGCTGTCGTCGACACACTCGGGATCGCTTCTCCCGAGGCGGTGACGGATCTCGTCGGCGCGACGCTGCAGTACGTCGACGGGCTCCCGGTCCACTTCCACGGCCACGACGACTTCGGGCTCGCGACGGCGTCCGCCGTCGCGGCCGTGCGGGCGGGGGCGACGTGGATCCACGGCACGATCAACGGGATGGGCGAGCGCGCGGGGAACGCCGACCTCGGCGAGATCGCGCTCGCGCTCCGCGCCCTCTACGGCGTCGAGACCGGACTTCGCTTCGACCGGATCCGCGAGGTCGCGGCGCGCGTGCAGGAGCTCGCAGGCTACGGGCTCGCGCCTTGGAAGCCGCTCACCGGCGAGACGCTCTTCCGCCGCGAGTCCGGCGCGGTCGCGTCGCAGTTCCACGATCCACCGTCGATCGAGCCGTACTCCTCCGACCTCGTCGGCGCCGAGCGGGGGATCGTGCTCGGCAAGAAGAGCGGGCTCGACTCCATCCGGATCAAGGTGGAGGAACTCCGCCTCGACGTGCCCGAGGAGCGGTGGCCCGAGCTGCTCGCGCGGGTGAAGGAGCTCGGGACGCGCAAGCGCGGCCTCGTCACCGACGACGAGCTCCGGGAGCTCGCGAATGGCTGAGTTCGACGCGGTCGTCGTGGGGAGCGGGGTCAACTCGCTCGCCTGCGGCGCGCTGCTCGCGCGGGGCGGCTGGCGCGTCTGCGTGCTCGAGCGGAACGACTGGTTCGGCGGCGCGATCAAGACGGAGGAGCTGACCGAGCCGGGCTTCCTCCACGACGTGTTCAGCGCCTGGCACCCGCTCTGGGTCGGCGGCGCGGCGCACGCCGAGCTCGGCGGCGAGCTCGCGGCGAGGGGGCTCGAGTACCTCAACACCGACCTGCCGACGGCGACCGCGTTCCCGGACGGCGACGTGGCCTTCCTCCTGCGGACAGCGGAGGGGAATGCGCAGGAGCTCGGCCCGGAGTGGCCGGGCGTGCTCGAGCGGTTCCTCCCGAACGCCGACCTCGCGTTCGGCGTCCTCGGCACGGAGCTCTGGTCGGGCGCCGGCCTCGCGCTCGCGGCCAAGGCCACCCGGCGGCTCGGACGGGCCGGCTCGCTCGCCTTCCTCGGCGAGGTGCTGCAGTCGAGCCGCGACTGGCTCGAGACGACGTTCGCCTCCGAGCGCGCGCACGGGGTCCTCGCGCCGTGGGTGCTGCACACCGGCCTCGGGCCGGACCAGGCCGCGTCCGGCTTCATGGCGCAGGTGATCGCGGTCGCCGTGCAGGAGGGCGGGATGCCGGTGCCCCGCGGCGGCGGCGCGAAGCTCGCCGACGCCCTCGTGCAGCTGATCCGCGACCACGGCGGGACCTGCGAGACCGACCGCGACGTCGAGCGGGTTCTCGTCCGCTCCGGCCGCGCCGTCGGCGTGCGCCTCACCGACGGAGAGACGATCGAGGCTGAGCGGGCAGTCGTCGCGAGCGTGACTCCGACCCAGCTCTACGAGCGCCTGCTGGCGGACGCCGACGTGCCTGCGCCGCTTGCGGAGGGAGCCCGACGCTTCCGTTACGGCCGCTCGGAGATGCAGATCCACTACGCGCTCTCCGAGCCGCCGCGCTGGGACGGAGACGAGCGGCTCGCCGGCACTGCGATCGTCCACGTGACGCTGGGGCTCGACGGCGTGTCGCGCGCGGTGAACGAGGCCGACCGCGGGCTGCTCCCGGCCGAGGCGACGATCGTCGTCGGCCAGCCGCTCACCCTCGACCCGTCCCGCGCCCCGGAGGGCTGCGGCCTGCTCTGGATCCAGCTCCAGGAGCTGCCGTGGCGGATCAAGGGCGACGCGGCCGGAAGCATCGACACCGGCGGCGGCGCCTGGACGGACGAGCTCCGGGAGCGGTACGCCGACCGCATCCAGGCGTGTCTTGCGAGGCACATCCCGAATCTCGAGTCGTCGATCTTGAAGCGGGTCGCGCTCGGCCCGCACGACCTGCAGCGGGCGAACGTCAACCTCCGCCACGGCGACCCCTACGGGGGCTCGCTCGCGCTCGACCAGAACTTCCTCTGGCGGCCCTTCGGCCGCAGCCCCGGCCACGCGACGCCGATCGAGCGGCTCTGGCAGATCGGCGCGAGCACCTGGCCGGGACCCGGGCTCGGCGCGGGCTCGGGGACGCTCGTCGCGCGCAAGCTGCTCGAGCCGCCGCTCACACAGCGCGCGGTCGCGCGCGCCCGCTCCGTCGCGGGGCGCTGGGGTGCGCCCCAGTCTTGAACAGACCGCGCTTGCCGTGACACCATCAGGGGTCCGGGTGAGGGACACGGAGCAACCGCCGCTGTTCTCGATCTCGCAGGTGAGCACGCTCGCCGCGAGCTTCGCCGAGGACGTGCGCGCGTACGCGGCGGCCGGCGTCGACGGGATCGGCGTCTGGGAGCTCAAGCTCGGCGACGGGCCTGACGACGAGGCGCTGGAGCAGCTCGCCGCGAGCGGGCTCGGCTCCGCGACCGCGGTTCCGACGGTGCCGTCGATCCTGCCGCTGCCGCTCCTGCCGGGCCCCGAGGATCCCGAAGAGCGCACGGATCTGCTCTGCGAGTCCGTCCACAGGCTTGCGGCATTCGAGCCGTCCGCCATCCTCTGCTTCACCGGTCCGGCCGGGCAGCGCGACCCCGACGAGGCCCGGCGAATCGCGGTCGACGGGCTGCGGCAGGTCGCGCGCGAGGCGGAGATCGCCGGCGTGCGGCTCGCGCTCGAGCCGTTCCAGCGCGAGGGAGTCGAGGACTGGTCGCTGATCTCCACCCTCGGGGAGGCCGCCGAGCTGATCGACGAGATCGGGAGCGACGCGGTCGGAATCCAATTCGACGTCTGGCACCTATGGAACTCAACAGACGTGCTCGAGGAGATCCCCCGCACCGCGCGCCTCATCGCCGGCGTGCACGTGAACGACTGGCGAGAGCCGACGCGCGGCTGGGCGGATCGCGTGCTTCCCGGCGACGGCGCCGCAGACTTGTCCACGATCCTCGGCGTCTTAGAGGAGGTGGGCTGGGAGGGCTTCTACGATCTCGAGATCTTCTCCGACAACGGCGCCTTCGGCAGCGCGTATCCCGACTCGCTCTGGGATCTCGACGCCGCCGAGCTCGCGCGTCGGGGTCGCGGCGCTTTCTTCAACTGCTGGTCGAAAAGGAGGGTCACGGCGGAAGCCGTTGGCCGGAGAGGAGAGACATGAGGGTAAGCAACCGGGCGCGTTGGGCGCTCGTGATCGTTGCCGCTGCGGCACTCGTCCTCGCCGCGGCCGCGGCTGCTCGCACGCACTCGACGGCGGCGAATAAGCCGATTGTCATCGGCTGGGCGCACGACTCGACCGGGCCGATGGCTCCGTTCGACGGCCCGGCGCTCGCCGCGGCGCAGATCGAGGTTGCGAAGATCAACAAGAAGGGCGTCGACGGCGTGCGCCAGCAAGCTGATCGGCGAGGGGGCGAAGATCATCTTCACGACATGCGACGTCGATCTCGCTTCCCCCGTCGTCCAGGTGGCGCTCGCGCATCACCTGCTGACCGTCGCGCCGTGCATCGGCACCGATCAGATGGGCCCGAAGCGATTCGGTAAGGCGGGCAAGCTCGCCTTCAGCTTCGGCAACGTCGCGCAGGACGAGGGCTCGGCGATGGCCCAGGTCGCATGGAATCACGGTTGGAAGACCGCCGACCTCGCGAAGGACACCACGATCGTCTACTTCAAGGCTGTGGTCACAGCGTTCAAGGCGCGCTTCAAGCAGCTCGGCGGGAAGATCAAATTCGAGACGACGTATCAGGATCCCGCGATCCAGCCGGGCTCCGTCAACTACAACACGGCGGCCGCACAGATCGCGCTGCATCCGGCCAAGGTCATCGTGACCGTCACCGCCGGCGCGTATGGGGCGCTCGCTCCGTTCATCACCGACCTGCGAACGACAGGCGACAAGGCGCCGATTCTCAATTCGTGGGCAGGCGACGGTACGTACTGGGTGCCGCAGAACCCGAAGGTCTTGAACTACTGGTTCGTGACGTATGCGAACGCCTTCGGGCACGACCCGAACAAGGCCGTGAACAGGCTCGCGAAGGCGGTCAAGGCCGCAACCGGCGGCTTCGTCACCGGGCCGTCGGCGATCGACGGTGTCGTCACGGCGATCAAGCGGGCGAACGGCTCGCTCGTCGGCTCGAAGCTCGCAGCGGTGATGCAGAAGTTCAGCAAGGTGCCGACGATCTCCGGCAACGTGAGCTTCTCGAAGAAGCTGCACTCGGTCTTCGGCCGCCAGTACCGCGTGGTCGAGATCAACAACAACGTCCCGATCGCGAAGGGCACGATCACCGCGAAGGTCGTCCCCAACAGCCCCGACTCGTAGGGCTTGGCGGCGGTCTCGCAGAAGGAGGCGCACGGGAGGCCCGGAGGATCGCTCCGGGCCTCCTCCGTCTCGCGCTCGTTCGCGGGCGTCCAGGCGCTCCGCGACATCTCGCTCGAGCTCCGGCAGGGCGAGGTCATAGGCCTGATCGGCCCCAACGGGGCCGGGAAGTCGACGCTCGTCAACGTCCTGAGCGGCTTCGACCGTCCGACGCACGGTCGGGTGCTGCTCGAGGATCGGGACGTGACGCGGTGGCCGGCGCACCGGCGCGGGCGGCACGGGCTCGCGCGCACCTTCCAGCACAGCCACGCTTTTCGCGGCCTGACGGTGCGGGAGAACGTCGAAGTGTCGGCGCTCGGCGTCGGCGCGTCGGGCCGCGAGGCGGCGCGCCGGACGGGCGAGCTGCTCGAATTGCTCGGCCTCGCCGAGTACGCCGACCGCCCGGCGTCGGACTTGTCGCACGGCGACGAGCGGCGGCTCGGCGTTGCGCGGGCCCTGGCGACCGGGCCGCGTTTCGTGCTCATGGACGAGCCCGCGGCGGGCCTTCCCGAAGCGGAGGTGCCGCGCTTCGCCGCAGCGGTCAGCACGGTGCGCGACCGAGGCGCCGGCGTCCTGCTCGTCGACCACAACGTCGCCCTCGTGCTCGAGGTCTGCGAGCGCATCCACGTGCTCGACCAGGGGACGACCCTCGCGGAGGGGACACCGCAGGAGATCCGCGCCCACCTCGGTGTCGCCGCCGCCTATCTCGGCGAGAGCGCGGCCGCAGAGGAGGTCGAATGACGGCGCTGGCGGTCGAGAACCTCACGGTCCGCTACGGCGCGGTGGAGGCCGTGCGCGGCCTGTCGCTCGAGGTGCGGCCCGGCGAGATCGTCGGCCTGATCGGGCCGAACGGAGCCGGTAAGTCGTCGACGCTGCACGCGATCATGGGCGCAGCGCCCGTCGCCGGAGGAGACATCCGGCTCAATGACGCTTCTCTTCTCGG
>Ga0193751_1002401_pt1 | contig 11369 bp, 10 predicted proteins | sample L1c2metaG_FD_143050 | JGI IMG/M metagenome (GOLD analysis project Ga0193751, IMG submission 143050) | Soil microbial communities from a riparian zone of the East river system, Colorado, United States - L1c2 | ecosystem: Environmental > Terrestrial > Soil > Riparian zone | place: USA: East River...
TTCACGTTCGACTACGCCTTTGACGCCACCGGCCATCCGGAACAGATCTATTGCCGGAGCGACCACTACGAGTATGCCCGTTATGGAATCCCGATCACGTTCATCACGACCGGCGGGCACAGCGACTATCACCAGCTGACGGACGAGCCGCAGTACATCAACTATCCGCACCTGGCGAGCGTGGCGAGCTTCGTGGCCGACGTCGCGGCGCACATTGCAAACCTCGATCACAGAGTCGTGGTTGATAAACCAAAGCCGGATCCCAAGGGGAGATGTGTGCAGTAGAGGTAGCAGAGACTCTGCGGCAGCTTTTCAGTTCTCCGCTACCTCTGCAATCTCCATTGATATTCGGACTCGCCGATCAATGCGCCGCATGGTGCTCCGCAATCTGAAAGGCAATGAAGGAATGGATCGCGGTGAGCGCCTCCGGATCACTCGTCCGCATGTGGACCACTCCACCGTGCGGTAGATCTTCCACCGTATAGCTGATCTGGTCGGCGCGCTGCGCCATCACCAACTCGCCCGGAACCGGTTTCTCGTGCACGAATCCCGGAAGCGAAAAATCTCCTCTCGCGAACGACCGTGAAATGAGCAGGAGATGCGCGCGAATCTGGTTGATCCCCATGTCCTCGTGTATCTGCCGCTCGAGGATTATGTCGCCACCGTCAGGCTGCGCCACGAACTGGTGCTCGAGCGCCATCGGATCGTCGGCAACAGCCGCCGCATTAGACTCTTGGGCCGTCGCCGGCTCCGGCGCGCCAATGCCAGGCGTCCGCTTCGACGCGTCGCACGCTGCGACGACCAGAAGTACCAAACCAATTGCTCCGATTTTACGCATCATCATCCCCCCGATGACTTCGTGTATCCATGAGTCAAGATTCGCGCCCGTCGCTCTATCGGTCTATCGGTCTATCGGTCTATCGGTCAATCGTTTCTCTTTTATCCTCACTCTTTCCGGGGACCCACTTGAGCCAATCCATCGTCCACGACCGGCGCGCGTTCATGGGCTATTTCGCGAGCATCGGCCTGACATCGACGCTCTTTCCCGGTGTTTTGTGGGCGAAAGTCGCGGCTGGCGCTGAGATTACCTCCGCAACCATTGCCAGCGCGGAAGAAGTTGCCGGCCTCAAGTTCGATGAAGCCGAGCGCGCGATGATGCTCGAGGGGTTGAAGACGCAGGAACAGCGCATCGAAGCCCTTCACAAGATTCCGCTTCCGAACAGCGTGCCACCGGCGATCGTCTTCAATCCCGTTCCACCCTGGCGCACCCCGCCTCGGGAAGCGAAGAAGCCAATGGTACGCGCACCGGCAAAAGGAAGTTCGGTACCCTCGAATCTCGAGGGGCTCGCGTTTCTTCCCGTTACCGAGCTCTCCGATCTCGTGCGACGACGAAAAGTCACGTCGCTCGAGCTGACGCAGATGTACCTTGCCCGCCTCAAGCGATACGACCCCGTTCTCGAGTGCGTAATCACGCTCACCGAAGACCGCGCCCTCACGCAAGCCCGTGCAGCCGATGCCGAAATAGCGCGCGGAAAATATCGCGGCCCGCTGCATGGAATTCCGTGGGGCGCGAAGGATCTCCTCTCGGTTCGCGGTTATAAAACGACATGGGGCGCGGGTCCGTACAAGGATCAGGTAATCGACGAAGACGCAACCGTCGTCCAGCGTCTCGACGCCGCAGGCGCAGTACTCGTCGCCAAGCTCACACTCGGCGAGCTGGCGCAGGGCGACATCTGGTATGGTGGAACAACAAAGAATCCGTGGAAGGTGGATCAGGGCTCGAGCGGATCGTCGGCCGGACCGGCATCGGCCACGGCGGCAGGATTGATTGGATTTGGAATCGGAAGCGAGACGCTGGGATCGATTTCTTCACCATCGACTCGATGTGGCGTGACCGGACTCCGGCCGACCTATGGCAGAGTTCCGAAAACCGGCGCGATGGCCCTCTCGTGGAGCATGGACAAGCTTGGCCCGCTCTGCAGGAGTGTCGAAGATTGCGCGCTCGTGCTCGATGCCATTCATGGCCCCGACGGCAAAGACCCCATGGCAATTCGAGCGTCGTTCAACTGGGATGCCTCGCTCAGGCCATCACGACTGAGAGTTGGGTATGTGAAAGCCGCGTTCGATCTCCCGGTAACTGATCCCGCGGACGCAAAACGCACGCTGCATGCGACGAAAAAGTTCGACGACCGCGCGTTGGAAGTGCTCAAGAACATGGGAGTGAACCTCATTCCCATTGACCTGCCTGACCTTCCATACGATGCGATGCGAATCATTCTCACCGCCGAAGCCGCGGCGGCGTTCGATGAAATGACCCGCACCGATCGCGACAATCTCATGGTGCAGCAGGGCAGGTTCGACTGGCCGAACACGTTTCGAACCGCGCGCTTCATCCCCGCAGTTGATTATGTGAACGCCAACAGAGTGAGAACCACGGCAATTCGTGCGTGGGACGACCTCATGCAGAAAGTGGATGTGATCGTCACACCAACCGGCGCCTCGAATCTCTCGCAGCTCGTCGCCACGAATCTCACGGGACATCCAGCGGTGATTCTTCCCAACGGATTCCGTGACGACGGCACGACTGTGTCTCTCACCTTCCTCGGCGGACTGTTCGAGGAGGCGAAGTTGCTGGCGGTTGCGCACGCCTACCAGGAGGCGACTGGATTTCATCTCGCGCATCCAACAATTCCAACAACGCGGCCTCCACCGCCTCCCGCACCGCCGGCGAAGGGTTAACTCGAATGCGCGTCGAAGCAGTAGTGCTCGAGGGTGATCGCGTGCGACTGGAGCCCATGCGCCGCGATCACCTCGATCAATTAGTAGAGGCGGGGAAGTACGAAGAGCTGTGGCGCTGGACGAGGAACAAGGCGACCACGCGGGAGGACATGTCGGAGTACATGGAAGAAGCCCTCGCCGGAGCGGCTGAGGGGAACACCGTTCCGTTCGTCACCATCGACAAGCCATCGGCCACTCTGGTGGGAAGCACGCGGTTCGGGAACATCGACCCAGTGAATCGGCGGGCCGAGATCGGGTGGACATGGATCTCTCCACCCTTTCAGAGGAGCTATGTAAACTCTGAAGCGAAGTACTTGATGCTGCGTCACGCCTTCGATGTCTGGGACTGCGTTCGCGTCGAGCTCAAGACCGACGTCCTCAACGAAAAGTCGCGGATGGCAATGCTTCGATTGGGGGCCGTGGAAGAAGGTGTCCTCCGGCGCCACATTCTCACTTATACCGGCCGGTTCAGAGATTCGATCTACTACAGCATTCTCGACCATGAATGGCCGGCTGTGCGCGCGCGGCTCGAAGCTCGGCTGAGGCGGACGTAATCAGTGGCTCCCGCCTAAAAAAAACGTCCCGGCATTGCCGGGACGTTTTTGCACTCAGGAGTGGGGTGCGTTTCTAGTACGACTTTCGGCAACCACCGCTGCCGGCATTGATCCAGTTCTGCTGAATGAGGAATTGCTTGGTGCCGATCTGCATGTTCGCCACACCACCGTTTGACGTGTACGTGCTGCCAAAATTCCACGCACACTTGTCGGCGTTCTCGTAACCCCGGTTATCGAACCACGCGTTCGCCATCATATCCGTCGTGGTCTCTTCGATTTCGTGAGCGAGCGTATTCACCTCTGCATCGGCTCCGGCATCGCCGTTCGGCGAGGCGGTGCCTTCTGTGCATGCGCCGGGGTAGGCATTGTTATACGGCTGCGCGGCGTAGAGAATCGTCTTGTTAACGCCACCGATCGATACGGTGCCGTGCGTGTGGTAGGCGCAATACTGCGTTCCAAAACCACCGCCGAGGTTGACCTTTCCGCTCGTGAAAATCGCGTAGAGCGTGGAAGCGTCGTACGTGATCGCGCCGCTGTTGAAGCCCGACTGGAGCATCGCTATCATCTGCGCGTCTGATACGCTCGTTGTACCAGACGGGGCATTCGTTGCCGCGTTCGCCCAGAAGCCGGTGTAATTGACGACGTTGGCGATGTGTGCGGTGGTGCCGTTGGTGTATGTGCTGTTGATGTTGAAGTAGGGTGACCCACCGAGGTTGCGAAGGAAGTAACCCACCAGCGAGCCGTCCTGGGCTCCGGTGCCACTCCCTGATGTCGGGCCGCCTTGATAGATGGGTGCATTCGCGGGGGTCGACCAGTAAATCGCGACGACGTTCGTCCCGCTCAGCAAGACCGGTCCGCCATGGTAGGAAATTCCGGTGCCGCCACCTCCTGGTCTGGCATGCGCCTCGTCGCGGGCGAGCTTCTCCGCTTCCTGAGCGTCTTTCTTGCCTTCGTCCTTCAACTTCATGATGTGCTTGTTGTCGTTCAGCTCGGGATATGAATTGCTGAACACCGGATGGAGTGCCACCGGTTCGGTGACCTTGGTGGTCGAGTCTGTGCAGGCAGCGACGCCAAGCAACACTGCCGGGAACAGAAGTGAGGCGCGATTCATGAGGGTCCTTTGGGCACGGCGTTTTGGAGTGTACCGGCAGGCATGACATTTCCTGCCACCGGCGGGTCACATGGATTTCGCTCCGGTCCGCAGGTGATTTTTGCGGGGCCGGTAAACGAATGACTACATATTAAGCGAGGGCGCAAACATTGTCCAGCAAAATGGCAATCCGACGGAGCTTTTCCATCCGCCTTTCGGAGGCGTTATGTCTCTTCACTCTCGCGGCCGCGTGCGCTTCACCGCCGGTCACCAAGACCGACGCCCCGTCGAGCGTCGTGGAGCCCGGCTCACTCACCGGTCGCTGGCATGGCGCAAGCGAGGGGCTGACCGTTGACCTGACTCTCGCGCAGGCTGGTGATTCGGTGACAGGCTCTGGCACGTATTCGGTTCCGCAGAGCTCATCGGTCGGATGCGGCGGTGAATCTCTTTCCGGAACGGGGCCCGTCACTCTGCGCGGGAGCGTTACCGGCAAGGAGCTGAGCGGACGCATGACCTTCTCCGGCTCGTGGTCGCCTCCATATCTTGGAACTGTCAGCACTTCAGATTCACTCAATGGCCATTTCATGAGCATCGATCGCGGCGGATGTCCGCTCGCTCTCGTGCGCCAACACTAGAAAGAGGAAACTGTGGCGATCGAATCATTCGACTGCGGCGTGACATATCACCGGTGGGCCGACATGCCGAAGGAGCGAGTCAACGATTTGCTCGACCGCCGGCTCATCACTGGTGATCGCATGATGCTCGCCCACGTCTATCTGAAGAAAGGCTGCATCGTTCCGAAGCACTCGCACGAAAACGAGCAGCTCACGTACATCCTCGAGGGAGCACTCCGGTTCAAGCTTGGAGACGACCAGCAGGAGACGGTCGTCGTAAGCGCTGGTGAAGTGCTGCACATTCCTTCGAACGTTCCGCACGAAGCCGAAGCGATCGACGACACGCTGGATGTTGACGTGTTCAGCCCGCCGCGCGCCGACTGGTTGAACAAGACCGATAGCTACCTGCGGAAATAGCTCATGGATCTTGGTCTCCGCGGGAAGGTCGCGCTCGTCGCCGCCGCGAGCCGCGGACTCGGCCGCGCGATTGCCGAGGAGCTCGCGGCAGAGGGCGCGTCGCTCGTGATGTGTGCGCGGGGAGAGGAAGCGCTCACCAAAGCGGCTGATGCGGTGCGTGCCGCGAGCGGCGTTGACGTGCTGAGCGTTCGCGCCGACGTGTCACGTTCCGAAGATGTGTCGCGGCTCGTATCGTCGGCGATTGCCAGGTTCGGACGCATCGACATCCTGGTCACGAACGCGGGTGGACCGCCATCAGGAACCTTCGAGTCGCTGGGCGCGGATAAGTGGGACGACGCCGTTCGGCTGACTCTTCTCAGCACGGTTAATCTTTGCCGCGAGGTTCTCCCCGGAATGCGGCAGAGAAAATGGGGTCGAATCATCAACGTTACGTCGATCACCGTGAAGCAGCCGGTGGAGGGGCTGATGCTCTCCAACAGCCTGCGCGCCGGTGTCACGGGTTTCGCGCGCACTCTGGCAAACGAAGTTGCGCGGGACGGCATCACCGTCAACAACATTCTTCCAGGCTTCACACGCACGCAACGCATCGAAGATCTTGCAAAAGCGACGGCTGAGCGCGAAGGCATCACGATCGACGAAGTGATGAACCGGCAGAAGTCGAGCATTCCAATGGGACGCCTTGGCGAGCCACGAGAGTTTGCCGCGCTGGCGGCGTTTCTTGCATCGGAGCGCGCGAGCTACATCACCGCGACGTCGGTGCAGGTTGACGGCGGCTGGATTCGAAGCCTCCTGTGAGGCATGAGCCCACGCGAAGCCGGATTTTCTAGGTTAATGTCGTTCCGACACGTACATTGCGCCTCAGTCTTATCCCCCTATGGCAAACCAAAAGTCACCGCCAAAGCGTCCTCGCGAAGCGGCTCCTGAAAAAGAAGAACGGCCGGCTTCGCCGCCTGTGCAGCGCAGAACGGCGATGCCGTACGACAATCTTCCTGAAGGGTCGTTCGATCGTTCCGCGCGCCTCACGGCCGGGGCGATGCATGCGCCGATTGCGATAGTATCTATCCTCGACGCGGACCGCCACGTCGTGAAGAGTAGCATCGGGCTCACAGGAAGATCGCGAGTGTGGCGCAAAGTCCCGCTCGCATTGGGGTACGCCCGCGAGGCCGTGACGACGCTCCGAACCGTCGTCGTCAGTGAATTCAGTGATGCCATCGCCCGCGAAGGTGCGGCGACTGCGGGAAAATCGCCCGACGGAGTTGCTTACGCTGTGGCACCCCTGGTCGGCAGCGACGGCGTAGTGATCGGTACCATCTGCGCTGTGAATCCCTCGCCGCACGCCTGGACGCAGGAGGAAATCGGAAGTCTCAACGACCTCGCTGAGCTGCTCGTCACCGAGATGGAGCTGACGAGCGATCTCTTCGTGAAACGTGCGACGCAGGAGCATCTGCTCTACAGCACTCTTCACGATTCGCTTACGGGCCTTCCCAATCGATCGATGTTCATCGAGCGGCTGCGCCACTCGATGCGTCGTACTGCGCGACATCCCGACGATATGTTCGCGGTCTTGTTCCTCGATCTCGACCGGTTCAAGGAAGTCAACGACAACCTCGGTCACTTCGCCGGCGACGAGCTCCTTCGCGCGGTAGCTCGGCGCCTCGAGGCGTGCCTTCGTCCCGAAGACACTGTTGCGCGTCTCTCCGGCGACGAGTTCGCAATTCTCCTCGAGAGCATCAGTGAAACGAGCGACGCCGGCCGCGTTGCGGAGCGCATCGAGGAAGCGCTGTCCTTTCCCATCAATCTGGGCGGTGCCGAGATCACCACTTCGGCAAGCATGGGCATCGTCACCAGCTCGATGTCGCAGGAACAACCCGAGCAGCTGCTGCGAAGTGCCGACATGGCGATGTACCGCGCGAAAGCCGCGGGCCGCGCGCGTTACGAGATGTTCGACCGCGCGATGCACACCGACGCACTGGCCAGGCTTCAGCTTGAGACCGACCTGCGTCGCGCGGTGGAGCAGGGCGAGTTCAGGCTGCATTACCAGCCGCTGGTCTCACTGCGCAGCGGTCGCGTAACCGGTCTCGAGGCGCTGCTTCGCTGGGAGCATCCCGAGCGAGGCCTCGTGCAACCAGCCGACTTCATACCGATTGCCGAGGAAACCGGGCTCATCGTCAAAATCGGGCGGTGGGTTCTCAACGAAGCATGCCGCCAGCTGAGCGAGTGGCAGCAGTCGCATCCGCGCACCGAGCCTCTCAGTCTGAGCGTGAACCTGTCCGTGAAACAGTTCAGCCAGCCCGATCTTCTCGAGCAGCTTTCGGTTGCGCTGCGGGCGAGTGGAATTCCCCCGAGCTGTCTCCGCCTCGAGATCACCGAAGCCGCGCTGATCGACAAGGGAGAAGCGGCGATGGCGCTTCTCAGTCAGATCAAGCAGCTCGGACCGCAGATTTATCTCGATGATTTCGGTACCGGCTATTCGTCACTCATCTACCTGCATCGACTTCCAATCGACGCGATCAAGATCGACCGCGATCTCGTCAGCACAATGGACACCGACGAAAAGAATCTCCGTCTGGTGCGGACAATTCTGACGTTCGCGCAAATCATCGGCGTTCGCGCCGAGGCCGAAGGCATCAGCAGCGCCGAGCAGCTGCGCGAGCTGCGCGCGCTCAAGTGCGAGCACGGGCAGGGATATCTCTTCTCCGCGCCCATACCGCACGACGCGGTGGATGAAGTTCTCACGGCCGATCCAGTCTGGTAGCTGATCGCGGACAGCTAGACCGCCACACCGACAGATGCACGATACTCTCTATGAGCTGATCAGCTCGTACGGATACCTGATCCTCTTTCTTCTGGTGGGGATCGAGAGCTTCGGTATTCCCCTTCCCGGCGAGACCGCGCTCATCACTGCGTCGGCTTTTGCGGCGCTGGGGCGACTGAACATCTTCGGCGTCATCGCGGCCGCCGCTGTCGGCGCCATCCTGGGCGACAACGCCGGCTACTGGATCGGTAAGAAGGGCGGGATGGCTCTCATCCATAAATACGGCAGGTACGTGCGGCTCGACGAAAAAAAGATCGGCCGCATGCACGGGTTCTTCGAGAAGCACGGGGCCAAGACTGTTTTTCTCGGAAGGTTCATTTCTCTTCTCAGGTCGTGGGCCGCGGCATTGGCGGGCGTTGCTCTCATGCCCTACGGCACGTTCATGCTCTGGAATGCACTCGGAGGAATTGCATGGGCGGCAATTTTCGGAACGCTCGGCTACACGTTCGGAAAAAATCTTCCGCGGCTCGAGCATTATCTGGGTCAGGCGAGCATGGCCGCAGCATTGCTCGCTGCCCTCGTGGTGGGACTGGTGCTGCTCGCCCGGTGGTTCAGCGCAAATCGCGCGAACGTTTCGGCGCGCCTGTCCGAAAAATGGCAGCACGCTGCCATCGATCCGCGACTCGCGCAATTCCGATCTCACCATCAGCGACTGTGGGGATTTGTCGCCGGCAGATTCGCTCGGGCAGAATATCTCGTCATTCACCTGACCCTCGGCTTCGCCGTAAGCGTGATAGTGCTCTGGATATTCAGCACGATTACCGAGGACATCATCCATCACGATCCACTCACGCGCTTCGATCTCGTTCTAGCGTCGTGGATGCACGCGCATGAAAGCCCCACCGCGTATCAGATCTTCCACTACGTGAGTCTTATCGGTTCTCCCCTGGTGATTGGCGTACTGGCGGTTATTGTCGCGATTGTGCTCGCCGTCCGTCGCGAGTGGATAATTCTCTCGGGCTGGCTGGCGGCGTTTTATGGGGGAAGCCTGCTCGGGCGAATTCTCGAAGCTTTGGTGAGGCGCCCGCGTTCGCAGGGTGCCGAAGCTCTTCTTGGCGGTGCGGCGTTCAGCCTGCCAACTGGTCACGCACTCGGTTCGCTGATTGGTTATGGACTTCTCGCGTATCTGCTGGTGAGCTTCGTGGTGAAGCGCCGTGCGTTAGAGACCGCCGTTGTGGTGGCCGCCGCAACGCTGGTGCTGGCGATTGGATTCAGCCGCCTTTATCTGGGCGTACTCTACTTCAGCGACATCATACTCATGTATGCAGCCGGAGGTGTCTGGCTGGCTGTGTGCATTACTGGAATCGAAATTGCGCGACGCCAACATGGAATGACGCTGTCAGAAATGGGACTGGACGCCATACCGCAGCCATCATGAATTCGAACCCTCATCTCAAATCTCATCCAATGATTTTCAGGAATGTTCTGCTGCGATCTGGAGCTCTATTGAGCTCGGTCGTTTTCTTTTCCGGTGCACTCTCGGCGCAAAGCTGGCCGACCGATTCGGCTGTGAAGGCGGCGATGCAGCAGCGCCTTGCGTCAAAGCCTGGAGTCGGGATTGTCGTCGCCACTATGGAGAAAGGACGTCCGGCGAAGATTGTTACCGCGGGCAGTTCCGGATCGAAGGCTGCACTCGACGGAAACACAGTCTTCGAGATCGGATCGGTAACCAAGGTTTTTACCACTGCGCTTCTTGCCGACATGGTGCGGCGAGGCGAAGTACGCCTCGACGATCCCGTCTCCAAATATCTGCCGCCGACCGTCCGCGTCCCTTCGCGCGGCGGTAAGCAGATAACACTGCTCGACCTCGCGACCCAGTCGTCTGGTTTGCCGAGGCTGCCGAACAACTTCAAGCCGGCAGACATGACGAATCCGTACGCAGACTATTCCGTGCAGCAGCTTTACGATTTTCTCTCGGCGTACCAGCTCACGCGTGACATCGGCTCGCAGTTCGAGTACTCGAATCTCGGCGTGGGACTTCTCGGTCATGTTCTTTCGCTTCGCGCAGGAAAGACCTATGAGGCACTGGTGACCGAGCGCATTCTCACGCCGCTCGAGATGCACGACACGCACGTCGTATTCACACCGGAGATGCGCGAGCATCTGGCAACCGGCCACGACGCCACGGGAGTGGTCGTTGCAAACTGGGATCTGCCTACGCTTGCCGGTGCGGGCGCGCTGCGCTCGACTGCAAACGACATGGCGAAATTCCTGGCCGCGAACCTGGATTCAATGAGTGGACCTGTCGGACGAGCGCTGGCCACCGCGCACGTCCCGCTTCGCGATGCCGAACGACAAATGCGGATCGGGCTGGGATGGTTCACGCTCAGTCAGTTCGGTACACCGATCGTGTGGCACAACGGACAGACCGGGGGATATCACAGCTTTATCGGGTTCGATCAGGCCAACGCGCGCGGAATCGTGATTCTCACCAATTACGGCGCGAGCGTCGACGACATTGGCATGCACGTGCTCGACGCGCGGTTCCCAGTGGTGCCCCCGCCGAGGGAGCACAAGGAGATCACGATCAATCCGGCGATGCTCGACGCGTACGTCGGTGTTTACCAGCTCGCACCGAATTTCGAGATTTCGATTACAAAAGAAGGTAGCTCGCTATTCGCGCAGGCAACTGCTCAGCCGAAGTTCCAGATCTTCCCGGAGAGCGAGAGCGATTTCTTTTTCAAAGTTGTGGATGCGCAGATCTCGTTCGTCAAAAATCCGGCAGGAAAAGTGGATCAGTTGGTACTGCATCAGGGCGGCGCGAACATTCCCGGGAGCCGCGTGAGATAGATCTCTCTTTAGGAAAGATCTGTGAGCAAACTCACCTATCGGTCGAGATACGGATGATGATGTTTCGACCCGGCTCCAACGCGAATTCCTTGTACCGGCTGAGGAAGCTCTTGTACCTCACATCACCTGCGTTGCGGACACCTACCTCGAACCGCGTCGCGCGGCCGAACAATCCTCGCTCCACACCGACATCGAAATTCACAAGCGTGTACGCACCCGTGACATAGTCGGTCGCATTCGGCCGATTCTGTTTCGCAACATGCTCGACCTCGCCGCCGACGAAGAAGCTGTTCGCCCACGACGGGGTCATT
>Ga0193751_1002403_pt1 | contig 11365 bp, 14 predicted proteins | sample L1c2metaG_FD_143050 | JGI IMG/M metagenome (GOLD analysis project Ga0193751, IMG submission 143050) | Soil microbial communities from a riparian zone of the East river system, Colorado, United States - L1c2 | ecosystem: Environmental > Terrestrial > Soil > Riparian zone | place: USA: East River...
CGATATGGTCAGAGACGGCTTTGAACACTATGACGAAATGTGCACGGTCTGCCATGCTGGTCCGGGCATCGAGCAAAGTGAAATCAGCAAGGGGCTAAATCCACAGGCACCGAACCTCTCGGATGCGGTTAAAGAGTGGACGCCACGCGAGTTGTTTTGGATCGTCGAGCATGGGGTTAAGATGACGGGTATGCCGTCGTTCGGTGCAACACATACCGATCAAGAAGTGTGGAGTATCGTTGCCTTCATCGAAAAACTCCCGGGAATGTCCGCAGATCAATATCAACAAATGAAGCGGGACGCGCCAGCCGATTCTCATGACCACATGACGCACTAGCCGCGCTCGCAAGAGGTAGCTCCGTGTTGGATGGCGTGATGCTGCTATGGTTTCTGCTGGCTGCCGCATCGCTGCTCTTCGTGGCGATCGACATCCGCACCACGCCGGAATCTGTTGTGATGAAGTGGGGATTCGTGCTCCTGACCGCCTATACGGGCGTGATCGGCGCGTTCCTTTACGTCCTCGGCTGCCGAGAGCCCCTGCCCGGGCTGCACGAACGCTACGTCGCCGCGCGCTGGCGACAGACACTGGGTTCGACAATGCACTGCGTCGCCGGTGACGGCGTCGGTATCATTGCTGGCGCTGTGCTCTCAAGTGTGCTGCACCTTGCCGGACCCGCCGAGGTGGCTCTCGAATACGTGCTCGGCTTCGGCTTCGGCTGGACCATCTTCCAGGCGCTGTTTATGCGCGACATGGCCGGTGGTTCCTATCCCCGCGCATTGAAGAGCACATTCGTGCCCGAGTTGCTTTCGATGAATTTCCTAATGGCGGGAATGGTGGCGACGGTGATGACCCTCAAGAGGTACGTCCCATCCGCGGATGACCCCTTGACTCCAAACTTCTGGTTCGCGATGTCGATGGGACTTCTTGTCGGCTTCGTCATCGCCTATCCGATCAACTGGTGGCTGGTGGCGAACCATCTCAAGCACGGCATGATGACTGTACGCCCTGCGAGCGCGGACGCAGGCACGCATGAGCACACTGGTCAAGCTGCCATGAGTGGAATGGCGCATGCAGGGCCCATGTCTCATATGTCTATGGATGCAGGTCAGGTGCCCTCACCGCCAGTACCGGTGATGGCGCTGCTGTCGTTCCTTGCATTGGCGGCAGGTGTTGCGATCAGTCTCCTGCCAGGAATGTAATCGATTCGAGGAAAGGTGCGAATCGCGGCGGCGGAACAGATCGTCCGGCGGAAACGACTGCTATGACTTAGCAAGCGTAGCCCGGATGAGCGCAGCAAAATCTGGGCTACAGGCTTCGATGCAATGCACCGCAGGAACGATTTGCTTTACCTCTCCCCGCACGCGGGGAGAGGGAGTCGCGAGCGTCAAAATCGCAAATCACATAGCATGAAAATTCATTCTTTGAAGAAAACGTAACGAAAACAATCATTTAACTATCGTATCAATTCATGACACGTCCGATTGCGAAACGTATCGGTTAGTGATACGTTAGGGCATGCGAGATAGAGATGATCCGGAGCTTCAAAGACTCGAATGCGCAAGAGGTATTCAACGGCAACTGCCCTAAGGGTTTCCCGGCAGACATCGTGCGTGTCGCGCGCCGAAAACTTCGCATGGTGGATGCTGCGACTAAGCTGAGCGATCTTAAGATACCTCCGAACAACAGGCTGCACCCGCTTCAAGGTGATCGGGAAGGACAGCACGCCATATGGATAAACGATAAATATCGCGTGTGTTTTGTATGGTCAGATGATGGCGCGACGGACGTGGAAATAACGGACTATCACTGAACTGAGTAACGAAAGGTAGGCAGTCATGGCAAAGCTTGCACCACTTCATCCCGGAGAGGTTCTTCGCGAGGAATTTATGGAGCCGCTTGGTATTACTGCATATGCTCTTGCGAAGGCCTGCCAGATAGAGCGGCCTCGTTTGGAGCGCATCGTACGGGAATTGCAGGGCATCAGCGCCGATACGGCTCTGCGTCTTGCCAAGTACTTCGGTACTACGCCGGAGTTTTGGATGAACCTCCAAAGCCGCTATGAACTCGAAGAGGCGCGTAACGAAATAGGAGAGGATCTCGAAGAGATTGAAGCTCCTAAGCGCGCAATTGGATAAAGGCGAAGATCCGGCTTTAGCCGGGTCTTTTGTTGCGCTTCTTCTTTCTATCAGTCTTTTCGGCTTTTCCCGCGGATGGAATGGTGGGGCACATTTCGCTACTCCGCCCCGAGAACTAAGTACTCCTCCAAAGAAACACGGAAACCGCGGTCGCTATCGCCGCACCGATCAATTGCGCAACGACGAAGCCGGGGACGTGATTGATCGCTATGCCGGCGAATGTGGTGGTGAAGCCGCGCGCCAAGGTCACAGCCGGATTGGCAAACGACGTCGACGAGGTGAACCAATAGGTCGCGGTGATCGTCAGCCCGACCAGCCAAGGCACCGCCTGCGGCGCATGTCGCACGCCGCCGAAGATCGCCAGCAATAGCGTGAAGGTCGCGACCGCCTCGGCGAGCCATTGCGACGGTCCGCTGCGCGCGGTGGTGCCGATCGCCAGCGGCGCCAGATCGAACATCAGATGGGCGACGATGGTGCCCAAAATGCCGCCGGCGCATTGCGCCACGATGTAGGGCAACGCCTCGCGCCACGGCCGATCGCCTGTGGCGGCGAAGGCGAGCGTCACCGCGGGATTGAAATGCGCGCCGGACACCGGCGCAAAGATGGTGATGAGAACCACCAGGATGGCGCCGGTCGGTATGGTGTTGCACAACAGCGCGATGGCGTCGTTACCGCCGGCAAGTCGCTGCGCCATGATGCCGGAGCCGATGACGGTGGCGACGAGGATCGCGGTGCCCAGCCCCTCGGCCACAAGGCGGCGGCCGATCACGCGGCCGAATCCTTCGATGTCCCGATCGAATCGAGTTGCCGTTGCAGCGTGAGCTTGTCGAGCGAGCGCAGCGGCAAGCTGACAAAGAGCGCAATGCGATTGGACAGCATCCGGAAAGCATCGGCGAAGGCCAGGCGGATTTGCGATTCATTGCCGATCGTCGCAGCCGGATCGGGAACGCCCCAATGGGCGGTCATCGGCTGGCCCGGCCAATACGGACAGGCCTCGCCCGCGGCGTTGTCGCAGACGGTAAAAACGAAATCGAGCGGTGCGGCGTTCGCTCCGCTGAATTCGGCCCAGCTCTTCGAGCGCAACGCACTGACGTCGAAATTCAATTGGCGCAGCAGATCGAGGGTGTACGGATTCACCTGCCCTTTCGGCTGGCTGCCGGCGGAATGGCCGCGGAAGTTGCCGCGGCCTTCGCGATTGAGGATCGCTTCCGCCAAGATCGAACGGGCGGAATTGCCGGTGCAGAGAAACAGCACATTGAACGGCCGGTCCATGGCAATCTCACGCCGGCTGCGCGGCGGCTTCGGGCGCGCAGCAGGCTTTCGGCTGGGCCACGCGCGCAACGCTCTCACCGCTGCCGTCGCCATAGTCGGTGCTTTCGCCCGTAGTCAGGAACGTTTCCCAGGCAATGCCTGCCGGATCGTCGATCCAGGATTTCTCCGATTTTGCGTAGCAGCAGCTGGTCTCGCCCTGCTCGACGACGGTGCCGCCCGCCTCGTGCAGCCGCGCGTAAATTTCGTTCAGCTCGACTTTGTCCTCGACCTGAATGCCGAGATGGTCGAGACCGGCGCGGCGGCCGCGCGCCGAGATGGCGAAATTGACCCGCGGATCGTCGAGCATCCACTTGGCGTAATCGGTCTTGGTGACGGACGGCGCTGTCGCAAACAGCGCGGAGTAGAAACCGATGGCGCGCGGCAGATCGTCGACCGCGACGTGAACGTGCATGCGCTTCATGGTCGGCACTCCTAAACTGCCGGCAACGGCTGATAGCCGATGCGGCTCATCATGGTTTCAAAATAGCTGCGGACCTTTTGCGGAAATTTCAGGCCTTTGACGACGGCCGCCGAGCGGAGCAAGGGCAGCACGCGGATGTCGTCGAGCGACAGCGTACCGTTGATCGCGGTGGGGCTCTCGATCAGGCCATCGAGCGTTTCCAGATCCGGCATCAAGGCGTCGATCTGCTCGCGAGTCTTGGCGCGCAGCTCGATGAAGTCGCCGAGCGTTTTGCGCTTACGCACGATGTAGTGGTCGAGCGCGGCGACGGTGCCGAATTCCGGCAGGCCGAGCAGCGAATAACGCGGCCACGTCAACAGCTTGGTCTTGCCGGTGACGCCGTCCGCCCAGGCGCTGACCTCGCCACGTTGCGGGCCGATCAGGACAGGCTCGCTCAGCGCCTCGATATGGGCGACCATATCCATGCTCTCCAGCATGGGCCGGCCGTCATCCTTCACCAGGATAGGAATGACGCGCTTGCCGACCAGGGCGATCATGGTCGCGGAATCGTCGTCGAGGACGACAGTTTCCTGCAAATGCAGGCGCTTGAGCGCCGCCGCCATGCGTACGCGAAAACAAACCGAGCAGTGCTCGAACAGATAGAGTCTCATGACACGCCTTCTTTCTTGCGCGTGGTCTTGGTCGGCTTGCACTCGGCGGGCGCGCACGCTGACCCCACACCTTGGCAGCAATTCGCGGTGAGAAACGCGAGCAAGCCATTCATGGTCTCGTAGCGCGCCGCATAGATCATCGAGCGGCCGTCGCGGCGCACCGTGACCAGGCCGGCGACACGCAAGCGGTCGAAATGAAAGGTCAGCGTGTTCGGAGCGAGTTCGAGCGCTTCCGCCACCCGCCCGGCGGCGAGCCCGTCCGGCCCGGCCTGGACCAGCAGCCGGAAAATATCGAGGCGGTTGTCTTGGGCAAGCGCGGCCAAGGCCGCGACGGCGTTTGATGTTTCCATATTTCAACGAATATAGAAATGTTGGCCGTAAGTCAAGGGTTATTTCAGCGATTATTGAAATAAGAGGCTTTACCTCTCCCCGCGCGCGGGGAGAGGTCGAGTGAGCGTAGCGAACGAGGGTGAGGGGGCCTCTCCGCGATTCTGAGCTTTGCGGGTGAAGCGACGCGTCGCAGATACGACCGCAATTCTGCGCCTAGCGGAACCGCCCCCTCACCCCACCCTCTCCCCGCACGCGGGGAGAGGGAGTCGCAAGCGTCGCGCCAGGAGATATTTTTGCGTCATCATCGCCCCCTCCCCCGCTATCGCGGTGGCGGATAAGGTAGGCGCCATGCCCACCCAGAAAACCTACCACACCATCATCGTCGGCGCCGGCTCGGCCGGCTGCGTGCTGGCCAACCGGCTGAGCGAGGACAAAGGCAAGCGGGTGCTGCTGCTCGAGGCCGGCGGCTGGGACCGCGATCCGTGGATCAAGATCCCGCTGGGCTGGCCGCGCCTCTTGCTCCAGCGCAAGCACGACTGGATGTATTTCGCCGAGGCCGAGGCCACGACCGGCGGCCGCGGCCTGGAATGCGCCCGCGGCCGCATCGTCGGCGGCTCGTCGTCGATCAACGCCATGGCCTATGTGCGCGGCCATCGCGGCGATTACGACCGCTGGGCCGCCGCGGGCCTGACCGCGTGGTCCTATGCGCACGTGCTGCCGTATTTCCGGCGCCAGGAATCCTGGAAGGGCGGCGCGAGCTTTTATCGCGGCTGCGACGGCCCGCTGACGACGCAGATGACGCGGTTTTCCGATCCGCTGGTCGACGCCTTCGCGGCGTCAGGGCTTGCCGCGGGCTACAAGACCACGCCCGATTACAACGGCGCCCAGCAGGAAGGTTTTTGCGCCTGGCAGATGACGGTGCGCGACGGCCACCGCTGCAGCGCCGCCGACGCTTATCTGCGGCCGGCGTTGCCGCGCAACAATCTTACGGTCGAAGTCGATGCCTTGGTGACGCGGCTCATCTTCGATGGCACGCGCGCAGCCGGCGTCGAATATTTGCAACACGGCGAGACGGTGACGGCGCACGCCGAGCGCGAAGTCATCTTGTGCGGCGGCGTCATCAACTCGCCGCAGCTTTTGCTGCTGTCGGGGATCGGCGATCCGGACGAATTGCGCGCCCACGATATCGCCGTGAAAGTCGCGCTGCCGGGCGTCGGCAAGAATTTGCAGGATCACATTTCGGCGAGCGTCGCCTATGGGCGCAAGGAGCCGGGCACCTTGCACCGGGCGATGCGGTTCGACCGCATCGTGCCGGCGCTGGCCAATGCCTATTGGCGCGGCGAAGGCATTGCCACCGAATTGCCGACCGGACAGATGGCGTTCTTGAAAAGCCGGCCCGACGTGGCGCTGCCCGACGTCGAGCTGATCTTCAACGCCGCGCCGATGACGGCTGAGCCGTATTTCTGGCCGTTCCGCAAACCCTATGCCGACAGCTATGCCTGCCGCGCCGTGGTGTTGCGTCCAGAAAGCCGCGGCAAGGTCGAGCTGATTTCCGCCGATCCGCGCCAACCGCCGCGTATCCGCCAGAATTTCCTCGCCACCGACAATGACCGCAAGACCCTGCGTGCCGGCCTGCGCATGGTGCGCGACATTTGCCGCCAAACGCCGATGCAGGCGTTCATGACGCGGGAGATCGCGCCGGGCGACGGCGCGGTCTCAGATGCCGATCTCGACGCCCATATCGCCACGAATTCCATCACCGTGCACCACCCGCTCGGCACCTGCAAAATGGGCCTCGCCTCCGATCCGCTCGCCGTGGTCGATCCGGAGCTGCGCGTGCTCGGCACCGAGGGCCTGCGCGTGGTCGACGGCGCGGTGATGCCCGACCTGGTCGGCGCCCACATCAATGCGCCGATCATCATGATCGCCGAAAAGGCCGCCGACCTGATCCGCGGCCGCGCACCACTCGAAGCGGCCCGGCTCGCCGGGGCGGCAGAAATGTCCCGGCCATAAGAGCGCGGGTGTAAGCCCCGGAGCGGGCTTCACAATCCTGTCACGTCTGCCTATAAACTACCGCCCAACGCCGCACTGCGGCATTGAGTCGAGGTGGGAGCGTCGTCTTGAACGCTCATGTATCGCCATCGGGGTTTCCGGCGCTGGTGCTCAACGCGGATTTCCGCCCGCTGAGCTATTACCCGCTGTCGCTATGGTCCTGGCAGGACGCCATCAAGGCGGTGTTCCTGGAGCGGGTCAACATCGTCGCCAATTACGACCGCGCAGTGCGCTCGCCGAGCTTCGAGATGAAGCTGCCGAGCGTGGTGTCGCTCAAAACCTACGTCAAGCCGTCGACGCACCCGGCATTCACGCGGTTCAACGTGTTCCTGCGCGACCGCTTCTCCTGTCAGTTCTGCGGCACGCGCGACGACCTCACCTTCGATCACCTGATCCCGCGCTCGCGCGGCGGCCACACCACATGGAGCAACGTCGTCGCCGCCTGCTCGCCGTGCAATCTGCGCAAGGGCAACCTGACGCCGGACGAGGCGAGAATGTTTCCGTCGCAGATGCCGTTCCAGCCGACGGTGCAGCACCTGCACCGCAACGGCCGGCTGTTCCCGCCGAACTACCTGCACGACAGCTGGCTCGATTATCTCTATTGGGACACCGAGCTCGATCCGTGAGCCGGTCCCTCGGGTCTTGAACGATGGCCCCTGCAAATACCAATTATGGTACAATGACCTCGCAGCTTAGCCGTAAAGCAGCGCCATGAGATCAAATCGGCCTCCGTTCACTACCAACCCCGATGTCATGGGCGGGCGGCTTGTATTTCGTGGCACCAGGATTCCGGTGGAGGTTCTTTTTGAGAATCTCGCTGACGGCATGTCTCTGGACGAAATTCTTGATGCCTATCCGGCGCTCAATCGCGAGGACGCGGTAGCCGCGATCGAGATGGCCTGCGATACCGTGACCGCCAATCCGTGACCAAACGCGTACTTCTCGACGAGGGAGTACCGCGACATCTTGCCGAGCCTCTGGACGCGGCAGGAGTCTCTGCAACCCCCTATCCCAACGCCTGGAAGCAGATCACCAATGGTGAGCTTCTGACACTCGCCGAAAAGCAGGGATTCGATATCCTCGTGACGAATGACAAGAATATGAGTGCCCAGCAAAATCTGCGGGGAAGAAATATCGCGATCATTGTATTGCCCACGAACTTGCGTCGCCAAGTGATGGAACTTGCCCCACAAGTGGTGAATGCGATCCGGCGAATTCAGCCTGGACAATTCATCATCATCGAGCCGGATGCGGCAAGAACGCGTAAGTAGCCGCCGGCAATTCCTCCGGTCTTTACGCATTTAGGGTTGTCTCAGCCCGCGCGCGGGCCTAAATGCGCCCGAAGGAGTTTTTAGCGATGGGATCGATCGTACTCCTTGATCTAATGGGCGGCGTAGCGCTGTTGCTGTGGGGCCTGCACATGGTCCTCAGCGGCATGCTGCGCGCGTTCGGACCGGACTTGCGCCGTACTCTGAGCAAGGCGCTCGGCAACCGCTTCAGCGCGTTTGCCGCCGGCCTCGGCCTGACCGCACTGCTGCAGTCGAGCACCGCGACCGGGCTGATGACCGCCTCGCTCGCCGCCGACGGCGTCGTCAGCCTGGTGCCCGCGCTCGCCATCATGCTCGGCGCCAATGTCGGCACCACGTTGATCGTGCAGGTTCTGTCGTTCAACATCGCGGCGGTCGCGCCAGTGCTATTCGTCATAGGACTGGTCACCTTCCGCGCCGGTGGCGGCAGCCTGACCAAGGCGCTCGGCCGCGTCGCCATCGGGCTCGGCCTGACTCTCTTGGCGTTACACATCCTGCTCGACACCTTGGCGCCGGCCGAGCAGGCGCCGGCGGTGCGCGCGCTGCTCGCCGCCGTCACCACCGATCCGGTGCTCTGTGTCGTCATCGCCGCGACGCTGACCTGGGCGGCGCATTCCAGCGTCGCGGTCGTGCTCTTGGTGATGTCGCTTGCCTATTCGCAGTTCGTCACCGAGCCGGCGGCGCTGGCGCTGGTGCTGGGCGCCAATCTCGGCAGCGCCATCAATCCGCTGCTCGAAGCCGGTGTGCGCGGCGATCCGGCGAGCCGGCGGCTGCCGGTCGGCAACATGCTCAATCGCCTGGTCGGCGTGCTGATCGCGCTGCCGTTTCTGCAACCGATCGCCCGCGAACTGGCGGCATTGCAGCCGGACGCGGCCAAGATGACGGCCGAATTCCATATGCTCTTCAACGTCGCGCTGGCGGCGATCTTCATCGGGCTGCTCGACCCCGTGGCCTGGCTGCTGGCGCGCCTGTTGCCGGAGAAGAAGCAGACAACGGACGCTTCCGTGCCGCGCTATCTCGACGAAGCGGCGCTGGAAAATCCGCCGCTCGCGCTCGCCAATGCCGCGCGCGAGACGCTGCGCATGGGCGACACCGTCGAGGCCATGCTGCGCGAGGTCATGGCCGCATTGATGGCGAACGACCGCAAGCTCGCCAGCGACGTATCGCGCCTGGACGACATCGCCGACCGGCTCAACGAAGCGATCAAGCTCTACATCACAAAACTCACCCGCGACTCGCTCGACGAGCGCGAGGGCCGCCGCGCCATGGAGATCGTGTCGTTCACCATCAATCTCGAGCACATCGGCGATATCATCGACAAGAATCTATGCGAGCTCGCGACCAAGAAGATCAAGCGGCGCTACCAATTCTCAGCCGAAGGCGCCGCCGAGTTGACCGCGTTCCACAGGCGCGTGGTCGAGAGCCTGCAATCGGCCTTCGGCATCTTCATGACCGGCGACGTCGAAGCGGCGAAGAAATTGCTGCGCGAGAAGACCGAGCTGCGCAGAGCCGAGCTCGACGCCGCCGACCGACATTTCGAGCGCTTGCGCGAGGGCCGGCCGGAAAGCCTCGAGACCACGTCGCTGCATCTCGATATCCTGGCCGACCTCAAGCGCATCCACTCGCATATCTGCTCGGTCGCCTATCCGGTGCTGGAAGCCGCCGGCGAACTGCCGGCGCGGGAGAGTGCGAAAAGCGATGCGGCGACGGCGCCGTTGACCTATCAGCCGAAATTGCCGTAGCCCGGATGGAGCGCAGCGCAATCCGGGTGCGGCTTATCGGCTGCAACGCTGATCCCGGATTTCGCTTCGCTCCATCCGGGCTACGTTTCTATGCCGCGTTTTCCTTCGCCGCACCGCCAAAAGCCGGCGCGACTTCGCTCATGAAGCGCGCCATCTCGTCCTTGACCTGACCGTGCGGCTTCAGACCGACGTTGAAGTAGAGGATCACTTCGTCGAAGCCGGCGGCCTCGACTTTCTGCAAAATTTCGGTGATGCGCGCCGACGAGCCGATCAGCACCGAGTTTTCCGTCAGATCCTCCGGCTTCACCTTGCCCAGCCGGTCGACCATGTCGACGAAATAGCGGTAGCTCGGTGGCGCGGTCTTCGGATCGCCGGGCAGCGCCGGGATCACGCACTCCCTGTAGTAGCGGACCTGCCGCGCCCGTTGCGCGTCCTCCTGCGCCTTGGTGTCGGCGAAGTGGGTGAAATAGCTGCACATCAGCCGCTGCGGCTTCTTGCCGAATTTGGCGCAGGTCTCGTGATAGAGGTCGGCGACCTGTTTCAAGCCGCCATAGCTCATCGCCGCGGCGAACGGCGCCACGATCAGTCCGCAGCCAAGCCGCGCCGCAAGCTCGATCGAAGGCTTTGAGAACGAACCGACATAAGTCGGCAGCGGGCGCTGCACCGGCTTCGGCGTGATCCGCACGTCGTCGAAAGAATAATGTTTGCCGTGGTGGGAGATGCGGTCGTCGGCCTCCCACAATCGGCGAATGAGTTCCAGGCCCTCTTCGAAAATTCCCTGGTTGTCGTCGAACGAAACATGAAACGGCTCATATTCGCGCCGGTCGTAGCCGCGCCCGGCGGCGAAATCGACCCGGCCGTTGGAGAGCAGATCGAGCGTCGCCCATTGCTCGGCGACGCGGATGGGATGATGCAACGGCGTCACCGTCACCGCGGGCGCAAGCCGGATGCGCTTGGTGTTGGCGGCGACATAGGCCAGCACCAGATCCGGACACGACAGCACGCCGAGCGAATTGAAATGGTGCTCGCCGATCCAGGCCGAATGCATGCCGAGCTTGTCGGCATAGAGCGCTTCCGCGGTGATGTCGGCGACGAACTGGTTGGAGGAGCGATCGTTGTTTTCGTAGTGGTTGTCGCTCAGCGTGAAATAGCCGAAATCCATTTGAGACCTCCCACGACACTATATTTATTTTCATTGCCAGGATTTTCATTGCCACGGCCGGCAGAATAGTTGATAATGCATCTGTTGTAAATGCAATAATCAAGGCTGGATTGCCCCCGTGGCGAAGCCCCCTGCGAAGATCGATCTCGGCGATTACCTGCCCTATCTGGTCAACCGGGTCGGCACCATCATCGCCGACCAGTTCGGCGCGGAAGCGCTGACGCCCCATGGGCTTAGCATCGCCATGTGGCGGG
>Ga0193751_1002404_pt1 | contig 11364 bp, 8 predicted proteins | sample L1c2metaG_FD_143050 | JGI IMG/M metagenome (GOLD analysis project Ga0193751, IMG submission 143050) | Soil microbial communities from a riparian zone of the East river system, Colorado, United States - L1c2 | ecosystem: Environmental > Terrestrial > Soil > Riparian zone | place: USA: East River...
TGTGGGCTTCGTGCAGCGCGTTGAAGGTGTGGAAAAACTCCTCCTGAATGCGCTCCTTGCCGGAAAGGAAATGGATGTCGTCAATCAACAAGACGTCGGTCTGGCGATATTTTTTCCGGAAGCGGACGAGCTGATTGTTCTGGATCGCGTCGATGTATTCGTTCGTGAATTTCTCCGACGAGACGTAAGAGACGCGTGCGCCTTTTCTGTGGCCTACGACGTATTGACCGATGGCGTGCAGCAGATGTGTCTTGCCTAAACCCACGCCCCCATAAAGGAACAAGTATTCTTCGGGTTGAATCCGTGGTCGCGGCAACTGGCGGGCGAATCGTCAGCCGGCTCGACCGCCTTCGCTTTGGTTGCTCTGGTGTCTGCGGCGAACGGCGTTCCGCCCGGCGGAGCAACCACAGTAAACCTGACTCTCAAGGGCTGGCCGGAAGCGTGCGTGAGGACATCCTGGATCAAACCCAGATAATTGTCCTTGAGCCAGACCTCGCAGAAATCGTTGGCTACTTCCAAAGTGATCTGGTCGCCCTCCAACACGCTCGCTCGCACCGGCGCGAACCAGAGATTGAAAATGTCGGAGTTGAGCATCGTGCGCAGCATTTCCTGCGCTGTAGCCCATGTCTTTTCAGCGGAGGCAGGTATGACAGATTTCTTGGCCGCAGGCCCAATCTGGGGCGATTTATTCACCTGGCCTTGTGACGGGGTTGTAACATTGCTTTTCACAGAGGCTTAGCCATCCAGGTCGAACTGGGTAGAATCAGCCCTGGAACACCCAGGACAACAGACTGCTTCACACTCTCGCATCTGCGATGTAACTTATTGATTAAAAATATGTTGCACACCAAATACAACTCTCTTTGCTGAGCCCGGTGGCGACACGGCTACTCCAGGCTGGGCGTGCTGACTCGATGCACAGTTTTCTAACCAAAGCCCCGTGTCGTGACTAGGACAACATATTAACTCTTATTCACGAGTTATTCACAAGCAAAGATCCGCTCGTTAAATCGAGCATTTTTTCTCAATTCCAGGCATCAAAATGACACCGCGAGAACCGGGCGCCCGCATCCCGAACCGGGGCCTACACATCGTAATAGAGGAAGAACTCGTAAGGGTGCGGGCGCAGGCGCAAGGCGTCGGCTTCCTTGCGCTTGTGGCTGATCCACATCTCCAGAAAGTCCGCCGTGAACACGTCGCCTTTCAAGAGGAACGCCTGGTCCTTTTCCAAATGATCCAGCGCCTCGGGCAGACTGCCGCAAATCTGCGGCACCTTGGCGATCTCTTCAGGGGGCAATTCATACATGTTCTTGTCGATCGGCTCGCCCGGATCGATCTTGTTCAACACCCCGTCCAAACCCGCCATCAGCAACGCGGTGTAACACAGATACGGATTGGCCGAAGGATCCGGGGGACGATACTCGATGCGTTTGGACTTGGGACTCTCGCTGAAGGTGGGAATGCGGATGGCCGCCGAACGGTTGCGCGCCGAATACGCCAGGTTCACCGGCGCTTCATAGCCGGGCACCAATCGCTTGTAACTGTTGGTGGTCGGGCTGCAAAGGGCGCACAGCGCCTTGGCGTGTTTGAGGATGCCCCCGATGTAGTGCAGGGCCATTTTGGTCAAGCCGGCGTATTCGTTGCCCGCAAAAAGCGGTTTGTTTTTCTTCCACAGCGATTGGTGGGTGTGCATGCCGCTGCCGTTGTCACCAAAGAGGGGCTTGGGCATGAAGGTGGCCGTCTTGCCGTGTTTTTTGGCCACGTTCTTGATGATGTATTTGTAGAGCATCATGTTGTCGGCCGTCTTGACCAGAGTGTCGAAGCGAAAGTCGATTTCCGCCTGGCCGGCGGTGGCGACTTCATGGTGTTGGCGTTCGACTTTGATGCCCAGTTTCTCCATCACCAGACACATCTCGGTGCGGATGTCCTGCTGGGTGTCGGCCGGGGCGACCGGGAAATATCCTTCCTTGTGGCGGATCTTGTAGCCCAGGTTGGGTGCCTCCTCCCGGCCGCTGTTCCAGACCGCTTCCTCCGAATCGACGGAGTAGAACGTGCCGTTGGATTTGGCGTCGAATTGGACATTGTCGAAGATGAAGAACTCGGCCTCCGGCCCGAAGACAGCCGTGTCGGCGATGCCGGTGGATTGGAGATATTTCTCAGCGCGCTGGGCGATTCCGCGGGGGTCGCGGTTGTAGGCTTCCTTGGTGCCGGTCTCGGCGATAGTGCAGGTCAGCGAGAGGGTGGCCTCGGCCATGAACGGGTCGATGAAGGCGGAGTTCGGATCGGGCATGGCGAGCATGTCGGAGGCTTCGATGGATTTCCAGCCGCGGATGGAGGAGCCGTCGAAGCCCAGGCCCTCGCCGAAGGAATCCTCGGCGAGCTCACCGATGGGAATGGTGAAATGCTGCCAGGTGCCGAAGGTATCGACGAACTTAATGTCAACCATCTTGGCCCCGGCCTTTTTGGCCATTTCAATCACTTGTTTGGGTGTGCTCATGGTTCGCTTCTATTCTGCCATTTTCCTGAATTGAGTCCTGAATTGAGCAACAGACAAAAATCCCCGCCGCAAGCATTGCCGGCAGACGCGAAAATAAACTAGACGGCCTGTTCTCCGGTTTCCTCGGTGCGGATACGGATGGCGTTTTCGATGGAACTGACGAAGACCTTGCCATCGCCGATCTTGCCGGTTTTGGCGGCTTTGATGATGGCCTCAACGGCGGTGGCAACCTGACTGTCTGACAGGACGATTTCCACCTTTATCTTGGGGAGAAAATCGACCGTGTATTCGCTGCCGCGATAGATTTCGGTGTGCCCTTTCTGGCGACCGAACCCCTTCACTTCCGTCACGGTCATTCCCTCGATCCCCAACTCCGCGAGCGCCTCTTTGACCTCCTCCAGTTTGAAGGGTTTGATGATCGCTTCCAGTTTTTTCATGTGGATTAAAATCGCCGCCCCCCGCAGCTTTTCAAACAGAAGCTGAGCGCGGCACGCGCTCTCATAACAACGCCACGTCGGCTTTGCAATGATGAAATGGCAGGGAGTATGGTAGGGACGTTTCTCCGAAACGTCCCACTTATTAAAATGGGAAGCTGACAGCTTCCCCTACAGAAGATTGATTTCGAGGGACGGCTCGGAGGGCCATCTCTGCCTGCAGAGAAGGATGGGCGTGCGTTTTGTAATAGCAGCAGGGACGCCGCGCTGCGGCGTCCGCGGGCCCTCGTGGAATCTGCGCGACACGAAGATCTGTAGAGGGGAAGCTGCTAGCTTCCCTTGCTACAGATTGGGAAGCTAACAGCTTCCCCTACAGCCGGAATTCGATCCGGGGTGATGATCTTCCTTCGGGCGTTGCTCACGCGCCGTCCCTGCCACCGAAGATTGCGATCACCGCGAAAAGCAAATGCGAAATCTTTTGTGCACAGCGTTCCAATTCTTGCCGCTCGGTCGCGTCCATTTATAGTGACCCCAGATGCCCCGGGACTCTTTCGTTCATCTTCACCTGCACACGGAATATTCGCTCCTCGATGGCGCCGTGCGGATGAAAGATTTGATGAAGCGCGCGGTCGAATTCGAAATGCCGGCGGTGGCCATTACCGATCACGGCAACCTGCATGGTGCGATCGAATTTTATCAGGAAGCGAAGCGAGCCGGCATCAAACCGATCATTGGCTGCGAGGCTTACGTGGCCCCGCGTTCGCACAAGGATCGCTCCACCACGCCGGGCTCGTCCGCTTATCACTTCACCTTGCTGGCCCAGAACGAGGCCGGTTATCGCAATCTCGTGAAGTTGATTTCCACCGCGCATCTCGATGGATTTCATTATCGGCCGCGCATCGATAAGGAACTTTTGGCCACGCACGCCGAAGGTTTGATCGGGCTGAGCGGGTGTCTCGCCAGTGAAGTCAACTCGGCCCTCCAGTCGGACAATCTCGAAAAAGCGAGGCAAAGCGCGGGCGACTATCGCGATATCCTCGGCGCCGAGAATTTTTTCGTCGAGCTGCACGACCATGGCATGCAGCAGCAAAAGAAATGCAATCTCTGCCTGCCGCAGATTGCCCGCGATTTGGGCGTTGGCCTCGTCGCTGCCAACGATGTCCACTTTCTGCGCCGGACCGATCACGAGGCGCACGATGTCATGCTATGCATCGGCACGGGAAAAATGGTGCAGGACGAGAATCGGATGCATTACCTGCCCGAGCTTTATCTCAAGTCGCCGGCGGAAATGCGCGAATTGTTCCGCGATTTTCCCGAGTCTATCAGCAACACGCTGCTCATCGGCGAACGTTGCAACCTCGAGTTGGAATTTGGGAAATCGAAGTACCCCGAGTACACCGTACCGGAGGGGAAAACGCGCGAGGGTTATCTGCGCGAGCTTTGCTACCGAGGTTTGCACGAGCGTTATGGCGAGCGCTCGACCAATGATCCTGAGTTGATCTGGCGCCTGGATTATGAGCTCGATGTTCTGGAAAAAACCGGCTTCGTCAGCTATCTGCTCATCGTTTGGGATTTTATCCATTTTGCCAAAGGTCGGGGCATCCCGGTGGGTCCGGGACGTGGCTCCGCCGCCGGTTCCATGGTGGCGTATGTCCTCGGCATCACCGATATCGACCCGCTGCAATACGGATTGATCTTTGAGCGTTTTCTGAATCCGGATCGCGTTTCGCCGCCCGATATCGACGTCGATTTTTGCGAATCGCGCCGCGGCGAAGTCCTCGAGTATGTGCGTCAAAAATACGGGGAGCGCCGCGTCGCTCAGATCATCACCTTCGGAAAACTGAAGGCCAAAAGCGTGGTGCGCGATGTGGGACGCGTCATGGGATTGAGCTACCGCGATGCCGATCGCATCGCCAAGATGATTCCAAACGAGTTGAATATTACGCTCGACTTGGCCGTGGAAAAAAATGCCGAGCTCAAGCGTGCTGTCGCGACGGAGGCCCCCACGCGCCAGCTCTTCGATCACGCCCGTATTCTCGAAGGCTTATCGCGTAATGCGGGTGTGCATGCGGCCGGCGTGGTGATCAGCGACCGCGATTTATCCGATTACATCCCGCTCTGTCGCGACGTCAAAGGGAACGACGTGGTCAGCCAGTACCCGATGGGACCGTTGAATGATCTCGGTCTGCTCAAAATGGATTTTCTCGGGCTCAAAACCCTGACCGTCCTGGAGGACGCGTTGACTTTGATTCGCAAAAGAGAGCCGGATTTTTCTCTCGCGCGCATCCCGTTGGACGCCGCGGCTGCCTTCGGACTGTACAACCGCGGCGAGACTATCGGTCTATTCCAGATGGAGTCGGGCGGCATGACCAATCTTTCGAAACAATTCGATGTCCGGAAGCTGGACGACATCATTGCCCTGATCGCGCTTTATCGGCCGGGTCCGATGGAACTGATCCCGGAATACGTCAAGGCCAAGAAGGGCCTGACCCCGATCAAGTATCTGCACCCGCTTCTGGAGGAGATCTGCTCGGACACCTACGGCGTCATGATCTACCAGGAGCAGGTCATGGCGGCCGCCAGCAAGCTGGCTGGATACTCGTTAGGCCAGGCCGATCTTCTGCGCCGCGCCATGGGAAAAAAGGACAAGGAAAAGATGGCGAAAGAGCGCGCCACTTTCATCGAGGGTTGCGATCGCACCAATGCCATTCCCGCTAAGAAGGCGAACGCGATTTTCGATTTGCTCGAGAAATTCGCCGGCTACGGATTTAACAAAAGTCATAGCGCCGCCTACGGTGTGATTAGTTACCAGACGGCTTATCTCAAGGCGCATTACCCGGTCGCATTCATGGCCGGATTGCTCAGCAACGAGATAAACGACACGGACAAGATTTCGGTCTTCGTCGGGGAATGCAAGCGCATGGGAATCGCGATTCTGCCGCCTGATATCAATAAAAGTGGTCTCAAGTTTGTGCCGGAAATGTGGGAAGGGCCTCAGCGCCCCGATTCTGGACAGGAGAGCCGCGGCGCCAAGGCCCCTCCTAGATTGAATGCCATCCGCTACGGCCTCGCTGCCATCAAGCACGTGGGCGAAGGCGCCATGGAATTGGCTTTACAGGAACGGGAGAACGCAGGTTCGTTCGCTTCCCTTGAAGATTTTTGCGGACGCCTCGGTTCCCGCATTGCCAATCGCAAAATGTTGGAAAGCCTGGTCAAGGCCGGGGCTTTCGATTTCGTGGGGCGCGATCGGGCCGAGTTGTTCGCCTGTATCGATGAGGCGCTGGCGGCCGCAGCCTCCGCCCATCGCGATCGCGCTGCCGGCCAGGTTTCTCTCTTCGATGAGGTTCAGTCCGCCGTCACGTGACCACGAAAAAATGTCTTATGAGAAAGAGCTGCTCGGGTTCTATGTCACGGGCCATCCGCTCGACGCCTACGCACCGTTTTTGGCCACACGGAATTATCAAACCGTCGCGGCGCTCGCCGAGATGGCGGATCGCGCGCCGTTCAAGGTCGCGGGGGCGATTGTGCAGATTGAGAAAAAGTTTACCAAGCGGGAAGGCAAACCGTTTGCCGTGATTTGGCTTGAGGATCTGACTGGGACCCTCGAAGTCGTGCTCTGGAATGAAGTTTACAATGAAGTGGCGTTAACCCTGGCTCTCGGCCGGGTCGCACTACTGAAAGGCACCATTGAAAAGCGTGATGACTCTGTCCGCGCGACGGCGCAGAAGTTAATCATGCTGACGCCGGAGAAAGCGAACGGCTCGGTCACGCCCACGGGTTCTACGGTGTCCGATGTATTGATCCATTTCGCGCCCGATGCCACGAGTGAGGAATTGCGGCAGGTCAAAGAGCTTCTCGCCAGTTCTCCCGGACCGCGACGCGTCCAACTGGTTTTTGGAAGACCCAATGGCGACGCTCTTCGGGTCGATGCCGGCGCCGACTTTTGCGTGAATCTTACGCGCGATCTGGAAGACAAATTGTCGCGCTGGCTCATTAAAAGCAAAACCGGTCGTCCCAGCATTGTAGCCGAGGTGGCGGTGGTTTAGTTCGGGGCGCTGTTTAACTTCGCTGTAGGGGCAGGCGTGTCGCCTGCCGCCCAGGCAAATTGCCGCCGACACGGCTGCCACTATAGAGGAATCTTGTAACGCCCTCATCTCGAGCGCTTCGATTTCTTCCGCGGATGCGCCACTTCCACTTTGGGGGGCACGCGCGGTTCGCAACCGAGGACAAGGGGCGATCCTTCCGAGCCGTCACTGCTACACAGCGGAAATGAGCGCGTCGCAGCCGCACTATCCGCAGGTCCGGTGACGGGCCCGTTCCGATGATCGGTTACGGACACGGTCCATGGCTTCCCCAAGAGCCCTCCATGGAAAGAAAGACGGTCGATATTCGCAATCACAGGGGGGCTGGCCGGCAACGGTGCAATTTTAATGCTGTTGACGCATTGCCCGCTGCGGCGCGGCGCGAGATCAACGATCGGCTGGTTGCCAAGGAGCGCGAGATCAATGGCATTGAGGTCCGCGAAATCCAATTCGCCATGAAGTGACACCGCGATTTCGTTGCTGGCGAGATTCAGGAAATCGATCGAAGCGGTCTCACCTTTGAAAGCGATTCGCGCGGAGGCTTCCGTCAGAAGAAGGGGGGTGACACCCAATTTCCCGTTCGTGAGCTGAAGATCCCCGGCGACCGAGGGTTTTCGCAGCGATCCAGAAAGGGCGATTTTGCCACTGAGGATTCCATCCCGGAAAAGGTCGTGTGATAACCATCGCGGCACCCGATTCAAGAAGACCCCGGGAAGATCTGCGCTGACCGTGACCGGCTCCGTCGCAACCGCCTCGGTCAGGCCGGCCATTCTGATGGGTACGCTTCCGTTAAGGGCGATGGGACTGGAACCGGTGAATTGAATGGTGCTCTTCGTGTTCATCGTGCCGGAGGAAAAGCGCGCCTCCCCATCGACCGAGAGGCGTGCAGCATCGTTAGGCAAAGCGATGTCGCGAGCATGCACATCGGCCCATCCCTGCAACGCATCTACTCCGCCAAAAATGGAGAGCCGGGTGGAGAAGGTCCCGGTCGCAAAAGGGTGGCTGGCCAGCGCCCCGGAGAGTTCACCCAGGTCGGTCGGGTCGACACTCAGGTCAACGTCCACTTTCTGACCCCGGTCGACTGCGCCGGCCATGTCGTTGCCAGTTTTGGTTTTCCGTTTACGTCGAGCGCGATCGCCTGCAGTTGGAGATAGTTCCCGGCAATCGTGACAAATCCATTGAGCGAGACCTGTTCGTTAGCGAATTGCGCCCGTTGGAAAAAGATGCCGTCTGGCGAATAATCGGCCTGCACTTCGGCGTTGAATGGAAGCAGACCGGCCGGTCGAGCGAAATGCAGACCGTGTCCGCTCAGATGAAACGTTCCCGCATGCGAGCCGGCTTTGCCTGTCCCGGCCCAGTCACCATTGACAGCGCCAGCCGTCATCGATTCACGCCACGGTTGCGGAAGAAGACGCACGTAATCCGCTATGTTCTCCGCCGCCATCGTCGCGTTTCCGGAATAGGAATGTTCCTTCGCGAGATCCATTTTTCCCTGGCCGCGCACAAAACTTTTCAGCCGATGCAGTTCGAGTTGCTCAATCTCAAGGGCGGCCGGCGTCAGGTTTAACCTGGCCGCGAGCGAGTCGACCGGAGTTTTGAATACAGAGAGCGCCTTGCCTGTGGCCTGGATGTGTCCGCCGATTTTTCGGTCGCCTGCGTTCATCGTCCCTTCCACCGCCACTTCTCCCGCAAAATCGCCGGCGTTGGCGCCAAAGAGGGAAGCAAAATCGCCAAGATTGCCGATGGAAGCCGAAATGGTTCCGCGGAAATCCGGATTGAACCAGTCAAAGGCTTTGGCCGCGAAGCTCGCCTCGCCGTTTAAGGTGAGCTGATTGTTCTTCTGTTTCACATAAAGCTGCTGCAACTGGATCTGACGATTGTAGAGCGCCGCTCCCAGCATAATTACGTCGGCCGCGCGGCTCTGCCACGATAGTTCCGTCAACTCCATCCAGAGCGAGGCCGTCGCCTGAATCGGATCGTGCGGGTCTCCGCGAAAGGTAAATTTGCACGCATGCAATTTCCCCGTGAGACGATCGGTGAAACCGAGCGCGCGCGAAGTTTGCTCGAGCGAAATGTCGGTGGCCGCTCCCGCCACGATCCAGTTCCGCTGCCCGGCGCGCCATTCGTTCGAGACATTTGCCCGGATCTTTCCGCCGAAGGCGTCGACATCCACCTCGAGACCGATGTGCTGTTTGCTCAAATGCGACAGGTCGGTCGTGATGGATTGAACATCGAGCCCGCGGGCCAGGCTGAGGCCGGCGATGGTCAGGCGATCATTTTGCCAGTTGGTTCCCCCGCGCAAGCCGGTGAAGGTTTGGCGAAAGAATGGCGAAGAAATCATAATTTCGGCCGCGCCAAACCGACCCGCCTCGATTTCACTCACATTCAGGGAAGCGTCGCGCAAAACGACCACGGTCAGTCCATTTTCAACGCGCAAATTTAAGCGGGCGACGCTCAAGGCCGAAGGAAGAGATTTCTGCAAAGTGTTCCAGCCGCGCTCCGAGATCAGGGTTCCCGGCTGATTGCCATGCACCGCGCCCCGTACCTCGTCCGCCGTCACCGCGGCCAGGGCACGTCCCCGCGTGCGCAGCAACATGGAGCGAAGATTCAGGCTCACGGTCATGTGCGTGGCGCTCAGGTTGAAGCGCAGCGCGCCGTTGCCGCTCACGTGCACGCCAGTCAGTTCGACGGGACGCAGGAACGGGGCATCGACTTTGTCGACTGTGCAGATCAGCTTCTGCTGTCGCGCTTGCCACCAAATCCAGGATCGGACGCCGCTTGCGACAATGAGCGGCAGACAGACAACGATCAGCGTTGCCAAAGCAGCGACGATGAGCCCGTAGCGCAGAAATCGTTTTTGGACCAAAGACATCAATGATGCAGGAATGAAGATGTGATCGAAATTAGAAACGAAATGTAGGGCCGTGTTCTACGCCGCCGGACGCTGCGCTCGCGCATCTCCGATTCCACCGAACAAGAATATACAGCCGGCATGATGACAGCTTCAAAGTCCTCGCGCCAGATGTAGAGGCGCTTGTGCCAAGCGCCTGTCTATCAGGTTCGGTGCCTGGCACAAGCACCGCTACATGGTCCCGGGCGCTGTGGCCACACGGGAATGCGAGGCGGGCGCGACCTATTCGATGTTGGCGGCCAGAATGGCCGCCCTACAATGAGGGGCCGCTGACCTACTCCTTCTTCGCTTCCTCCTGAAAGACAATCCGCAAAGGCTGGGGGGCGTGAATGCGCGCGTCTAATTGCTCCTGCAAAGCCTTTTCCGCTTCGGCCGCCAGTCCTCCTTCGCTCGCCCGTGCACGCGCCAGTTGCGGAAGAATCGCCAATTCCGTCTGCAGATCGTCGGCCGAAATGCGGTTCCAATATCCATTCTCAAGCGCCAGCACTTCGACCTCTTTCTGTTCAACATCCAGAATTTGCGCATGTGGCAATTGCACGGCAATCGCATCCTGGCGGACATCGATCGAAAAATCATGGCGCAGATCGAAACCGGCTTTGACCGCAAAGGTACCATGCAGTTTGACGCGCTTGGCACTTCCCGCCCAGGTGTGCTGCAGTTCGTGCTCCACTTCGACGCGACGTGAGAGAATTGTCAGCTCGCTCGTCGGAGTGGTTTGCTCCAGATAAACACGATTGTTAATCGTGATGCGCGGTTGCAGATGCACGATGTCGACAAACGCATTCCGCACATCTTTGCCGAGCCGCTCCAATTGGGCGGAGCCTTGTTGCGCGGTGCGGGCGGGCCATGTTTCGAGGCGAAAGAAAATGAAGAGCGCGGTCGCCGCCAGGATGAGTGCAACGAGCGCAAAAGCCACCGGCCAGGAAATTCGTCCCGATATGTCTGACTTCGACATTGGGCGTTGGACGCTCAGCGTGCGCGTGTTGCTCGATTTATCCCCAAAAAAGTACCGCCCCCCACGCCCGATGGACGTGAAGGGCGGCTGTTCCCCCCAGAACAATCTGGAAATCTGCGGTGCTAGTAACCGAGCTTCTGAACGGTCGCAACAACATTTTTGAGGGAAGTTTATTGTTCCAGGGCCCAGTCTCACACTTTAAGGCTCGCGTCATTTGCGGCTGATCGAACCCGCCACTACAAGGATTACTGATCCCATGCTTGCTCGTTTGCAACTCAAACAGTTCCGGTGTTTCGAGGCCTTGAGTGTGCCTTTAGCCGGTGGATTTAACTTTTTCATCGGCGCGAACGGCGAGGGGAAAACATCCATTCTCGAAGCGGCCTGTGTCCTTCTGCGTCTCCAATCGCAACGCAGCTCCAGCCTCGCTCCGGTCGTGCAAGCCGGCGCGAAATCATTCCTCGTCCGCGGCACCGTAGACGATCACG
>Ga0193751_1002405_pt1 | contig 11358 bp, 11 predicted proteins | sample L1c2metaG_FD_143050 | JGI IMG/M metagenome (GOLD analysis project Ga0193751, IMG submission 143050) | Soil microbial communities from a riparian zone of the East river system, Colorado, United States - L1c2 | ecosystem: Environmental > Terrestrial > Soil > Riparian zone | place: USA: East River...
TACCGGTCGAACCGAACAGGCCGCGGGGCGCTCCGATCCTGGCTTGAAAGCTTCGAGCCAGCCAAAGACCTGTTTCAAGCAACGCGGTTTCCGGCGATACTGTCGCCATGACCTTGGTCGGCCGCATTGTCGCTACCGTCGTTGTCGCGATTGCCGTCACCGCGCCCGTGGTTCTCGTGCGCGCCGCCGACGTCGAGCTCGCTCCGACAATCCATCACCGCATGAGCCGGTATGTGGATACAAAGTATCGCTTCTCCTTTTGGTACCCGAGCGCGTTACGCATAACGGTGGCGGCGGCCAATGACGAGGCGCGTTTTCCCGGCGGCGTCGTGGTCGAGATCTTGCAGGTCCGGCCCGCAGGCGGCATATCGCTCTACGTCGTCAATTCGCCGCAGAGCACCATCACCGACGAACCCAACGGCCACGCGGCGCCGATCCCGCAGACCAAATATTTTTACGACGCCTCCTCGCAACGCTGGATGGTGGCATATCCCGAGGGCACCGATGGCGGCGGCAGTGCCGCGCCGGCGCCGGCCGACGTCTCCAAGACCACCGTCGGCGGCCAGCCGATGCTGCCGAGCGGCGCCCGCTTCGACACCACCATCATCCCGCTCTCGACGACGCAATTCGTCGTCGTCCAGGATGGCGGCGGCAGCGAGTTCACCAACCAGCTTGCGCGCACCGTTGCGGCAGCGGGCGCCCATGTCGATGCCACGACGCTGTCGGCCGCGCTACGCGCCGAGGCCCTCGCCTACGAAGGGCAACTGCAAATCACAATAAGCCCGGCGACGCTGTGCCTCCTGCAGGCGTCGTCGCCCTGTAAAAAATAATTCCGCGAGACATCACACAATGGCAGGCAAGCTGATTTTGACCGGCGACGTCAATCTCATGAACGTCGCCGATGCTACCGTTCCGTTCCGACACGTGGCTGCCGCGTTGCGCGAGGCCGACGCGGTGTTCGGCAATCTGGAATGCTGCCTGCACCTGCCGCCGCGGCGCTCGCACGCAACCGAAGGCTTTTTCGCCGATCCGCAAGTCGGCGGCGAGGCGCTGCGGCTGTCCGGCATCCACGCCGTCGGCATCGCCAACAATGTCAATTACGGCGCCGACAATATCGCGGCCTCGATCGCTCGCCTCGATCAGCTCGGCATTCCCCATACCGGCGCCGGGCCCAACCTCGCCGCGGCGCGCGCGCCGGTGATCGTCGCCCGCAACGGCTTGCGCGTGGGTGCCGTGCAACGCAGCTCGGTCTATTGGCCGACCGATCATGAGGCCCATGCCGACTCGCCCGGCATCGCGGTTATTCTCGGCCATACCGCTTATCACGTGCCAACGAGCCGCGTTGCGCCGGGCGTGCCGCCACCGAACCGGCCAGGCGTGCCGCCGGTGATCGTGACCTGGGCGGACAAGCACTATCTCGATGAATTCCGCGCCGATATCTCAGCGTTGCGGCCGCAGGTCGACATCGTCGTCGCCTCCTGTCACTGGGGGCTTGGCTGCGAGCCGTTGCAATACATGACCGACATTTCCCACGCAGCGATCGATGCCGGCGCCGACATCGTCGTCGGTCACGGACCGCATTATCCGTTGCCGGTCGCAATGCATAAGGGCAAGCCGATCTTCTACGGCCTGTGCAATCTCACCTTCTCGACCGGCCATCTCGGCCGCAGGCACGCCGGCTGGATCGGTCTCCTGGTGGAATTAAGCTGCGAGCGCGGCGCGGTGACGGACTGCAATTTCCGTCTGGTGCGCAACAACGACGCCGAAGAGACGTTCTTTTGCCGCCTTGACGACGAGGCGGAAACGCTCGCTAATCTCGCCGAACGAAGCAAAAAGCTTGGCGCCAACTTCGATCCGAAGGGCGACCGCGTGCACGTCACGCCGTAACGCGCAAAAAAGCGCGAACTGCCAGGAAGGAACGCCATTGCGCCTTCGCCGCAGAGGATTTCTGCATCTCGCCGCCGGCGCGCTCGCGCTGCCGGCGCTGTCGCGACCTTCTGTCGCGGACAGCTATCCGTCGCGGCGCATCACCATGGTGGTGCCATTCGCGCCCGGCGCGCTGAGCGACATCATCGCGCGCGTCATGGCCGAGGGCATGCAGGCGTCGCTCGGCCAGACCGTGGTCGTCGAAAATGCCAGCGGTGCCGACGGCACCATCGGCTCCGGCCGCGTCGCCCACGCCGTACCCGACGGCTACACGCTGGTCTGCGCCAACTGGAACACGTCGGTCACCAACGCCGCTATCTACAAGCTCGATTATGACGTGGTGACCGATTTCGAGCCGGTCGTGCTGTTGCCGGCGGCGCCAATGGTGCTGCTGACGAAAAAGGACAATCCGGCGACCAACCTGAAGGAGTTCATCGCCTGGCTGAAGGCCAACCCCGACAAGGCGTCGTTCGGCACTGCCGGCGCCGGCAGTCCGCCCGACCTGCTCGGCCGCTTGCTGCGGCGGGACACCGGCACTCAATTCAATCTGATCGCCTATCGCGGCGCCGCACCGGCCATGCAAGACGTCATCGCTGGCCATATCGACGCGGTGTTCATAACCATCGCCGCCGCCCAGTCGCAGGTGCGTGCCGGTAATGTGAAAGCACTCGGCATGACGACCCACGAGCGTATCAAGATCGCGCCCGAAATCCCGACCATGGACGAATCCGGTTTGCCCGGCTTCTATTTCGCGCTGTGGGCGGCGATCTTCGCCCCGCGCGGCACGCCGAAGAACATTATCGACAAGCTCAACGCCGCGGCGGTGAAAACCTTGGCCGATCCGGGCGTCCGGCAGAAGCTCGAGGCGCAGGGATTTGAGATCCCGCCGCCCGAGCAGCAGACACCGGCGGCGCTCGCGGCCTACCAGAAAGCCGAAATCGAAAAGTGGTGGCCGGTCGTCAAGGCGGCCGGCATCAAGCCGGAATGATTGATCCGGTAACGCGACATCCAATGGGAGAACAAACACAATGACTCTACGCCGCAGACAATTTCTGCAACTGACCGCGGGCGCCGCGGCATTGCCCCTCGTCCCCCGCCTCGCGGCGGCGCAAAACTATCCGGCGCGGTCGATGCACTTGATCATCGGCTTCACACCCGGCGCGGCATCCGACGTTATCGGCCGCATCTTTGCCAAGAACGCCGAGCCGGTGCTCGGCCAGCAATTCGTGGTCGAGAACAAGCCTGGCGCTGGATCGAGCATCGCCGCCCAATACGTCGTACGCGCTGCCAACGACGGCTACACGCTGTTCATCCCGGCGCTGTCGACGCTGACCTATCAGATCGCCAATCCCGATGTGACCTTCGACATGCGCAAGGATTTCGCGCCGGTCGCGCCGCTTGCAAGGGGCACTTTCGTGCTCGCCGTCAATCCGGAGCTGAAAGTCAAGAGCGTTGCCGAGCTGATCGCGCTCGCCAAGGCGAAGCCCGGCCAGTTGCTGTTCGGTTCGGTCGGCAACGGCAGCCTGCCGCATCTGTGCGCGGAAATGTTTGCGCAGCGCGCCGGCGTCAAGATGACTCACGTGCCGTATCCCGGCAGCCCGCAGGTGATCCAGGACCTGATCGCTGGCCGCATCAACCTGACCTTCAACATCGCCTCGTCGGCGCTCGGCCAGATCGAGGCGAAACAGCTCATCGCGCTCGCGGTCTGTTCGAACAAGCGTTCGCCGGTGCTGCCCGAGGTGCCGACCATGGCGGAAGCCGGTGTGCCCGATTTCGACACCAGCTTGTGGCTCGGGCTCCTTGCGCCGGCCGGGACACCAAAGCCGGTGATCGACACGCTCGCCGCCGCCGCCAACAAGGCGATGCACGCGCCGGCGGCAGTCGAGCTCCTGGCAAAAGAGGGCTACGAGCCGCTCGACGCCAGCCCCGACGAATTCGCAGCCTTCATCCGCAGCGAATACACCCGCTGGTCCGAAGTCGCCCGCGCCGCCGGGTTGAAGACTTAGCGCGCGGCGCCGGGCAAGACGACCGAGAAAACCGAGCCGCTCGGTTGCGCCGGCGCGACCGCAAGCTTGCCGTCGTGGCGCTCGACGATCATGCGGCAGATCGCCAAGCCGAGCCCCATGCCGTCGGGTTTTGTCGTGATGAATGCTTCGAAGATATTCGGCAGCCGCCCGGGATCGATTCCCGGCCCGCAATCCTGCACCGTAACGACAACGGCATTGTCGGCATTGCGCGCGGAATTCACCCGCAAGAGGCGGCGGCCGTGCTCGAGCGCGGCCATGGCCTCGATGGCATTGCGGACCAGATTGATGAAAACCTCTTGCAATTGGCCCTTGTGGCCTACGACCCGCGGCAATTCCGCCGTCAGCTCGGCCTGCGTCGTGATGGCGTGATCCTTCAGCTCCTCGGCCAATGTTTGCAGCACGCCAAGCGCGAGCTCATTCACGTCGATCGGCTCGCGCACCTGATTGGCCTTGCCGAACAAGGCGCGAATATTGTCAAACACCTGGCTGGCGCGATGGGCGTCGCTGATCATCCGGTTCAGCGCCGCCCGCGCTTCGTCGAGATTGGGCGCCGCGTGGCCGAGAAAGCGCAGCGCCGCGCCGCCGTTCGAGGCGATGCCGGCCAGCGGCTGGCGCACCTCGTGGCCGATCGACGCCGCCATCGCTTCCATGTTCATGAGCTTGTTGCTGCGCTCGCGCTGCAATTCGGCGATCGAGCGGCCGAGCTCGTGGGTGCGCTGGCGCAATTCGTTGAGCAGCCGGGTATTTTCCACCGCGATCGCGGCCTGGGCGGCAAAGCTCGAGAGCAGCTCGATCTGCTGGTCGGAAAAGGGGCGGACTTCCTGGCGGTACAGGCTGAACGCGCCGATCACTTCGCCTTCCTTCAACAGCGGCACCACCAGCACCGTGCGCGCGCCGCCGATTTCAACCGGCGCGACCAGGCGCGGATCGCGCTGCACCGTATAGGCTTCTTCCGCCATGATGTCGGCGACCTGGACCGCCGCCTTGGTGGCGACCATGCGGCCGAACGGCAGCTTTGGATTGAGACGGACCCGCCGGCGGGCCTCGATCAAAGCGGCCGGCGTGTTGTGCGAGGCCACGAGATGCAGCGTGTCGCCTTCGAGCCGGAACACGTTGCCATATTTGGCCTCGCAAATACGGGCGGCGTGGGCCAGCATCTTGCCGAAGGCCGGCTGCAGGTCGCCGGGCGAGCCGCTGATGATTTGCAGTATTTCCGCGGTCGCGGCCTGCTGCTGCGAGGCCTCGTCGAGCTCGCGGGTCAGCCGCGCGATCTCGGCTTTCTGGCGGGCACTCGCCGAGCCGCGACGGCGCGCCGCCGCCGCTCCGTTGCGGCGCCTTGGCGTTGCCGTCTTGCGGTGTTGTGTCTTGGCTCTTGCGCCGGCTTTCCGCCGCCGTCTCATGCCGCCCCCGCGCGGTCTTAAAGACAAGGCATCCTCGCCAGCAAAGCTAGCACACTTGATGCGGTCAAGTGTAAGGGTGTTAGTGGCTTGGACGGGAGCCGGCGCCGGCAAAACGGGAGCGTGCAATGGCGGACGAAACCACGCAGCTCTATCTCGAAGATTTCACCAAGGGCCAAACATTCTCAAGCCCGCCGCGATCGATCACCGAGGCCGACGTTCTTGGCTTCGCCGCGCTCACTGGCGACGCCCATCCGCTGCACTACGACGATGAATACGCCAAGACCACGCGGTTCGGCCGGCCGATCGTCCATGGCCTGCACCTGATGGCGCTCACCGCGCTCGGCGCCGCGGCGTTTTCCGAGAGGCTGCAGTCGTCGATGATCGCGCTGCTGCAGCAGCAGGCGTCATTCTGGAAGCCGGTGTTCAAGGACGACACGCTGCAGCCGCAGTTCGAGGTCGAGGGCATCGAGCACAAGCCGGGCATGGAATGGGGCAAGCTTGCGATCAAGGTACGCTTGATCAATCAGCGCGATGAGATCGTCGTCGAGGGCCGGCACGTGTATCGGATTCTTTGCCGGACCCCGGCGCGCTGAAGCGAGGAGGGCGCCGCAGCGCCCTCCAAGTTGGTCGCCTGCAAGCGGCCGATTATTTTGCGCCGGCCGGGAACGCCGGCAATTTGCCGATGTCGCGGGCGTCGTGTTGGATGACGAGCGTCGCCTTGAAGACTTCGACGATCTTTTTCATGCGCGAGATCGAGGCCAGCGTCTCGGCGCGGTCGAAATTGAACGCCGGCACGCCGTCGGTGTCGTAGTTTTCGCGGAAGTGCACGGCGTCGCCGCTAATCAGAAAATTGCCCGCTTGCGGCAGCTTGACCAGGAGACTGTGGTGGCCCGGCGTGTGCCCCGGCGTGTACAGCATGATCACGCTGCCGTCGCCGAACACGTCCTTGTCGACCGGCTGGGGCTCGACTTTGTTTTCGCCTTTGATCCAACCCTCGAACGGCGCGAAATTCACGCCGGCGGCCGGTTTTGGCGCGGTGATCGCATCCCAGTCGCCCTTGCCGATCAGCAAGGTCGCCTTCGGAAACGACGCGACCTGGCCGGTGTGGTCGGCGTGAAAATGGCTGATGCCGATGAAAGTGATCTGCTCGGGTTTGACGTTGAGCTGCGCCAGCTGGTCGACGATGCTCACCTTCGGCGCCACTTTGGGGGTGGTCATCGCATGACCGGTATCCCACAACAGGTATTGGTCGTCGTGCTTGATCAGATAGCAGCTGTAGACGAACTGAATTTTCAGATCGCCGTAAGAATAAGTGTCCGAAAAGCGCTGGTTGACCGCCGTCGGCTCCTGCGGTGTGCCGCAATCGAGCCGCGTCAGCGACATGTCGGCCGCCGCCTGCGCGGGGGCCTGCAGACCGAGTACGCCGGCGAAGAGACCGGCCGCCAGCAAAGTCGAAATTCGACGCATTTTTGTCTTCCTCCCTACGATGAGCAATGAATGCTTGTTAGGTCCGGGATTTTGCCGGTTGTGCGGGGCTTGGTCAACGAGGGTTGAAGCGGGTCGATCGATCCCTTGAGGCAGTCGCTAAATTCCACCGAACTTCTGCTTCAGCCAGGCGAGCCAGCCGCGTCCGGCCGGAATGGAATTGGGATTGGTGGCCCCAAGCGGTGCTGCAAAAGGCACGAAGTCGCCGAAGTCGCCATTGGCGATGTCGGTGTCGCAATCGATCCCACACAGGGTTTGCGGCGTGTGCTGCAGCAGCACCCACTGTCGCGACGCCGCATAGAGCTGCGAGCCGGACCAGTCCACCGAGCACGACAACATCGGCAGCGTCGCGAAGGACGCCGCGGTCACGGCGGTGCAGACGTCGCCTGAGCCATAGACGCCGACGCGGTAACCGGCAGCGACGACGGCTGCGTGAAACGTCGCGAAGGCTGCGAGAATGCCCGGCATGTCTTCGGCTTGCGCATCGTAATCGACGGCATAGTAGATCGCGGCGCCTGCCGGCGCGCCGACCGTCGGCATATATGTCGTGGACCACCGGCCATCGAGATCGCCTTGCTCGCTGCCGCTCGGCCGCCCGCCGATCTCGAATATCAGAAACAGCCGCAGCCCGGCTGCAGCGATCGCTCTTGCCTCAGCCGGCTTGATGACCTTCTCTTCGTCCGGATCAAGCCGGTTGAGATAACGGCCGATCGTCATGATTCCCGCAGCCTGCAGCGCCGGCAGTTGACCTGTGACGTCGTGATTGGTGTCGATGATCGCGGTCATATTTTCGCGAGCTCCCGGTCAATCCAGCTTGATACCGGCGTCGCGGATCACCTTGCCCCATTTCTTGTCTTCGTCGGTGATGAACTGCGCAAATTGCGCAGGCGTCATCCGCATCGGCTCGACGCCCAGATCGGCGAGCCGCGCCTTGGCCGCGGGCTCGGCGAGTGCCGCGTTGAGCGCGCCGTTGAGCTTGCCGACGACGTCGGCGGGCGTGTTCTTCGGCGCGCCGATGCCATACCAGCCGAGCGCCTCGTAGCCCGGCACGAATTCGGCCGCGGTGGGCAGATCGGGCAGCGCGGCGAGCCGGGTCTTGGTGGTGACCGCGAGCGCGCGCACCTTGCCGCCTTTGACGAATTCCATGGATTGCGGGATCGGGTTGATCACCGCTTGCACCTGGCCGCCGATCAGGTCGGACATGTAATTGGTGCGATAGGGCACGTGCAGCATGTCGATGCCGGCCATGGCCATGAACAGCACGCCGAAAATATGCGACGAGGTGCCGATGCCGCCCGACGCCATGGCGATCTTGCCCGGATTGGCCTTGGCATAGGCGATGAACTCCGGGACGGTGGTGACCGGCAGCGAATTCGTCACCAGGATGACGTAAGGCGCATTCGCCACCGGCGCGACCGGGGCGATGTCGCGCATGAAATCGAAACTGAGATGCTGATAGAGCGCGGTGTTGAGCACGTTGGTGAGCACGTCGCAGATGATCGTGTAGCCGTCCGGCTGCGCCTTCACCACAAGCTCGGTGCCGATATTGCTGCCGGCGCCCGGCCGGTTCTCGATGATGAAATTCTGGCCGAGCTTGTCCGAAAGCCACTGCGCGGCGAGCCGGGCGATGATGTCCGGCGCGCTGCCGGCGGGGAAGCCAACGATCATTTGGACTGGGCGGGAGGGGTAGGTGTCCGCTCGGGCGATGTGAGGGAGCGCAGGCAGTGCGGTGGCGCCGGCCACGAGGTGTAGGAAGGTTCTGCGGGGAAGTTTCATAGCAAACACTCAATTCAACCGCAGCTCGGTAATGTGCTTCGAATCGGCCTTCAGCTCACCGCGCTCGACCTTCTTGACTATATCCACCAGCACCGCATTGGCGCGGCAGGCGAGCCCGACCTTCTCGCCCTCGCGCACCACGAGGCCGTTTAGAAACTCGATCTCGGTGCGGCGGCCTTTCTCCATGTCCTGGCCCATCGACGGTTTTTGGCCGGCCGCCGTGCGGGCGGAGTCTTTGAAACGCTGCGCGTCGCAAATGCGCTCCGCTTCGGCGTCGCCTTCGCCGGCGCGGGCGATGGTTTCGGGCTCAAGGTGCAGGATCTCTTCGAGCTGATAGCCGTGGGCTTGGCCGACGCGGATCGCTTCGCTGCCGAGGCGCGTGGAGAAGCGGCGCAGCGCATCGTCTTTCAGCATGGCGCCGCCGCCCAGCCCGGTGCAGGCGGAAAGGCCGTTGGCCATGGCGTTGGCGACCAGTTTCGACCAGCGCTCGCCCCACAGATTGTTGGTGACTTTGGCGCTGTCGGAAAACGCGACCAGGCGGCAAATTTCCTCGGCGCGTTGCGTGATGCGGCCGTGCACTTCGCCGGCGCGGAACACGGTGTGCGCCGCGCCGTGTTTGGCGGCGCCGCGATGGATGTGGCCGGGCTCCGGCAGGTTGACGGTGATGCTGGAGGCGATGCAGCCGAGCGTCTTGCCCCAGCCGACCACGCCGGCGATGGTCTCTTCGTTCATGCAATTCTGCAGCGACACCACATAGCCGTCCGCCGCCAGATATTGCCGGATCAGCATGGCCGCCCAGGCGGTGTCATAGGACTTCATGCAGACGAAGGCGATGTCGACCGGCTTCTCCTTGGCGAGCTGTTGTGCGTCGGTGACGTGCAGCGCGCGCACCGGCACGGTGAATTCGGGCTCCGTCATGGCGTGGGTGACGCGCAGGCCGTGCTGGCGCATATGCTCGACATGCTCCGGCCACGGGTCGATGAAGGTGACGTCCTCGCCGGCCTGCACCATATGCGCGCCGGTATAGCCGCCGACCGCGCCGGCGCCGACAAATGCTATTTTCTTGCCCATGCTTTCCTCCGCATTGCGCAAAACCTTAGCGGTTCCAGCGGCCGCTCGTAAGTGGGACCATTTTGGGAATCGGGTGGCGCCCTGCTACGCGCCGGCTAGATCGGGGTAAGGTCGAAAAGTCATTCGAGCTTGGCCATGCCGCTGCAAAATCGCGTCACCCCATTCGGCGAGCTGGTTGCCGTGCCGGCGCGCGGCACGTTGTTCGGCAACCGCGGCGGGCGTTTCCACACCGACGCCAAGACGCTCACGGCGCGGCGCTGGGCGTCGCGGCAATGGATTTGCTGCGTGCTCGACTTCAAGGGCCGCCAGCGCGACGTCTGGGGCCGCTTCTACACCGAGCTGTTTTTTCTCGACGAACCGACCGCGCTCGCGGCCGGGCATCGGCCATGCTTCGAGTGCCGCCGCAAAGAAGCGGAAGCCTTTGCCGAGCACTGGCGCGCGGCGCATCGGCTGCGCCGGCGGCCCTACGCCTTCGAGATGGACGAGGTGCTGCACGGCGAACGCCTGCGCGGCCGTGCCAAGCGTCTGCACCGGCGCAACATCGATGGGCTGCCCGACGGCGCCTTCGTCGCGCTCGGCGAGGACGCTTATGCGGTGCGCGGCGATCGCATCTTGCATTGGATGCCGCAGGGCTACGATGCCGAAAAACCGCGGCAGCGCGGCGGCACGGTCGACGTGCTCACGCCGCCCGCCATCCTTGCGGTGCTGGCGGCCGGCTACAAACCGCGCTGGCATCCGAGCGCGGACAAGATTTGACAAGGATTTTCAGCCAACCGCCGGCTATTTGAGAGGCAGGGCTTTCACCGGAAAGGACCGCGCGGGCGGCGGCGGCGGGTCGCCGAGCGACACCGTGAAGCCGAACTTCACCACGTCGTCTTCGCGACGGAAGGTGTAGTTGAAGAAGGGCGAAGCCGCCGGCGTGTTGAAGGTCGCGTCGCCCCACCAAGAGTGCTGATATTCGAGGAACAGCGACACCGGCCGGCCAAAACCTTGCAGGAAGCCCGGCTGCCAGGCGCCGCCGACGCCGAGCGTCGCGCCCGCGACGTCGACCCTGCGCGAACTCGCGGTCGGGATGAAGTTGATGTTGAGCGTCTCGTTGAGCATGCTGACGCCGGCGATGCCGTAGAGCCAGACGCCGGTGGCGAGCTGCGGGCCGATCTTGACGCCCGCGGTGCCGATGAAATTTCCCGTGGTGCCGAGGAAGCTGCCGCCCGGAAAAGTGTGGTTGACCGGCGCGTGGAGAAAGTCGAACGAGGCGAACGGGCTCACCACGATGCTGTTGGCCCACGGCGCGAACTTGTAACCGACGATGAGGCCGCCGCCGAACGGATCGGCGCTATCGGTGAACTGGTTGGTGACCGCGTCGGTGGCCGCGAACCTTTCGGTCGAGCGCACCCGGCCCCAGTTCTTGACGAACTCGCCGCCGAGGTAGAGGCCGGTGGATGATGCGGTCTGTTGTGGACATGGGACACGAACGTAGTCAACGCCGGGGAAGTCAGGGATGATATCTGGATGACCCGACTTCACCGCATGAGCGCTGGCGTGATTGGGATCGAACGGATCTTTCGTCGCCCCTGGTGGTACGAGCGCCGAATCGGGGACCGGTTGTCCTGTCGCGCTATTACTCCATGAGCCGTCAGGGCCGCGAACGTAGTCAACGCCGGGAAAGTTAG
>Ga0193751_1002406_pt1 | contig 11357 bp, 13 predicted proteins | sample L1c2metaG_FD_143050 | JGI IMG/M metagenome (GOLD analysis project Ga0193751, IMG submission 143050) | Soil microbial communities from a riparian zone of the East river system, Colorado, United States - L1c2 | ecosystem: Environmental > Terrestrial > Soil > Riparian zone | place: USA: East River...
TGGCATTCTGCGGTCTGGTGATTCCGCTCCGGGGACCAGGAAGGACATACGATGGCCTCATCTCACTCGGTACGCGTGGAGCGCAACCGACTTCGCTTCGCGGCCGCACACATGGCGACGTTCGGCGGCGACTGCGAGCCGCTGCACGGACACAACTATGACGTCCTTGTTGAGGTTGAGGGCCAGCTCACTGATGAATCATGGGTGATCGACTTTGGCCTGATCAAAGGTCTTGCGCGGGCGCTCTGCGAGCAGCTCGACCACCGCTTCCTATTACAGCGCAATAGCAAGCTTTTGAGCTCAGAGGAGCACGATGGTCTGTGGCTCGTGCGATTCGGGCATGATCGCCATTACCAGTTCCCGGTTCAGGACGTGCTGTCGCTCCCCATCGACAACACTACGGCGGAGCGTCTTGCCGAATGGATCCATGCCGGAATAGCCTCGGGACTCCAGGACCGCTCCATTACCAACATTAGGCGGCTGAGCGTCGGAGTCGAAGAGATGCCGGGGCAGACCGGCTGGTATGAGGCGCCTCTGTGAAATGAGTTCATCTGGCAACCTGCAGCGGCCGACCTTTCGCGATGTCTTGCATGCGCGAGAAATCGTGACCCGTTTCCTGCGACCAACGCCACTGTTCGAGTACCCCGCGCTGAGTGCGATGCTCGGATTCCCTGCCCTCATCAAGCACGAGAACCACCAGCCCATCGGTGCCTTTAAGGTGCGTGGTGGAGTCTACCTGCTGTCTCGGCTCAGTCCAGAGGAGCGCCACCACGGTGTGATCGCTGCCTCAACAGGCAATCATGGGCAATCGATTGCCTGGGCGGCCAAGCACTTCGGCGCGCCGGCTGTCGTGGGTGTTCCAGAGGGCGCCAATCCTGGCAAAGTCGAGTCAATGCGAGAACTCGGCGCCGAGGTTATCTTTCACGGCCATGACTACGAATCCTGCCGTCTCTATGTCGAGGAATTGGCGCGTGAACGCGGTTACCGATACGTACACTCTGGCAACGAGCCGCTCTTGATCGCTGGGGTCGGAACGATTGCGCTGGAGATCCTTGAGCAGGATCCAGCCATCGATACGCTTATCGTCCCCGTCGGTGGGGGCAGCGGCGCCGCCGGCGCGTCAATCGTGGCAAAGGCGACCGCGCCATCCGCGTGATCGGCGTGCAAGCAGAGGCGGCGCCGTCCATCTACGAGTCCTGGCGCCAACATCGGCGCGGGGAGACCGAGTCCGCGGAGACGTTCGCCGAGGGCTTGGCCACACGGTCGCCGTTCGACCTACCGCTCCAGATTCTCTGGGACGACCTGGACGACTTCGTCCTCGTCTCGGATACCGAGATGCGGGCCTCGATACGAATCCTGTTGGAGAAAACGCACAATCTGGCCGAGGGCGCTGGCGCAGCGGCCCTGGCGGCCGCAATCAAGCTCCGAAACCGATTGGTGGACCATCGCGTTGGCCTGATTCTGAGCGGTGGCAACCTGTCGACCGAACAATTGCGCTGGGTCCTGGCGGAGTAGCCGCCGGCTTGGCCCTAGACCGGCGGCCAGGGTACCGAGCGCCGCATCCCTGGATTCGGATAGACCGGATGCTGGAGCAAATCCTCAATCCTGCCTTGGAGCGAGGCGATCTCGGCCGGGTGCAGCAGCTCCGCCAGGGCCGCAAAGACCGACGCGCGACCCGAGAGCCTCTCAGCAAGCCCTGCCAGATCGTTCAGCAGCGCCGGCGCGATCGGCTCCTCGCTGTAGTCCCAGATCACCGTCCGGAGCTTGTTGCTCTCATGAAACGTGAGGCCGTGATCGATGCCCCAGACCTTGCCATCGGGTCCCAGGAGACAGTGCCCGCCCTTTCGGTCAGCGTTGTTAGCGATCGCATCAAACAGCGCAATCCGCCGCATTTCGTCCGCATAGTCATCGCGGAGCGTGAAGAAGTTGGCGTCGCTGTCGTTGTCTATGAACAGCTGAACCGAGCCGATGCCATACGGTCCTTCGCGAATAACAGTCGGTGGGATGAAGTCCCACCCCAGATCCTGCGCAAGGAGGTAGGCAGCACGCTCACGCCGGTACAGCGTGCCATCAGGAAAGTCCCATAGGGGCGCCTCACCTCTGCGCGGCTTGTAAACCCCAAAGCCGTTACCGGCAGCGGCATCTGACAGACTGATGAGAAAGACATAGTTGGAGCCGGAGGGGAAGAGCTTGCAGTCTGTCACGTCAGCGCGCAACAGGATATCTAGGACACCCGCCGAACACGGGTGCCAGGCGACGTTCTCCGGTAGCATGCCTCGAGTATCGCATGCCTCAAATGGAAACAGGCAACTGCTATACTCGAAGCTCCACGTACCATCGAGAGATCGTAGCGAACGCCCGCGGGAGCCGAGTGACACCCGTGTTTACTATTACTATTCTCAGCAACCAGCACGACCTGCAGAACGCCGTGACTGCGGCGCTGACGCCGGGTGATTACCGTGTGAGCGCGCTTCCTCACAGTGAAGCCTCTGTCGAAGAGCTTTCACAGAACCCGCCGTATGTACTGATTTTTGACCACGCTGATGGCGGGCATGTGGAGGAATGGCGCACGCTCGGCGCGCAGGAGCAGGTCCGCGACCACACCGCGCTGATGGCAGTACTTGTCCCGGAGCAACGGCATCTCCTGGAGGAGATGCCTCCGGCAGACGACTTTGTTCTCTGGCCGGCCAGTGCGGTTGAGATCCTGTTGCGCGTGCGCGCCATCCTTCGGCGCCGCGCAAATGTGGACTCAGAGAACGTCTTGCGTTGTGGTGCTCTGCTGATCGACCTCGCCAACTACAAGGTGATGCTCGATAGCCGGCCGATCGAGCTGACATACAAGGAGTACGAACTGCTCCGTTTCCTTGCGAGCAATCGCGACAAGGTCTTTACTCGGGAGGCCCTGCTCAATCGCGTCTGGGGTTACGACTACTTTGGCGGTGCACGGACGGTCGACGTCCACATCCGCAGGCTACGAAGCAAGATAGAGGATCGTGGACACGCCTTCATCGAGACTATCCGCAACGTGGGCTACCGTTTCCACGAAGGTTAGGCTACGATTTTCGCTCCCAGACCGTCTCGTAGCCCTCGCCACCGCGAATAGCCGCTATCGTCTCTTGGCGCTCTAAATGGAGCAGTTCCTCGAACACTTCGTCGCAACGTCGCGCCATTTCGTCGGATCCTCCGTCGACGAGCCGGTGAGCGAGCCGCTCCCAAACGCCGGACGTCTTTAGCGACGCTACCTGGCGCGGCCACTGGAAGGACATGATGCGATCGGGCACAGGAAAGCGCGGCCGTAACCGCTTGAGGCCCCGGAACCGCTCTTCAGATGATCCGGCCCGTTGCACCAGCGAGATCATCCCGCTTTCCGTTGAGCTCCTGCGCGCATCGACCAGAACACGCTTCTCGACGATCTGCAATCTGATGATGATGACCTCTGCACTATCGATGACAGTGAAGATGTCCTGAAGGTCCAGTCCGAAATCGTTTTCCATCACCCACCGGTCGAAAAACTCGCACGATCCTATCGCTTTTTGTATCGCTCTTCGCTTTTCGAATCGCTCTTATTGTAGAGGCATCTGGGAATCCTCTCCAAGGCCTTGGCACCTCAAACTGTTGTTCCGTAGCTGCGCCGCGTCACCAATTCATGCTTCACTCGGCCTGTCGCTAACGGCGGCGCTCAATCTCATCGATGCGCATGCGCTGATCGGACTCAGGCGTGAGCAGGCGCACAATCACAAACAGCGCCAGCACCGGAGAACCGAATATTGCCACGAGCGAACCAAGCTCTGGCGCCAACACCATCAAGACGCACCAGGGCAGCAATACCACGCCCAGGATTGCGCCCCAGAGCGGCCCAGGGCCCGAAACCCGGGCCAGCCGCCGCGCCTGTTCCAGTCGAGATTGATCCCGCTCACTTGGATATCCCCGGTGTAACCGGCTTAACACACTGTTAGTGCTCGGCATAGCTTCTTCTAATCAGTCCCTAATGCACTCTTAAGCCAGTTCAAACGTGGCGATCATAGCGTTGATCTGAGTGAGAGCGATACATCGATGAAACTGACAGCCATCGCGAGTCGACCGTTCGCAATTGGCGTTACTCTGCTCGGGTTGGCCCTGACATCGACCCCGGTCTTTGCTGACGGCGTCAGCAACGGCGCCGACTGCGCCTCCTGCCGGGCCGCTGCCCAGTCACTGACGGTTGATCAATCCTCCTACAAGCTCTGGCCCTCTGGAGCGAGGACGCTGCTCGACGTCGTCTGGTCGCCTCAGAACAGCAAGGCGAGCTTCAGCCTCGTGAACAACGGGCCGACAGCCACGGAAATGCTGAACGTCAACGTCCTCGTCAACAATCACGACCCCCTCTCGCAGACCTCCGTGAACTCGACGGCATACACGTTCGCTGTGCCGGCCCTTGCTCCCCAAACAGCGGCGACCGTTACGGTGCCCCTCGATTACGCCCAATGCGACGTTTTCTTAACGGTTGACCTTGGGACTGCTGCACCCACGATCCTCCGCACGGGAAATCCGGCTGCGTGCTGAGATCTTCGTGGTTACGCGCCTGCAAGCGCGATCCCAAACGCCGTCTCATAGACGACCTTGAGGGCGCTGATGGCGAGATCGATCTCCCCGCCGATCCGGAAACGGTCGCCGTCTACTGTCCCAAGACGAACCAGCGGTACTCCCTTGCCGCTCGCGATGTTCGACAGCGCGGCGAAGGACTCCGGCGGCACTGATAGAACGATTCGTGATTGCGCTTCACCGAACATAAAGCTGTCAACGCGCTCAGGCAGGCGAATACCAGCCGCATCGAGCCCCAGCCCGCCAAGGATGCAGCATTCCGCCAACGCCACGGCCAGCCCGCCTTCAGCGCAATCATGCGCCGACGAAACGATTCCCTCGCGTATCGCGGCATGGCAGCAGTGTTGCAGCCGGGCCTCCAGGTCAAGATCGATGCTTGGCTGGCCCGCCAGGACGCCGTGCATTCGACGCGCGTATTCGCTGCCCGCCAGGGACTCTGGGCCTGATGCACCTACGGCGCCGAGCAGTGCCACAATATCGCCGCTGTGCGCGAACGCCGGGCCGCGGCGCCACTCAATCTGTTCGAGCAGCCCGACCATACCGACAACTGGAGTCGGGGCAATCGGCGCTCCATCTGTCTCGTTGTAGAGGCTGACGTTGCCCGACACCACTGGCGTACCCAACTTCTCGCAGGCGGCCGCCATGCCACGAATGGCCTGTTCGAGTTGGTAATACACCTCCGGCTTCTCCGGGTTCCCAAAGTTCAGGCAATCCGTTGCTGCCAGTGGGATTGCACCGGCACACACGAGATTTCGCGCAGCTTCGGCAACGGCGATCGCGCCGCCCGCGAGTGGATCGAGACGGCACAAACGTCCGTTACCGTCCAGCGTCATCGCGATACCACGATTGGTTCCCTTCAGGCGCAGCACGGCGGCGTCACCACCCGGACCTTGAGCCGTGTTCGTGAGCACCTGGTGATCGTACTGGCGATAGATCCAGCGTTTCGAGCAGATATTGGGCGCCGCCAGCAGCTCCAGAAGAGCCGCCTCGGAGGGCCGGAGCCCAGGCTGGACAAGCCGCGGCAACGCGCCTACATCGAGCAGCGACGCGAAGTTGAATCGATGCAACGCTTTGAGCTCGGGATCAGGAACCCCCTCCCGTCCGTACAGGGGCGGGTCGGTGCAAAGCGCGACCGGAAGGCGGGCGACCTCTGCCTGTCCGTCCAGCACGCGCACCAGTCCATCATCCGTGACCGAGCCGATGACCGCTGTCTCCAGCTCCCAGTGCTGGAACAGCTCGATGATCCTGTCCTCATAGCCCTTGCGAGCCACGACGAGCATCCGCTCCTGCGACTCAGACAGCATGACCTCGTACGGCGACATGCCGCTTTCGCGTCGCGGCACCCGCGCCACGTCAACAACGATGCCCGTGCCAGACCGCGCCGCACATTCAATGCTGGCGCTGGTGAGGCCGGCAGCACCAAGATCCTGCAGCCCGACGATCCAATCGGTCCGGGCCACCTCCTGGCAGGCTTCCATCAGCAGCTTCTCCAAGAAGGGATTGCCCACCTGCACGGCGGGTCGCCGCTCACCCGACCGTTCATCCAGCTCTACCGAGGCGAATGTCGCTCCGTGGATCCCGTCTCTCCCCGTCTCGGCGCCGACGAGAATGAGCAGATTGCCGGGGCCGTCGGCCCGCGCTCGACGGAGCGAGCCTGAGCGCGCCAGCCCCAGACACATGGCATTAACCAGCGGATTGCCACCGTAGCTCTCGTCGAAGTACGTTTCACCACCTATTGTCGGAACGCCGAGGCAGTTGCCATACGCGGCGATACCCGCGACAACACCTCCGACGAGATAGCGGTTCCGTGCTCGTTCCGCCCCCGGCCGGCCGTCGATCGGCCCGAAGCGGAGCGAGTCGAGTAGAGCTACCGGTTGCGCACCCATGGCGAAGATGTCCCGCACGATCCCCCCCACGCCGGTTGCAGCCCCCTGGAAGGGTTCAATGGCGGAGGGATGATTGTGCGACTCCACCTTGAAAACCGCGCAGTATCCCTCGCCCACATCGATGGCGCCGGCATTCTCCTCACCGGCCTGGGTCAGGACGCGATCCCCTTGCGTCGGGAGCAGCCGCAGCAGCAGCTTGCTGTTCTTGTAACCGCAATGCTCGCTCCACAGGGCGCCGACAATACCCAACTCGACCTCATTGGGCTCGCGTCCGAGCCGGTCGACGAGCAGGTCGTATTCCTGCGCGCTCAGGGCAATCTGATCGAGTACGCGAGCGTTAGGCCGCGCCAACAATGGCCTCGATCATCGAACGCCAAATGAGCGTCCCATCCGTCCCACCCATCAGGTCCTCGCTTGCGCGCTCTGGATGGGGCATCATGCCGAGAACGTTTCGACGATCGTTGAGAATCCCGGCGATGCTCTCGATGGAGCCGTTTGGGTTCGCATCATCGGCTATCGCTCCGTCGGGACCGCAATAGCGAAAGGCGACACGGTGATCTCGATTGAGCTGCACGAGCGTCTCCGGGCCGGCGAAATAGTTCCCCTCGCCGTGCGCGATTGGTATTCGCAGCACTTGGCGGGGCGAGCAGGCGCCGGTGAACGGCGAATTTACCGTCTCTGCACGCAGGTGAACCGTCTCGCAGCGAAACTGCAGGCTGCGGTTCCGCATCAGGACACCGGGAAGCAGCCCCGCCTCGCACAAGATCTGAAAGCCATTACAGATGCCGATCACCAGCCGTCCCGCGTCGGCATGTTGCATGATTGCGTCCATTACCGGCGAGAAGCGGGCGATTGCCCCGCAGCGCAGATAGTCGCCGTAGCTGAATCCGCCCGGGAGGACGAGCGCATCGTAGCCGCTCACGTCTGTATCGCGATGCCAGACATACTCAGCCTGCTGTCCCATGCAGCTAGTCAGCGCGTAATGGCAATCGCGCTCAGACCACGTTCCCGGAAAGACGACGATTCCGAATCGCATACCACCATCCGCCTTATGTAATTCCATTGTCGGCCATGCGCCAGAAGTGGGCAAACGCAGCAAAGCGACGCCATCGTCACCAGCCCTCAATAACGCTCAGGCCGTGCCCTTCAACGCAGGTACAATGGGCTTGACCCCATCGACAGAGAGGATCCCGGCCGAATGCCGGAACCAACCCTTACACCCGCCGCCCTCGATATGCTGAGGGGCGAGTATGACAATATGCAAAGCTGCATTCGCTGCGGCCTTTGCCTATCCGTCTGCCCTACATACCAGATTTCGTTTGCGGAAGAGGAAGGTCCGCGGGGTCGCATTGCGCTCGCTCGCGGACTGACAGAAGGACACCTCTCCCTCACGGCCGACTTGATTGCGCACCAGCAGAGCTGTCTGCTGTGCGAGGCCTGCACCGCCATCTGCCCGGCGGGAGTCAGTATGGAGCACATTGGGGTGCCACTCCGTGCTGTGATGGCCGAAGGGGCACCGCGTCGTTCCCGAGAGCGGTTCATTCGCTCCATCGTTTTTGGGCGCCTGTTTGCGAGCATGGCGCTCTTTCGCGCCGCCTGCGCTGCAGCACGCCTCTACCAGCGCTCCGGACTCCGCTGGCTGCTGCGCAGGTCCGGTGTCCTCCGGCTACTCGGTCTCTCAAAGCTTGAGTCCCTGCTGCCGGAAATGGACCGTCGGTTCTTTACTCCGAGAAACCAGTCCCAAGCGGCCGAGGGCGAGCCTCGCGGCCGAGCCGGTGTCTTCGCGGGCTGCATTATGTCCACTGCCTTCGCGGAGACGAATCGCGCAACCGGACGTGTGCTCGCGGCCAACGGCTTTGAAGCGATAGCGTGTTCGAGCCAGGGGTGCTGCGGCGCCCTCCACCTCCACAATGGCGAGCTCGAGGGAGCGAAGATACTCGCTCGGAGGAACATCGACGCCTTCGCGCCACTCAACGCTGCACCCGTCGTCGTCAACGCGGCCGGCTGCGGCTCGACACTCAAGGGCTACGCGCACCTTTTGAAAGACGATCCCGACTACGCCGGACCTGCCGCGGCATTCTCTGCTCGCGTCCAGGACGTGAGCGAACTGCTTGCGTCGCTGCCACTGCGGGCGCCGGAGCACTCAGTCGAGCAGATCGTCACACTGCAGGAACCCTGCCACCTCGCGCATGCCCAACGTGTCCGTGCAGCCCCGCGCGACGTTTTGAGGGCTATCCCTGGGGTCACGCTCGTCGAGATGGATGAGTCCGCACTCTGTTGCGGCAGCGCCGGTGTCTACAACGTGACCGAGCCCGAGCGCTCACGAGCCCTGGTGCAGCGAAAGCTCGATCATGCGCTCGCCACCGGCGCCGGCACCATCGTGACCGCCAACCCGGGCTGCCAACTCCAGCTCCAGGCCGGACTGCGCGAACTCGGAGCCAAGGTCGCAGTCCGGCACATCGTCGACCTGCTTGACGAGGCATACCGGGATCCCGGATGAGCGGAGCTGCCCTAGCCCAGTTTGACGATCACCACCGTCGTATCGTCGCCACCGCCGCGCTCGCGCGCTAGGCCGACCAACGATCGCGCGGCCGCCTGCGGCGCTTCGGCTGCCGCCGTACGCGCGATCTCCCAATCGTCAACAGTGTTTGACAGTCCATCCGAGCACAGCACGACCCGGTCGCCCGGCATCAGCTCTACCTCCACAAGGTCCACCTCGGTGGACGCGTCGCGGCCGAGCGTCCGTGTGAGGACGCTGCTGATCGGCAGGCTCTTGCGATGATTTGGGTCGAGGGCGCCAGCCCGAACCAGCTCAGCCACCCAGGTATGGTCGCTGGTCAACTGCCGGATGCCCCAATCACGCACCAGATAAGTCCGTGTGTCGCCGACGTGCGCAACCGTCAGCCGGCCGTCGCGAATGAGCGCCGCGGTCAGCGTCGTGCCCATGCCGCCATACCGCGGGTTCTGCTGGGCGGTCTCGTAGATGACACCATTGGCCCGTCCCATCGCCGCCGCCAGGTCGCCCGACCCGCCCAGGGAGGCGTAATAGCTGCTGACGAGTGTCTCGACCGCAAGCTTACTCGCGACCTCGCCCACGGCGGCGCCTCCCATCCCATCCGCCACAGCGCACAGCCAACCGTCATCCTGGACTCGTTGTGAGCCTGCCGGCTCGCAGTAGACAGCGTCCTCGTTGGTCTCCCGTCGCTGGCCGCGCTCGCTGATCACGCCGTAGTCGAGATGAACTGGTTGACCACCGAGGTCGACATCGACGGTCTGAGCGGGCTTTGCCTCCGCAGGAGTCTCGAGAGCAGCGGGCGCTTGGGGCTCCGCGATCTCCTGCAGGGTGGCGATCGCGGCCAGGATATCTCCCGCGTCGCCGTAGACCGGTGTCGCGTTGACCAACGCTCGCACCAACCGTCCGTCGTTGAATTCGTACACCACCTCCTCCAAGCGAACTGTCTCGCCCTGGTGCAGCGCTCTGAACATGGGGTACTCATCCTCGGCGAACGGCCGGCCGTCCGGATGCCGCCGGACAAACAAGGCCTGGTATTGCGGCATACCCCACCCGGGCCGGTGCGGTATGCCAAGAATTCGCTCGGCCTCCCGATTTACGGTTACGACCCTGTCACCCTCCGCTTCGGCGACGACGACGCCAACCGGTGAGGTCTCGACAAGCGCCCGCAAGCCGGTAAGCTCGGCGGCCATCTCCAGCTCAGCCTGCTTGCGCTCGCTGATATCGGTAAGCATCCCACAGACTGCGTACGGGCGGCCCTCGCCGTCACGCAGCGGAAAGCGCGCCGACAGATACGTTACCGACTCGCCGTCTCGCGTGAATTGCTCCTCCCATTCTCTGGGAGCACCTGCCAATGCCACCTCGTCGTCATGGGAGTGAACGAGGTCAGCCTGCTCCCTGGGCATAAAATCGTAGACCGTTTTGCCGATCATCGCGTCCCTGTCGGTGCCGCGGAGCTCCGCGTAGCGGCGATTGACGAGCACGTAACGGCCCTGGAGGTCCTTCACGAATACAATGGCCGTCGTGTTGTCGAGGATCGCCTGCAGCATTCCTACCTGCTGCCCAAGGCGAACGGTCTCCGCACGGAGACGCTCCAGTTCCCCAGCCAACCGCGGTCCCGTGGGAGTTGCCACTTCAGGCGAAGAACTGGCTGACCTGGACCGGCAGCTCCGGAAGGACGCCGGCCGGTAGGTTCGATTCGCGCGCGAACACGCCGGTAGGGACGTAGGCCCCGCTCTCGAGCCGCAGCACCTCAATGGTCCGCGCGGCCGGGTCCGCGATCCAGTACTCAGCGACGCCTGCGCGTGCATAGGCGTCCTGCTTAGTGCGGCGGTCGTAGCCAGCGGTACCTGGGGAGGCGATCTCGACGACGAGGTCCGGCGCGCCGACGATATGCGACTGGGTGATGATGCTCAGGTTGGCGTTGAGGACGACGATCACATCCGGCTGCATTGTTACGCCGGGGGCGAGCTCGACATCGAAGGGCGCTGGGAGCACGCGGCCGAGGCCCGCGAACTGGACGTGGGTGCCGAGATGAATCGAAAAGAGCAAGGCAGTGCCCTGGTGACTTCTGTTGGGAGATGGCGTCATGTACAGCACTCCATCCACCACCTCGTAGCGCTTGCCGTCGTCGGGGATGGCGGCGTACTTGGCGTAGGTCCAGTGCCCCTGCTTGGCGCCGGGCACGCGGTCCGCGCGAACGACCATCGGCTCTGTCTGGATTGCAGTCATCGATGTCCTCGAGGTCGCGTGGGGAAGCGATCGACGTTCACGCTGATCCTAGTGTAATGCGTCAGAGACAGTATAATGTATGGTGGCAGCCCGAGTGGGCGCCGGGGAGGCCACCGATGCGAGTTGCAGTGCAGGTTCAGTTGACC
>Ga0193751_1002407_pt1 | contig 11357 bp, 6 predicted proteins | sample L1c2metaG_FD_143050 | JGI IMG/M metagenome (GOLD analysis project Ga0193751, IMG submission 143050) | Soil microbial communities from a riparian zone of the East river system, Colorado, United States - L1c2 | ecosystem: Environmental > Terrestrial > Soil > Riparian zone | place: USA: East River...
GGCCCGGTTGGCCTGCTGCAATGATTCCTCGTAGCGTTTGCGTTCCGTGACATCTCGAGCTGCGGCGAAAACTCCCTGAAGCTTGCGGTCGCGATCGTGGAAAGTCGTCGCGTTATAGGACACCACGGTTTCCTTGCCGTCTCTCGCGCGCGCCGTGAGTTCGTAGTCGGTCACTTTGCTTTCACTCAGCACCAGCTTGATGCCGGCCTCGGCTCGCTCCGGATCGGTGAAGTAGTCCTTGAAGGGCGCGCCGATCAGCTCGTCGCGCGTGCATCCGGTGAGCGCCTCCATCTGTTTGTTAACATCGGTGATGATGCCGCGCGGATCGGTCGTTATCAGCGCATCGATGTTCGATTCAATCAGCGAACGCGTGTAGAATTGCTGGTCGCGCACGCGCTGATCAAGCACCATGCGCTCGGCTTCAACCTGCTTGCGCGCGGTATTGTCGGTCCCAATCAGCAGATAGCCGATGATTTCCCCCTGCTCGTCGCGCAATGCCGTGACCGATACGATGGCCGGAAAGCGGCTCGCATCCTTCCGGATGTAGGTCAACTCGTAGATGTCCTCGATCCCACGCGAGGCCTTAAAAACCAGCGCCTCAAAACCGGGCGCGATCCTCGTCCCAAGCTCGGTGCTCAATGCCTTGGCGCGCGCAATGACCTCTTGCGGATCGGAAATATCGGCCGGAGTAATCTTGTTCATTACTTCGGCGGCCGTATAGCCGAGCATCCGCTCCGCCCCGACATTAAAAATTTGAATAACGCCCTTCTCGTCTGTGGCGATGCTTGAGAAGTTGGCGCTGTTGAAGATCGCGCTCTGCAATGCCCCGGCTTTGAGCAGCGCTTCTTCCGCACGCTTGCGCGCGGTCACGTCTTCCATGGCCAGCACCAGCAATTCGCCGTGATGGCCTGCTTCAAGCCTGCGGGCATTGAGCAGCATCACGCGACGCCCGATGACCGGGAAGGTGTGCTCCAGCTCAAAATCATTGAAGACCGAGCTCTTGGGAACAATATCTTCGAGGAGAGTGCGCAGGTCGGGAATATCCCACTGGCCGTTGCCCAACTCGTAAATGAGACGGTTCTCGGTTTCCTCGAGTGAGACCTGAAAGGTTTGGTAAAACGCACGGTTCCCGGATCGCACGCGCAAAGTCGTATCCAGAATTAAGAGTGGCTCGCGGACCGTATCCACGATGTTCTGGGCATAGGTCTCGATGGCCTTCAAGTCCGCCTCGGAGCGCCGCCGCTCCGTCACGTCTTCCATCGCGAGCACGAGCAACTCAGCGTGGCTGCCCGCGCGAAGCTTGCGACCATTCAGCAGCATCACGCGACGCCCGATAACCGGGAAAGTATGCTCCAGTTCAAAATCGTTGAAGACGGAGCTCGTCGGAATAACGTCTTCGAGGAGTGTCCGTAGGGCGGGAATGTCCCACTGGCCATTGCCCAACTCGTAGATGAGGCGGTTCTCGGTTTCTTCGGCAGAGACTTGAAAAGTCTGATAGAACGCACGGTTGGCGCTTCGGACGCGCAAGGTTGTGTCCAGCATCAAGAGCGGCTCACGCACCGTATCGACGATGTCCTGCGAGTACGTTTCGATGTCTTCAACCAACGGTTTTGTTTTCGTCATAGGCCCCTGCGAGATTGTAATATACGCCGGGTATGAGTTGGCGCAGCGGATACTTTCCCCTGGTTAGGTGCCGAGATTTGGAATCAGGAAAGCAGGGATTGAGGAAGAAGAATAACGGCGAGGATTAACAAGTGAGAGTGACAAGCGAAGCGCATGTCTTCCCAAGGCAATCAGCTGGATCCAGACCTAACTGGGCGATTGACGGGTCACGTTCTGTTCCACTGGTCGCTCACGTCATGACATTCAATCGGTGTCATCTGAGTGGCGAAAAGGACCTGCTATTTTTATCGTGCAATTCCTTAGCGACAGGAATAAAACGGGGAAAGCCCCCTCACATTCATCCGAAAGGAAGTCGTCTATGCAATCCCTCAGCTTGTCATTTGCAGCCGCAACTTTCCTTTGGCTGTCGAACGCAACTGGCCACGCCCAAACCTTTGTCTACGACGCGTCTTTAAGCGGTCCCAACGAGAGCCCAGCGAATGCCTCGCCCGGCACAGGCTTCGCGGAGGTAACGATTAACCTAACGACAAATTCATTGACTGTACATGTTACTTTCAGTGGTCTCACCGGCACCACGACGGCTTCGCACATTCATGCCCCAACGCCCGCCCCCTTTACTGGAACGGCCGGTGTGGCCACGCAGACGCCCAGTTTTAGCGAGATTCGCGGTTTTCTTTCTCCTGTCCCAGAGCCAGCTACGATTAGTTTAATCGCGATGGGCGGACTCGCCTGTTGGGTAGCGGTTCGAAAGTCCCGGCGCTAAGCCGTTCCGGACAACGCTCTTCGTCCCCCTGCTCCGAATCGTCCGCCGGGGGCATCGACGTCGCTTGTCTCCCAGTCCATTCAGGGCTCGTGGCGCAGAGAGCAAAATCACAATCATCCGGAGTATGACAGTTGCTTTGTCTTTCTTTGTCTTTTAAATACGTAGATTTTGCCGCCCCAAATGCCCGATCCTGCCAAACCCGATCTGCGCCTTGAGATCGCGCATGTCCTCTTCATCGACATCGTCGGTTACTCGAAGCTCCTGATTAACGAGCAGAGCGAATCGTTGCAGGAGCTCAACGATATCGTGCGCGGCACGGAAGTTTTCCGAACTGCTGAAGCCGTTGGGCAGCTGGCCAAGATTCCCACCGGCGACGGCATGGCCCTGGTTTTTTCCACAACGCCGGACGCGCCCGTGGAATGCGCTTTGCAGATCAGCAAGGCGTTAAAAAGCCGGCCCGATCTGCGTGTTCGCATGGGCGTTCACAGCGGGCCGGTCAGCGCGGTCACCGACGTTGATAACCGCTCCAACGTCGCCGGCGGCGGAATTAACATGGCGCAACGCGTCATGGATTGCGGCGACGCCGGCCACATCCTCCTCTCGAAACGCGTGGCTGAAGACCTGGCGCAGTATCGGCAATGGCAACCGGCCTTGCACGATCTGGGCGAGTGCCAGGTGAAGCATGACGTCACGGTTTCGGTTGTGAATCTCTACACCGATGAAGCCGGAAACGCGGCCGTACCGGCGAAGTTTGCACGCCCCTCTCCAGAGGCTGTCCAAGGCCGGCCTGACTCGGGCCCGGCTGCACGACCGCATTCTGGATCAAAAATTCCGCTGCTCGCCTTCAGTATGATCGTTCTCCTCGCTGCCGGCGCGGCGGTTTGGTTCTTTACCCATCAAGCGTCGACGAAATCGACCTCACCTGCAGCGACCGGCACTCCCGTCGTCTCGACGGCGCCCGCTATTCCGGAGAAGAGCATCGCCGTGCTTCCGTTTGAAAATCTGAGCGACAACAAAGAAAACGCATTCTTCACTGACGGCGTTCAGGACGAGATTTTGACCGACCTGGCCAAGGTCGCCGATCTGAAGGTCATTAGCCGGACTTCGGTCATGCAATATAAGAGTGGTACCGCGCGGAACCTGCGCGAGATCGGCCAGCAACTCGGCGTTGCGCGCGTCGTTGAAGGCAGTGTGCAGCGCGCCGGGAATAAGGTGCGCGTCAACGCGCAGCTCATTGACGCCCGCACGGACGCGCATTTGTGGGCCCAGGTCTACGACCGCCCGATCGACGATGTCTTCGCCATCCAAAGTGAGATCGCCAAAGCCATAGCCGATCAGCTCCAGGCCAAGCTGTCGCCCAGCGAGAAGACCGCGATCGAACAGGCGCCCACTTCCGACGTGACCGCGTTCGATCTTTTTACTCGCGCGAAGAACCTTCTCTTGAACACCAGTTTTAGCGCCACGGTGCGCGGCTCTTATTTCCAGGGCTATTGAGTGGCTCACCCAGGCGGTCGCTCGCGATCCATCATTTTTCGAAGCTTATTGCCAGTTAGCCTACGCCAACGATAACCTCTACTTCCTCGGGAACGACCACACTCCGGCGCGCCTCGCGCAGGCCGAAGCAGCGATTCAGTCCGCCTTTCGTCTTCGTCCCGATGCCGGCGAAGCCCACCTCGCCCGTGCCGAAAATCTTTACCGTGGATACCTCGATTTTGACGGAGCGCTCGGTGAGCTGGAGATCGCTCGCCGCACTCTCCCGAATGATGCCCGCGTCTCCGAACTGACCGGCTACATCGTGCGTCGCGAGGGGAAACAGGAGGAGAGCCTGCATCATTTGCAGCGCGCCCTCGAGCTCGATCCGCGCAATTTCTTCATCCTCCAGCAAATAGCCCTCAGCTATCAAACGTTGCGGCGCTACCAGGAAATGACTGCCGCCCTCGATCGTGCTCTGACCATCACTCCGAACGATGTGGAAACGAAAGCCACGCGGGCGTTTGTAGAGTTGGACTGGAAGGCGGACCTGCGTCCGCTGCATCAGATTGTCGATGATGTGCTGAAAAAAGACCCGGCTGCGATTCGAAGTATCGCTGATACTTGGTTTACCTGCGCGCTCGCTGAACGCGATTCTATCGCGGCCGCCCGCGCGCTCGACGCGCTGGGTGACAACATGCTCGGTAACGATGCAGTCTATCTAAACAGGCATGTTAACGAAGGCGTTATTGCCAGGATGACAAAGGACGACGGAAAAGCACGCGCGGCCTTTACGGCTGCACGCGTCGAGCAGGAAAAGGAGGTGCAGGCTCAGCCGAATCATGGCCCCGCCTTGTGCGTTCTGGGATTGATCGACGCCGGGCTCGGCCGGAAGGAAGACGCTTTACGCGAAGGCCGCCGCGCGGTCGATCTCCTGCCTGTTGCGAAAGATTCGATAAATGGCACTCACATGATTGAGTATCTGTCCATGATTGCCGCGTGGCTCGGCGAGAAGGATCTCGCCTGCGAGCAATTGGCCATCGCGACCCAGAAGCCCGGTACGTTGAGCTACGGTCAGCTCAAGCTGCTTCCTTATTGGGATCCGCTCCGGGGCGATCCGCGCTTCGAAAAAATCGTCACCGATCTCGCGCCCAAAGCCTCCAAATAGCTTTCCGCTGTTTCCATCGGCATTAGCCCAAGTCAATTGCCCGAACTACGCGGCGCGGTCATTTCTGCGCCACTGCCATGAGCTTAGGCCTAACGAATGAATATTCTTTACCGCGCGCGCTGCGCTCTTGCGTTTTCGTCCGTTCGATCCCGACCTCGGCAAGCGATACGCTCGGCCTACAATGATTGGACTTCGGCCATGATAGGATCGGTGAAGTTCAATTTGCGCACCAGTTCGCGTTTCAGAAGGAGCAGAATGAGGCATGCCTGCACAACTTGCGAGAAGACCGACAGATACCATACGTATCGAATATTAAAGCCGGGCGCGCGCGACACCCACCAGGCCGGCACGGCGAAGAGCACCAAGCGGGAAGCCGAGCTGATCAAGGGTGGCATGGTGTTTCCGATTCCTTGAAAAACGCTCGAGCTGCTGAACACGATCCCCGCCGCGATGAAGTTGAACGCGACGATCGTCAGGTATTCGCTGCCGAACGCGATCACCTTCGGATCATTGGAAAATCCCCGAATCAGCATCGGCGCCGTTAGCCAGGTGATGATAGTAAGCACCAGCATCATGGCCGCGGCCAGACCAAGTGAAACCATGACCGAATGCCGTACGCGATCCGCCTTACGTCCCCCGAAATTCTGTCCCACCACCGGTGAGACGGCGAAGCTCAATGCCACCACGGGCAAAAACATCGCCTGCATAATGCGCGCACCGACACCAAAGCCGGCTTGCGCGGCCGCACCGAAGTGCCGAATGATCGCGTAGACGAGTCCAATATAGACCGAAAGCATCACAAACTCGGCGCCGGCTGGGATGCCGATCTTCAACATGGTCCACCATAACTTGAATTGTGGAGCCCACTGTGAGACGCGGAAACGCAGGTAGTGATATTTTTTCTCGAAATAAATGACGGTCGCTATGTCGGCCAGGAGAATGGCAATGAATGTTGCAAGGGCGGCGCCGCTCACGCCCATGCGCGGCCAGGGTCCGATGCCAAAGATCAGGAAAGGTGCGAGGATACCGTTCACCAACACGCTTAGCACCTGCAACGCAACGGACGGTTTGATCGCGCCGGTTGCCCGCAAGGCTGAGCCGAGGGTAACGAGCGGAAATTGCAGGGCGAGCGCGGGAATGAACCAGTTTAAATAAGCCCGGGCCAAAGCTGCAGTGCCAGCATCGGCGCTGAGCGAATTGCAATAAGCATCGCGCACCAGAAATCCCAGGCCGCAGAACCCAAGCCCAATCAGGATCGACATGACGAGCGATTGATTGAAGGCCCGCTCCGCGTGCGGTTGATCTTTCCGACCGGCGGCTTGCGCGATCAGAGTGGTCGTCCCGACGCCAAGCATTTGCGTCAAGGCGAGAACGATCATCATTAGATTTCCCGCGACGCCTACGGCCGCGATCGCTTCCTTGCCGAGACGGCCGACCCAATAAAGATCCAACAACAAATAGAGGGTCTGCACCATCATGCTCACGATCATGAAGGAGGCCATGTGCAGGAGATGGCGGATGACGGATCCTTCTGTGAGATCTTTCATTTTGATGATGGGCCTGCGGCCGACGCTTCAGCGCAGAAGGTATTGCAAAAGCTCAACAGCGAAAGGAGTGAATCGTTGGACCGTGGGGAGCTGCCGCTGCGGCCCAACGTTTAACATCACCCTCGAAGAGACCGATCCACCTTTCGCTCAGGCTTCCTGGCTTCCCGATTGTTTAGACACTATTTCGAATCTCAGGGCTGATACAAAACCACACCCGATTTGTGCCGAATCCTAAGTTTACCCGATGCCGGAGCAACGGAGGCTGCGCCGTACTCGTCGAGCGCGATAAACCACTCGCCACTGGGAAGCGCGATTTCGGCGTCGGATTCGTCGGCGCTGTTTAGGACGACGCAAATACGTTTCCAAGTTTCGCCGGGCACGCCTTCGCCGTTGATCGTGAACAGGAGCGAGGCGTGATCCGGCGTCTCTACGAAATGCACGCGTGACTGGACCTGCGGTTTGGTGCGCAGCCGGAACATGGGGTGCGCTTTGCGCAGCGCGATAAGGTTCCGCACATAGTTAAAGAGATCGAGATGCTCCTTCTTCAAGGCCCAATCAACCTGGTTGACGGAATCGGGCGACTCATAGGAATTGTTGTTACCGCCTTTCGTGCGCGCGAACTCCTCGCCGCCATGGATAAAAGGCACGCCCTGAGACGTGAAGAGGACGAGATAGCCGAGTTTCATCGTCTCGAGGCGCAACGCATCGCTTCCGTTAGGCATTGATTGCACGAGCTTGTCCCAGAGCACCAGGTTGTCGTGACAGGTCATGTAGTTGATCGATTGCGCTGGCGACGCGAGCCAGTCGCTCACGAGCATGGCTGCTTTGAGCGCGTCGCGTTTTGATCCGTTTTGGATCCAGCCAGGCTCGTTGCCATCGGGTTGGCCTTTCAAGGCATTGCGGAAATCATCGTTGAAGGCCCCGGCTGGTATCTGTCGTATGGCCGCTTTATCGCTTTTGCTGGTCAGCGGCGTGGTGCCGCCCGTCCATGGTTCGCCATAGAGCACGATGCTCGGGTTGATGGTGCGCAGTTCGCGGTCAGCCTGACGAATCGTCTCCTGATCGATCAAGGCCATCAAATCGAAGCGGAATCCATCGACTCCGTATTCCTTCGCCCAAAACTTCAGCGAATCGATAATGAGCCGGCGCGCCATCGGCGCCTCGCTCTTCACCTCATTCCCGCAACCCGAACCGTTGGCGAACGAACCGTCGGGCCCGCGCCGGTAATAATATTCCGGCGCGATGGACATGAGCGAAGCTTTGCCGGAGGTGTGATTGTAAACCACATCCATGATCACGCTCATGCCACGCGCATGCAGTGTGGCGATGAGCGCTTTCAATTCCCGCACACGGCTGTTGTCATTCGGATTGGAGGCGAACATGCCTTCCGGCGAGAAGAAGGCGCTGGTGATGTAGCCCCAGTTGAAACTGCGGCTCGCCTCGTCGTTTTCGAAATCCTCCACTGGCATCAGTTCGACGTGAGTCACCCCGAGTTCCGTCAAATGGTCGAGAGCGGTTTGTATCTGCGGATCGTCCGGCAGCCGGGTCCCCTCCTCCGTCCAACCCAGATAAAGGCCGGCCTCTTTTACTCCCGAATCCGGCGCAACGGTGAAGTCGCGCACGTGCATTTCGTAAATGATCGCGTCGGTCGGCGATTCGAGACGCGGCCCGTGAGAAACTCCGGTCGTCATCGGAGTGATGCGGCCGCGCATGCTGTTCGCCACCGCATTCACGGCGTAAGGATCGAGCACTTCGCGCGCGCGTTTCGGATCATTTCCGTCGAGCAGGTAGGTGTAGAATTTGCCGCGCAAGTTGCCGGTTATCGTCGCGTCCCACAGCCCATTCGATTGCTGCCGCAGGGGACGAACTTTGCGACCTGCACCACCGGATGCGTCGTCGTAAAGCACGAGGCTAACGATCTTCGCGGTGGGCGCGAAGATGCGGAACGTGGTTGCCTGATGGGTATAAAGTGCGCCCAGCCCTTTGCTAATCTCGTCATGATTCGCCTCCTGAATGGTTTCCGGAGACTCCATCGTCTTCCGATGCGAAGGCGTGACCGATGCGACTTTGCCCGAACCTTGCCTTGCTTCGCGTTCTGCTTTCGTTAACGCCGCTTCGGCGCGAGCGGGCAGGTCGGTGGCGGCGATCGCGATCCGACCTGTTCCGCCCATGTAGTCTGCCGCCACATCTTGCGGGCTGATTTCCAATACCTTCACCACACTGCCAGCCGGCGCCTTGAGCGAGCCCACTACTTTGCCACCCGAAACAGCGGGAAATTCCACCGGCTCGCGCAGCCGAACCTCGTTAGGCCACTGCTCCTTATGCTCGATCAACCAGGTGAGCGGGTCAGGCCGTGGCGTTGCCTGCACTCTCGGAGCCGGCGGATTTTCCGGCTCCGTTGTCTCTTCTTCATCCGGCAGCGGCGTCGGTTCTGGTGAAAGGAAGTTTTGCGCGGAAGTGACCAGGCGCTTCAAGGTTTCCTGGGGCGATGCCTGCCACCGATGCATGGCGTACCCAAACCCACCGGTCAGCAGCAGGGTCAGCAACCAAAAGAAAACATTGCAACCGAGGGGACTTCTCTTTCCTGTGCTCGACTTTGTCTTCGGCCCGCTGGGCTGAAGCGGAACATGGACCGGCGGCGCACCGGCTTGCGCTGCGACAGAACGGGGCAGCGTCAGAACATGATGACAACTGGGGCACTCGACGCTTTGCCCGGCGAGGCCGTCGTCGACTTCGAGATTCTGATGGCAATGGGGGCAGTCGATGTTCATCGGGGCAGGAAAGGAGAAGATTCCAATCAGGAAAAAAGGAAAGCAGGAAATGGGAGCTTCGCACAGGTCGGGGCCGCGTGGCACTGAAAGGTTGACGAAGCTATTTCTGAGCGAATGCTGTGGCCATGGGCGAGCCGAGAAGCGACTTCGAACTCGCGCACGTCCTGTTCATGGATGTGGTCGGCTATTCCAAATTGCTGATCGACGATCAGCGTGAACTGATCGCCGAACTGAATGCCGTCGTGCTCGCGACGGTTGCGGTTCGCGCGGCCGAAGCCGCGGGCAAACTCATCCGTTTGCCGACGGGTGACGGAATGGCCCTGGCTTTTTTCACGACGCCAGAAGCGCCCGTGCGGTGCGCGGTTGAGATCGATCGCGCGGTACGAGACCGAGCTGAGTTGAAGAATCTGCGGATGGGGATCCACACCGGGCCGGTGAGCACGATGGCGGACGTGAACGAACGGTCAAATGTGGCGGGGGCCGGGATCAATATGGCGCAGCGTGTGATGGATTGCGGCGACGCAGGTCATATTCTGCTTTCCTCGCGCGTGGCCGAGGATCTGGCACACTTTCGCGATTGGTCGACGCAGCTCCACGATCTGGGCGAATGCGAAGTGAAGCACGGTGTGCGTGTGCGCGTCTTTAATCTTTATGGCGAAGGGTTCGGCAATCCCTCGCCGCCAGCAGCCGTGGCAAGCCAGGAGCGGAGCGGCGTCGTTCAATCCGCCACGACAAGGCGCTCGCGCCGAACAAAGCTTTCCATGGCGATCGGAGCTGCTGCAGTGATCGCAGCAATCATCGCCGCGGCGCTCCTGTCCCGAGCGCGTTCGGCGCGTTTCGCCGCCGCGGACAAATCGATTGCCGTGCTCCCGTTTGTCGACCTGAGCGCGGCCAAAGACCAGGAATATTTCTGCGATGGGATGAGCGAAGAAATTCTCGACGCCTTGGCAAAAACGGAAGGGCTTCGTGTGGTTGCGCGAACATCGTCATTTTCGTTCAAGGGCAAAACCGCAGACGTGTCTGAGATCGGACAGAAGCTGGGCGTGGCGACAATCTTCGAAGGAAGTCTGCGGCGCGAAGGAAACCGCATTCGGGTCACAGCGCAGCTCATCAATGCCCGCGATGGTTTCCACCTTTGGTCGGACACTTTCGAGCGCGAGCTAAAGGGAGTCTTCGCGGTTCAGGATGAGATCACGAGAAAAATTGTGGACGCGCTGAAGGTTAAACTTGCGATTGCCACTCCGGCGCGCGGGCAGCAGAACACGGAGGCCTACGATCTCTATCTGCAGGGCTTGTATTACTCGAGAAAGAGTGACGAAGAAAGTTTGCGTAAAGCGCTGAAATTGTTTGAGGCGGCCCTCGATAAGGATCCGCAATTCTCGCGCGCCTGGACGGGCATCGCGTCCGTTTGGAATTGGTTGGCCGACTCTTATGTGAAGCCGCTCGAGGCCTATCCCGCGGCCAAAGCTGCTGCTTCGAAGGCACTGGCTCTCGATCCGCGTGACGCGGAAGCGCATGTCTGGCTGGGCGAAGCAGAGCGCGTCCTCGGCTGGGACTACGCCGGTGAGCAAAGGGAGTTGGAGCAGGCGCTGAAAATCGACCCGAACTCTGCGACCGCGCATGTGTTTCTGGCGTTGATGCTTGGCGCCCAAGGTGGGGAGACAGCACTGGCGCTTCAGCATGTAGAGCTCGGACGCAAAGCGGATCCACTGTCCGCCATCGTCAGTAATTTCGCGGGCATCATCCTGCTCTCAAGCGGCAGGATCGACGAGGCGATCGCCGAAGGAAAGCGGACCCTCGAACTCGATCCCGATTTTAGCTATTTTGAATCAGCGCTCGGCGCCGCCTATCGCGAGCAGGGTCGGTTGACGGAGGCGCTCGCTGTTTATGAAAAAGCGCGAGAAGTTTCGAAGCAACCCATGCCGGGATTGGCGGTCACGTACGCAATGGCTGGTCGCACGACCGAGGCGCGAGAAATACTTGATCAATTCCTCGAGCAGGCGCGAACGAATTAC
>Ga0193751_1002408_pt1 | contig 11351 bp, 13 predicted proteins | sample L1c2metaG_FD_143050 | JGI IMG/M metagenome (GOLD analysis project Ga0193751, IMG submission 143050) | Soil microbial communities from a riparian zone of the East river system, Colorado, United States - L1c2 | ecosystem: Environmental > Terrestrial > Soil > Riparian zone | place: USA: East River...
CGCCGAAGCATCCTGCAAGCAGTGCGGGAGTTCTTGAACGGAGAGGTCCCAGCATGCGCTCGGCGCACGGAGATCGACGAGGGGTCGATCCTTGCGCAGTCCGACATCATTCCGGACGCATCCGCCTGGCGCGATTACTTTGCACGGGCGGCTACACCGGTATAGCTGAGACGGCGCTCTGAGCCACCGGCAGAATGGCCACTTCTAAAGTTCAAAATCGACTCTGTTGCTACGAGTCGGACGCCTGGTATCGAAGTGGGGTTCAGGAGGTCGGAGGTTCAAATCCTCTCGCCAACACACGACGAGCACGGGTGATCGCGCTCTCCAGGCACGGAACCGGTCCGGCCATTTGCGGGAGCGAGTGCGCATTTCTCAATTCACATCGCGCCTTAACTATCAGGACTCGCTCTGGTATACTTTCCGGAAGTATGACCCTTTGGATTGGATTTGCTATGTCAGAAAGAAGAGTCGTCCGGATACAAGAAAAAGGCCAAGTCACCCTGCCGGCTGACGTGCGTCGACAGCTCGGCCTGAAGAAGGGCGACCTTGTAACTGTGGTCGCGACTCCGGAAGGCGCGTTTATCGCACCCCAGGAGTTGGTGGCCCAGAAGGCCCTTGACCGCATCGGGGATGCCCTTCGAGCCAAAGGGCTGTCACTCGACGAGCTGATCGAGTCCGGTCGCGAGCAGCGGACCCAACTCATCGAGGAGCGCTATGGCATCAAGGCCGCCGAACAGGGCGAATAGAGTCTTTATGAGCGCTCGTGTTGGAGGTCGGGAGAGTAGTCGCCGTCAAAGACGCTCCAATTGTCGCGGCGGCTCTGCACGCCAGCTGCGCCTATCTCGCCACCTACGACCGCAAGCACCTATTGCAGCAGCGATCGACCATCAAAGAACACTTTGGCATTACGGTGGCGAAGCCCAACGAGGTGCTATCCCTGATCGGGGCTTAGCTCCGGATTGCTACGCCGTCGGCCTGGTGCGGGAACAGAGCCACGTCGGACGGCTGGCCGACTACCCCTTAATGGCGGTGCGGGTCGGGTTCATATCCATGATGATGTGCGACTCCGGACAGAACGTGAAGCAGGTCGCGCCGTTCGGCGGGCGCGAGGCGCGGTTGGGTACCAACCCGATCTGCATCGCCTTCCCCTTGGACCTGCCGGGGCCGGTGTTTATCGACATGGCCACGAGTGCGGTGGCCGCCGGCAAGCTGCAGCTCTACCGGGCACGCAAGTCGCCGATCCCGGAGGGCTGGCTGGTGGAGAAGGACGGCCGCCCGGCCACCGACCCGAACGCGTACTACGAGCGGGGCGCGGTCATGCTGCCGCTGGGTGGGCCTGAGGGGCACAAGGGCTATGGGCTCTCCTTCGCGGTGGAGACGCTGGCGCCGCTGCTGCCGGGCCTAGGGTTTGGCATCGATCTTCAGGGGCGGCACAACGATGGCAGCCTCATGCTGGTGGTCGATCCCGCGAACTTCCAGCCGCTGGGCGAGTTCAAGACGCTGGTAAACGACTTCGTGCAGTACCTGAAGGAGACGCCCCCCGCCCAAGGGTTCTCCGAGGTGCTATATCCGGGCGAGCTGGAGTACCGGACAGAGCAGCGACGGCGCGCCGAGGGGATCCCGGTGGAAGAGAAGACGTGGGCACAGGTTGCGAAGGTCGCGGAGCGGTTCGGTTTGGGTGATTTGTTGGTGAGCGTCTGATCGGGCAAATGGGCTTCAGGAGGTCCGAGGTTCGAATCCTCTCGCCTAAGCGGCGCCCGTGACCGTGAAGTCTTGGCTGACAAACACGTGGTGCGGACCGCTCGTGCCGATGATGTGGACTGCGTACGAGCCGTCGCTTAGCTGCAGTACACGATTGACAGTACCGCCCGGGAACATGGCGACCGCCACGGCCGTGGCCTCATCCGCCGCCGGTCCCGTGCTCGCCGTTCCACTCCCGGGATGCCAGTCCTGCGGGACCTGACCGTAGACGGCGGCCGGAACTGGGCCGTTTGCCGCCCCCGGGGCGGGAGTCGCCCGCGGTCCCCCCGGGTCTGCTTGTTGTGCCACTGCCGTCGCATTCATGGCGCTTGACCCGCCGCGGCCGGAAGCCGCGTGGCCGATGGTGTATGTGCCAATCGCGAGGGCGATGACCATGACGCCAACTGCTGAGAACTTCGAAAGCTTACGAGATACCATGATGGCTCCCTCCCTTAGAGCGCTACATCCAATGTAGAGACCGAAGATTAAAACTTCCCAAGGGCAGAATGATAGCTACATGAAAATGGGAGTGCGGATCACCGCGGAGAAATCCTCCTCGATTCCCCTGGCCTGTTCCGCCGCGTAGACCTGCTGCGCCGCCGCGGTCACCGGCATTGGCACCGCGCACGCCTGGGCGAGCCGCAGGACATTGCCCAAGTCTTTCCACATCAGGCGCAGTGCGAAGGTGACAGGGTACGCGCCGGCGCGCACGTTCTCCAGCTTGGACTTCTGTCCCGACGTGAGCACCGCCGTCCCGCCGAGCGTGTTGAGCAGTGCTTCGCGATCGAGGCCCGCCCGTTCGCCAAGGGCGATCGCCTCGGCCAGCGCCTGCATCTCAGCGCCCAGAAGGGCGTTGGCAACGAGCTTCATCGTGCTCCCTGCCCCGTTGGGCCCCATATAGAAGCTCGTCTGTCCAACCACGTCCAGGATCGGCCGGCACCGCTCGTAGGTGTTGCGGTCGCCACCGACGAACATGATGAGGCTGCCGTCGGCCGCCTGTGGGGTGCTGCCCGACACGGGGGCGTCGAGCACGGCGACGCCCCGTGCCTGCCCCGCCGCGGCGAGGGCGCGGGAGGTGTCGGGATAGACGCTACTCAGGTCGATCAGCGTCGTGCCGGCGTGCATCTCTTTGAGCGTACCCTCAAAGCCAAGCAGGACCTGCTCGACCGCGGCATCGTCGGCCAGCGAGGACATCAGCACGTCGGCGTCGCGGGCGAGGGCGCGCGGCGACTCATAGGTGCGCGCGCCCTGCTCGGCCAGCGGCTGCACCTTCTCCTGGCTGCGGTCGAAGACGCCCAGCGGGTATCCCGCCTGCAGCAGCCGGCGCGCCATGCGGCTGCCCATGGCGCCGAGGCCGATGAAGCCGAGCGCCGGCATCGTCGTGGTTGCGTCACTCATCGCGCAACCTCCGCCGATGGCATCAATTCAGGGGCAGGCCCGCCGGCCGAAACGGCGGCGGTGGTGATTCGCTCGATCTCTGCCAGATCCGTCGCGGTCAGATGAATCTCCGCGGCCGGCGCCGTCTGCTCAATCTGTGCCGGCCGGCGTGCGCCCACAATCGCAACATCGACGGCAGGATTGGCCAGCGTCCAGGCGATCGCCAATTGGGCCACGGTACATCCGCGCTGCTGCGCGAACTGCCTGAGCTCGTCGACGATCTGGAGATTGCGACGGAACGCCTGGCCACGGAAAAGGTCGCTGGTGGAGCGCCAATCTCCAGCCGCGAAGGTCGTCGCCGGCGTCATCGCGCCGGCAAGAAGGCCGTGAGCCATCGGACCGTAGATCAGCACGCCGATCCCGTGACCGACGCAGTAGGGCAGGGCCGTCTGTTCGATGTCCCGGCGAAAGAGGTCATAGGGCGGCTGCAGCGTATCGACGCGGCGCGTGCGTCCGAACGTCTCCATCTGCGAGATGTCGAAGTTGGAGACGCCGACATAGCGAACCTTGCCATCGCGGACGAAGTCGTCAAGTGCTCGGGCCGTCTGCTCGAACGGCGTTTTTGGATCGGGCCAGTGAATCTGATAAAGATCGATGTAATCCGTGCCGAGCGCGCGCAGGCTGGATTCCAGCCCCTGGCGCAGCCAGGCAGGACTCGAGTCGCGCACCAGGATGTTTCCCTCCATCCGGAGGCCGCCCTTCGTGGCCAGTACGACCCCGTGCCGATTCGCCCGATCTCCGGTCGGAGCGCCTCGCCGAGCATGCTCTCAGCAGCGCCGAATCCGTATGCCTGTGCCGTATCGAAAAGGTTGATTCCCAGGTCGAGCGACTTGCGAACGGCGGCCTTGCTCTCATCCGCCTCGACGGCGCCCCAGTCGCCGCCGAAGGACCAGGTGCCGAAGCCAAGGCGCGATACCTGGAGGTCGGTTTGTCCCGAGCGTAGATACTCCATGAGCTGTTCAATTCCTTCCTTGATTTGCCTCCGGCCGCCTGTCCCGGCCCCGATAATTTGGCGGATTCGGCGGCTCCGCCGCTCGCGCGAGTGGAAGGCGCACGGTGACACTCGTGCCCTCGGCTTCCCTGCTGTCGACCACGATGCTCCCGCCGTGCGCTTCCGCAATCTGCTTGACGCTGGCAAGGCCGAGGCCGCTGCCGGCTACCAGCCCGACGTTGGAGCCGCGCCAAAACGGCTCGAAGATGAAGGCTTGGTCGGCGGCCGGGATGCCGCGGCCCTGGTCGCAAACGACCACAACCGCCCAATTGCCCGCGAACGCCTGTTCGCGGGCAACGCTGACGACGATTTCGCGGTCCGGCGGGCTGTACTTCATCGCGTTTCCAAGCAGGTTCTCCAGCGCCCGCCATACCTGTGTCGCGTCCCAGTGGCCGCTTAGGGTCGGTTCGTTGGGCACGAAGCGGATCAGGTGGCGCCCACTGCTGGACGGAACGCCGGATATCGCGTCGCTGACGAGCTCCACCAAGTCCGTCTGGCGGCGGTTTAAAGGAAGCGAACCGCCCGACTGAATTCGTGCGAGCTCAACGAACTCGTCGACGAGTTGCTCCATGCGTGCCTCGGCCTCCTCAATCTCGGCCATGCCGAAGTCGAGCCATGCAGAAAGCGAAGGATCGGCGCGTCGAGCCTGAAGCCGAAGGAGCTGCGTGTTGGCACGTATCGCGGCAAGCGGGTTGCGCAGGTCGTGGGCGATCGCCGCCACCAGTCTCACATCGGACGCGCCGGCGCGCGCGTTCACTACCACCATCACATCGGGATCCTTCCTCGCCAATTTCGTTCGGACGCTGGGCCTTTTAAGCGACTCCTGTGACCGTGAAGTCCTGGCTGACAAACGCGTGGTGCGGACCGCTCGTGCCAATGATGTGGACGACGTACGAGCCGTCGCTTAGCTGCAGTACACGGTCGACGGTACCGCCTGGAATCATGGGGAGCCCCACGGCGGTGGCTTCATCAGCCGCCGCTCCAGTGATCAGCGTTCCACTCCCGGGATACCAGCCTTGCGGAACCTGTCCGCATACGGCGGTCGGAACGGGGCCATTGGCCGCCCCTGGGGCCGGAGTCGCCCGCGGCCCCGGATAGCCTGCTTGTTCCTCTGTCGTCGTATTGATGACGCTTGACCCGCTGCGGCTGGAAGCCGCATAGCCGATGGTGTAGCTGCCAATCGCGAGGGCGAGTAGGCTCCCGGCGGCGGCCAATCCAAGTAGACGAGTGCGAAGGCGTTTCATCGTTTAGGTCCTTCCGTGTTTATGCGGCTGAGGCAGCGTGTGTTTCCGCAGCGGCGTCCGGCTGCGCGGCCATCAGCCTTCCAGCCCGTCGGAGCTGCCCGATTTCTTGGGTGTGACGGAGCGCCCCGCATTGCAGGCAGGCAAGGTCACCGTCTTCGTCGGGATGCAGGTCGCCGCCGCAACGGTGGCAGCCCTTGAGTATGAACATCTCTCTCCCCCTATTCCGCTGTGTTGGTCCCTGTAGGAATTCGTGACCGCTGTGTCCCGACTTTCCCGAGAACGCATTCACCATGCCGCTTGCGGAAGCACTGGAACACGCGCATGTACGCAGTTGGAGCACACAGCTCCAACTGCGTGCATGCGCCCTAACGCTCCGGGCAGTGCTAGGATCGGCGCGCAGCGGGCGCGTGAGCCTCCGGCGAACCCCGCGGTGGAGACCCGCCGCCATGGCTGAGCCCGAGACGACGAGCTTCCGGGCGTTGCTCAGGCAGTACCGGCTAGCTGCCGGCCTGTCCCAGGAAGCGCTCGCCGAGAAGGCGAGGCTGAGCCGTCGCGCGATCAGCGATTTGGAACGCGGCGCGCGGCGGGCACCCTACGCGACGACGGTGGAGATGCTCGCCGATGCGTTGCAGCTTCCCACCGACGACAGGCGGCGGTTTGAGCGATCAGTCGATCGCCACCGCGGCCCGCAGTCCGGAGCCGGGCCACGCGCCGTCGCCGCACTGCGCACGCCTGGCCACCTTCCTCCTCCGCCGTCCGCGCTGGTCGGGCGCGAGTCTGAGATCGCGGAGGTGACGCGGCTCTTTCGCGGGCGGTCCCGCCTCCTGACGCTGACCGGGCCAGCGGGTGTCGGCAAGACGCACCTGGCACTGGTGGTTGCTGCGCAGCTTGCGGGCGAATCCGCCGATGGCGCGATGTTCATCGACCTAACCCCCATCCGTGATCCGTCCGCGGTGCTGCCGGCGATCGCTGCGGCGCTGGGCCTGGCGGAGAGCGGTGCCGGCTCCATGATCGAATGGCTGCAGATGTGGCTGCTCGACCGCAGCACGCTGCTCGTACTCGACAATTTCGAGCAGGTGCTGCCCGCGGCAGTGGAGCTTGGTGAGCTGCTGGGGGCCTGCCCGGGGCTCAGCCTGCTGCTGACCAGTCGCGAGCCCGTGCACCTGCGCGCCGAGCAGGCCTTTCATGTTCCGCCCCTGGCGCTGGCCGATCCCCTGCATCTGCCGCCACTGGTGGAACTTGAGCAGGTGGCGGCCGTAGCCCTTTTTCTCGAACGCGCACGCGCGCAGGTTCGTGGGTTCGCGCTCAACCGCGAGAACGGACGCACCGTGCTGGAGTTGTGCATCGGGCTGGATGGACTACCGCTGGCGATTGAGCTGGCAGCGGCGCGGATCGCTGTCCTGTCGCCGGAGATGATCTTGGAGCGGCTGCGGGATCAGCTGACCTTGCTCCGCTGGCAGGCGCAGGACCTTCCCGAGCGGCAGCAGTCGTTACGGGCGGCGATTGCGTGGAGCTATGAGCTCTTGGCGGTGGAGGAGCAGGGGCTTCTGCGGATTCTCGGCGTCTTTGCCGGCGGCTTCAGCGTCAACGCGGCGGAGGCGGTTGCGGCCGCCGCCGGCATGGGTGGCAGCGACGTTCTGGGAGAGCTGGCGTCGCTGGTAGACAAGAACCTTGTGTTGAGCGAGGAAACGGGAGGCGCCGAGCGGCGCTTTCGCCTGCTGGAAACGATCCGCGAGTATGCCCTGGAGGAGCTTGCGCGTCAGGATGAGCGGCGGGCGGCGGAGCAGGCACACGCCGCGTACTACACAGCCCTGGCCGAGCGCGCGGAGCCTGAGCTCACTGGGCGAGCGCAGCGAGCGTGGTTAGTTCTGCTCGAGGGGGAGCAGGAGAACCTCCGTGCCGCCCTGCGGTGCCTTTCGGACGGGCGAGAAAGTGAGCAGGCGTTGCGGCTGGCGGCGGCCCTGGAACACTTTTGGACGACGTTCGGGTTCCAGGACGAAGGGCGGAGTTGGTTGGAGAGGGTGCTCGCCGAAGCGCCCGAAGCGGCGCCGGAGATACGGGCGAAGGCGCTCGCTGTGTTAGGCGAGCTTCTGATCTTGACAGGCGACCGCGAGAGGGCGCATCGCGTGCTTGCCGATGCTCTCGCCCTCGCGCGCTCCCTTGGGGATCGGACCATCGTCGTTCGGTCAGTCGTTCACCTCGGCCGGTTGGCGGTCCAGTCAAAGCAGTGGGAAGAGGCCAATCAGCTTCTGGAAGAAGGACTGGCCGGGGCGCTGGAAGCAGGTGACGCCTGGTGGGCGGCCTTCGCGCACCTCCAACTCGCGGCTCTCGCCTCGAGGCAGGGCCAACGCGAACAGAGCGAGCAACTGCTCCAGGAGGCACTCGCCGAATTTACGGCCATCGACGAATCGCACTCGATCGTCGGTCTCGGCTAACGATCGGCCGCGGTCCTGCGGCTGATCACCGCTCAGCCTCTGTCGTTCGGCCCGCGGGCGCGAAGCTCTTGAAGGAACTCGTCCGGCGGCACAAAAAACGGGTTCTCTTGAAGTAGGCCGCCAACGATAATCGCCGGATGCGTTCGCATGATGTCTATGACGATGCTGCCGCCAAACTTGGCGAGATCATACGTTCAGGTGACCGGGTCTTTGTACCGAGGCAAGACAAAATTGAGCCGCGTTTCGTACTCGAGGAGCTTATCGACGCCGGGTCGATCCTCCAGCGCCCACTCCATGTGCGCGACAAGCCGCGTTAGCGGAAATGCCTGCTTACCGCCCTCCAGAACCTGCTCAATGAGGGCCAGCATCCTGTCCTGATCGAAGTAGCCGCCAAGAAGATAGGCATCTTCCCAGTTCTTGAGCTCAAACTGACCTGCCTGCTGAGCTCCGGTGACATCGATGCCGGCGGCCTCGAGGCGCCGCACGTGGTCCGCACGCAGGGAGGGATCGACGATGTGGTAGGCCTTCTCACCTCGCTCGAAACCTTCGCGAATGAATGGGAGCAGTACCCGGTACTCTTCCTCGCGGCCATGAAAGAAGGCGCAGACGTGATTGTTTTCACGGAGCGTCGCGCCAGCGATATGGATTGGTCGGGTACCACCGCTGTCTCGGTCCACGATATCTGCCTTTCTCAAGCCGAAGTCTACATGGAGTCAGGGGTCATGATGGTGTGTACCGTCATGGCCTTAGGCGTTACAGAGACCCCGTGCTTCTGAAGCGACTGCCCCAAAGAGCCGGTAATGAACCTGTCGGCCGCTGCCTGCGACTCCCAGACCCCGGTGACGCGCCAACCACCGTCCGTAGGCCCGGCGAGGTGGTAGAGCGTCCCTGCTCCGGCGCTAAGCGCATGGCACTGCCGGAGGATGCCGCCGGCCCCAAAGGCCGTTACGCCGCCGGGGCTTGGAGCGGGACGTAGTGGCCGCCCTTGGAGACCGGGGCGAGGCCTGCTGCGATGCGGCTCCAGGTGGCGGCGCCGTCGGGGCTTGCGTAGACCTCGCCGTCGGTTGTGCCGGCGAACAACTCGAAGCCACCGGCATCGCCGGACAGGGCCATCGCCTCGATGTTGCCAACCATGTGCTCGGGCAGACCCGTGGACGCCTCTTCCCAACTGTGCCCGCCGTCGCGGCTGCTGACGACGGTCGAGTCGGCACAGTGCGATTGGCGCCAAGTGCCGGGATTCAGGGCGGCGCCGGCCATGAAGATGGTGCGGTCGTCCGCCGGCGAGAACTGGAACTGATCGGGGTAGCCGACGCGCGCCTGCCGGTTGCTGAGGTGCGTCCAGGTCTCGCCCTTGTCCGGGCTGTGATACAGACCCATGCCGCCGGTCATGTAAATCTCGTCGGGGTTGGAAGGCCGCAGCATCACCAGATGAATGTCCTTGTAGACCTCGTCGTCGGGGCGGGCATAGCCGTCGAGCTCGCGCCAGGACTCGCCGCCGTTGGTTGAAAGCAGCAGCGCCCCCTGCTCAACGCCGGCGTAGAGCCGGTTGGCGTCGCGCGGGTCGATGGCGAGCGTCTTCAGGTGCGCTTCATGCGGCGGGCCAGGGAACATCCATTTGTCGGTGTCGGGCACGCCCCGCAGGCTGGGAAGCTCCTCCCAGATCTCACCCAAGGTGTCGCTGCAAAAGAGCCCGGCGGGCTCGGTTCCCGCGTACAACCGCGTCCGGCCGCCCTGCCGGCTGCACGCGAGCGAGAAGACATGCCCGACCGGGATGCCGTGCCTTCTCGCCGTCCAGGTCTGCCCTTCGTCGGCACTGAAGTACAGGCCGCCGCCATGAACGCCGGCGAAGAGACCGCCCTGCCCCGGCTCCCAGAGCAGCGAGCTGATGTGGAGGTCCTCGAGGGCGCGGCCGCTCAGGCGCCAGCTACCGTGAGCGCCCTTGCGTTCGAGGGTGCTCACGCCATTCAGCGTACCGACGAGGAGCTTGGTCGTGGGGCCGCTCTGGGGATAGGTGTTCAATCCGTTGGGTGACAGACAGGCGATCATGTCGACTCCTTTGTTACGTTCAATCTACCTTTACGTTCAAACTGCGCGGAATCACAGCTCAACCTTGAGCGCGCGCCAGGGAGCGACCCTGTGCTCCACAGCCTTGAGGATCTCACTGATGAGGATACCGATGCCGATCAGCACGATGACCGGCACGAAGTACCGGGCGGTCTGGAAGCTGCTGCCGAACTTCGCCAGCAGGAAACCGAGGCCCGACAGGGCGGTGTACAACTCCGCAACGACGGTGCCAATGATGGCGAGCGAGGCGCCGATCCTCAGTCCTGCGACGATGTACGGCAGCGCGCAGGGAAGCATGATCTCGCGGAAGATCTGGCCCCGTCGGGCGCCAAACGAACGGGCCGCCTCGATCAGGTCGCCGTCCGCATTGAGGACCCCGGCGTAGGTGTTGATGACGATAGGCAGCACGGCGGTGAACCAGACAATCGCGACCTTAGCGGGGAAGTCGAGCCCCAACCACAGGATGATCAGCGGCACGAAGGCGACGCGTGGCGTCGCGTTGAGGCCATTGACGTAGATCTCCAGCGTCTCGCCCAGGCGTGGGATCCCTCCCATCAGGACTCCGAGCGGGATCGCCGTCACGATGGCCAGAAGGTAGCCGCTGAGGAAGACGAGCAGGCTGCTGCCGGTAGCGGTCACAAGCTGGCCGCTCTTGAGCAGCACGAGAAACGCCGGGATGACCTCCAGGGGCGATGGCAGCAGCAGCTTCCCTGCCGGAATCGATGCGAGGTGCCAGCCTACCAGGAAGGCGAACAGCGCGATGACACGCCAGCCTGCGACGCTGATGCGGTCCCAGATTCTGCGATCCGGCACTCGCGGGCGAATCAGAGGGAGAACTCGGGCTGGCCGGCCAGCATGCCCTGAATGCGCGCCCACAGGCCGGCACGGCTGTGGATGTAGTCGGGCTCAGCTCGGAAGTCATAGCCCCAACGCGGACGCGGCAGAGTCACGTCCAAAGCCTCCTCAACAGCCCCGGGTCGGGGGCGCAGCAGGACGATGCGATCGGCCAGGAAGAGCGCCTCATCCAGGCTGTGGGTCACGAACACCACGGCCATGCGCTTGGATTCCCAGATTCGGCTGAGCTCGATCTGCATGAACTCGCGCGTCTGCGCGTCCAGCGCGCCGAAGGGCTCATCCATCAGCAGAATCTCGGGCTCCATGCTCAGCGCGCGGGCCAGTCCCACGCGCTGCTGCATGCCGCCGGATAACTCGTGCGGATAGCTGTGCTCAAAGGCGCTGAGCCCGACCATGCTCAGGTATTCGCGGGCCTTCTCGCTGCGCTGCCGGCGGTCGACGCCCTGCAACTGCAGCGGGAAGATGACGTTGTCCAGCACCGTGCGCCAAGGCAACAGCCGAAATGACTGGAAGACGAAGCCCATCTTGGGGCCCGGCACCGGAGCACCGTTGCCATCGATCACGATTTGTCCCGCGTCGGGTTGG
>Ga0193751_1002409_pt1 | contig 11348 bp, 11 predicted proteins | sample L1c2metaG_FD_143050 | JGI IMG/M metagenome (GOLD analysis project Ga0193751, IMG submission 143050) | Soil microbial communities from a riparian zone of the East river system, Colorado, United States - L1c2 | ecosystem: Environmental > Terrestrial > Soil > Riparian zone | place: USA: East River...
TCTCCCCTCGTGCCGAACTTCTCTGCGGAAATTAATTCCTTCGCCGCATGCCTCGCACACGACCCGCTCGCCCTTGTATCCCGGGAATTCTTCGGCCGGTAAGTCGATTTTGACCCACTGCATCGTGAAAAGGTCGTCGTTGGAGATTTCGCGGTAGGCCAGCATTTGCTGCTGATTTTTGTCGGCAATTTCCGGATGCATCTGGCGAGCCAGAGCCTTCGACGATTCTTTCGCCGCGATGCGGATCGCTTTGCCGTTGTTCACATCCACAAATGTTGCGGCAACCTTGCCCCAGTCACGGAACTTCAGCGCGCGCTTTCCGAGGCGGCATCCAGTGACTACGGCGACCGCGTCGGTGGCGCAACGATCGATTTCAACGAAGGTGACGAGGCGCTTTCTGTCTTTCCCCTGTGGATCGTCAATGCCAAGTTTCTGCAGGCCGAGCATGGCGAGACGCACGCCGAGGACTTGCCCGGCACAGAGATGGCCATGAGCCTGTTCAGCGTCGCGAAGATATTCGTCGAGGGAGTTCACAAGAGCAGCTCTCAGCTATCAGCCATCAGCTTTCAGCTTAACATCTCCCGGCAATAGATTTCCGGCGCCGGTGCATTGCTCATTTCCTTCTCCAGCGGATACCCTCTTTCGTTATCTCCACCAGAATACCTGCATCCGCAAGCTCGGCGCGGATTGCGTCTGATGTTTTAAAGTCTCGGGCGCTGCGGGCTGCTTTCATCGCTTCTATTTTCTTTTCGATGTCGGCATTGGCGAATTGTCCTGACTCAACCGCTTCGCGCAATCCACTGCTGACGTCTTTATCGCGGCCTTCCTTCTCCGCCCAATCGAACACCTGTTTCATCTTTGCTGCATCGTCATCGTCGAGCACGGCAAAGATTTCGTCGAACTTGGCTAACGCCGCGAGCAACGGCTCGACGTCATCTTTCTTAATTGTGCCTGCGTCGAACGCGGCGTTCGCCTGCCGCACCATCTCGAAGATCGCAGCTTGCGCCTGCGCGGTGTTAAGGTCATCGTCAAGGGCGGCCTTCATACGTTCGACTGTGTCAGCCGCCAGGGACTGCATCTCAGGGTTGGTGCCCGCAGCGAAATTGCCTGCGCTCAAACGCGTCCGAAAGTTTCGTAGTCGTTCAACCGACACGGCGGCCTGCTTCAGCCCATCGAAGGTAAAGTTCAGCTGATTCCGGTAGGGAACTGACGCCAGCAAATATCGGATCGACGACGGCTTGTGGCCTTTGAGAACCAAATCGCGAAGAGTGAAGAAATTCCCCAGGCTCTTCGACATCTTCTCGCCTTCGACTAGCAGAAAACGGGCATGGAACCAGAAATTTGCGAAAGGCTTGCCGGTAAAGGATTCTGACTGCGCGATTTCGTTTTCGTGATGCGGGAAGATGAGATCTTCGCCGCCGGCGTGCAGGTCGAAAGTTTCTCCGAGTTCTCCCATGGACATGACGGAGCATTCCAAGTGCCAGCCCGGCCGTCCCGGCCCAATCGCCGTATCCCACGAAGCTTCGCCCGGCTTGGGCGCTTTCCACATCGCGAAGTCGCGTGCGCTGTCTTTGTCATATTCGTCGACATCAACGCGAGCGCCATCCCGCATGTTTCCAAAATCTTTTTTTGAGAGTTTGCCATACTGCGGAAATTTGGCGATGCGGAAATAATACGACCCGTCTTCGGTGCGATAGGCAAAGCCTCTCTCCACCAGTCTTGCGACGAAGTCCGCCATTTCCGGAATGTGCTCGGTGGCCCGCACCAGCGTGGGTTGCTCGATGCCGATCATGGCGGCATCTTCGAGAAATGCTTTCTCGTACTTCGCGGTGTACTGCTGTACGCCGACGCCGTCGCGCGCCGCAAAGCGGATAATCTTGTCGTCCACGTCGGTGATGTTCATGACGTGCCGCACTTTGTAACCGCTCTGCCGGAGGAATCTGCGCAGAATGTCCACCGCAACGAAAGTGCGGAAGTTGCCAATGTGGCCGTAATCGTAGACGGTGGGGCCGCAGGCGTACATGCGGACCTCATAATCGACAAGAGGACGGAACTCCTCGATTCGCGACGACAGGGTATTAAAAAGACGAAGCGACATTTAAGTTCGAGTGCGGAAAACGACTCTAAAATTCGACGAACTAAAGATTCTGAACTAACGATTCTGACGAACTAAAGATTCTAGGGTTGGCGAGAGAGTGGGTCAAATGACCGTCACACGGCGGCATTCCGGGCCGGCGGTAAAGCATGCGTGTGTTCGCGCAGACGCTGCTGCACCAGGATGACATAATGCAGCGCAGAGATAATCGTGAAGAGAAAAGTAGCTCGAAGAAACTCCGTGCGAGCAATCCATATTCCGCGCAACGGACGGATCTGAAACAGGAGAACGAAAAAAACCGCGCCGATCTGCGCGACCGTATTGGCCTTGCCGAAAATGCTGGGACGAAAATTCCGCAGTCCGGCAATCGCAAACAAAACTGCGCTGGCGGCCAGAATCGAAATGTCGCGGCTGAAGACCACCACGGTGTACTTCCACGGAATCTTGCGCAAGATGGACAGTACGAGAAAAACCGTACTCAACAGAAGTTTATCGGCAATCGGATCCAGATACTGCCCCAGCAGAGTCTGTTGATGCAGCGTGCGGGCCAGCAGCCCATCCAGCCCATCGCTGAATCCGGCGATCACGAAAAGCGCTAGCGCCCAAAGATAGCGCCCTTCCACCAGATGAATCACGATAAACGGAACAAAAATCATCCGCAGCAGAGTGAGCTGATTGGGAGCGGTGAAGACTTGCGAAAATTTCACGCGCGCTCCTTCGCAGCTCGCGATCCGGAGTCATGAAGTTCGTTGTCCGCGCTATTTTGTTCCCGAGTGGACGGGGCGAGCGCGGCCGATGGCTCCAGCCCGGTCTTGGCGAGAAAGCGCTGGGATAGAGAAGGCAAGCTTCCGTCGGGCAAATCACGTTCGACACGCTCGATGCGATGCATGGGGAAGAAAACCACAGCCGGAGTGAATGGCTCGCCGTCCCGCACCATCACGGCGAGATCCTCGAAAGAGGCGAGCTCGGCTCCGCTCAGGCTGAGGCCCTCGGGCGCAAGCGCAAGAATCATCCCCCAGAACTTTTCCCGCGGATTAGACAGGGTAACGATCACTACAGCGCCGGGTGCAAATGGTTTCGTCGTAATGGCGCCCGCGGCTCCGTCGATCGAGGAGTGTTTTTCCACCTTAGGATTGTCGCTGGGAGGAGCGGGCATTGCAAATGCCTCCGACTCTACGGAGTAAAGCCTGCCGATGTATACCTTTCAGGAACTGCCTACCGAATGTGATATTGTGCGGCTTCGGGGTCGATGTACGCTCCATCATCTGGAAGCAGGCTGCCGTATAAAAATCTTCAACTGGTCGGCAATCCGGACACCTCGGCGGTTCTCGACTTCACGAATCAATTGACATCCGCGCAGCTGCTCTTGCAGATCGAGACCGGCGGTGCCAATTTCAGAATTACGCGGCTGCGCGAGTATCTGGCAAAGAATTACTGACTGCTCACTTTGTCGCGGAACTCCGGTATGCTTGGCGGACATGCAACCAGCATCCGCAACAGCGGTGATTGAATTCCGCGATATCTCCTACCGTGTGGCGGACACGCAGGTGCTTTCCGGATTTAATCTGCAAGTGCAAGGCGGTGAGACCGTCGTGCTGCTCGGACGCAGCGGTTCGGGCAAGACCACGTCGCTGAAGCTGGTCAACCGCCTGCTCGCTCCTTCGTCTGGGGAAATTCGCGTGAACGGTATGTCCAACGCAGAGGTCGATCTCATCCGCCTGCGTCGCAGCATCGGATACGTGATTCAGGATGTGGGCCTATTCCCTCATTTCACCATCGAGCGCAACATCGGGCTTGTTCCGAAGATTCAAGGTTGGCCGCAAGAGCGAATTCGGGCGCGCGTAGAAGATTTGATGCAGATGGTCGGGCTTACGCCAGAGATCGCGACTCGGTATGCGCATCAACTCTCGGGCGGTCAGCGGCAGCGGGTGGGAGTGGCTCGGGCGTTGGCCGCGGATCCTGAGATACTTCTGATGGACGAGCCATTCGGCGCGCTCGATCCGCTTACGCGCGATGAACTGCAGCGCGAATTCCTGTTGCTCCAGCAGAGACTCGACAAAACAGTGTTGTTTGTTACGCATGATTTGCACGAGGCTCTGCGGCTGGGATCGCGCATTGCGTTGATGGAAGCAGGGCAGCTGGTTACGGTTCTCGCGCCGGGAGAGTTTTTACGCTCCACGAATCCATTGGCGTCGGCTTACGTCCGGGCTTTCGGCGGAGGTTTGGAGTCGGCCGCCAATCGAGGCACGTCATGAACGTCTTTCGATTCATTCTGCAGAATCACGATCAGGTGCTCGAACTCACTCTAGAGCATCTTCGGCTGGTTGGCTTGTCGACTATTTTTGCGATGCTGATCGGGATACCGCTCGGCATTGTGATCGCGCATCGGCCACGGTTCAACAAGCCGGTGTTGGCGAGCGCCAACATTATCCAGACCATCCCCAGTCTGGCGCTCTTTGGATTTCTGTTGCCGGTGCCGTGGCTGGGTGATCGCGCCGACCGGCTTGCGATTCTCGCGCTCACTCTTTATGCGTTGCTGCCGATCATCAGGAATACGTATACCGGAATCCGCGGAGTTGACGCCGCTGTTATAGAAGCGGGCCGGGGCATGGGGCTGACAGAATCTCAGCTTCTGTTTCAAGTGGAACTGCCGCTGGCAGTGAGTGTGATCCTTTCTGGGGTGCGAGTGGCGGTGGTGATTTCCGTGGGCTTGGCCACGATCGCGGCGGCGATTGGGGCTGGCGGTTTGGGAGAATTCATCTTTCGCGGCTTGGCCATGGTCGATGATCGAGTGATTCTGGCCGGAGCCATTCCAGCCGCGCTTATGGCGCTGGTAGCCGATTTCAGCGTGGGATGGCTGGAGAGGCGGCTGCAGCCGCAATGAAGAGTCTTTGTACTTCTGTTCTCGCACTAGTCACGTTGCTTCTGCCTTCGTGTTCACAGTCGCACGCTGACCGCATTGTGGTTGGTTCCAAAAATTTCACCGAATCGTTTCTGTTGGGCGAGATCGTGGCGCAAATGATCGAGGCCCACACTAAGTTGAGAGTGGATCGGCGTTTTTATCTGGCCGGAACTTATATCTGTCAGCAGGCGATCCTGGCCGGGCGAATTGATGTCTATCCCGAATATACGGGCACTGCGCTGACTGCAATTCTCAAGCAGCCTGCCAGCAGCGACAAGCAAGAGGTCTATCAGCGGGTGAAGAGTGAGTACGAACGCCGCTTCGGTCTGACGCTGGGCCCAGCGTTCGGCTTCAACGATACTTTTGCCATGGAGATCCGCGGCGAAGATGCTCGCCGCTTGAACATAAAAACGTTGTCGCAGGCGGCCACGTTCACTCCACAATGGCGCGCCGGGTTCGGCTACGAGTTCATGGAGCGGCCGGATGGATATCGAGGCTTGGCCGCAACCTACGGACTGCACTTCGCAGAACCGCCGCGCATCATGGATTTGGGCCTGCTCGCGCGGGCGCTAAAGGATCGCCAGATCGACTTGGCTGGCGGCAACACTACAGATGGACTCATTCCGGCTCTGGGGTTCCTCGTGCTGGAAGATGATCGCCATTATTTTCCACCCTATGAGGCGGTCCCAGTAATTCGCAAGCAGACTCTGCAGGAACATCCAGAGCTGGAGCAAATCTTTGCCCAATTGGCGAAAACAATTTCAGATGAGGAGATGCAGAGCTTGAACTATGCGGTGGATGGCCTGCACCGGGACCCGAGAGAAGTAATTCACGAATTTCTAAGGAACAAGAAGCTCGTCCAGTGAGGAACGCGGCGCTGATGGTCTTCAGATTTGCAGCGTCCCCTGCAGCGTCAGCACTGCGCTCCCTTTGAGAATGACCCGGTCTCCGGCCATTTCGCACCAAAGTTCCCCGCCGCGTTCCGACAGCTGCCGCGCATAAAGATGTGTCTTGCCCAAGCGCTCCGCCCAGTATGGTGTGAGCGCGCAATGGGCCGAGCCGGTCACCGGATCTTCCGGGATGCCATAGCTTGGGGCAAAATAACGTGACACAAAATCACTTTCTTCTCCTGGTGCGGTGACCGCGACGGCAAATGGATGAAGCTCCTCCAATCTCGCGAAGTCAGGGCAAATACCTCGGATCGCAGCCTCAGTTTCGTATACCGCAATATAGGTGTCATTCGCTTCCAGCAAGCTGGAGGGACGCAGTACCCGCCGCAGACCCTGAATGAGCGCTTCCGGCGAATGTGTGCAAGGCTTTGCGAACATCACAGGGAAATTCATCGCGAGCCTTTCACCGTCCTTGCTGACAGTCAAAGCCCCACTGAACCGCGTCTCGAACCGAACCGTTTGGAGACTGGGTAGCAGCAGGTTAAGCAACACATAAGCCGAGGCGAGGCTGGCGTGGCCGCAGAGCTTAACCTCGCAACGGGGCGTAAACCATCGCAGATCATAGTGTTTGCCCCGGGACACGAAAAAAGCGGTTTCGGAAAGGTTATTTTCAGCAGCGACCTTGAGCAGGAACGCGTCATCTAACCACTCTTGAAGAGGGCAGACTGCGGCGGGATTACCGTGGAACGGCCGATTTGTAAAAGCGTCAACGTGAAATAGGGGAATCCGCATCTTCGTCATTGTCATTGTCATTTTACTTTGCGAAGAGGCCAGAAACTGGACGCGGATTTTGAGAGTCCAATTCCACCGGGAGTTCGTCCAATCCATACATCGGGGGGCCTAATGCTCATTGCTCAACCAGAGATCGCTGGCCGTCGTCAATTACTGGAGCGGGTCGTCGATGCTCGTTCGCGGAGCGATGCACTCTTCAATGTCGTACGGGAACAGTTCCTCTATGATCGGCCAATTCCGGAGCGCCACCGGATCATTTTTTACGTGGGGCATCTCGAGGCGTTTGACTGGAATCTCCTTCACGAAAACGCCCTGGGTCTGAAGAGTTTTCATCCAGAGTTTGATCGGCTCTTTGCCTTCGGTATCGATCCGGTGGGTGGTGGATTGCCCTCGGACCAACCTTCGGACTGGCCATCTCTCGACGCTGTGCGCGATTATGTGAGCAGAATTCGGGCCGCTCTCGACGAGAAGCTGATTGACGGAAGTCTGGAATCATACGGGCGGGGCCGCGACGGTTTTGCACTCGACACTCTGCTCAACGTAGCCATTGAGCATCGCCTGATGCATGTCGAGACGCTGGCTTACATGCTGCATCAGTTGCCGTTCGATCGAAAAGTATCTCCGGAAAAATCACTTCATCTCGCGACGGCACCGGTGACTCATCGGATGATCGAGATTCCGGCGAGAGCGGCGACACTGGGCCTTCCCCGCGGATCCGAAAGTTTCGGCTGGGACAATGAGTACGAGGCCCATGGGGTGCAGGTGCCGGCGTTTGCGATTGATCAGTATGAGCTGACGAACCGGCAATACCTCGGGTTCATGGCCGCCGGCGGCTATGAAACGCGCACTTTCTGGAGCGACGAGGACTGGAACTGGAAGACGGCTCATGCCATCACGCATCCCGTTTTTTGGACGCAAGGGACGAACGGATGGCTCTACCGCGCCATGTTCGAAGAAGTTCCGTTGCCTCTGGACTGGCCGGTGTATGTGAGTCACGCTGAGGCCAGCGCGTACGCGCACTGGGCAGGGAAGTCGCTGCCGACAGAAGAACAGTGGCAGCGCGCCGCCTATGGGACGAAGGATGAAAGCGAAAGATATTACCCGTGGGGCAACGAGCCCCCCAATTCCAGCTTCGGCAATTTTGATTTCAGCCATTGGAATCCCACGGCGGTGAATGCCTTTCCGGCCGGTCGCAGCGCTTTCGGTATACACGACTTGTTGGGCAATGGCTGGGAGTGGACTTCCACTCCATTCGCACCCTTTCCGGGTTTTGAGCCGTTCCCGTTCTACCCGGGTTACTCGGCTAATTTTTTCGATGGGAAGCATTTTGTCATGAAGGGCGGTTCGCCGCGCACCGCGGCGTGCATGCTGCGGCCTACATTTCGCAACTGGTTTCAGACGCATTACCAATACGTGTACGCCGGCTTCCGCTGTGTGAATCACAAGTCTTAATCATCAGCAAAGGAGTTTGCCATGCTCGTTCATGCCATCCCTAGCAATGCCACCTACGATTTCGGTGCCGACGTTCGCGACGGGCTTACGCGCACCGGACAAAAAGAGCTGCCCTCCAAATATCTATATGACGATGTGGGCTCAGCACTATTTGAAGTGATCAGCCGCCTGTCGCAGTACGGACTCACACGAGCCGACGAACGCCTGCTGCGTCGCCACGCGGACGAGATCGTCGACCTGCTCGCCGGGCCAGTTGCTGTCGCGGAACTCGGGAGTGGCAGCGGTAAAAAGACTCGGTGGCTGCTGGAAGCGTTCTGTAAACGCCAGCGCACGTCCTATTATCCGGTGGAAATATCGCGTTCGGCTCTGGTCATGTGCGAGCGGGAACTGAGTGACATTGATGCCATCAGCATCGTAGGTTTTGAGCGTGAATATCTAGACGGCCTGCTGGAGGTGGCGTCGTACCGCAAGAGCGGTCAGCACCTGTTCGTGCTCTTCCTGGGCAGCACGATTGGAAACTTCGACCGTCCGGCGGGAGTGAAGTTTCTGGGTTCCGTGCGAAGCATTCTTCAGCCCGGCGACTCTCTCCTTCTAGGAGCAGACTTAGAAAAGCCAACGGCCCAACTGCTTGGAGCGTACGATGACGAACTCGGAGTGACGGCCGCTTTCAACCTGAACCTGCTGGCCCGCACGAATCGCGAACTCGACGCCGACTTTGATTTGCGCGAATTCGCTCATTTAGCGAAGATCAATCCCGTCGCTCGCAGCGTCGAGATGCACCTGCAATCAAAACGAAAACAGACCGTAAATATTCCGCGCGCAGAAGTCTCCGTTGAGTTTCAGGAAGGAGAAACAATCTGGACGGAAAGCAGCCACAAGTATTCGGCTGAGGAGATTGTCGAGACGGCGCGCGATGCCGGATTCCGCTGCGAGCGGCAATGGATCGATGAACGTTGGCCCTTTTCAGAGAACCTGCTCATCGCAGAATAGAGAGAATCGACAGGGCCGTTCTTAAGACGCGCCAGTCTTGCGCCAGGCGTGCAGGTTGATCGCGCTCATTACCATACAAAACACGTTGGCAGGAATGAAGCCTAGTTGATCAGTTCTAATGCCGATAATACAGACGACCACACTATTGACACCGGCCAATGCCCAGCCTTCGCAGCGTCGCCGGCCAACCAGAATCGTGGACGTGATGGTTAACACGCAAGATAGATAATCGAGCCGAAACACGGATGAATGCCCCCAAGATCATTGTGGGTGAAGGCCGCGGCTCTTGACAGTGCTGATGTCCTTTCGTTACATGACTGAGGTCACTTGCCGAGTTTCAAGATTGCCCAGTTTTAAGATGAACTTTCCGGGAGGATCCCATGCCCAACGAATGCACCCACCTGAATCAGATCAAAATCAAAGAAACCGACAAACACGTGTGTGAAGAGTGTGTTAAGACCGGCGACCGCTGGGTTCACTTGCGTTTGTGCCTGAGCTGCGGAAATGTGGGCTGCTGCGATTCATCGAAGAACAAACACGCCACTAAACATTTCAAAAAAACGCAGCACCCCCTCATCCGCTCCAATGAGCCGGGAGAGTCCTGGGTATGGTGTTATGTGGACGAGGTGGAGTTGGACGACGTGCTGGCCTGATGCTCGTCCACTGGCTGCGACCAAATTTGGATTTCAGTATCTAATGAGCTATTCGGTCCCCGTCCCTGAAAGCGGGGCTTCGGAATCCGGTTGTCTGAAATCCTTAAATAAAAGCGAAGAGCGATTATGGCAAAGCCGATTCTGCTGACCGTCGACGACGATCCCGATGTCTTGCGGGCCATCGAACGCGATTTGCGATCGCAGTATGGCGCCGGCTATCGCGTCCTCAGCAGCGACTCCCCGGAAGGAGCCCTCGATCTTCTCAAGGGGCTGAAGGTTCGCAACGACGGCGTTGCCCTGCTGCTCGCCGACCAGCGCATGCCTCACATGGATGGCGTCGTTTTTTTGCAGGAGGCCCGGAAGATATTTCCGGATGCCAAGCGCGCCTTACTCACCGCATACGCCGATACCAACGCCGCAATCAGCGCCATCAACCAGGCTAGCCTTGACTACTTTTTCATGAAGCCGTGGGATCCTCCCAGCGAGCACCTCTATCCTCAACTGGACGACTTGCTCGACGATTGGCAGGCTTCGTATCGCCCGACGTTCGAGGGTATCCGCGTATTGGGCACGCGATGGTCTCCGCGATCCTACGAACTCAGAGATTTTCTGGCTCGCAGCCACGTTCCTTATCAATGGATCGATGTTGAGGGCTCGGCCAATGATCCGGAGACCAAGCGACTTCTCGAGGCTCTCGGGCCCGATGCCACTGACCTTCCCATCGTCCTGTTTTCGGACGGGACCAAGCTCCTCAACAGCGTGCCGTCAGAAGTGGCGCAAAAAGTGGGATTGCGCACACGCGCCGAAACCAGTTTTTATGACTTAGCAATTGTAGGCGGAGGGCCGGCCGGTCTGGCCGCGGCCGTCTACGGCGCTTCCGAGGGATTGCACACAGTAATGTTGGAGCGCGAGGCCCCGGGCGGACAGGCGGGAATGAGCTCGCGGATTGAAAACTACCTCGGATTTCCGGCCGGGCTCAGCGGCGGCGATCTGGCTCGTCGGGCGGTGGTGCAGGCCCGGCGATTTGGAGTTGAAATCCTCGCGCCCCAGGAGGCAGTCGGCGTTCGCACCGAGGGGCCTTACCGCATTATTAAAGTGGCCGATGGCAGCGAGATTTCCTGTCACGCCCTCATGATCGCAACTGGAGTGCAATGGAGGCGGCTGGAAGCCCCCGGCGTTGACCAGTTGCAAGGGGCCGGCGTTTACTATGGCGGCGGCGCCACGGAGGCATTGTCCTGCAAGGGAGAGATCGTCTACATCATTGGCGGGGCAAATTCCGCGGGCCAGGCGGCGATGAATTTTTCCAAATACGCCGAGCGAGTCGTGATCCTCGTCCGTGGAGATTCACTTGCCAGCACGATGTCCCAATATTTGATTGACCAGATCAAGGAGACTCCCAACATTCAGCTATGGACGCACGCCAGCGTCGCTGAGGTGCACGGCGAAACGCGCCTGGAAGAAATTTCCGTCCTGTGTTCGGACACGGACAAAGTGGAGCGGGTACCGGCCAGTTCGATGTTCATCTTCATCGGAGCCTTGCCGCGAACGGATTGGCTGGCGGGCACTGTCGAACG
>Ga0193751_1002410_pt1 | contig 11344 bp, 8 predicted proteins | sample L1c2metaG_FD_143050 | JGI IMG/M metagenome (GOLD analysis project Ga0193751, IMG submission 143050) | Soil microbial communities from a riparian zone of the East river system, Colorado, United States - L1c2 | ecosystem: Environmental > Terrestrial > Soil > Riparian zone | place: USA: East River...
TAGAGATCTGCCGCGCCGTCATTGTCGTAGTCAAACCAGCAAACGCTCATCCCCGCGCCGACGTCTTCGACTCCGGCCTGCGAAGCGACGTCAGTAAAAGTTCCGTTGCCATTGTTGTGGTAAAGATTCTTTCGTCCAAAATCATTCACCACGTAAAGATCGGGCCAGCCATCACGGTTGAAGTCGTTCCACCCGCAACAAAAACTGTAGCGTGTGTTGTTCTTATTGAGCCCCGTCTTGGCAGTTACGTCGCGAAACGTACCGTCACGGTTGTTGCGCATCATGAAATTGGGAGGCCCGTTCTGCGCGTCATAATAAGGAGAGGGATACTTGTACTGATCCGTGCCCTGGTAATACACGTAGAGGCAGAAGTAGATATCCAGCCAGCCGTCGCGGTCATAGTCTGCAACTGCTGCTCCGGTGAAGGTCCCCTGCGGAGGAGTGGCGAACTGAAACGCGTCCGCCTTCTGGCGAAACGTGCCGCCGCCTTGGTTCAGGAATAACATCGGGCCGGCCGCGCGCACGACGACTAGATCCTGGCGTCCGTCATTGTCAACGTCGACAAAAAGCGCGCACGCTGTATTTTCGATGACGCCGACGCCCGACCCTTCCGTGATGTCGTTGAACGTTCCATCGCCTCGATTTCGATAAAGCCGGTTTGGAAGACCGCCGGGTTGGCACACATAGAGGTCGTCAAATCCATCGCCATCGATGTCGCCAATGGAAACGCCGTTGTGCCCGTAGACATCAATGCCGCAAGCACCGTCGAGCGCCGTTCGCCAATAATCCGTTCCGTGCAGAAGCTGCGAAGAATAGGACGGATTGCCGCCAAGAGCCGCAGCCGCGATGTCGACATAGCCGGGGGCATTCGAGCGGCTCTGCGTTTCATCCAGCGTCTGCCAGTTGCGCACTCGGAACTGGCCCGACGCAGACTGTTCCCAGGTAAGCTGCCAGTAACCCACACGTTGTTCACGGTAGAAGCCGTGGCCCGTGCCTGCCACTTCATATCGGATGCGAGCCTGAAGCTGACCGGAAGACAGCGCCGCCGATGGCATGGAACCAGCTTCAATACTCGTCACCTGAAATTCAGCAATAAGAATCTTCGAAAAGCCGCTCATGGCAGACCGCAGCTCCTGCAAAAACGCGTCCCGCCCAAGTGCAGTCTCTCGCTTGAATGTATTGCGACGGGCCTCAATCGGCGGGCCAGGACGCACCACGCGGGATTCAACGGGCCGTGGAGAAGATCCCGAGAAATTAGGCAGAAGAACTTTCTCGACTGCTCTGACATCCTGAGGAGACTGCAGCAGACCGGAACTCCACTGCGCAAGGATCGCTGTGATCTGCTCCGCGTATTTTTCAGTGACAAAATCGTCGAGGCCAGCCTGCGTTTTAAGGAGTAAGGCATCGAGCGGCCTGGGCATCCGATAGTGAGGATGCAGGTGGAATTCGCGACTTGATGAGGCTGCGTCTGCAGCGTCAAAACCGTAGAGTGTGGGCCAGCCGAAACCACGCAGACCTGCAGGAATTAGCGACGCCGATGCTCCCTGGCAGAACCGAATCAGAAAGTCGCGTCGACGAAGGTTCACTGGGCCCGGGGCGGACGAACTCCGCATCTTCTCTGGCCGACTCAGACGGATGTCTCCCGGATTCCCACGCGTGGCCCGAAATTAACACCCGCACGCGCGAGCGTCAAATGTGACCGTGGATTGCGCGGCATTCCATTGCGCGGCGCGACAAAGATCTGACCACAACTGTATGTTAGGCTAACGTCCTTCAACTCATCTAAACTCGTGTGTCGGAGATTTCCCTTTGACCGTTCCTAGAGTGGTCGTCCCACGAATCACCGTCGTCGGCAGCTACGCGACCGGCCTGACCATGAAAGTAAAGCGCCTGCCGAGCACCGGCGAGACGCTTCTAGGAACGGGCTATCGCGTGGACTATGGCGGTAAGGGTTCCAACCAGGCCGTGGGCAGCGCTCGGCTCGGAGCGAAAGTTAACTTCGTCGCCCGGATTGGGAACGATGCCTTTGGAGAAATGGCGCTAGGCCTCTACCGCGATGAAGGCATCGATGTCGCCAATGTAAAACAAACCGCCGGCACGCCCACCGGTGTGGGTTTCATCATGGTCGAAGCGGCGAGCGGCAATAACTGCATCGTAATTGATCCTGGAGCGAATGAGCTTCTCACCGCTGACGACATCTCCAGCGGCTCCGCCGCCTTCGCATCGACCTCGGTCGTATTGACTCAGCTCGAAATTCCCGTAGCGGCGGCCGAGGCTGCTTTGCGTCTTGGACGCGCGGGTGGTGCCATCACGATTCTCAATCCCGCCCCGGTCCGCCCTCTTCCTCCGTCCGTTTTGCAATTGATTGATGTGCTCACTCCAAACCAGGTCGAGGCCAAAGTACTCAGCGGTCGAAGTCCGGATGCCATTATCGAACCCGAACAACTCGCGCGCGAATTGATTCGCAGTGGCGTAAAACAAGTTGTCATGACCTTGGGCGAAAGGGGAGCGCTGATCGTGACCTCATTGTCCTCCACGCATGTTCCTGCGGTTCCGATGTCCGCAGTCGATACCACGGGCGCGGGCGATGCCTTCAATGCCGGCCTCGCGACCGCCCTCGCCTCAGGCGCAAATCTCGAAGCTGCGGTGCAGTTTGCCGTGGTCACTGGCGGTCTGGCTGTTACGAAGGAAGGTGTAATCCCTTCGTTGCCCAGCTGTGACGAAGTACGTGACTTCTATCAAAAGAGCGGAATGACACCACCAGCTTGGTTCGCGGGAAGTTCGGCCCCACTACAATGACCCCTATGCCTTTGCTTCTGGGCTTTCTGCTCGTGCTGCTGGCCGGCTTGTTGCAGGGAACCTTCATCCTCCCCATGACGCTTGTTCGCAAGTGGGAGTGGGAGCACACGTGGGCAACATTCTCTCTGCTCGGCATGATCGTCTTTAATTGGATCATTACTCTTTTTTTGGTCCCCAACATCTTCGCGGTTTACGTTGCGTCCCCTCCGCGAGATCTTGCCATTCTCGCGCTCTTCGGACTGGGTTGGGGCATCGGCGCCGTTCTCTTCGGTCTCGGGATGGCGAGGCTCGGGATGGCCCTCGGCTATCCCATCATCATGGGCCTCATCGCAAGCCTGGGCGCGTTGATTCCGTTGCTCGTGTTCTTCCCGCAAACCCTGTTCACCCAGAGAGGCGTGGTTCTGCTGGCCGGAACTGCCATCGTGATTGTAGGTATCGCCATGTGCTCCATAGCCGGCTCCCGCAGAACGGCGTCTACAACAAAATCGAACACAGGGCCCTCTAATGCCCTCACGGTGGGATTGGTGATTGCTGTCCTTGCCGGTATTCTTTCTTGTTTGCCCAACGTCGGCATGGCTTTCGCGAAAAACGTGACCGGGGTGGCGGAAACAATGGGCGTCTCCCAGGCGTCGTCAGGAAATACAGTCTGGGCGCTTCTGTTCACGCTTGGGAGCGTCGCCAACCTTGCCTACTGTTTCTACCTAATGTTTAGCAAGAACACACTCCGCGAATACTGGAATGCCGAGGCGCCGCGCAATTTGAGCTTGAGCGCTCTGATGGCATTGATGTGGATTGGCAGCTTTTATCTCTACGGGGCCGGCGCAGCACGGCTCGGACGATGGGGTTTGGTGGCGGGTTGGCCGCTGTTCATCTCGATCTCGATCGTCACGGGTAACATATGGGGGTGGTGGAGAGGCGAGTGGCAAGGTGCGCCCGCCTCCGCTCGGCGGTTGTTGAATCTCGGCCTGGTGATTCTGATTGTCGCGGTGATCGTGGTCGCGCTCAGCAATTCCGTTTAGCGAAAGGGTCGGCTAGGGAGGAAATCCATGTCGCAGCCGTCGTCGCAGTCTCCTCCATTTCTACTTACGCCACAGCCTCGCGCACGCTGGATGCGACTGGATACCGCGCAACTGCTCAAGCGGTTTTACTTTTGCGAGCGCATGGTCCTTGTTAGTTGTGCGGCATGGATCCCCGCCATCGCTCCCCTCGAAATCAAAACCAGCCTTGCTCGCTTCGTCTGGCAGGGTGCGGAAACCGCGCACGCTTTGAGGAATCGAGTGTTCGAACTTCGATTTCCGAGTCGCCTGCTGGAAGAAGAAGGAGCCGATCAGGCGCTGATTGATCTCTTCAGTGCCGTGAAGGATTCGCCCTCGGTTCCTGCCTTCCTCCTGAGCGTAGGAAAGGTCCTTCTGCCCGCGTTGCGCGATTCTTACCAGTCTTACCTTACAGCATCCGATTCGATTGCTGACGGTCCAACGCACCGCTTCCTTTCTCTCGCACTCATCGAAAAGCTCGATCAGATCGCCACATTTGAACGCTGGGCCCAATCCGAAATCTCCCGCAATCCCGAATCGCGCGCCGGCGCACACGAGTGGGCAAACACAGTTGCCAATCGTCTTTCACAGGTTGGAGGCGTAGGCGTGGGCGCGCCACCCGCTGCAACCGCAGCCGAACCTTTGCCCGGCTCGAAGGCATATTCCATTCCAGACCGGCCCGCCCGCGATCCGCGCTTCTGGCCTTGCCGCTTCTATTGGCCGGATGTGGTCGATCCCAACTTTCCCTACGGCGAGGGCATGCAACTGCAACTCCGCTCCGCGATCAGTCACCTCAATGAAGTTTGGGCGATCGAGTCTGGCGGCTTGATGCTAAGTGCGTTTGCTGACGTCTTGCCCTGGGAGTGGATTCACGATGCTGCGCGCTGGACTTATGACGAGTCTCGCCACTGCCGCATGGGCTATGAGCGCCTCATCGCCTGGGGCTTCGATCCGGCCCAGCTTCCTCTGGGAACTTACATTTACGACTGCGCTTCCGGAGAAGATCCAATCTATCGCTTGGGCATGCTTTACTTTTTCGAGACCAAGAATATCCGCCACAAGCTAACCCGCGCTCAGCTTTTTCACGACTACGGCGATGCCCTGAGCGAGCATGACATGGATTTCGATTGGGCCGACGAAACCATCCATGCCGGCTATGGAAAACACTGGCTCGGGGAGTTACTGGCTGTGCGAGGAGAAGATCCATCTGCTCAAGATCAGGTCCGGGAACGATGTGGCACGCTGGTGAGTGACTACGTGGCCACCGCGACCGCAGAAGAAGTGACCGCCATCAAGAAGATTGCGAACGCGCTGATAATCCAGGCAGCGCAAAAGCCGGCGAATCGTGCGGAGTGATCGGGCGAAACGAAGATCGGGCGAAACGAAGATCGGGCGAAACAATGAAACTCGGCGCTAAACCCGGCAGAACTCGACGTCTTCAACCGTGGATTCTGGCTGTTCTGGCCGCGTTGATGCTCGTCACCTTCGGCGGCACAAGTGCGAAATCGCAAGCGTCGCCTGCCGCAGAATCGGCGACCCCAGACTCGCCGGATGCTCACCTGGGCCGAGCCTACGACGCCCTGAGAGACGATCGATACGAAGTGGCCGCCGCTGAATTCCGAGCCGCCCTCAAACTTGATCCGAAGCTCACCCTCCGGGCGCGTTTTCCTCTGGCGGTTGCGCTTTTCGAGATGAAGAAGCCCAAAGAAGCGCGCCAGGAGTTTGAAGCCGTCCGCCTCGAAACTGGAGATCATCCCAACATCTCATATTATTTGGGCCGTCTTGACTTGGACGAACTGCAGTACGAGAGCGCGATCCGGAATTTAAATCAGGCAATCGCCCAGCCGCCTTTTCCCGACACCGCGTACTATCTCGGCTTCGCATACTTCAAACAGGGCGCTCTAGCGGCCGCTGAAAAATGGTTGAAGGAGGCAGCCCGTTTGAACCCGCACGATGCCCGCGTCCAATATCAGCTCGGCGTGGTGTATCGCAAGCAGGGGCGCGAGCAGGAGGCAAAACAAGCGATTGCGCTGTCGGGAGAACAACGTCAGCGCGATTCCAGCCAGAGTCGGTTGCGGCTCGAATGCGCGCAAAAACTTGACCAGGCTGCGCGCGAGGAAGCGCATGCCGTTTGCGAACAACTCTATGATCAGGATGACGCGGAAAAACTGACTGAGCTCGGCACCATCTACGGCCAGCATGGCGATGTCGAAGCCGCTCTGAAACCATTGCGCCGTGCGGCAGAACTCGCGCCGCAATCGCCCCAGATGCAATACAACCTTGCGCTCGCTTACTACCAGCTCAATCAATTTGAAGAGGCCCGTAAGCCCCTCAGCAACGCGGTCACGCGCTGGCCCGACATATTTCAGCTTGCAGCCCTGTATGGCGCAGTGCTCTCAAAGCTGGGTGAAGATCTTCTGGCGTATCAGGCGCTCCGGCACGCTCACGGACTCAATGCTCAGGATTCCGCAACCGCCGATCTGCTCTACCTCACCACCCTATCGCTTGCCCGCAAAGCTCAGAGCGCCCGGCAGTATCCCGATGCTCTTCGCTATTTCCAGGAGGCGGCAAAACTGAAGCCGCAGGAGCCCGCGCCTCACCGCGGTCTAGCCGACATCTACAAGCTCACTGGCCGTTCCGCGCAGGCAGTTACTGAGCAACAGGAAGCGGATCGGCTGGCCAGCGCTTTTGAGAAAACTCAGTAGGCGCCAATTACAAATCATCAAACTCGACGAAGACCATCATGTGCTGACGCTACTTCGGCCTCCGGTCCGCGAAAATCTCTGCTGTCGAAGCGGGTCAGGCGTTACAATGGCCCACCACTCGATCTTCAGCGAATTCGGTTTTGGGTATGCAAACAATAAAGGTGTCAGCCGCAACTCGCGAACGTCTGCTCCGTGCGGCGCGCAAAGTAATGAAGAATGCCTATGCGCCCTTCTCCAGCTTCAGAGTAGGCGCGGCTATCCTCACCTCGAAGGGCCAAATCTTCGTCGGATGTAACGTCGAGAATTCTTCTTACGGAATGACCAACTGCGCTGAGCGTACAGCGATCTTTTCTGCCATTGCCAAGCATGGTCCAAAACTTGAGATTCGCGCCGTCGCCGTCGCCAACGATCACGGGGTTCCATGCTCGCCCTGCGGCGCCTGCCGCCAGGTCATCTATGAGTTCGGGCCGCGCGCCATCGTCTTCTACGAGGGGAAGAATGGCCCAAAGCAAAGTCTCATTACCGATCTTCTGCCGGAGGGTTTCCGCCTCAAGTGAGCCAGCCGAGCATCTCCGAATCCCCGTTCCGCGTCATCGATCTCATCCGCAAAAAGCGCGATGGCGGCGCATTATCCGCCGCTGAAATCGGATACCTCGTCGCTGGCTGCACCGACGGAAGCATTCCCGATTACCAGATGGCCGCGTGGCTCATGGCCGTCGTGCTGCGCGGAATGACTCGCGAGGAAACCGCCGCCCTCACGCATGCCATGCTGCATTCCGGCGAAGTTCTCGATCTCAGCTTCCTGCCTGCAAGAAAAGTGGACAAGCACTCCACTGGCGGCGTCGGCGACAAGACCTCGCTCGTGCTTGCTCCGTTGGTCGCTGCTGGAGGTCTATTCGTCCCCATGATCAGCGGCCGCGGCTTGGGCCACACCGGAGGCACGCTCGACAAACTCGAATCCATCCCCGGATTTCGCGTGGGCCTGCCGGTGCCCGAATTCCATCGGGTTCTCAAAGCCTGTGGATGCGCCATGATTGGCCAGACCGAGAGAGTCGCTCCCGCTGACCGCAAGTTGTACGCGTTGCGCGACGTTACCGGCACGGTCGAGAGTCCATATCTCATCTGCGCCTCCATCATGAGCAAGAAACTGGCCGAAGGTACCGACGCGCTCGTGCTCGACGTGAAGACGGGCTCAGGAGCTTTTATGAAGAAGGAGGAAGACGCCGTCTTCCTGGCCGAGCTGATGGTCGAAACTGGCGAACGCATGGGCAAGCAGATGGCCGCGCTCATCACCGACATGAACCAGCCGCTCGGCCGCATGGTTGGGAACGCGCTCGAAGTGCAGGAGTGCATCGAGATATTACACGGTGGCGGACCGGCGGATCTGCGCGAACTGTGCCTCGATCTGGCGGCGTGGATGTTTTATCTGGGCGGCGCGTCAAAGACGGTGGCGCAGGGCAAGCAACTCTCCGAGCAAATCATCACCTCCGGCAAGGCGTTCGAAAGGTTCCGCCAGATGGTCGAGTTGCAGGGCGGCGACATCAGCGCGATCGACGATCCGGCGCGCCTCCCAGGCACAGATCACCGCGTCGATGTGCCCAGTCGCCAAGCTGGCTACGTGACGGCCATCGCGTGCGAACAGGTCGGCACCGCTTGCGTCATCCTCGGTGGAGGCCGCGAACGCAAGGAAGATGCGGTCGATCCCGCTGTGGGCATCGTCGTCCACAAAAAGATCGGTGACAAAGTTTCCGTTGGCGAGGCGCTCTGCACCATTCACTGCCACTCTGACGCACAGGCCGCGCGCGCAAAAACGCTGCTCGAAGAGAGCTATCAAATCGCAGCCGCCGCGCCCACGCACAAAATATCCTTGGTTCATCGCGTGATCTATAAAGGGGAACACTGATTCAGGGGATAAAGATTAAAGGGGATAACAATGGGACGCTTCACTGGCATTCTCGGACTGCTCACCATGTTGGGTCTCGCCTACGCCTTCTCCACCAATCGCAGCGCGATAAACAAGAAAACGGTTGCGTGGGGTCTGGGCCTGCAAGTCGTGTTCGCCATTTTTGTGCTGAAGATTGAACTCGGCCGAATACTCTTCCAGAAAGCCGGAGACGCCGTCAATCGCTTGCTCAGCTATTCGTTTGACGGATCGAAGTTTGTGTTTGGTGCGCTCGGGGCGCAGGGCTCGTCGATGGGATTCTTTTTCGCGTTTCAGGTGCTGCCGACCGTCATTTTTATTGCCGCCTTTTTCGCCGTGCTCTATCACTACGGGATTATGCAATTCATCATCAAGCTGGCCGCGAAGGTGATGACGCGCTTTATGGGCGCGAGCGGCGCCGAGTCTTTGAACGTGGCGGCGAGTATCTTCATGGGCCAAACCGAAGCTCCGCTCACCATCCGCCCATTCCTTCCCGACCTCACTCGCTCCGAACTGATGACCGTGATGACCAGCGGCATGGCCCACGTCTCCGGCGGCATCATGGCCGCTTATATTGCCTTCGGCATCGAGCCCAAACATCTTCTGAGCGCGGTCATCATGACCGCTCCTGGCACCATCCTGATGTCAAAAATGCTCGTGCCCGAGACGGAGTTTCCGAAGACTGCCGGTCGTGTCGTCATGAGCGAGGAAGAAGTAGATGAAGAGAAAAAGGAAAACCTGCTGGGCGCGATTGCGCGCGGCACCACCGACGGCTTAGGCCTCGCGCTCAATATCGCCGCCATGTTGATTGCATTCCTCGCACTGATCGCCCTCGCCAACGGCGTGCTGGGCGGCATTCACAACCGGATCGGACTGGCGTGGTTTCCCTCCAGCCTGCAGCAGATCTTTGGCACACTGTTTGCCCCTATTGCGTGGGTCATCGGAATTCCATGGCGTGACTGTCCCGCTATCGGCAATCTTCTCGGCACGCGCATGGTGTTGAACGAACTCGTAGCCTTCTCCCTGCTCGGACCGCAAAGAGCCGTGCTCGATCCGCGCTCGTTTACGATTGCGACCTTCGCGCTTTGCGGCTTCGCGAATTTGAGTTCGATTGGAATTCAGCTGGGCGGCATCGGAGCGCTCGCGCCCAACAAGCGCGGCGAACTGGCTCGTCTCGGTATTCGCGCCATGCTGGCCGGAACCATGGCTAATCTCATGTCGGCTTCGATTGCCGGCATGTTGCTATGACGGCTCTTCCGCTGCTGGTGGAGAGCCGGGCGTCCCGCCCGGCTGGACGGGCGAGGTCACGGCGCTAGTGTGGCGAGGATTTCGTCAGTAGTAACCAGCTTCGCTCCTAGACTCTGCAATTCCGCGAGTGTTTTATTCCCAACGTCCGGCGCCAAAGTTTCAATCGCATCGCGGACCACCGCCACCCGCCGCTTGCGCTTCAGCAATCCCTTGACTGCCAAATTGACGCAGTATTCCGTCACCACTCCAAACACCACAAATTCCGCGGCGTTGCCCAAACGTTCAACCAACTTGTCCGCATGGCGACTTCCAAAAACATCCAGCGTCTGCTTCTCCAGGATGATCTGCTGATACTTGAAAAGATTATTCGGCAACTTGGCAGTGACGTCGTTTTCCACCCGAACTAAATTGTCCGCCAACGCTTCCGGAACAAACTCCGCTCCAGCCGTCCCTTTCAAGCAGTGCGGCGGAAACTGCTTGAACTCGGGATCATTCGCCGTATGGAAGCATCCATGAGAAACAAGAAAAACTTCACCGCGCCGCGCCGCGTCTGTCAGCTTGCGGATATTGGGCAGACGTTTCTCGGCTCCGGGAACGTAGAGCTTGCCACCGGGCAGCATGAAATCAGCCTGCACATCCACTTCCCAAAAAATGTAGTCGCGAGATTGCATTCCACTCTCCGTCGTGTCGATGCTTGTAGCAGATTCCTTCCGCCGCTGGCAAAACGCAACTCACGGTTGCTCGACGCTCATTCATTTGTATACTAGCGGCCTCTGAGTTCGCAGCAATTTGCGTCCCGGGAAGGGAACCATGGCCCACGACGAACCGTCGAAATCCGCGCCACAAACCAAGCTGGTCATCCGCAACATCGGCCTCCTGCTTAGCGGAGACCTTGCCAATCCCATCCTCGACGCGGACACCGTAGTCGCTGTCGGCGATCGCATCGCGGCCGTGGGTAAACAGAAAGATGTCGACACTTCCGGAGCCACCGTTACCATCGACGCCAAGGGCACGGCCCTTGCTCCCGGCCTCATCGACAGCCACGTTCATCCGGTTTGCGGCGACTGGACGCCCCGCCAGAATCAGCTCGGCTGGATCGACAGCTACCTGCACGGCGGCGTCACTACGATGATCTCCGCTGGCGAAGTGCATATGCCAGGCCGTCCCAAGGACATCGTCGGCCTGAAGGCGATGGCCATCTTCGCCCAGCGCGCCTTTCACGCCTTCCGGCCCGGTGGAGTGAAGATTTACGCCGGCGCTCCCGTTATCGAGCATGGAATGGTCGAAGACGACTTCAAAGAGCTTGCCGCCGCCGGAGTCAAGATTCTTGGCGAAGTAGGTCTCGGCAGTGTCAAAGATGGGAAGACCGCGCACCAGATGGTTTCATGGGCCCGCAAATACGGCATCCAGAGCACGATTCACACTGGAGGACCTTCCATCCCGGGCTCCAGCTTGATCGACAAAGACATGGTGCTCGAAACCGATGCGGATGTCATTGGTCACGTCAACGGCGGCCATACCGCTCTTCCTGACGATCAGATCACGGCTCTGTGCGAGCGCTCTACGCGGGCTCTTGAAATCGTGCACAACGGAAATGAGCGCGCCGGATTGCTCGCGCTCCGCACGGCAATGGAATT